>ERZ1645187.536-NODE-536-length-37606-cov-21.664137_pt1 | contig 37606 bp, 39 predicted proteins | sample MGYA00575352_ERZ1645187 | MGnify/ENA primary metagenome ERZ1645187 (study PRJEB40837, sample SAMN11349314) | freshwater sediment metagenome | isolation source: river sediment | host: Sediment | place: India: Wazaribad , New Delhi | collected 2017-02-21 ... | reverse complement strand
TGCCCAATTCATACACAAATTTGCAAGTATTAAAAAAATGAATAAAATATATTTAATAATAATTTTACTATCCTTTCCAATTTTTGTCTATGGACAAAAAAACCGTTGGAATTCTCTTAAACCAGGCCAGTGGCGCTACGAAACCAATCTGCCCGAAAAAGGCTATTCACTGCAGAACTATTCTTTGACTGCCGCTGAAAACCTTGCTTTCAAAAAAAATGTTGCAAGTCTTGCCGAATGGTTCAGACAAAATGTGCCCATGCTCACTTCTCCGAAAGGTTACGACCTCCGCGCATTGTCGAATTATGTGTGGGGCGACTGGACAACCAAAACAGAAGCAGAATATGGAATACCTGCAGATTTGGGATTTCTGTTTGAACTGTTTTATGCCGATGGCAGCAAATGGAAAGTGGAGCCACCCCGATACGGTCTATCCGTCAATGCGCTGTATGGAGGTCACAACGGTTTCTTCTTTACGCCCGAGTCGATTGTTGATGATGGCACAAGATACGACCTTTCGCAATCTGAAAAGGTTTCAAAAGCTTTGTCCGACCTTCAGCAATATTTCAGGGTTTACCCGTTGAAAGAACAGCCTGCACCCGGAGTTGACATTTACGAAGCATACCGCGACGGATGGCAGCAAAATGGCCGGAGAACGATTGTCGTTTATAATCCGGATAGACCACCCTACTGGCTGCCAGTAACCGTAAAAGAGATGGCCGATGCACATCTTGCTTATTACTCATTGATTCAAAAACGTGAAATTGACCGGATGGTACTCGACCAACTGAAACAGGAAATTGCCGAATTATCAGCCGAAGAGTTAGCTGCACCAGCGTATGCCGGGCACGAATCGCATTTTGCACTAAACGTTAACGGCAAAAAACAAGGATACCAGATAATGAAGTTTAACCCGGAATATTGGGATAAATCGCTTCCCCCATCAGCCATACAGTTCATGACCTTCTGGAATAGCAATCTCACCCGTGAAGAAATGGATGAACAGGCTCAACGAAGCTATCCGGAGTACCCGCAAATGCTGGTCAACCAGTTCCAATGGGAAGTAATACAAAAACTAATAACAATTAAATAATTCATAATCATGAAAAAAATCATCATTATTTTAACATTTGGCTTGACCATCTCAAATTTTATTTTTGCTCAAAATGATGCAGACGGCTGCACGGACCATCCTCTTTTAACAAGACTTGAAAATTTTTACATTTCACAATGTGAAAATAACTACAACGAACTTCAACTTCGAACAAGTTCTTCTAAGACAGAAACCAAGGAAGGAAACCTGTTTTATATTTATTACAGATACAATTCTGATGCTGGTGTAAAAGCTAAAAGTGCACTCCAGATTATTAAAAATTATGAGATTGCAATTACAAAAAACGGCGGCAAAATGATCTATAAAAATTCAAATTCATTAGATGCCAATTTGGAAGCTACTTATTATCTCTCAACTAAGGAGAAAGAATATTGGGTACAACTTACTTCCTTTGCCGGAACCGACAATGCCATCGAAGCTTTTTCGCTAAACATACTTGAAATGGATGCAATGAAACAGGAAGTGGATGCTACCGAAATGTTTGAAGAAATAAATAAAAGTGGATTCGTTGCATTATACATTAACTTCGAAACAGGTAAATCAGCAATTAAGACTGAATCGCAACCAATCATTGATCAGATATACGAAATGCTGAAACAAAATCCGGATTTGAAGATTAGTATCGAAGGGCATACAGATAATGTGGGTACTACCCAATCCAATCAAACTCTTTCAGACGCAAGGGCTAAATCTGTAATGAACGCTTTGATATCAAAAGGTATTATTGCATCTCGTTTAAAGTCGAAAGGTTGGGGCATGACAAAACCTGTTGCTGATAATAGCACTGAAGAAGGCAAAGCTAAAAACAGAAGAGTGGAAATAGTAAAACAATAACTGTGCACACACACAATATAGCCAATAAGGGTTTCATTGGTATGCGAAGGTTTGTAACCCGCTTCAACTTTTCGTGTACCTTGACAGGAATTCGCCCGCAATCCTTTACTGGCCATATTGTCAAACGTTAGCGGCAACTCTTTGATGAAAGTTTCTCGTTTGGCGCGAGAGTTAGCGCAGCGCTCTCGTGTCTGTTAATTCAGTCGGTCTCAGACCGCAGCAATATCAGTTCCATAGATTATCATACGAATGAAAATAGCTTATTGGATATTGAGTTTCTGTAACTTTGATGTGGCATTTGTGGAATGCGGTCAGAGACCGCCGGATGAAGTAGACACAGGTCGTCCTTCGGAAGACCTGCGCCAAGGCAGTCATCCCCTCCGCGACGCAGTCTAACTACTAACTACTAATTACTAAATACTCCCTACTAACTCTTCGCCTGTTGCACAATCTCATTAATCAGGTTCTTCTTCGTAATAGCGGCAGCCGTCAGGACGCCGCTCATCAGCGCACCGCCAATGCCGACGGTCACTATATCCTGACCGGTCAGAAACAGGTTTTTAATCGGTGTCTGCGGTCGCAGGAAGTCCTTTTTGAAACGCGCCGGCGGATGGTCTAATCCGTAAATCTCGCCCTGCAGATAATTGCAGAAATGTTTCGTCGTCACCGGCGTCGACAGTTCGTACATGTCTATCTTGCCGCGCAGTTGCGGTTCATATTTATACAGATGTTCCAGCAGTCGCTGCGCGAAATATTCCTTCAGCTGATCGTAGCCCTCTCCTCTTTTTTTCCAGCGCGTATTTTCCCATTCCTTGAACCATTCCATCTTGGCCACGGTGATAATCTCTATCGTGGAGCGACCGGGATATTTCTCTTCAAACTTCGGATTTTTGGCGGCAGGAAAGGAAATATACACCACCGGAAACTCTTTGGTATAATCGTCCATGTAATCGTCCAACGCTTTGTCGTGGTCGTTGCCGTTCGGATATATCCAGTAATTCGCTTTCGGCAGGTTCAGTTCCTCCGCGGTATGCTTCAGTCCGATGTACAAACTCAGGTGCGCGGGCGATGCTTCCATCTGCACGGCTTCCTCCAGGAATTTTATCTGCGGTTTGGCACTGTCGGGAATCAGCTTACCGAACGTCAGGTGCACACCCGCGCCGCTCACGACCTTATCGCTTTTGATGATGCGGCCGTCCTGCATCACCACACCCTTCGCTTCGCCGTTCTCAATCAACACTTCTTTCACGGCCGCGCCGATGATGATGTTTCCACCTGCCTGCAAAATGGATGGCGCGATGGTGTTGAAGATTTCTTCGGAGCCGCCCACCGGATAGAATCCGCCGTTCATGTAATGCAGCGCCACCGCCGCGTGAATCACAAAACTGCTTTTGGCCGGCGGCATGCCGTAGTCGCCAAACTGCGCCGACAACACGGCTTTCAGTTCATCGTTATCAGAAATGCTATCCAGCACTTCTTTCGTGGTGCGCTTCGCCAGCTGCGCATAGTCTTTCTCCATAAAGGAGCCGGCAAAGAAACGCACAATATTGGGCATTACCTTGCTCGTATAAAAACCTTTGGAGCTCTTGTTCACCTGAAACAGCAGTTCCACATATTTGTCGATCGCGCGCGCGTCGGCTTCCGTCGGAAAATATTCTTTCATGCGCTGCTTCCAGGCCTGCAGTCCTTTCAGGTATTCATACACTTTATCTTTTATCACCACGCGGTCGTACACTTCGCCCATGTCCGCCCATTTCAGGTGGCCGTCGGTGATATGCTCAAACACCACGCGCAGCAGGGAGCCTTTTCTGTCCATATCGCCGACATAGTGCAGGCCCACATCCCATTCGTAATCATTGCGGGTGAATACATGCGTGAAGCCGCCCGGCGTAGTATGTTTTTCCAGTACCAGCACGCGCATTCCCTTGCGCGCCAGCAGCGATGCCGTGGTAAGGCTGCCCAGGCCGGAGCCGATACAGATGACATCGTAATGGTCCTGTATATCGGGACGTTGTTTGTAAGATTGGAAAAGCCGGGATGTACTCATACGTGTTGTGTTAAATGGTCAGTAAGCCGTATAAATATAGTTAATAATCTGACAGTTTGGATGCGCAGCCACAGAAAGTTCTGTACAGTACGGGAAGCGGATGGAATAGTGTATATTTAATCGTACTTTTGTAACGTGAATGTTTTTGAATCTAAAATAATCTGCAAGACTTTTCAGGGACTGGAAAATGTGCTGGCGGAAGAACTGCAGGCGCTGAATGCCCGCAATATTGAAATTATCAAGCGGGCGGTAGTCTGCGACTATGATGCGGAATTGCTGTATCGCTGCAATGTGGAATTGCGCACCTGCCTGAAAGTGCTCGTGCCGGTGTATGAGTTTATGTCTGAGTCTACCGACGATTTATACAACTTCGCCTCGCGACTGAAATGGGAAGATTATTTCGATGTGAAACAGAGTTTCGCCATCGACTTCACCATACAATCGGAATATTTCAAACACTCGCAGTTCGCGGCACTGCGGCTGAAAGATGCCATCTGCGACCATTTCCGCAAGCTGTACGACGAACGGCCGTCCGTGAACACGGAAGCACCGGATGTATTGTTCAACCTGCATATCCACCGCGACAAAGTCACCATTTCCCTCGACAGCTCGGGCACTTCGCTGCATCAGCGCGGCAACAGGATGGCGCAGAATATCGCGCCTATCAATGAGGTGCTGGCGGCAGGACTGGTATTATTGAGCAAATGGGATCGTCAGTCGCATTTTGTGGATGCGATGTGCGGCAGCGGCACCATCCTGATGGAAGCAGCGAGCTACGCCATCAACAAAGCGCCGAATCTGGAAAGAAGCTATTTCTGTTTTAAAAACTGGAAAAACTACGACGCGGCCCTGTACCGCAAGGTATGCAAGGCGGCCGAGGCGCGCATCACCGAATTTGACTATAAAATCATCGGCACTGACAGCAGCAAAAAGTCCATTTTCATTGCGGAAAAGAACATACAGAAAGCCGGTTTATCGGATTGGATAGAACTGCGGGAAATCAGCATTCAGAAGATGATTCCACCGATGGGCAGAGGTACTTTGATTATCAATCCACCCTATGGTGAGCGCATGCAAATCGAGGAACTCGACCGACTGTACAAACAAATCGGCGATGCCTTCAAACAGCATTTCACCGGCTATACCTGCGGGGTGATTACGAGCAATTTTGAAGCCGCCAAAAACATCGGATTAAAGCCCACCAGAAAATTTCCGGTGATGAATGGCAAACTCGACTGCCTGTTTTATATTTATGACATCTATGAAGGCAGCAAAAGGAAACCAAAAACGGAATCTACCGACCATGACGCATAAATTTATCATCGCGGCGCTGTGCCTCTCACTGTTCGCTTCCTGCGATTTATTCAAAGAGGAAGAACAGGAAACGATTACCATCGATCCGAACATCACGGAAGAGCAATTGCAGGACAGTCGCTACCAATTCAAAAAGGAACAGGCATACAAAGAAAAATTCCTGCACCAGACCAAAACGGAACAGGCTACTATCACCATACACAACGTGATTCCTTATCGCATTCAGGATGAAGGCACCAATATCGGCGAAGGTTTCACCTATTACATCTTTGATATTTCTATCGACAATTTTTCGGCGCAGCCCTATCCTATCGGCGATTTCACGAAAAGCTGCTCACTCGGCAACGGCGAACCGGATTACGCTTTCAGCAATGTCGGATTCGCGCTGAAGATGTACTATCTGCAATCCGATTCCGCGGAAACGCAAATGCCATTCATCGAGAAATTCTATCAGGCGAATATGCCGCCGCACGAGTTTTACCGCGCGAAGCTATTTGCCTATGAAGTCAGCGATGACAACAAAACCCCGCTGATTTTCCATTTCCGCTCCGGTGGAAAAACCTATGATTTTACAGTAAAGGATAAAAGCTATTAGGTGGCAGGTTGCCTTTTCGTTAAATAAAACCGGAAGGCGCGGCGTGCGGGCAGACCAAGATGCTCATAACCAACGGATGTAGCCGCCGCACGCCCTGAAAGCCATATTAAATTTTATTCTGATACAAGTTTTATAGCAGATATACCAAGAGAAAATGTTAACTTTACAGTCCATAAACAAGTAACTTGTTATGGCTAAATTTATTTTCGTTACCGGTGGCGTTACCTCTTCCTTAGGAAAAGGCATCCTCGCCGCCTCCCTCGCTAAATTATTACAATCCCGCGGCCTCAGAGTAACCATTCAGAAGTTCGACCCTTATATCAATATCGATCCGGGTACGATGAATCCTTATGAGCACGGCGAATGCTATGTGACAGAAGACGGTGCGGAAACCGATCTGGATTTAGGCCACTACGAGCGATTCCTGGGCGTGTACACCTCACAGGCGAACAACGTCACCACCGGAAAAATCTATCAGGAAGTCATCAATCGCGAGCGCCGCGGAGACTATCTCGGCAAAACGGTACAGGTGATTCCACATATCACCGATGAAATCAAACGCAGGATGCTGCTGCTCGGCAACAGCGACCAATATGATGTTATCCTGACGGAAATCGGCGGCACGGTGGGCGACATCGAATCATTGCCGTTTATTGAAGCTATCCGTCAGTTGAAATGGCAGTTGCCGAAAGAGGATTACCTCGTCATTCACCTGACATTAGTGCCTTATCTCGCATCCGCGAAAGAGCTGAAAACAAAGCCGACACAGCACAGCGTAAAAGAAATGCAGTCATACGGCGTCAATCCGCATATCATCGTTTGCCGTGCGGAAATATCACTGGGTACGGAGCGCAAAAGAAAGATAGCGGAATTCTGTAACGTCGATTACGATTCTGTCATTGAAATGCTGGACGCGGAAAGCATTTACGATGTGCCGTTGCATTTGCAGAAAGAAAAACTCGACGATATCGTATTGGGTAAACTGGGCTATCGGGATATGCCGGAGCCGGAACTCACCGAATGGAACAGCTTCCTGCAAAGACATAAATATCCGAAGAAAGAAATTACGATTGGTGTTATCGGAAAATACATCGAACTGAAGGACGCCTATATTTCCATCTATGAATCCTTTGTGCATGCGGCGGCGCAGCACGAATGCAAGGTGAATATTGAACGCATCCACTCCGAAACCATCAACAAAAACAATGTAAAGGAAGTGCTCGGACAACTTGACGGTATTTTTGTCGCACCGGGCTTCGGACAGCGCGGCATCGACGGAAAAATCTACGCGATTCAGTATGCCCGCGAAAACAACGTACCTTTCTTCGGCGTGTGCCTCGGTATGCAGATGGCAGTGATAGAATTCGCGAAAAACGTATTGAACCTGCCACAAGCCAACTCCACGGAAATGCAGCAGAATACGCCGGATCCGGTGATAGATATGATGCAGGAACAAAAAACCATTGTGAACATGGGCGGCACGATGCGATTGGGCGCGTATGCCTGCGAACTGAAAGAAAACACGCTGGCGCATCAGATATATGGTGAAACAAAGATTTCGGAAAGACACCGTCACCGCTATGAATTCAACAACAAATACCTGCAGGATTTTGAAGCCCAAGGCATGATTGCATCAGGATTCAATCCCGATTCCCAGCTGGTGGAAATTGTTGAAATACCATCGCATAAATTCTTTATCGGAGTGCAGTTCCACCCGGAATACAAGAGTACGATTTTAAAACCACATCCGCTGTTCTGCGGCTTCGTAAAAGCCTGTCTCGGTTAATGCAATAAAGCTATTTCAGTTGAAACAACTTTTATTCATAGTATGTGCAACAATGCTGTTGTTCCCTTTTTGCAATCAAAAGGAAGTAAGGGGCGAAAACACCCATCCCGCAACAGATACGGTGCAAACGGGTCATGCTGCCACTAAAACACCATTGCGCATTACTTATCATATCGATAGTCTGAAAGACAAGGAATTGCTCGCGGCATTTAAACAACAGTATACACCGGAACAACTGCATATCATTGGTGCGCTCAACAGAATTGACACGCAGCGAATACGGGTGGGCAGTGTGGTGGCCGTTCCGGATACTTTCTTGTCCAGTTTCATAGAATACTCCCCATTTCCGGAACAACTGGACTTGCCGGATACTTTGCAGAACACCGAAAAAATTATTCTAATAGCCAAACGGCTACAACTTTTTGCTGCCTATGAAAATGGCAGTATAGTGCGCTTCGGGCCGGTGAGCAGCGGAAAGAAAAGCACGCCCACACCATCACGACTGTATTATACCAACTTCAAAGCAAAGCTAAAAATCAGCACCGTCAATGGCAGTTGGCGCATGCCCTGGTATTTCAATATCTCCAACCACGGCGGCATTGGCCTCCACGAATATCAGATGCCCGGCTATCCGGCGAGTCATTCCTGCATCCGACTATACAAAGCCGATGCTATCTGGATATACAACTGGGCTAAGAATTGGGTGTTGACTGCCGATGGTCAGCAAATTCTGCAACACGGCACTCCGGTGATTATCTTCGGTGAATATGATTTTGATGCGGCAGCACCGTGGAAAGCGGCGGCGGACAATCCGGATATCCTGCAAATTACCACAGCAGAATGGAGCGAACTGAAAGACCGGCTCGCTGCCATTCAACCATGATTTTTATGTTATAACGTTTCGTAGAAACGGCCCAATCTCGCTTCGATACGAGCTTTCAGATAACCGTCTTTCAGCGCTTTTTCCAATACAGGCACCGCAAATACTTCGGCTTCCTTGATTACCTGCGCGGAAGAAATTCCGTTTTCCTGCAATAATGTCGCGATAGCTTTATCGCCGTTCGCTTCGAAGAAATGATCAATCACGAGGTCGCTCAGTTCTTTTACCGCCTTGTTTTGCAGCAGATCTTTGATAACTGTCTCTCCCACTTCCAATGAATCCACTAAGTCGTCGGCTTTGATTTTCTTAGCGACCGTATTGATTTTTTCGTGTTCAATTTTTCGCCAGATATTCTTGGAAGCACTGCGCAGTTTGGCATCGCTGAAGCGTTCCTTCAAATGCTGTTCACTTTGCTTGAGCGTTTTCGACAGGTTGTCCGCGATAAACTTCTTGATATTTTTATCAATCGTATCAGATACTCCGGAAAGCGCGGCCCCCAGAATTCCTTTCCCGAGATTGAACAGCGAGCCACCCACGGTTTCGTTGCTCGGACCGCTTTGCGCGGCAAACGCTTTGATACCATCGTACAAGGTATCTGCAATCATTTCGCCGTACAGCGGATTCTGCACCGTGCGTTCGATGAGTTCCTCGCGCCATTCCTTCTGTGCAATCAGCTTCTCGGCAATCTCATTGAAACGCGCTTCACTGATATAGTCGGACACGGTGTGTTTCGACTGTTTGGCTTCTTTCAGAATGTGCTTTGCCAGGTCTTTGATATAGTCGCGCTGCTCGTCAGACAACGTGTAATCTTTGACATTTCTGTCGAGGAAATCTTTTACTTTTTCGCCGTCTGTAATATCGTTCAGGGAAACTTTCTCCAGCCAGCTGAAGGCGGCATTGACTTCCTCTTTAATATGTGATTTCAGATTTTTTTTCTGAAACTGCTCGAGTTCAAAGGCCACATGTGCTTCGTATATCTTACGAATGTCTTCTTTCATATAGTGTGTTGTTTATACGGTGAATTTAGTCATTTTTCCGGTAGAAAAAATAGACGCGGGATAAGTATTAGCATCCTCATTTTCCGGACGGCAATACTTTTTTTGCTTTTCTTCTTCTCCACCAGAATATGACACCGCCCAGCAACAACAGGATAGGCCAGATACTCAGTGCGCCCAGAATAAAATACAGGAAGTTTTTCCAACCTTCGACAAAACTCTTTCCGAGTTCACCGAAAAAGCCGACCGGTGCGGAGGTGGTTTCATAAAACTCGACGGTCAGCACACTCAGGTCAATGCGGCTGTTGAGATATCTTAGTCTGCCTTCCACGCTTTCAATTTCTCCGCGCACCAGCGACAACTGCTGTTCTACCTGCATGACTTCTTCAATGTTGCGGGTTTGTTTCAGCAATTCGAGATAATGTTGTTCCAGTTCCTTTTTGGTTTTCAGTCTCGCTGTAACATCTATGAATTCCTCAGTCACATCGAGTACCTTGATGTTTTTTTCATCCAGCCGACCTTCTTCATTTTCGATGGCACTGATGAAGGAATCAAATTGTACGGCAGGAATCCTGATTTCCATGTTGCTGGAAATCTGATATTCATCGCGTGTCTGATGGTCGTCAGAGATGTACCCCTGATTCTTTTTCACCAGCGCTGTGATATGCTGATGGGTTTTGTCGATGTCTGAAGTGCCCCATTTCAGAAAGGCTTCCTTCGTGAGCTTGCGTTCCGGCTGAATGGGTTGCGAGGGTGATGCTGCATCAGCGGGTGCAGCTGCCATGTCTACGACTGTACTCTTCGACATACTTTCGCTGGCGGCTTCCTCGGCGCGATTGCATCCGACGAAACTTAAAGCACCGGTTAAGGCCAGCAATGCCAATGCTTTGTTAAATGAAATTGTTTTCATGTTGGTTGGTTTTGGTATACCGAAATTCAACATTATTCAGCGAATCGTAAACAGTAATATAGTTAAGAACTATTAATAAAAAAAGGACACCCGAAGGTGTCCGTATGATGTATAAAAGATAGTTATCGTTATGCCAGATTGTGGAATACAGTTTGCACATCATCATCCTGCTCGAGCTTATCAATCAGTTCAAGCACTTCATCTGTCTGCTCCTCGTTCAGTTCCTTTCCGATAGATGGAATGCGTTGCAATTCCGCACTGAGTACTTCAAGACCTTTATCTTCGAGTGCTTTCTGCATAGAACCAAAATCAGCAAACTTAGTGTACAAGACATATTGTTCCTCTTCATTCTTTTCGAGGCTGTCCAGTCCCGCGTCAATCAACTCGAGTTCCAGTTCATCCATATCCAGATTGGCTGCATTAATTTTGAAAACGCCTTTTCTTTCGAAGATAAAATCGTGCATACCCTGTGTTCCCATGGAGCCTCCGTTTTTATTGAGGATGGCACGCAGATTTGCGACTGTTCTCGTCGGGTTATCCGTTGCCGTTTCAATCACGATAGCAGTGCCGTGTGGTCCCATTGCCTCGTATACTACTTCAGAAAATCCGGTAGCATCTTTAGCGGTAGCGCGTTTGATGGCGGCTTCAATTCTGTCTTTGGGCATCTGCGCCGACTTGGCATTCTGAATCGCACGGCGAAGGTTAGCATTGGTATCAGGATTGGCACCACCCGATTTAATGGCTAAGGCTATTTCCTTTCCGGCTCTGGTAAATGCTTTTGCCATCCGGTCCCATCTGGCAAACTTAGCGGCTTTACGATATTCAAACGCGCGTCCCATATTCTTTGATTTAGTTAAATTGTAGAATGAAATTCGGGTGCAAATATAAAAAAATGCGGACAGATTAAAGAAATCCGTGTCGTAATTCCTCCAAAAAATGCTATTCGAGGAAGCGGCTTCTGATATCCGCCGAAGGAATCATACAGGCATCCTTCTTACCGAACCAGCGGTAGCGGTTCTTAGCAATGATATCATACCCGAAATCGGTAATAAATGCAGGCAGAATGGAAAAGACCAGCAGCAACTTCCACCATCCGCCAAAATAGCGGGCGATGCGGAAGGCCGCCGCCGACTTGGTGTATGCTTTTCCGGATTCCACAAAAACGACACTCTGCAATTCGTGCGAGATCCCGTAGGCCGTCAGCAATTGTTGGCCGATTTCCGACTGCAGACTGGCAAAACGCAGACTGCCTGTCTTATCATGGCGGAGAATGAACTGCACACTACTTTCGCAGAAGTTGCAAACACCATCAAACAATACTACTTTATCGGGCAGCTGTGTCATTTTTTTATAAACTTGATAAATCCGGTTTGATTTGTGACAATATCCGTTACTCTTATAACATAAGTTCCGGCAGAAAGTTCCCCTATTGGCAGCCAGGCAGATTCCTGCATTTGTTGCTGTAGATATAACTGACCATTCACGCCGTAAATTTCCACCCTGGTATTGCCTTTTATGCCGTCCAGCATCAGCAAATCAGAGGCGGGATTCGGATATACTTTGATGTTATACGACGGCAAGACGGTTTGCTTCACCGGTGTCAGATATCCCGGTAACTCCTTGCCTACCACCGGATTGATAATCATGGTGCCTGAAAGTCCGGATTGTTCCCATTTCTGCGTAAATCCATTGACAAAGAAATTGTATTCGGAACGGTTGTTATTGCGGTCAAACCCCATCACCAGTGACTCTTTATCCTCCACTATCAGTCCGACCGCAAAGGTATCCTGCACAACAAGCGGAAAGAAATAGCCATCCGCCAGGAACTCCGGCTTTATCGGCAGATAAAAATAGCCGTTGAGTGTATCAGTGCCATACTCTTTTATCAGATCAGACAGGCGCAATCCCGACTGCTGATAGATAATATCTCCGGCAGTGTAAAGGGTGTTGCGCTGAAAATTCTTCCACACACACACGCTGAACAGCGCATTGGCATTGTCTCCGAAAACGGGATACAATTTCAACTTAATAGCCTGCAAAGTGTCCGGCTGTGGCAACATGTACTTCACCGCCATTTTATACTGATTCGTGCCGGTCACCCAATAGCCGCGCTCCGGACTGCCGTCATCATAGGAGAAGTAGTTGGAAAAAATCTGGCGGTGCGTCATCTGATTATTCGCTTGTACCGCCGGAGATTCGCCAGCTTCGGCAGAAACATCAAAATGGTAATCTACTTTAATCACTACGGTATCGCCGGATAAGTCTTCCGGAATCAGAAACTTAGGATAGCCGATGATATTGCGCGTCAGCGGTCCGAAGTCGCGGGACGGTCCGCTGAATGCATTCAACGGCGTGCCATCTGTTTCGACGGTAGCTTCGTAAAAGTCGACTATATCCGTAGTGACATTGATGAAGTTATTGCGCACCGTAATATTAACGGTATCCGCGAGATAGGTTGTATCAAAGTGGCGGTAAGGCATCACATAATACGGCTTCAGCAAAGAAGGAGCAGGAAATTCGTAGGCCATTTCCTTGATGTTGCGTTCTGCCGCGGTGTCTCTGTTTTTATCCAGTTTTACATAATCAATATGCCAGGTGTCGTTGGCTCCGTTGAGGTTGCCGAAAGTCTGGAATCGGAATTGAAAATCGGAACGGAGATAGTTGCTGTCGATTTTTATAAACTCCTGACGCATCGAGAAGATATTATCCGGGCTTTTCTGCCAGACAGTTTGCCATTGCGCGGCGGTGTCGAGAAATTGCACCGTCAGGAAATCAGTGGGTGGTGCCGGCGATTCGCCCAGGTCACCTGCTATATAATAAAAGCTGAGATATACATTATCCTCATTGGTCAGGCCGGCGAGGTTGATGACACGGGAAGTCAGTTTATCCGCCGCGCCCGCAGCTCCTTTCACCAGACTGTAAGGCTTACCGGCGGCATCTGTTCCGTCAAAGGTAGCCACACCCAGTGTGACAGTTTCCTTCGGGTAAGTTGCGTTGACATATACCAGATTCTCTTCCCACAATGCGGGATTCGGATAGATGGCAGACTGATTAAAATCGTCGAAAAAAGGCAGTGAGGCTGCACCGATTCTCTGTTGTTGTTTAGCTGCCTGATAACTGGCATCCTTCGCGGCACTCAGTTCCGGTTGCACCGGCAATGGCGCGAGGGCTTCACTTTGCGCGGACAGGCGGGCAATCAACAAGAAACAGATACAAAACAAAAAATACCTCATGCTGTAAAGATTATGGTGCCGAAGTTTCCGGCTTTTGTTGTCTGATAAATAATTGCACCGTATTGCCTTCTCCGAGCTTGCCGGGAACGCCGTATTTAGGTTCCTGGTCATACACGTAGGCACTCATCGTATCTTCTATGGAACCATCCGCGAAGATTTGTCCGACATTCAGGCGCACCGCTTCCAGAACGGCTCTTGCTTCCAGTACCGTTAAGTCGGTCAACGGCGGCACTTCCGCAATCTGATTGCCGAAGCCATCACCCAATACTAAATCCACTACGGTACCTTTAGGTACGGAAATACCCGGTTTTACATATTTGCCGTCTATCTGAATATTCAATACCGCGTCTTTGGCCATATCCGGAATATAAATATAGCGACCGGTTTTGAGTCCCCAGCTACTGAGGATTAACTCAGCCTGCCGTTTAGAATTATCCATGATATTCGGGACTTTCACACTGGGTGGCTGAGAAGCATTCAGGGTCAGATAGATTTTTCTGTTTTCCTTTACCTTGGCTCCTTTTGCCGGTTGCTGGTCGATGACGGCCATCGGTGGTTTCGTTTCATCATAAGTCGAATCCGTTACCAGATAATCCAGATCATATTCATTGAGTTCTTTCTTGGCATCAAACAAAGGTTTGCCTTTTATATCAGGGACCACCACATATTCACCGTGATTGGTATACCAGCCCAATCCCCAGAAAACGAGCAGCAGCAGAGCCACGGCGGCGGCGAATACGGAAAGCAATGTCAGGGAAAATTTCCTCATGAAATTCTATTTATGCAACAACGTCCAAACGGACAAAAAAGTATGAATGGTCAAATTTACATAAATAAAGCAGATATTTCTCCTGCAGACATCCACACTCGTGGAAAGATATATGCCGCTATTCCGGCATAAAATCCGGCCGGCAGTGTAAAAATGGACGTTCTTCCATTATATTTACGCACAGAAAAATATCCCATGTCAGCACAACGTATCGGACTTTTATTTGGCGGCAAGTCGCCGGAACATGAAGTATCTATAGTCTCCGCACGAAATATCTACAATGCCATTGACCGCAGCCGTTTTGAAGTCACGCTGATTGGCATTGCCCAGGATGGCAAATGGTATCTCGAAAATCCGGATAACCTGCAGGACAAGCAATGTGTGATTGGGAAGGACAACATACAATTGGCGGTAGTATTCGGCAATACCGGTAACAAGCTGATGCGCCTCGACAGCGGACAGTATCTGCAGGATGTGGATGCTGTATTTCCGATAACTCACGGACCGAATGGAGAAGATGGTACGCTGCAGGGTGTTTTGCTGCAACTCGACATCCCGTTTGTGGGGCCGGGTGTACTGGGTTCAGCGGTGGCGATGGACAAGGATTTTACCAAACGCATTCTGCGCGATGCCGGCATCGGACACGCACAGGGTATTACCTTGTACAAACATCAACAGGCAGCTATTGTGTTTGAAGATATTGAAAAAGAGTTGGGACAAGTATTGTTTATCAAACCCTGCAATATGGGCTCCAGCGTGGGCGTGAGCAGGGCGACCAACCGGGAAGAATTTTTCGCGGCGGTAGCGGAAGCCTTTAAATTTGACACCAAAATCCTGGTGGAAAAAGCGGTTATCGGCCGTGAACTGGAATGCGCCGTGTTGGGCAATGAACTGATTGAGGCCAGTACTATCGGCGAAATTGTGATGGAAAAAGGATTCTATGATTTTGAAAATAAGTATGTCAACGACAACGCCAAAATATACATTCCTGCACAGGAACTGTCGGACGCTCAACTGGAAAAAATCAGGGAGACCGCACGGAAAGCCTATGCCGCATTAGGATTGGAAGGCATGTCGCGGGTAGATGTTTTCCTGACGGAAGATGATGAAGTCATTGTTAATGAACCGAACACATTGCCGGGTTTCACTGCTATCTCCATGTATCCGAAACTGTGGGAAGCCAGCGGATTATCGTATCCTGACCTGATTGCGAAACTGATTGCACTGGCCATTGCACGACACCAACGCGACAAACAATTGCAGCGCACCAGACTGTAATATTTTATGCAGACTTCAGGGGGTAATTCATTTACTTCATAAGCAACACAAGTTGTTTATGATTAAAAAATTCCTGCAAACGGTGGCCGTTTATTTTATTTTCCGTTTAATAGACAGCAATCGCCGCTTACTCATTGTCTGTTGACAGCCTGCATAATCTGATGCACCTTGCCTGTACATAATACAAAACAATGAAAAGGGCATTTTTTCTAATGTGTTTTGTAGCATACACTGTTACAGCATTAGCACAACGAAAAGATGAAACTAAAAACCCACTGACAGGAATCTGGAAATTTACACAGCAAAGTGTAATGAGTACCGACCGTGAACTATCCGGATTCTTCCCCGTGTACAAGACGGAATATTTTGTGCTTTCTCACGACGAGAAGTTCAAACATGTATTTCTGGATGAAGAAGGCACCGTTGTAAAAGTGCTGGAAGGAAAATGGGAAGACAGCGGAAACACCCTGTATATCAGGTATTCCGGTATTAAATACAAGTTTTCCACCAACTACTTTTTTATCGGAGATGAACTGATTTTGGGCGATGATTTCAAGTATATCACCTTTACGAAACAGCAGGAAGACGAACAAAATCTGGCGTTGAAGTGATTTTGACGGAGCTTAGGAAGAATAATCCGTCGGATATAAAAAGGTATGTTAATGGCTCATTTAACACAGCACACAGCAATTATATACAGAATTTACATTGTGATAAGAATGCACGACACAGTGTTTCCTAAAGTTTAATCTTCACATTGGATTAACTTGACTTTTACAACAATAACATTTTTACATCAAACAAGGATAATTGAAAATAATTGACGAACATCAAGGATTGAGCTAATTTTGTATCATCATTTAATCACCAATTAAACTTTTTAAAAATGGAATTTGCACAAAAAATCAAAGAAGCGGTAGACAGCTTTTCTGCTGAAACCAAAGCAAACGTTACTGAGTTGAAATACACAGTAGAGAACACCGTTAAAAATGCGGTAAGCGAAGCTAAAGAAGAAGTGGAACTGCAAAAAAGCCACCTGAAAACAACAGCTGAAAGAATCCAGTCTAAACTGAAAGGTCCTTTCACACTGGAAAAAATTCAGGCGGATGTACAGGAAGAAGCTAACATTCTGGTAGCTGACCTGAAAACAACATTCAACAGAAATGCTAACAGAGTAAAAGGTCTGTTCAATGAAGCATCTTCTAAACTGGAGCATCAGGCGGAAGAAGTGAAAAAAGAAGTAAAAAAAGCTACTTCTAAAAAAGCAAAAGCAGAAACTGCTGCTTAATTAAAGGTTTTATACCATTTTTAAAAAGAGTCGCCAACGGAGCGACTCTTTTTTTTATGCTGAATTTAGCCTTACTTTGCAACCTATGAGAATTGTCGGTTATATAGAACATCCGGTGATGAAAATCACGGTCATGCAGATGAACGAACGCTATGTGGTCAAGCTGGAAGCCAATTTACTGGAGCAGACTTACAAATTCCATGAAGACGACCGCCTCCGCACATTGGAAGACGTACAACGATTGATAGATGATACATTTCTGGACGAATGTCTGAAAAGATTTGGTGAGATGCACCGCAGTCGTGGCGAGGGCTATCTTCGGTTTATCGGAGAAAAAAACGGATAGCATCCGGCAATTATGCCACTACTTTCTGAGACTCCGCTGCATGCGGCTGTTTTTTGAATTCCTCTACTATCAGGGCAGCGGTTTCTCTGCCGGAACGCAGCGCAGTTTCCATACTGCCGACAGACAGACTGTCGCCCGCGACAAACACGTTATCGCTGATGCGTTTGTTGAACCGCACTTCATCCACAATCGGCTTAAACGGCATCGCGTATTTGATATGATATGTTTTAAGATGGTGCCAGTCCATCACTTTCAGTCCGAACCATTCTGATAATTCCGTCAGACAAGCAACCACCAGTTCCTCATCATCCAGATCGTGTTCTTTAACGATATTTACGGCTACCAGATGCTGACCTTCCGGCGCATAGGAAGCATGCAGCAATGATGGCACAAAAACGTGATTCACCAGCCCTTCCTCATTGCCGTTCAATATCACCACAGGCTTACTGAGCGGTGCCTTGTCGGTGGAGAAATAGAGCGTGGATACGTGGGAACATTCCGCGCTGATGACTTTCTCTCCGATACTGGTATTGGCATCAATGGCATTGGTGGCCACGATGACGAAACGTGAAGAAAGAAACTCTCCGTTCTGCAATTCTACGCCGTGGTCAGTCACGCGTTTCACTCTCGTCCTGAACTGCACCGTACCGGGCACCAGTTTTTCCTCTATCATTTTGGACACTTTGCCGATGCCATCCTGCGGCAGTGCAACGTGATCCTGGAATACTGATTTGAGGTATACTTTGGAAAAACGGGAAGAAGACTGAAGATTATAGTCGAATATTACAGCACCCATCAGCGGACGAAAGAACGAATCAATCAGTTTTTTGCTGAAACCATTCTTCGACAAATAATTATAGGTAGACGATTCCGGCTCTTTCACCAGTTTACCGTAAGGCGTCGTTTTCAGTTTAACATACAAACCAAACAAACGCATCTTATCCGTGAATGTCGCATTTCTGGCCATCGCGGTGGAAAAAGTATCCAATGTCTGATACATCGGATTGGTGAACAGGTTGAAGGCGCCGTTGTGTCTCAGCAAATAACCAGGGTAACAATTTTTTAACGCAAGCTCATCCAGGTTAATTATTTTTGCTAGCTCGGTCGTGGAATGATGATAAAAATGCAGACCGCGGTCCAATGTAAATCCGTTCATCTTATCCGAACGCGCACGACCACCCACCTGAGAAGATGCTTCGAGAACCTTTACAGACAAGCCGTTTCGTTGCAAATAATAGGCAGCGGACAGACCTGTATAACCAGCTCCGACAATAATTACATCAGTGGGTTTCATCACAACAAAATTATAGCAAAACCCTTACCGTATCTGTGCGGAGGAAGTTAATTATGCATTAAGCCAAGATTATGATTATTAAGGCAATTTCACAATCATCGGCGGCGTGAGAATGACATTGCTGCTATTGCCGGAACGATCGGTAATATATACATTAAACTGAAAAGTATCCTGTGTGATACCTTTGGTAAGAAAATAAAGTGTGTAATCCGTTTCAGAAAAAAGAGAGGTCAGTTTTACATCAATCGTACCATCAATGGCTATACTGGTACCTTTTCTAGGAATCTCCGGGATATTATACGGAAAACTCAGCAGTGAATCCTGCACATTTATCAAAAACATTTTTGAACTGGAATCAGCGCCCCGCAAGCCCAAATCGCCGTCGCCATCCGTAAAATCTACCAATAAAGAACCCGGTTCACCTAACGTATACACGGTATTCGTATTGGTAAAACCATTGAATGTAATAACAGGTTCTTCGGGATAGGAAGGTGTTTTAAAACAGCCCGCCATCAAAAAAACAAGCAATACGAGTCCTATGTAAATTTTTATCTTCATGAATATCCTTACCTTTGTGGTGTGCAAGACCTGACTTCAAAAATACAGCAAATTATTGTGAGTAACACAACTTTTTCTATGGAAGAAGCGGCACTTGCGGTTTTTCACTATCAATACAAGCATAACACCGTCTATCGGCAGTTTGTTGACTTGCTGTCTGTTTTACCGGATAATGTACAACATATCCGTCAGATACCGTTTCTCCCCATCGAATTATTTAAGTCACATCAGATTATTTCAGATAACGTCAGCGTTGAAAAAATATTTGAAAGCAGCGGCACCACCGGACAAATTACCAGCAAACATCCGGTGGCGGATATCGGATTGTATGAACTCAGCTTCCGAAACGGATTTGAGCGCTTTTACGGTTCTCCGCAAGATTGGGTGATACTGGCGTTGCTGCCCTCCTATCTGGAGCGCGGCAACTCATCACTGGTATATATGGCGGACGATCTGATTCGGCAGAGCCGGCAGCCGGAGTCCGGTTTTTACCTGAACAACCTGCAGGAACTGGCGGAAACACTGGAAACACTGCGAACTTCCGGCAAAAAAATATTGCTGATTGGCGTGACTTTCGCCTTACTGGACCTGGCGGAGCAGTTTCCGATGGATTTACGTCACTGCATCATTATGGAGACCGGCGGCATGAAAGGACGGCGCGCAGAACTGACACGTCCGGAAGTGCACGATATACTCACCCGCGCTTTCCATGTATCGGCCATTCATTCTGAATACGGAATGACCGAGCTGCTGTCACAGGCCTATTCCAAAGGCGATGGCATTTTTGAAACGCCGCCCTGGATGATGGTACTGAAACGCGACATCTACGACCCGCTGTATACCAGCGAAAAGCCGGGCCGCGGAGGATTGAATGTGATTGACCTCGCTAATATTCATTCGTGTTCCTTTCTAGCTACACAGGATCTGGTACAACTCCGCGATGACGGCACCTTTGAAGTGCTGGGGCGCATTGACCACTCCGATGTCAGGGGCTGCAATCTGATGGTCGCACTGTAAAAATGGCGTATAGGGTAGTAAAAGTTCAATTTTATCGTTAACATTACGATACAAAAAATCAGAGATGCCTGTAAGTTTAGATTCCTTGCTCAAAAACCTGCTGCTACTGTTTCTTGCGGTGGCCGGTTTATATTATGCGCAGGGTTTTCTGATTCCGCTGACGCTCGGCGCATTGCTTGCCACGCTTTTTCTCCCGCTGTGCAGATGGCTGGAAAGCAAAAAAGTCCCGCGAATTGCGGCAGCTCTGATATGTCTGTTATTGCTATTGTCCTTTATTACCGCCATGGGATTTGTGCTCAGCTGGCAGATTGCCCGCCTGACGGACGACATTACACTCGTAAAAGCTAAAGTGATTGAAACGGCACATTTCCTGGAGCAGTACTCACACCATACATTGGGCATTTCCAACAGCGAACAATCGCAGATTTTATCTCATTTACAAGTCACCTTTGCCCGATACGCCGAAGCATTGCCGGGCTATATGACACACCTGTTTACCGGTTTTGTGCTGACGATGGTATATATCGTTTTGTTGCTGTATTACCGGACACATCTCAAGCATTTTCTGTTCAGGCTATCCTCCGGCATGGAACGACAGGAAATGGAAACGCTGATTACCCGCGCCACGTCAGTTTCGCAGCATTATCTGACCGGACTGAGCAAAATGATTTTCTGTCTCTGGATAATGTATGGTATTGGATTTTCCTTATTCGGGGTGGAAAATGCTGTTTTCTTTGCCATTTTATGTGGACTGCTCGAGATTGTTCCTTTCATAGGTAATTTCACCGGCACCACTATCACGGTGCTGGTGGCCGCTGCCAATGGAGTAGGATTTCCGGTGCTGGCCGGCATTGTCTTCACCTATGGTATGGTGCAATTTATCCAGGGATGGATACTCGAACCGCTGATACTGGGACCACACGTAAAAATCAATCCGCTGGCAACCATCATCGCTTTGGTGATTGGTGAAATCCTCTGGGGAATTCCCGGCATTGTGCTGGCGATACCGATGACAGCCGTTTTAAAGATTGTATGTGATCAGATTCCGTCTTTACAACCATACGGATTTCTTATCGGCACTATTGAAGACAACAAATATTCGCCGCTGATCGGGAAGATAAAAGGTTTGTTAAAAAGAGGCCGGCGATAAATTATCCCATTGCTGTATCACTTCCTGCACGCGCTGCAAAGGCAAACCCATGACATTAAAAAATTCTCCTTCCAGTTTGTCTACACCCGCATATTCCTGAATATTGTAAGCACCGGCTTTATCCAATGGCTGACAGGTATCCACATAGTGCTGAATCTCTTCTTCGGGCAGTGGTTTAAAATACACTTTTGCCTGTTCTGAAAACGAAATGACTTTGCCATTTTTGCGGATGCAGACACCCGTAACGACATCGTGTTGCTGTCCGTTCAGCATTTTCAGACAGCGGAACGCATCCTGCAGACTTTCCGGTTTCCCAACCAGTTGGTGATTGTAAATTACTACGGTATCGGCACATACGATAAAATCATTATCATTTGCAATCATCGCCGCTATATCGTCCATTTTCAAACGGGACAGAAATTCCGGCACCTGATAAATATCCATACTGTCGGGAAAAACCTCTTCCACCAGCGGCTTTACCACTTCTACTTCGTAGCCCGCATGGCTGAGAATTTCCAGTCTTCGCGGCGACTGTGAACCCAGAATAATCTTTACAGAGGATGCCATCGGTTAAATCAGTTTTTTCAGATAATTGACATACTGTACAAAGATGTAAGGGCCTGTTCCGGATCTGAAATACCAGAGCGTTGCAATGCCGATACACATAAACACTTTGATGAAAATACTCAGCAGCCGATAGTGCGATACCGTATGCGCATACAATATCAATCCCATTATCAGTGCCAGTGGCAACACCAGCAGTATCAGGATAAAAAGATGTACTTTTTCGATATTGACGGAAGGAAAAAAGAATACGAATGACAGCAGCAGCGCCAATGTAAACAAGGCCATCACAAAGGCCGTTATTTTAGCGGCTTTCATACCCCAAACAATCGGAATAGTGCGGCAATCATACTGTCGATCGCCATTTACATCTTCCATATCTTTCACTATTTCGCGCAGCATAGTAGTCAGGAATGCGAATGCACCGTATACAATTCCGGCAATAGCGATTCCGGAGCGCACATAGCGTTCATTGGCGGTTGTATCGCCTTTAACACCGCTTTCAAACAAGGCAATCAGGAAGATGGTGAAGGCTGACAAAACCGCCACTACCAGATTACCCGTCAGCAACTGACGCTTGAAAGAATGCGCATAAAAATTCAGCACCACCATAATAATCACCGGTATAGCGGAAAGGCGGAAGTTCATGGTGGAAAATGCGAGTACCAGCGTCAGCACCACACCGATACCACAGAGCACTTTATAAAATGAATACGCCTGCTGTTCTGTCAGCAACTTGCCCACCACTTGTTTTTCGGGTTTATTAACGGCATCAATATCCACATCATAAATATCATTGATGACATAGCCACCCGCGGCAATCACCATGGTGGCCAGCACCAGCACCAGGAATTGCCATTCGGACAACACCGGATGGACATAAAAGATTTTATACGGACTGGCCACTACCATCGACCATCGGAAGAGATACATGGTAAAAAATACCATCAGCAAATTGACAGGCCGGATTATTTTCAGATATGCACTCATATTACTTTTATACTTTTCCTGATTAGTTTAAACACCCCATTTTCCCTGCACTTTCAGCACCATTTCTATCACTTCCCGCACGCAGGCTTTACCGCCCTGCTGTATGCAAATATAATCCGCAATTTCCTGAATTTCCGGTACGGCGTCGTTCGGACAACACTTCAATCCGCATTGCAGCATCGCATGATAATCGGGCAAGTCATCGCCCATATACAACACGTGCTCCGGATCAGTGCCAGTAGCTGCGAGAAAATCACTCAACACCGCCACCTTATTACTAACACGGTAGTGATTATGTTTTACACCCAGCAATTCAAAACGGCGGTGCACCGCAGCGGAAGTGCCTCCGGTGATGATACACACTTCATATCCTTTCTCTATGGCGGTCTTCAGCGCAAAGCCATCTTTAGCATTAAAAATCCGCAACAAATCTCCCGTTTCCGTAGCAATCAGGCTGTTGTCGGTAAAAACGCCGTCAACATCAAATACAAAAGTGGAAATCAGCGGTAATTTTTTGAGAAAATGTTGGTTTTTCATGCGGCAAAGATACATTTATGTCCTTATATTGAGTAATAATACCACCAATTGGGTAGTAATCTTCCTTTTTTTGGTATTAAATTTGTTTACCACAATAAAACAATAAAAATGAAAAACCTTACTCTCTTTCTCGTTGCCTTTATGGGACTGGTACTTTCCGTTAAGGCACAGGGCACAGTAACATTGTGCGAAGATTATGACAAAACAGACGGCACGCCCAGCGGTATTTATAAAAACTGGGATATCAAAGCCACCGGCGGTTTTGTGTATATCGTTTACCGACAGGATAAAATTATCAGTGACAAACTAAAATTAAATGTCTATAAAAAGAATAAATTAGGAGAGTTTGTAAAATTTGACAAACAAGATATTATGTACGATCCGAAATCAGATCGCAAAAAATGGGTGATGTATGACTATGAATTCAAAGAAGCCGGTGAATACGAAATCTCGATAGTAGCTGTTTCCACAGAAAAAACTTTGGCAACTACACAGACAAAAATCTCCATTATCAACGGTAGTATATCCAATGCGAACAACGACGATTCTGATGATGAAGTGGACACCTATTACTATGAGAATTCCTCCGTTGTTTTTGCGAAAAGCTTTGACAGCGATGCGAACTCCAACGGAGAGTCTACTACCTTCAGACTGGAAAACGGAAAATGCGATTTTTATGCTAAGTTGCAGCAAGATGATGACCTGCTGCTCACCCAATTGATTGTAGATGTATATGGCGGCGATGATTACAAGGAATTAATCGACTCTCAAACCTACGACATAGAAAGTAAGACATGGAACTGGATTAAAGTGCCAATCAACCTGACCAAACGCGGTAAATATGTGGTGGACATGTATACTCAGGATGATGTGTACATCAACAGTGGCTACGTGGAAGTAAAATAACCTGTTCAGATAACGAATGTCGCGGCGCGGATTTCATCCGCGCCGCTTTTTTTATACCTTTGCTTACTAATTATGCGACAAAAAACAGCCCTTTTCCTGATTACACTCCTGCTGATACTGAGTGCTTATCTCAGCTCTTCTTACAAAGCTGGCATCTACAACGATTCCGGAAATACGATAGACACGCTACAGGTCAGCAGCATCTGGAAAAATGAAACCTTCACCAATATTGCTCCGCAAAGCAGTATCCATTTTTCTGTGTACGCTCCGTTTTTCAACAACAGCATCAGCATAAAAGTCAAACAGCCGCAACAGATACTGCATACCACCTTCCGGCTGAAAGGACCAATGCGCGGTGAGCGCGACAATCAGGTTTCCATCCGGGAGAACTACATCAAAGTAGGTGCATTAGCTCCATAATACCCGCAGCAGGAAAAATACGCCCACGGCAAGCAGCAGCACAAATATGTAGGTATTAAACTTTCCGGGCGGAATGCGTCTTCTTATTTTTCCACCCAACATCAATGCAAGTATGAGAGACGGTATACTGAGTAAATAGTAATACAAGACCGTTTTCGTCAGCAATCCAGAGGCGAGATGCCCGATAATAATAAAACAATCACTGGGCAGAAAATACCCTTGCAGCGTGCTGACAAACTGCATCTGTGTCCAGCCGCTGAGCGTCCCGAAAATGACAATTGAAGGTCCGCCGGTGTTGAAGGCACCTCCTAATACGCCGGCCACAAAACCAAACAGATAGGCCCAGCGCGGATGAATATGCCTGTTTTTTTTAGCGGACAACAGATTATACAATGACACGCCGACAATAATCATTCCCAACACAGCACGGGTAATCTGCTCATTGCCGTGCTTCAGAAAATAAATCCCGAATGGAATCCCCAGCAGCGATGCCAGCACCAGTCGGCGTGCGGACTTCCAGTCTATATCCCGATAATGCTTGACAAACATAATCGCTGCCATCGTGACGCCGTTCAGTGTCATCAGCGGTGTGGCTGTTTTAATCCCAATAACGAAAGTAAGTAAAGGCATCGCGAACAAGGCATCGCCGAAGCCGAACGTGGCATAAATCAAAGCGCCCAGAAATATTATCAGCGGTATCAGTAATTCAGGCGGTAGTGTCAGCATGCAGCAAATTTAAAGGATTAGTTTATTCCGGATTCGTATCCTTCATCAATCAGCAGGTCCTCTCCGTCCGCGGCACGGGTGGCGAGTTCATCACAACGGTTGTTTTCCTTGTTGCTCGCATGCCCTTTCACCCATACAAACCGGATATTCTGATATTGCGCCAGCTTCAGAAATCGGCGCCAGAGATCACGGTTTTTCTTTTTGGCAAAATCCGCTTTCATGTCCCACTGATACACCCAGCCTTTTTCCACCGACTCCACCACATATTTGGAATCCGAATAGATGGTAATATTCAAATCGTGCTTTTTCAGTGCTTCCAGTCCTTTGATAACAGCCAGCAATTCCATGCGGTTGTTCGTCGTCAGCCGGAAGCCTTCTGACAGCTCTTTGCGATGCCCGGATGCCAGCATCACAACACCATATCCGCCCGGGCCGGGATTGCCCCGTGAAGCGCCATCTGTGTAGATTTCAACCATTGTGGAATTTATGTGCGCTAAGATAGCTGAATTCAGGTTATTTTCGTGAGGTGACCAAGAAAGAAAAAGCAGATTTTATTGTACAGACGCTGCAACAGCTATATCCGGATCCTCCGATTCCGCTGCACCACAAAGATGCCTACACATTATTGATTGCGGTATTGCTGTCGGCGCAATGTACGGATGAGAGAGTCAACAAGGTAACGCCGGCACTCTTCAAACTCGCGGACAATCCCAAAGACATGGCAAAAGTGCCTGTGGAAAAAATCAAAGAGATCATTCGTCCGTGCGGATTGTCTCCCAGAAAATCGCAGGCTATCTCCGACTTATCCAAAATACTGGTAGAAAAATACAAAGGACAAGTGCCGGATAATTTCGCGGCGCTGGAAGCCCTGCCTGGCGTTGGACACAAAACAGCGAGCGTGGTGATGAGCCAGGCTTTCGGAGTACCCGCATTTCCGGTCGACACCCATATTCACCGGCTCGCCTACCGATGGAATCTGAGCAGCGGAAAAAATGTAGAACAAACTGAAAAGGATTTAAAACGAATTTTTTCTGAAGATTTGTGGAACCTTTTGCACTTACAAATCATCTACTACGGCAGAGAACACTGCCCTGCCCGCGGACATGATGTTTCAAAATGCATCATCTGTTCAAAAGTTGGCCGCAAAAACATGGAAAAATAAAATTATTTTGGTATCTTTACCTCTAACATCTAAAATCGACCCGATGAAGAAAATCATCCACTACAAACTTTTACTTGTCACCCTCGCTATTTCACTATTTACAACGCGTGCAAATGCTGCTGATGGAAGTGGCCATGAAATAGGCTTCTCCGTAGGTCCTAGTTTTGCACTGACAGACTTAGGCGGTGCCCAAAAAATTGGGGCAACTGAGTTTGGACTACGCGATATCGATTTCAGAGCTACCCGATACAGCATATCTGCTTTTTATCGTTACAATGTCAACAATTGGCTGGCCGTCAGAGGTAATCTGATGTATGGTATGTTATCTGCAGATGACAAACACACCGATGGTACACCTCCTGGCCCGGATGGCCCTTCTGACAGTTGGTACCGTGCGAGAAGAAACCTGAACTTCACCACACACATGATTGAATTTCAAGCAATCACAGAGGTAAACTTAAAGAAATACAACCATGAAGCCGGCAAAGGCGATAAAGAACGTTGGGCTCCCTATGTGGGTGGCGGACTTGGTTTCTTCTGGTTTAATCCCTATACAAAATTGAACGGAGAGAAAGTAAAACTCAGACCATTGGGTACAGAAGGTCAGACAATTGGGGTAAAAAAGATGTACAGCAACTTCCAGTTTGACCTCATGGCATTAGTAGGTATCAAATACAATGTTACAGAGAAATTCTCTATTGCGCTGGAAGGTATCTACCACCAGACATTCACCGATTATTTGGATGATGTAAGTGGAAATTACATAAGTTCCTCACAAGTAAATCAACTCAATGCCCAAAATCCTATAGCAGCAATATTACAAAACAGATCAAATACGGGTAAATACCCTGAAAATATACACAATTACGTAGAGGGGCAATATCTATCAAATGCCGGAATCCGAAATCCAAACAATGCATTAGATAATTTAAATCCTATCGGTGCAGGCAACCAGCGTGGTGATAAAACAGACAATGACCAGTTCATGCACATTCAGTTGACTTTCACTTTCACACTGAGCAGTGGTAAACGTTTAGGCTTCGGAAGCTGCGGCAAGAAAAATCCATACAAACACAAATTCAGTTGCCCTAAATGGTAATCTACTGAAACCAAATACACATAAAAAAACGTCCTGAAAATCCAGGACGTTTTTTTTGTGTAAATCTATTGGTATTGTTGATATTCAGCGTTACCACAATGCATGGTGATCTTCCGCCACTCCGATGGCGGTGAATGCTTCCTCCTTGCCATCAATGGTGATAGTACCATCCAACGTCCCGAAAGGCTGAATAAAATTACTCTTCATCAATACGGCATTCAGGTTTTCTCTGCGTGCGCCACGCGGTGTCAGGTGGCACTTCAGTATGCCATCTTTGGTTTCAATAATCCAGTCGGTCTTATCCATCGGATCCTGCATCGTGAACACGGCATCCGACAAAACAATCTTCTCGCCATTCAACCACAGGATATTTTCCATATTGGCATTAAATCTGTCCACCAGATTCACCGCTATCGTTTTTTCGGAAGCGGTAATGCCGACAAAGGACAGCCAGTTCCAGATGGTCTCGCGCGGCGGATAGCCTTTGGTAAAGTCGATGTTACCATATTTGCCGCTGGTCGCATAGGTGCTGACACCGCCGTTATTAATCTGCACCTTGACGGGCAAGGCCATGTTTTTATAGGTAAAATTAAACGGACGACTGCCTTCGGAAGGAGCTACCGTACTGAAACCTGCGGTATTATTTTCCGCTTCGATATACATCTTGTATTTGCCCAGATACTGCAGGTGCATCTTGCCGTTTACCGTTTTAATGGAATAATTGCCCAGCTTCCATTCGCTGTTCAGGTTCGGATTGAAATCATTGCCGAAACCAAAAGGAACCGTAATCTTATCTTCCTCAAAGATGCCGTCTTTGAAAGAATAGAAATAGGAAAACGCCGTCGCGACTACACCCGCATCCACGATGGCAAGACCTGCAATCAGCTCGGGACTAAAAACGCCGAAGAATATCCAGGCTTTACGTTCTGTCCTTCTGTTTTTGGAGAACAATCCTTTTTTGTCCCAATAGCTGGTGTCTACATCAGCAATCAGGTCGTCATAAATACCAAAAGGGATGTGCGTTTCGTTCGAGCACAAAACGGGCGATTTCGGGTGTATCATATTATTCATGGTTATACAGCTAAGTTAATAAAATCAGTCTCAGACTGTATTCAAAAATTTATCCCGGAACAATTTTTATCTATTGTACATAGCGTCGCGCTGTTCCTGCACCTTAGGATCCGCCAGATAATCATCATAGGTCATCATTTTATCCAACATACCGTTCGGTGTCAGTTCAATGATGCGGTTGGCAATAGTATGCGTAAAGGTATGGTCATGAGAGGTAAACACCACTGTTCCCTGATAATCTATCAATCCGTTATTCAATGCGGTGATAGACTCCAGATCGAGGTGGTTGGTAGGCTCATCCAGGATCAGGAAGTTCGCTTCTTCGAGCATTGTTTTACTCATCATACAGCGCACTTTTTCGCCCCCGGACAATACCGTGCATTTCTTCAGTGATTCCTCGCCGCTGAACAACATACGGCCTAAAAATCCGCGGATGAATGTCTCATCCTTCTCTGCGGAAAACTGACGCAGCCAGTCGACCAGATTCAAATCCGCATTCTGAAAATAGGAAGAGTTGTCATTCGGCACATAGGATTTGGTGATCGTCACCCCCCATTTGATTTCGCCTTTTTTAGGCTGCTGCTCTCCTGCCAGTATTTTGAAGAAGTTGGATACAATCAGACCATCCCTGGAAATAAAGGCAATCTTATCGCCTTTGTTGACGGTGAAGGTAACGTCTTTAAACAATTTCGTGCCATCCTCCAGCGCATATTCCACATTGTGTACGTCCAGAATCATATCGCCGGCTTCTCTGCTTTGTTTGAAGAAGATACCCGGATATTTTCTGCTGGAAGGTTTGATTTGTTCGATATCCAGTTTTTCCAACGCTTTCTTACGGGAAGTAGCCTGTTTGGATTTGGAAGCATTTGCACTGAAACGTGCGATAAAGTCGAGCAATTCGGCTTTCTTCGCTTCATTTTTCTTGTTCTTATCTGCACGCTGTTTCAGCAACAACTGAGAGGTTTCATACCAGAATGTATAGTTACCGGTAAACAAGTTGATTTTGCTGAAGTCGATATCCACGATGTGCGTACACACCATATCCAGAAAGTGACGATCGTGAGAAACCACAATCACCGTATTTTTGAAATCCGCGAGGAAGTTCTCGAGCCATGCTATCGTCTGCACATCCAGGTCATTGGTAGGCTCATCGAGAATCAGGATATCCGGATTGCCGAACAGGGCCTGCGCCAGCAACACCTTAATTTTATCAGAAGAAGGCAGTTCTTTCATCAGCTTATAATGCAGATCTTCCTTCACACCGAGGTTGCTGAGCATCTCCGCGGCATCACTTTCTGCATTCCAGCCATCCATTTCAGCAAACTCCGCTTCGAGTTCGCCCACACGGTGGCCGTCTTCGTCCGTAAAATCCGCTTTGGAATACAAAGCATCTTTTTCTTTCATAATATCATACAGTCGCTTGTTGCCCATCATCACCGTATCCAGCACGCTCACTTCATCAAATTCAAAGTGGTTCTGCTTCAACACCGACATACGCTCGCCCGGTGTGATGTCGATATTGCCGGTAGTTGACTCAATTTCGCCGGACAGAATTTTCAGGAAAGTAGATTTTCCGGAACCATTTGCACCGATTACACCATAGCAGTTTCCGGGTGTGAATTTGATATTTACTTCGTCAAATAACACGCGTTTGCCATACTGCAGCGACAAATTGTTAACTGTAATCATAATAGAATAAAAATTTTGCTGCAAAGATAGCAATAAAAAGACAGGAAACCGTTTTTGCAGCCTTTATAGCGGCTATTTAATAATAATTTGAAACATTGTCCGGCTATTTCACCAGCACCTCCAGATCACAGTCGGCACTCACCCGGATTTTGCGGAATCCGAAGTCCTCATAGTGTTGTATAAAATGCGTCCACGTACTGTCGGTGTAGAGGTGACTGTCGGTGTACATCTGATGATTCAACAATATCACATCGACCCCTTCCTTTTCCATAAATTCATCAAACCGCACGTTCATACGTTTGTGCAACATCGGATTGCGCACTTCGTAATTCTTATTCAGGAAAATGTGCGACATAAAGACATTGGAAAACAACACATGCTTCCGCTCGGGCTCATGTTGATTCAAAAACGGAATGAGTTGTTTGTAACAAAGCGAATAGGGCTTAGTTTCATGGTACGTTTTGAAAATATAAAATTGGTCGTAGCGGTAAATACGCGGACTGCCGGCGAGGACCACGGTCAGCAAGAGCAGCAGTGCCGGTATTTTCAGTCGCTCCGCAATCATCTGTTTATCCGGAAGCAAGGACTGCAGTAATATGGCCAGCAGCAACAGAAAAAACGGCAGTTGCTGATAGATGTAATGAAATCTCGGAAAGATAAGCGCACAGGCCAGCAGCGAAGGCAATCCGAACAATGCCAGTATAATCAGGTTTTCCGAATGTTGCTGCAACAGAACTTTAAAACGATTGCGCCGCGCCGGAAGCCAGACCACCAGCAGTATCGCTGACAGCAGACAGACAACAGCTACATACAGAAATCCATTCCATTCTTCCGTAAGTGCAAATGGCAGGATAAAATTGCCGGTCCATTTTGCCAGCAAAATAACATACAGCACCATATTGAAAAAAACATGCCGCAAAACTTCCTTCGGATATGCCGTCAGCACCTCCGTAAATTGCTTTTTGCCGCCAAAATATTTTTCCGCGATATCATCCCAGTATTCCCAATAAGCATAGTCATTTTTCTGCATGTTCATCTTGAGCGTATAATGGTCGTAGAAGGCGATAATATCGCGCTTGTAGCCAAACAGTTCAAATGAATTCCAGGATGACAGCGCCATATTGACCACTACTATCCCGCCGAAAATCAGCAGCACATAATGAGTTTTCCCCTGCACCTGTTTTCTTTTGCGGAACCATTGCCAGCCGTAGAATATCAACATCAGAATCAGTCCGAAAGTCAGCTCCGGCCGGGCATAGGAAGCCAGCAAGCAGCCGCCTAGCACTAATGCCATCTTCACCGTCTTCGACCTCAAATAAGTGGATATAATCAGCGACAATAAAAACAGCAACACCGCGAAATGAGTCACCCGCGCGAAAGTGGTGACATGCTGTTCGGATGTCATAAAACAAAAACTTATCCAGCAGGCAATGACAAACGGAATCCGCCAGCGCAGCAGCAGCCAGTACAGCAGCAGCGGCACCATGGCGCCGGTGAGCGCGAAACTGATATAATACAGATTGATTGGATTATCCGTAAACAGCGACAGCAGCTTATACCAAAGGTTGTAAGTCGGCCCCCAGTGCAGTGTCAGCTTATCGAACAGCTCGAGGCCGCACTGCATATAGTAACTTTCATCCGAAAACTCCACATCCAGATAGCGGTCCGTCTGATAGTATATGCCGACCGTCGCGACCAGCAATGTCAGCGCACCCCACCAGTGTCTGTATCTGTAGATAAAATCCCGCATAAACACACAACAAGATAGTACTTTCTTGCAATGTATCCATTGATGAGCTGAAACTGTGTATTAACACAAATTATCTAAAGTATATCGTATGCGCGGAAAATGTTGTTTAATTTTCGGTCAAATAACAAGTATGACAGCATCAGTGAAACCGGAAGCAAAAATCAGAAAGGTGAATTTTGTTTTTGAAAAACCTTTTCCAAAACATTGGTATAACAACAACCCCATCGCTACGCATTTCATGAATGCGCAGCATCTGGTATTTCCCGACGGTGAGAAATTTTTTATCCGCAGTGTAAAAGCATTTTCCGACGCGTATAAAAACGACCCGGAACTCAAAAAGCGCGTGGACAATTTCATCGGACAGGAAGGCACACACTATGCCGAACATCAGAAATTCTGGGACATTATGGAATCTCAGGATCTGCAACCGATGAAGTTTGTGGAGTTCTTCCGCAACACAGCATGGAACGGTGCGGAAAGCTGGATTCGCAAGACTTTCAAGAAAAACAGACTGGGCGATAAAATGGCATTGAGTGTAACCGTTGCGTTGGAGCACTTCACCGCCATGCTGGCAGAATCCGGGATTATCAACAAAGAAATCAGCGAGAAGATGCCGCAGGAAATGCAGGATTTATTCATGTGGCATGCCGCGGAAGAAATCGAGCACAAAGCAATTCCGTTCGATGTACTGAAACGCGTGGATGACAGCTACGCGCTGCGCGTCGGCGGTATGGCGGTTGCCAGTGTCGGTCTGTGGATGTATATCGTTATCGGAACGGCCTATCTGACTTCCGCCGACAAGGACGTGAAGCGCTCCGAAATTCCACAGCACCTCCTCACCTTCCTGACAAATTTCCGCAATAACTTCGGCGGCACTTTGTCGGCACAGTATTTCCAGTACTTCCGCAGAGACTTCCATCCCGATCAGATTGACAACTACCATCTGGCGGAAGAGTTGTTGAAGGATAAGAATTATGCTTAACGCATTATTGTTCACTAAAACAAACATCATGGCAACATCCACCGCAAAAACATCCACCGATAAAAAAGCATACGATCCGGAAGAGATAAAAGTACGTCGCGTAAATTTCTCTTTCAGCAAGGAAAACCCGCGCTTCTATTACAAAAACAATCCGTTCAGTACGCACTTCATCAACGTGCTGCATATCGTCTTTCCTACCGGCGAGCGGTTCTTTGTGAATTCTGTTTTAAAACATCAGAAATCCATCACGGATGATAAACTGAAAAAACAGGTGCGCAACTTCTGCGGACAGGAAGGCATCCACAGCAGCATGCACGAACGCTTCTGGAATATCCTGAAAGCCAATGGCTACAACATTCAGGGCTTCGAAGAACACATCGACAGAGTGCTGCATAAAATCGTCGCGAAGATTGAGGTGGAAGGCACGCGCATCAACAACATCGATCTCGCGGCCACCGTTTGTCTCGAACACTTCACAGCGCTGTTCGGACATGCCTTATTTGCTCATGTGGAAACGCAACCCGAAGTGGTACCACCGGATATGGCGGAATTATTTCTGTGGCATGCCGCCGAAGAAATTGAGCACAAAAATGTGGCCTACGATGTATTCCAGAAAGTGGATGAAGGCGAACACCGCAAGCGCGTCGTGATGATGCCGATTGTGACGGCCCTGTTGTATTTCTACCTGAGTGTGGGCACTATTATGCTGATGTATCAGGACAGAAAACACCTGGAGCTGACCAAACTGCCGAAACAGTTTTTTGATTTCGCCACCGGCCTGTTCTCCGATCTGCACAGCGATTTAATCAAGGAATATTTCAGCTTCTTCAAAAAGGATTTCCATCCGTCGGAACTGAATGATTATCACTACGCGGAAAACTTCTTCAAAGACAAGGCATACGCCTGATAGCATACGAACAACTTATACAAAAAAAGGTGGAACACATGCGTTCCACCTTTTTTGTTTTTGTATCTACAAGCTTACAAGTCAATGAAATTGCGCAGTATCTGCTCTCCGACGTCCGCGCTTTTCTCCGGATGGAATTGCAGCGCGTAGAAATTATCTTTCTGCAAGGCCGCGGAAAACGGCAACAGATAATCGCAGGTAGCAATGGTATATGGACTCATCTCGCAGTAGTAACTGTGTACAAAATACACATAACTATTCTCCGGAACACCTGTAAATAAAGGAGATTTCAAGTTGTGTATCGTATTCCAGCCCATTTGTGGAATCTTGAATTCCGGTCGGTCTGATTGGAATTTCTTCACCTGAATCGGAAAGATAGACAGACAATCCACTTCGCCTTCTTCGCTGTGCGCACACATCAGTTGCTGTCCGAGGCAGATGCCCAATGTAGGCTGTTTCAAATCGCGGATGACGGTATCCAGCCGGTGTTCTTTCAGGAATGCCATAGTCGATTCGGCGTGGCCTACTCCCGGAAAAATGACCTTATCCGCCGCACGGATCTGCGCCACATCATCTGTAATAACAGGCTGTATGCCCAATCTGTGCAGGGCATGCTCCACGCTTCGGATATTGCCGGCATTGTATTTAATGATTACGACCTGCTGCGCCATGCCTATGCTTTCACTTGTTGTATAAACGCTGTTATTGCCTCCGGAATATTGTCTTTCCCATCAATGGCCTTGATGAAGGCCGTACCGATAATCGCGCCGTTGGCATACTGACAGGCGGTATCGAAAGTAGCCTTATCGCGGATGCCGAAGCCGATGACTGTCGGATTCTTCAGCTGCATATCCTTGATGCGCTGATAGTATTCCAGTTGCTGCTGTTCGATGGCCGCGTTCGCGCCGGTGATGGCATTCGAAGAAACCATGTAAATAAAGGCATCCGACAAGCTATCCACCTTGCGCACTCTTTCTCCGGACGTCTGCGGCGTAATCAGAAAGATATTCTGCAAATCATATTTCCGGAAAGTATTGATATAAAAAGTCTCGTATTCATACATCGGCAAATCCGGGATAATGACGCCATCAATGCCGCAGGCCTGTGCATCGCGCAGGAAATTCTCCAGACCATATTGCAATACAGGATTCACATATCCCATCAATATCAGCGGCACCTGCACTTTCTCTCTGATATTTTTCAATTGCGCGAACAGCACTTCCAGTGTCATGCCGTTGTTGATGGCGATAGTATTGGAATACTGTATCACCGGACCATCCGCGGTCGGATCGGAAAACGGCATACCGATTTCTATCATATCCACGCCATTTTCCTGCAGGGATTCCAGAATCGGAACGATGCTGTCCACCGCAGGAAATCCCGCCGTGCAGAAGACGCTGAGTATATTATTTTTTTTAGTGGTAAAAAGCTGTTGTATTCGGTTCATGCTGATATCATTGTGGCCGTCAGGCCGGAAATTTACAATTTTAATTCACGGATATACGTATCCAAATCTTTGTCGCCGCGGCCGGAGAGATTGAGCACCACCGTATCTGATGGGCCTGCGCCAATCCTGTCGAGTACCGCGATAGCATGCGCGCTTTCCAGTGCCGGAATAATACCTTCCAGTCGGGCGAGTTGCAATACCGCCTGCAGCGCTTCGTCGTCGGTGGCACTCAGGTAGGTCGCGCGTTTCGTATCGAACAGGTGCGCGTGTATCGGACCGACGCCCGGATAATCGAGGCCTGCGGAAATGGAATGCGGCTCCACGACCTGACCGTCCGCCGTCTGCATGAACAGCGTTCTGCTGCTGTGCAACACACCCGCTCTGCCCAGCACGGTAGTCGCGGCGCTCTTGCCGGAATGCACGCCTTCGCCGGCTGCTTCCACCGCGATGAGTTTAACGGAGGCATCATCGAGGAAATGATAGAAAGCGCCGGCTGCATTGCTGCCGCCACCGACACAAGCCACCACATAATCCGGCAGTTCCTTGCCTGTTTTCTCTTTCAGCTGCCATTTCATCTCTTCAGAAATCACGCTTTGGAAACGGGCCACCATATCCGGAAACGGATGCGGTCCCACCACACTGCCGATGATATAATGCGTATCGGTCGGATTGGCAATCCAGTCGCGCATCGCTTCGTTGGTAGCATCTTTCAATGTCTTGCTGCCGCTGGTGGCAGGTCGCACCTCCGCGCCCAGCATGCGCATGCGTTTCACATTCGGCGATTGTCTTTCGATGTCCACTTCGCCCATGTACACTACGCACGGCAGGTTCATCAACGCGCACACCGTAGCGGTCGCCACGCCGTGCTGTCCCGCGCCGGTTTCGGCGATGATGCGCGTTTTTCCCAATCGCTTCGCGAGCAGAATCTGCCCGACGGTATTGTTGATTTTATGCGCGCCGGTATGACACAGGTCTTCGCGTTTGAGATAGATATTCGTTTTGTAATGTTCGGACAAGCGATGCGCGTAATAAAGCGGCGTCGGGCGGCCGACATAGTCTTTCAGCAGCGACTGAAACTCCTGCTGGAAATCATCGGAGTAGATGATATCCAGATAATGCTGCTGCAGTTCTTCGATATTTCTGTGCAGCATTTCGGGAATATAGGCACCGCCGAACTGGCCGTAATAGCCGTGTTCGTTCACCTGATAAGGAGAGGTATTCTGTGTAGATGGCATAATCATTCTGTTTAAACGGGCAGCGCGCGGACTTGTTCAATCACCTCGCGGCATTTCGCGACGTCCTTTCTTCCCGGTTCGATTTCCAATTTACTATTAAAATCCAAGGCATGAACCGGAACGACGTTTAATAAATCGTGAATAGTAGCGATATCTTCGACATCGAGTCCGCCGGAGAGGAACACCGGAATCTGCGAATTGTACTGTCGCAGCAGCGACCAGTCGAAGCGGCGGCCACTGCCGCCATAGTCGGGTGTTTTGGTATCGAACAGGAAATAATCGACATAATCCGTGTATTCATTGAGGATGGTGAAGTCAAAATTTTCGTCGATGCCGAAGGCTTTGATGATGGTAAAATCCAGCATTTTCAGTTGCTCGCAGTACTCGGGACTTTCATCGCCGTGGAGTTGCAGGTAGCGGATATCCGTGAGCGTGGCGATGCGCACGATATGGCGGATTTCCTCATTGACAAATACGCCGACTTTGCGGATGCCGGGCGACAGCTGGTCCATTTCCTGCAGGATATCCGGTGTGTGGAGACTGATATCCTCCTGCCCTTCCAGGACATAGCGTTTGGATTTCGGATAGAAGATAAATCCCAGATAATCGGGCGACAGGGCGGCGACTTCCTGCAGATTGTCAGGATATTTCATGCCGCAGATTTTCACGCTCAGAGCCATAGGGCTAAATTACGAAGATAATTTTAATTGGTG
>ERZ1645187.535-NODE-535-length-37696-cov-20.240111_pt1 | contig 37696 bp, 49 predicted proteins | sample MGYA00575352_ERZ1645187 | MGnify/ENA primary metagenome ERZ1645187 (study PRJEB40837, sample SAMN11349314) | freshwater sediment metagenome | isolation source: river sediment | host: Sediment | place: India: Wazaribad , New Delhi | collected 2017-02-21 ... | reverse complement strand
ACGGCGACGGCGACGGCGACGGCTACGGCGACGGCTACGGCGACGGCGACGGCGACGGCGACGGCTACGGCTACGGCTACGGCGACGGCGACGGCTACGGCGACGGCGACGGCGGTTGACCTGCCGGAGGGCGGCGGAACGCACCCGAGGACACCCCTCGATCGAAGACAGGACCGGCGGCGACGCCGCCGGTCTCCCCCTTTTCCGACGTAGGAGACGACGATGGCCGGCAAGAGATCGAAGACCGCGGACCTGGATCGCCTCGTCCCACGCACCGGCGACCTCGTCGACCGGCGCGACATGACCGATCCCACCGAGATCGTCGTCCGCATGGCCCGCGACATCCTGACGGCGCGGCGCGGCGGCAACGAGAGCGGTGTGGCGTTCGTCTTGACCGAGGCAGGATGGACTTGGGCACAGGCCGCCCGCTTCGGTCTCGACGGGCAGGATCTGGCGCTCACTCCGGCCTTCGCCCTGCGTCACGCCGTCGACCGGGGGCGCGACGCCGAGATCGAGGACGCCGTCGCGACCCGACTCGCCGACGATCTCGCCTCGGCGCCCGGCGAACCGTCGACCGGCGACATGGTGACGATGCTCGACCATATCGGCGCGGCCGTCGCCCGCGACCAGGGCGCGGAGGACGCGGCATGACCGACCTCGTCGCCACCCGCGCGCGCCGCCGCGCCGTGTCGCCCCACCCGATCGTCGCCGGCCGCGCCCGGGTCGAAACCTGGGTTTGCGCCGCGCTGGCCATGGTCGTCGCGGCCGAACTCTGGATCGGCATCGTCCGCAGCGCCGCCCTCTCCGTCGCCCCCTGACCCGATGAGGACCTCATGCCGGATCGCAGCCTGCTCGTCGCTTTTTCCGCTCTGTTTCGCCTGTCGGTCTTCGCCGGCGGCGCACTCGCGGTCGGACTTGCCGTCATCGTCGCGGTCGGCGCGATGATCGGCCTCGCCGGCCTCGTCGAAGATCTCCGAGGGGTGCTGCCGTGACCGCCCGTCGCTGCCGAATCCTGTCGACCGATGGTCGATCGGCCTGCGCCGACTGCGGCGAGACGTGGCCGTCGCGCGAGGTGCACGTCTGCCCCGACAGGCGAGTGTTGCCGGGCGTCGCCGAGCCCGTGTCGGGCGGCGTCGAGACATGCCGTCACCAACAGATCCGCGGCATCGCCGCTTGAGGAGGCCCGAATGTCGTCCGTCATGATCACCGCGAGCCACGTCCGCCTCGACCTCGTCCGACCGGACCTCGGCCGCATCGACATCCGCCGCGACATCGCCGAGCCTCTCGCGGTCATCCCGCGCTTCGGCGGTCACGAGGGCGCCCGCCGTACCGATCGTCGGATCTGGTCGGTCGGTCAGCACTGCGTGGTCGGCGCCAAGGCGATGCTCGACGAAACCGGCGACCCGCGACTGGCGCTCGGCTTCCTGCTGCACGACGCCCACGAGGCCTTCATCGGCGACATCACCACGCCGACCCGCGACGCGATCGCCGTGCTCTGTGCCGTCGCCGGCGCCATGTTCCGGACGGCATTGGCCGATCTGAAGCAAAAGCTCGACGCGCAGATCCATGTCCGCGCCGGCCTTCAGCTCTCGGCGGCCGACCGCGCCGCGATCCACCTCATGGACATGCGGATGCTGGCGAGCGAGGCGCGCCAGATTCTCGGCGTCGAGCCGGAGAAGGAGCCGCATCTGTGGCCGGCGGAATGCCCGAAGGCGACGCCGGTGCGCACCAACGGCGCGCTCTGCCCTTGGCCGGCGAAGCGCACCGCCGATGAATGGATGGCGCTCTGGGACGCATGGCGCCCGATGCGCCGCGCCGCCTGACCGATCCCCGATCGACCGAAGCCTCGCGCATGACCATCCCTCACCCGCTGCTCTCTCCCGACGAGATCGCCGTCGCCAGGAAGGCCCTCGGCCTGCCGAACCGACATCGGCGCTGCTGCCGCAACCATCGGATCGGCCTCGATCACCCCGACTGGTCGGCGCTGACGGCGCGCGGCCTCGCCACCTGTCGCCGGTCGAACGAGCCCGGCGGCCCGCACATCTGGCGCCTGACCCGCGCCGCGGCCGAGGCGGCGCTGCTGCCCGGCGAGACGCTCGACCCGCAAGATTTCCCCGACTGAGGAGGCATCCATGTCCGACCCGACCGGCGTCGCCGCCGACCAACTCAAGTCCTTCGTCGAGCGCATCGAGCGCCTCGAAGAGGAGAAGTCGACGCTCTCCGAGGACATCTCGAACGTCTACCTCGAAGCCAAGGTCAACGGCTTCGACGTCAAGATCCTGCGGCAGGTGATCCGCCTGCGCCGTCAGGACAAGTCCGAGCGCGAGGAGATGGAAGCGCTGCTCGAACTCTACATGCAGGCCCTCGGCATGGGTTACGGGCGAGTGGAGAGCGTGTGATGACCAAGCCCCCCCGCCGTCGGTGATCGACGTCGAGTCCAGCCTCGCGCCCGACGACTGCGACGACGAGCTCGAGATCATTTCGACGCAGGACCTGCTGCGGGAACTGATCGAGCGCGACGTGCTCACCGAGACCGAAGTCACATCGATCCTGCTCGGCGTCGCTCCCAACACCGTCGGGGGAGTGGATGACCCGATCGGCAGGGCGCGCGACGAGCTCTGCCGCGGCAACCGGACCGAAGCCATGATCTGGCTCGAGCGCGCCCTTGGCGGCGACTTCGTCGGCCGGCTCGCCGTCACCTCCTGACCCCTTCGCCCCGCGTCTCGCCCTCCCTGAGACACGGAAACTCACCGCCCGGCCGGCCCGCCGGTCGGGCGGATTTTTCGAAAGGCTCACACATGACCACCAGGATCACTATCGACACCCTCGCCGGTTGGCCGGTCGAGGCCTGACCGTCTCGCCCTGCCGGCGCCTTGCGCCGGTAGCACCGGACGATCGAGACCGGAGCCCCCCTATGAAGTTCACCGTCAACCGCAGCGACCTGCACGTCGCGATGACCCAGGCCAACCGCGTCGTCGAACGACGGTCGACCATTCCGATCATTCAGAACGTCCGCCTCTCGGCCGAGGGCGACGAACTCTGCGTGACGGCGACCGATCTCGACATCGAGATCCGCGTCCGCGTGCCGGCGACGATCGAGGCGCCCGGCGGCACGACGCTGCCGGCCGGCCTGCTCTCCGGCCTCGTCGCCAAGCTGAAGGAGGGCGTCGTCACCATCGAGGCGACCGGCGCCGCGCAGGCATCCGTCGGCCAGGGGCGGACGCGGGCCAAGATGGCCTGTCTGCCGGTCGACGACTTCCCGAACCTCGGCGATTTCGACCAGGCGGCCACGACCTTCACGATGCCGCCGGCGCGGTTCGCCGAGGCGCTGACGGCGACCCGAGGGGCCGTCTCGACCGAAGAGACCCGATACTACCTGAACGGAATCCATCTCCACGCCGTCGGCCGCGGCGCCGACGCCCGCCTGTCGTTCGTGGCCACCGACGGCCACCGTCTCGCCGTCTGGCGCGGCCCTCTGCCGGACGGCGCCCATGACATGCCGGCCGTCATCGTGCCGCGCAAGACGGTCGACGAACTGCGCAAGATCGTCGACGCGGCGGCGAATGGTGACGACGCGGTCGTCGTCGCGGTTTCGGAGACGAAGATCCGCTTCGAGGTCGGTAAGACCATCCTGACCTCGAAGCTGATCGACGGCGTTTTCCCCGACTACGAGCGCATCATGCCGCGCCACTGGGACTCCGAGGCGATCGTCGACCGAGCGGAACTCGCCGCGGCGATCGGGCGCGTCTCCTGCGTCCTCGCCGAACGGAGCAAGGGCATCGCCTTCGCCTTCGACGACGGACGGCTGACGGTCACCGCCCGCAATCCCGATCAGGGCGACATCGAGGAGGAGGCCGCCTTCTTCCAGGCCGACGACCGGCTCTCGAAACTGACCATCGGTTTCCAGTCGCGCTACGTCAGTGATGCGCTGGACGCCCTGCCGTTCGAGACGATCACTTTCCGCCTCCCCGAAACCCCGGGCGACCCGACGACCCTGGTGCCGGCCACCCCCACCGACGCCACTCGCCTCGTCGTCCTCATGCCGCTGCAGGTGAAGTGATGCCCGATTTGTTTGGAGCGACCGAACCGCCGCCCGCCGCGCCGTCCGGCGGCGCGAAGCTCTGGTGCCCGGCGTTTCTCGTCGACGAGATCACGCCCGAACCGCGAGCGCGTCCGGAGAATTGGCTGTCGGAGTCGCCCGAGACCGTGACGGCCGAGCCTATGCGGCGATGGAGGGTCGGCGCTGACGGCGACGGCACTCATCGTGCGCTCGGGCTCGGTGACGAGATCGACTTCATGACGTTTCAAGCCTACGGCGAGGTCGAGTTCGTCATCCGCGCCGACGGCAGCTTCACGGCGTCGTCACCGATCCCGCCGAACGCCAATTGCTTCCACGAGGTCGGCGACATCGACACCTTCATGGAGACCGCCGAAGGATTTGCGCGCGAATACGCGGCGAACGCCTTCATCTACTCATCCGACGACGATGCGGAGACTTTGACCGTCGACGTCTTCGTCTACCGCTGGTCCGCCCCGATCCATCTGCGCCTGACGCTCGCGGCGGACGGAACCCCGATCTTCGAGGAGTCCTGATCGATGTCCGACTTCGAGACCGTGATGCAGCCCTTCACCCTGACCTACGCGGGACGACCGCCGGCCGGCGATGGGCCGATCCCCCTCGTGATCCGCGTCGCCCGCAAGGGCGAGACACCGAACGCCTTCGCCGGCCGCCGCCAGGGCCACGTCCGCGCCACCGCCGCCGATGCACATCAGGCCGATCGCGTCCTCGCCGCGACCGAGGCCGAGAAGACGGCCGATCGCGGCTACTTCAAGGCTTGCCAGCTCCTCCGGGATGCGAAGGACGCAGTGGCGCTCGACGGATGGGACGACCCGATCTTTTCCGAAGATCACGAGTTCTACCTCGACCTCGACAACCTTCGCGTCATCGAGGAGACCGATTCCGCCCCGGCCTTCGTCTACGAAAGTCAGACCGAAAGCTTCGACTACGACGCCGTCGATGCCCTCGAGAATTGGTTGCTCGACAACGCTTTCGAGGATGCCGTCGACCACCTCGTCGACCTCGACGAATTCGTCGCGTTCTGGACCGCCTGGAAGAAGAAGCAGACGATCGTCTGGTGGAGCCCGACGCGGCGCATCCGCATCGTCGATGCCGAAGCCTTCGCCCGCCGGCTCGCCGAGGCCGAAGTGATCGCCGCCGAGGGCCGCCCGAACCTCGACCCGCCGAGCGAGATCGCTTTCGCCGACGACGAGGTCTCGCCATGATCGCCCCGACCGAGACTGAGGCGGAGGCCCTCCGCTACGACCCGTTCGACCAGGAAGAGGGTCGCCGAAACCTGCGCGACGAGATCGTCGTCACGCGCCGCCCGCATGTCTGCGTGATCTGCGAAGAGCCGATCGTCGCCGGAGCGCGCGCCCGAGCGACCACCGACCTGCAGGTCGGCGGCGCCAGCCGCCTCGTTCGGACTTTCTGGCACTGCCCGACCTGTGTGGCGGCCGAGGCCGCGACCTGGACCGATGCCGGCCGATCATTCACCGAGCGCCTGCGTACGCAGTTCCGGCGGGCCGGAGCCATCTTTCCGGAGGAAGCGCCATGACCGAGTGGGCGACCGAGATGAACCCGATCGCACGTGATCTGTCGCTTCACTGTTCCGCGCAGGTGGCGGAGGCGATGCAACGCACGCTCGCCCTCTGCACCGAGCGCGGCGAGTTCGTGGCCGTCGCGACCGCCGGAGTGATCGCGGCCCTTCAGGTCGCGCGCGGCGCCTTCGCCGGCCTGATGGACGTCGACATAGACAGCACCACGATTCGTGACGTCGCCGAGGCCGTCGTCTCCGTCATGGAGGAGGCGAGGACATGAGCAGACCTGACGACTACGACGATGACGACATGGCCGCCGTCGGCCGCGGCCTGATGGCGGCGATCGAAACGGCGATGGCGGATCGAGACGGCCCGTTGTTCGGGTGGCATCCGGCACAATGCCCGTCCGAGGTCGTCGGCGACCTCATTCGGATGGTTCTCGAAGCGCGCGGTGGCACCGATCCGGACATCTCGGAGAGAGTGGCGCGGATCCTCTGGGATCGCTTTGCCCCGAGCCATGCGATGGAGTGGCGCGACGAAACGCACAAGGCCGAATATCGCCGGTGCGCCGCCGATGTTCTGTCGGAGATCGGATCGGCGATGCGGACGACCCGCAGCGATGCGGCGCGCGAGATCATCGACACGATCGTCTCGGCGTCCCGATCCATAGCCTTCGGCGCCGGCGTCGACGAGACCAGTATCGCCGGCATGTTCGTTTCGTGCCTCGCGGCCGACCCTGCATTGATCGACCGCCTTCCATGCGAAGGATCGGGCCTCTTCATGGACGGCCGGATTCTGACCGAGAACGGCGTCCTCACTTATCTCGCCGCCGACGGCAAGGTCCGGTCGCCGACCGAGCTTCGCCGCGCCAAGGGCACCGAACACTGAAGGAGCACCAGATGTCGACGCAACGAGACGACGAGATCGACCTTCTCGACCACCTTTCGGAAGGTCTGGCGTTCTATGCCGAGGCCTCGTCCGTCGCGGTCGACGCCGAGCATATGCGCAAGGTGATCGAGATCGCCCGCCGAGCGGTCGATGCACCCGACCCGATGCCGGACCTGACGGCGACCGCCTTCGTGCACGTCGGCGAGACGCCGCGCGGCCGCGCGCTGTTCCGCACGCCCAACTGTGTTGGTGGCCATACCTATTGGACCAAGAACCTCGCCGGCGCCGTCATGGTCTGGGACACCTGCCTCGTCTCGGCCGAGACGCTGCGTCTCGCGTTGTCGATCGAGGAACCGGCCGGCGCCGACCTCAGGAAGACACTCCCCGGCATCTCGCCGCCGGTGTTGCGAGGTGACAACCTCGCGATCTTCTTCGCGGCGGCGTTCGAGCCGGGGGTGGAGAGCGATGAGCTCGACGACACGGGCTTTTGGGCTAGAGAAGCGATCGACAAGGGGAACGCGCTTCTCGACGCGATCCACGCCCACTACGCACCGCACATCGTGAGGTCTTCGCAATGATCCCGAGACTGGCGCTCGTCGCGGGCCTGATCGCGACACCTGCTCTCGCCGAGGCCATCGACGGCGACCGGATCACCATAGTCGACGGCGATACCGTCGCCCTGCCGTGCGACCCCGCGCACGGGGTCTACCCCGGATGCGCCGAGCGCATCCGCCTCGTCGGTATCGACGCGCCGGAGGTAGGCACGCATGCCCGCTGCGAGGCGGAGGCCGTTGCCGGGCTCGCGGCCAAGGCGGCGATCGCGCGCTTGATCCGCGACCACGCCGTCGAGATCACCAGGATGGGGCGAGACCGCTACGGCCGCACCCTGGCGCGACTGAGCGCCGACGGCCGCGACGTCGATGCGGCGATGCTCGCCGTCGGCGGCGCCCTCCCCTACCGCCCAGGCCGCGCAGCCTGGGCCGAACGATGCCGCCACTGGTGCCCGGGCGCGACGAAATGCGAGGAGTGACGACGATGGCGCGGACAGACCTCCGACCCGACCCGATCGCCTGGGCTCCGCGCGGCCTGTCGCGCGACGAGGCCGCCCGCTACGTCGGGGTCGGCACGACGAAATTCGACGAGCTCGTCGAAAAGCGCAAGATGCCGCCGGCGCGCCAGATCGATGGACGCAAGGTCTGGGATCGCTACGCCCTCGACGCGGCGTTTTCCGAGCTGCCGACGGCGACGGCGAGCCGGCTCGACGGGATGTTGTGATCGATGGGCGACGTCGTATCATCGCGCGCGAGGAGCGCGCCCATGTCGACCGTCGATGGCTACCCCTACGTCTCGTCGTTTTTCGATCGCCACGGCCGCGAACGTTGGCGCTGGCGCAAGGGCGGCAAGACGATCGCCCTCGCCGGCAGCCCTGGCGACCCGGAATTCGAAGCGGCCTATGCCGCCGCCGTCGCTGGTCTACCGCGCAAGCCACCGGCGCGCGTCGTTCGACTGAAGTCCGCGCCGCTGCCACGGACTCTCGGCGCGGCCTGGAAGATCTTGACGACGAGGTCGCCGGAATGGAAGGCCCTCGACCCCGCGACGATCTACGAGCAGACGCGATCGGCGGAACGCTTCTTGATGTCGGCGGCGGTCGAGGGGGAGGACCTGCTCTTCCGCGACGTCGAGTTTTCCGAGATCAATCGCAAGCACGTCCGCGCCCTGCTGGCGAGGATGTCGGATCGGCCCCACGCGGCGAAGAAGGTGCTCCGCCTATTGCGCAAGCTCGTCGCCGTGGCGATCGACGAAGACTGGATCGAGGTCGACCCGACCGCCGGCATCAAGCACGCCCCGGACTATGTCGGCTGGCGCGCATGGACCGACGACGAGCGACGCGCCTACGAGGCGAGATGGCCGGTCGGCTCGACGCCGCGGCTCGTCTATGCGCTCGGCCTCTACACCGGACAGCGACGCGGCGACCTCTGCCGCATGACCTGGGACGACGTCGCCGACGGCGAAGTCCATGTCGTCCAGGGCAAGACGGCGAAAGAGCTCTGGCTCCCGATCCACCCGGCGCTCGCCGCATGCCTAGCCGCAGCTCCGCGTCGAGGCCCCACCATCCTCGTCACGCAATACGGCCAGCCGTTTTCCGACAAGTCGCTCGGCATGCGGATGATGGACTGGACCACCTCGGCAGGGCTCGCCAAGGGCGCCACCATCCACGGCCTGCGCAAGACGCTCGGCAAGCTCCTCGCCGAATCGGGAGCGACGACGCGCGAGCTGATGGACGTGCTCGGACACGACGACATCGCCCACGCAGAGCTCTACAGCCGCGCCGCCGACCAGCGCCGAATGGCGCGTCATGGCTTCGACAAGCTCGAAGGCGGTCGGCTGGCGGTGATCAAGGGCGGAAAAGCCGATGGCTAACCGAATGGCTAACCTATCGGGCTAACCGCCTCGCAAGATGTTGATTTCAAAGGTCTCTGGTGGGCCCGGAGGGGCGGCAATAGCTATTTGCTTTCAAATGTCTAATACATGGTTAGCCGCTGTCGGTTCTCCGCTCGTTCCCGACATCGACGGCTAACCGGCACGGTCCATCACGCTCGGCGCGATCGCATCGATCTGCGTGCGCAGCCAGTCGAGCGACCCGTCGTTGACGACCAGGAGGTCGGGCGCGCCGAGGTCGGTCGTCTCGCTCGGATGATCGGCGCCCGCACCGGCGAGACCGGCGCCGGCGCGAATGACACGAATGACGACACCACCCAGCGCCCGGATCGCCGCCACCTCCTCCGGGAAGCGGACGTCGTCGGCGACGACCGTGACGTCCGTCAGGTCGGCGGAGGACTCGAGATCGGCGCGGTCGACGGCGGCGCGCCAGGCGTCGACCCAGAACGTCGGGCTGAGCGCCCGCCCCCACTCGGTGCCGAGCGACTGCATCGCATGGCGCGGGGTGTGTCCGCCGAACGCGGGCGACGGCACCTCCTTCAGATCGCCGTCGATCATCCGAGTGGCGAGGGCGAGACCGACGCCCTGGACCTCGAGGAGATGATGCAGCATCGCCTTGAGCGGGCGAGCGAAGGGCAGGCGGATTGCCCCATGGACGTCGACGAGGTGGCGCGCGGCGGTCGACTTGCCGGAACCGGCCGGGCCGGCGAAGCCGATGATGGTCAAGGCCATGATCATTCCTCCCTTTTCACGCCGACGGCCGGCACTCGCCAGCGTGGTCGAAGTTCACGGTCCGGCGGCGGCGGCGCATAGAGCGCGCCCTCGGCCGCCTCGCCGACGTTGATCCAGCGCGCCGTGGTGACGCCGCGGCGCGGGTGGAGCGTCAGCCAGAGCTGACGCGCCGGGCTCGGGCGGAAGCGCCCGTCGCGGCTGTATTCGCTCGGGCCGCCGAGGCAGCCGTTGACGAAGCCCTCCTCGAGCTGCAACGGCGTATGGAAATGACCCATCAGGATGAGGTCGAGATGGACGCCGCGAGCGGCATAGTCCATCGAGATCCGCTTCATGCCGCGGGCGGCGGTCGCCGCCGGGCCGATGAAGCCCTGACCACCTCGCGAGCCGATGCGGTCGCCATGGGTGGCGAGCACCCGCCAGCCGTAGACCGAGAACAGCGCATCGACGCTCGCCGGCACGTAGAAGGTGACGCCCGGCCGCCCACACAGACTCATCTCGAGGAAGTCCGAGACGAGGTTGTCGTAGGAGGTTTCGGCCGCCTCCTTGCTCTCGGGCTTCAGCGTCGCGCGGCCGTGGTTGCCGGCGAGGCTGACGATGTCGATCGGACAGACGAGCCGCGACCGCAGCGCCAGGACGCCGGTCGCGAGGTGTGACGCGAGGTCGCGCGTCGCCGGCAACGCCTTGGCCTCGTTCGTCTTGGCGAGTTCGGCATGGATCTCGCCGGAGACGAGGTCACCGCCGAGGATCAGGATCAGGCGCGCCGGCGGCGGCCCCGACCAGTGGCGGGTGGCGAGATCGCCGACGGTCGCGAACCAGCGGGCGAGCCGCGCCCGCGCGATGGCGAGGTCGTACGAGTTGAGCCCGTCCATCGCCTCGAGCGCGATGCGCTCGCCCCAATGCAGGTCCGAGAGGAACAACACGATGGTCTCGGCGGCGGGATCGGCGGAGGCCGGCGACCGGAACGCCGTCGGATCGGGAGGAACCTCCGCGAGGCCGAGAACACCGACGCGCAGATCCTCGGCGCGACGCGCCCGCTCGGTCATCGCCGACAGGCTCGACCGCAGGATCTTGATTTCGCCCCGTAGACGCACGACGTCGACCGGGTCGACTGCCGGCGCGGGCGGCGGAACGGGCGGCGTCGGATCGGTGGGGTCTCTCGAGCCCGCCCCACGAGCGACGGCGATCCCCTCGCCGCGCATGCGGGAAGCCTCGGCCGCGGCGGTCGTCCGGCTGACGCCGGCGCGGCGCGCGGCGGCGGTGATCGATGGCGCGGCGGCGAGATGGGCGCGCAACGCGGCACGCTCGGCATCGGTCATATGGATGGACGGTCGCCGGGTCATTCGTCGCCTCCCAACGGCTTGATGGTCCGCGATCGAGGCGGGCGTGACAGGACCTGAGCGAGATCGGATCGCAACGAGCGGGTCTCGGCGAGCACTCGCTCTTCGGTGCGAGCGAGCCGCTCCTCGAAGGTGGTGAGGGCCGTCATGGTGACGTAGCTCTCGGCCGATTTGACCTTGTGCGCCGCCAGATCGCGCTCGACCTCGGAGATCTTGTCGTCGACCCGACCGAAGCGATTGATGAAGATGGTCGTTCCGACCGCGAACAGCCCCAGGAGGCCGACGAAGCCGGCCACCATCTCGAGGGTGACATTCATGGGGAGGGTCTCCGGGAGTCGATCGGGGATCGGGCGGATTTGATCGGATCGGATCGATCCGCCCGCGTCTCAGCGCCGGAGGAACATCCCGGCGATCCGTCCGGCGGTCGCGGCGCCGAACATGCCGGTGATGACGATCGAGGCCCATTGCCCCACATCGCCGGTGAGGGGGTCGGTCGAGCCGAGCCCGAGCACCTTGTCCCAGATCACCAGTTTGGCGATGTAGACGGCGAAGGTCGCCTCGATCGCCACGCGAGGGAGCGCGGTGAACCACGACCCCAGCTCCGCCTTGACGATCGCCTGCCGCGCCTCGATGTCGCGCATGGCGAGATCCGCCGCGAGCCGGTCTGTGGTGTTGCCGGCATCCAGCTTGGCCCTGTAGGCGTCGACGACCTTGCCGGCGAGACCACCGGAGATCACGTCGAGGATCTTCGTCCACCACATGGCGTCACCTCTCGATCGACCGGAGCCGGGCGAGACCGGCGAGCACCGCGACCGTCGCCGGAAGATAGACGGCGTAGTCGGCGGGAACGAGCGCCGACACGGCCTGCATGATGGTCGGGTCGCCGAGCAGCCCGGCGACCTGACCCGCCACCACGGGCACGCCGAGCGCGACCAGCGACACCTGCGAGACGAAGATGGTCGCCGAATGCCGGAAGGCACCTTTGACCCGGTCGACGATCGCGCCGTCGGCGGCGACGAACCCCTGTGCGAGGTCATAGAGCCCGACCCCGATCAGGCCGGTGAACAGCAGGATGAGGAGAATGGACATCACGCCTCCTTCGCGGCCTTCACGACCGCACGATGATGACGAACGAGAAGAACGACGCCGACGACCACCGCGACCGCCGCGATGCCCGCCAGAATGGCGACGCCGGTCCAATCGACCGACGGCGCGACCGACGCGACGGCGGCGACACCGACCGTCACGACCGAGCCGGCGACGGCCGCCGTGGTCGACTTCGGCTTTTCGCCGACGGTGGCGACGATCGGGCGCCGCGCGATGTCGACGCCGGCGCCACCGAGGGCGCTCTCGATGCGGCGCAACCAGGCGCAGCGCGACGTGTAGCCGTTCACCCCGCCGTTGATCTTGCGGGTGATCGCCTCGATGTCGCCGCGATCGGCCATCGCATTGCACTTTCCGTCGACCCACTCGGCGAGCGCCGGCTTCAGCGCGTGCTCGGCGGTGATGACGAGGTCGGGATTGCCCTCGAAGTCGACGCCACAGCGCCGCCCGTAGGACCGATAGGCTTCGCGGCCGGTCGTCTGGAGCACCCCGCGCCCGCGATAGCGGAAGCCGTCTCCGGTCGAGGGCGGTCCATTGCCCATCCGATCGCCGTAGACGATGTTGAACAGCTGCTCGCCGTGACCGGCCATGTCCATCATCGCCGCCTTCGACGGGAAGTAGCGGCGCCAATTGCCCTGATCCCAGGTGTCGGAGAGGTTCTTGCGGGTGTAGCCGGCGCTCTCGACGAAGATCGTCAAGCCATCGGTTTCATGCAGCACCTGCGCCAGGAAATGGGCGAGTCGCTTCGGCGTCGTGATGCCGGCGGCGGCGAGAAGACCGTCTCCGGCCTCGAACGCGGCAAGGTATTCCGGCCGGCCGCCAGGGCACAGCCGACGGACGAGATCGATCGGACGCATGTCGGAGATCCTCGAGGATTAGAGTGACGGGCACAGGTGAGTCGACGAGTGGCGTGGGCTGCCTGCCCGACGGGTGACTCCGGCTTCACCCGGTCGCCCAAGTGCCGGTCAGCTCCATGCCCGCGCCAGCAGCGGCGTCGCGGCCGCGCCCGCTACCCATGGCCAGATCGAAATCTCGTCGATCCGCACCGGCCCGGTCGGTCCTGCCGAGGCCCCTCCGATGCGCAGGGTGGTCGGGGTCGTCGACCACCAGTCGTGAGCATCGGTGGCGACGGCGCCGCCGTTGAGGGCTGCCCGGCGCAGTGGACCGGGTCCACGGGAGAGCGCCGCGCCGAACCCCGTTCCCACCGCGCCCGACCCCGCCGTCACATCGAGCGTGGTTGTGCCGTCGCTCAGGCGTAGCGCCCCTCCCGACGTGATCTCCGCCATGGCCACGGCGTCTCCACCCAACAGCACAGGGGGAGACAACGCGGAGGGCGCCACGCCGCGCAGCACCAATGTCGCGCCCAGCCCGATCAGCATCGTCCGCGCGGCGGTGGTCAGCTGGGCGTCGTCGGCGGAGCGGGTGACCGCAGCGGTGGTGGTCGGGATGTAACTCGACGCGACATCGCCGAGTTCGAGCTGCGCACCCCACAACCAGAAACCGTCAACACCGTTGCCGGTGAACAAATTGTTCGTCGCCGACGACATCGCCAGGATGTCGACCGTCGATGTGCCTGTCGCGATGGGCACCGCCGTGATCGACACGCGATACCACCCGTTGGCCAGCTGGGTCACAGATGTGCGAGTGACACCGTCTCCGCTGTTGGCGATAGTGCCCGTCGACAGATCGACCGTGGCATAGGCATTGACAAAATACGTGCTTGAGCCCGCGCCGAGCTGCAGTCGAACGAACGACAGCTCCCCTGCCTTGAGGAAGGCAGACAGCGTCATCGCGACCCCTGTTGTGACAGGCAACGCGGACTGCCGGATGTAATGGGAAGTGGTCACCGAAGTGTCGACGACGAATTTGTCCGCCGTCGTGGCGCCATCGGGAGCCGTGGTGGCGTCCGCCGTCACCGTCATACGCACCTTGGTCCAGGTCGTATTCAGTGCCTCGGACTGAAGCATCAGATTGGTCGCCGCCGGCTCGATCAGCAACTGCCGCCGCCCCGTCGCCCATGAATAGGCCGGCGTGTTGACCGCCACCGTTGCCAGAAGGCCGGTCGAGGAAACAACCCGTTTGGCGCTCGACGTCACCGTCAGCAGGGTGGAGCCGCGCTCGACCTGCCACGGGGCCGCCAGCATCGCCTCGGGTGGCAGCCCATTGAGCGAGCGGCTCATGGCCTCGACCGACGCGACAATTGCCGCATCCTCCGGCGTCGACAGCGCCAGCCCCCGCACCTGCGCACCGGTCAACTCCTCGACCGGGCCGGTGCCGGCGGTGGTGCGGCCCAGGACATGGCCAGCAGAGGCCCCCTCGAGCATGGCGATATGTGTCCTTCGCAGCGACATGTTGTGTCTCCTCAGAACCCTGGGATCGACGCACCGCGCGCCGCCATAAATCGAGCCATCGCCTGTATGGCTACAGTGAAGCGAGGCGACGAGATCGCACCGGCGTATAGTGCAAACCCGCCGACGAGAGCGAAGGGTGCGGTGGACGGTCGCACCGTAGAATGGGGCCATGCCCCGAACAGGAAGGTGCCCGTTCGGGCGGCGGCATCGAAGAACGCTGGGATCGCAGGATTGGCCACAGACACCTCGCCACCCGACACCGAGCAATGTCGAGCGATGGCGTTGTCGGTGTCGATCTGCAGCCCGTGAATTGCCCAGTCTCCCGTGGACGCCGTCGCCGCTGACAGCACGAGGGGCCTCGACGATCCACTGACCAATATTCGGTCCCGGTCGTAGATCCCGTAAGTGCCGGCGTCGGCGACTTGGCGCGCATCAAAATTGACGCACGGAAACGGTGCATTGGTGTGGGACTCTGTCGGGGAGACGGGATAAGCGTCCTCTGAGGATGCAAAGAACGTCGGGAAATGCCCAGCAACACCACTGGCGTCGACCCGAACGGCGTAGACGAGCGTGAATGATCCGGCCGCTATCTGCGAACTCTGGAGGATCAGACCATTCGGGTCCGTGACCTCCAGCCCGAACGACTGACGCAGGGGCGCCACACGCCCGGTCATGAGCGTCAGAGGCTCGGTCGGCCGAGCCGAATTCAGGTACGGGCCTGGATGAGGCGAGCCGACGGCGCCGTCCGCAAACAACGCCAGCACTCGCAGATCACTTCCCCCGGGGAAGCCTTCAATGAAGGTTTCCAGGGTTGGCAGGCCGAGGCCCGAGAAATCCGTGCCGGGCAGGGTGATGCGCAGGCTCATAGTGACACCTCGTAACCGACGGGAGCGGCGAACGCGATACATGCGTTGTTGAGCGGGTAGGGTTTTCCGACGAGTTCCGGGATGTTGGCAGCCGAGTACATCCCGGAACCGGGCAGATATTCATAGTCGTAAGGCGACAAAGTGCTGTCGCTGTCGAACAGATTGCCGTTGCCGGTGAACGTCGTGTAGCTGGCATACCAGACCGTCGCGATGCCGACGGTGGGCCGCGCCAGGATGATGTCGACCACCGTGCCGGCGACGATGTCGACCGAGGTAACCACGACGTCGCCGAGGTCGTCCGACACACGGAACCCGCGAGTAGGGTAGGTAGTGGCCGTGCTACCCACATAGATCGGCCGCCATTGCAGCGGCGGCTCCGGGACATGGAACACGATGCGGATCGTGCTGGTTGTCGGTTGAGTGATCTTCACCGGCTGCAATGGCGCCCAATTGCGCCGTTGCACGAGCACGCGGTGCATGACCTTGCCGAACTGCACCCCCATCCACCGGGAACCATTGGCGTCGAGGTGGTACTCCTTATCGGTGTACGGGTAGGACGGGCCAACCATGAACGTGTCGCCGCGCGCGTTCGACACATTGATCTGGGCCATCCCGACATGGAGCCCAGGGTTCCCGGCCCCGTCTACGTCACGGGTGTACGCGCCCGTTGTCTGATACAGGAAAAATCCCGGTGGCTTGCCGCCTCTGGCAGCCGCCTCGTCGGCGCAGTCATCGATGAATGTGTCGAGCAGAGCTCGATAGCTCGCATAATCGCACGATCCGCCGAGACCTGTACGATAGTTGTTTTCGCCCTGAATGAACAACGTCGCGGCGACGCGGACGTCCGATGGGGGCACGAGACCGCTCAGAATGTCGAGCATGTCCTCTCCGAGCGACCATCGATCATAAGTGTCTTGAGTGTTGATTTTCGACAGCTGCTCGATGGTCTTGCCGGAAACGCAAACATTGACGCCAACGAGCCGCTTGGACGCGGTCTCGACGGCGATCTGCTCGTTGGTGAACAGCCGCAGCGTATTGAGCGCGGCGATGATCGGAGGCTCGCCAACGGCCCCGTCGCCCGGTGCGAGTGCTGCCGTCTCGACGTCGGTCAGAAGAGCAGTCCCAGATGAATTTATATTCACCGCGCGCAGCGGGTTGAGCGCCGTCACCCCGAGCGGCACCGCCGGCGTCGAGGCTGCCCTCTGACGCACGGCATCACCAACCATGAGGTTCGTGTCGACCGGCGTCGACGACAGCGCCGGCCAAGTCTCGTACCCGACACCGAGACTCTGACCGCGAGCTAACGCCACGTTGTAAGTGGAAGAGAGCGCCTGCAGGCCGGTCACGGTACGGCTGATGACGCTACGGGCCGTCTCCCGCGCAAGCGTGTCGATGACTGCAAGATCCCGTGCATCGTCGCGTGTCGCCGGCATGTAGACTTCGTTGCCCATGATGCCGAAAACAACGGCACCCGCCTCGTCCGTGATCGCGAAGTCGTAGTTGTACTCCCCGCCGCTGATGACCGCGCCGCCCTGGAATTCAATCTCATCGGACGCTGGAGCGACACCCGTGCCGGTCCATGAGCGTCCGCGCACCACCACGACACCAGGGCCTGCCGGGGACATCTCCGAAAGGGTAATCCGGGAACCGGACACCGTGTAACGCGATGTCTGATCGATGCCGCCGACCATCACGGTCAGGCTGTCGGCGGACGCGGGCGTCCACGGCAGGTCGACGTGATCGACCGGCCCATCGAACGACACGGCCGTCATCTCGACGGCGGCGGCGGCGGCAACGGCCGCCGCCGAAGCGGTGATGGCTGCCGACGCCAGCCCGGCGAAGTCGGCCTGCACCGTCATTCGCAGCGATCCGCCGACCTGCCACAGAGTGACGACGGCGCCCGCCCCCCACGACGCGGCGGTGATGGGGGCGCCGGTAGCATCAACGATCGGAAGCGGCGACGCACCATTGATCGCGATCGTCGTCCCACCGGAGGCCGAGGCCGCCACCGCGACGAATGTGATCATCGCCGCCCGATCGGCGACAGGGAGCGGCAGCACCGACGACGCCTCCAGCGCCGTCGCGGTGCCCCCGGAGAGATAAAGCGGGATGACCGAGAACGGAAGATCGATGGCACGGGACCACGATCCGGCCCCACTCGCGCCGGCCTTGGCGTAGACGCCGTTATACGCCGGCACCGGATCACCGATGACCAAGGCCGACGAGGGAGCGGCGTGGGCGAGGTCGGCATAGAGCGCGGCCCGGGTCGAATAGATCAACCCGACGGAGAGATTCGACGAAAGCATCCGATCGATCGTCTTGAAGACGGTCAACCCATCTGCCTTGTCGGGCTCCCACCCGGCGCTCGCGGACGGGCCGACGAGATATTGGCGTGCCTGATCGTAGATCTCGCCCATACTGTCCTCACGTGACGGTGACCGTCACCGACGGCGACGGCGTTGAACTGATGGCTCCGGCGGTCTCCGCCGTCGCCCAATAGGTCCAGCCTCCGGCGAGCGGATGATCGACGAAGGTGAGAGCCTGGTTCGCGCTGCAGAAGATCGGGCCGGAGACGTCCGTCGCCGATCCGAACGATGATCCGGTCGCGGCCCGCCAGATCCGGCACGCCGCGACGATCGAGACATTGGGCGCGGTCCACGACAGCGTCGCCGCATGCAGGCCACCGATCCCGGACAGATCGGACGGCGCGGCCGGCGCAAGGGTGGAGACCGACGTCGAGACCTCGACCGGCTCGCACCACGCCGAATACGTCCCGTTCGAGGCGATCGACGCGACCTCGACGACATAGGTCGTGCCAGGGATCAGGTGGCCCGTCTCGAGGGCGACTTCGTCCGAGACGACGTCGTAATCGGTGATGACCAGCTTGCTCCACACCGTCTTGCTCGCCACCCGCCACCGCAATGCGAAGTTGAGGTCGGTGCGGACGATACCGGTGTCGTAGGTCGGCGCGGCGATGACGACGGCGATGTAGACGACCTGGACACCCGAGACGAGGCTCGCCTCGGCGACGGCCGAGTGGATGACCGGGACCGGCTGCACCGCGTTGTCGGGGCGGGTCACCAGCGCCGGCGGACGGCTCTCGTCCGTCATCGGATCGTAGACGTCGACGTGCGGACCGGACGAGATGAAGTCGACAGCGCATCTCCCCTCGGTGATCGACAGGCGCGGCCCCCGGTTCTCGATCACCACGCCGCGCAGTCGCGGCACCGAGGAATTCACGTAGACCCACCGCTCGTAGAGAGCGTTCAGACCGGACAGGCGAAGCCCGAGGCGGCCCCTCACCGGCTCGTGATACCGCGACACCTCGCGACGGAGGAGCCGGCTCGCCTGCCCCGTCCATGCCACCCACGGCAGGTCCAGAGGCGCGGTCCGGGCCTTGGGCGCCGCCCGCGCGCCGTTGTCGAGCGGCACCGAATCGGTGTCGACCGTCGAATACCCATTGTCGGGCGAGTTGTACTTGGCGAGCATTCGTTCATAGCGCTCGCTGTCGGCGAGAGACGACTGCCACGACCAATCGACGATGTCGTCATCTGTGATCTCGACCGTCGGCGCGCGATACTTGCCGACGATCAGCCGGATCGTGCCGTCGCCACGCTCGACGAACCACCCGTCGCAGGTTTGCAGGATCTGCGCCCGAGTGCCACGGACGTCGGTCCGCTCGGTATCGGTCCATCCGCTGAGACGATAGCGCCTCTCCGTGCCCCCGGCCTTCAGCGGCACCGGCTCGTCGCAGATATTTGCTTCCTCGATCCACAGATCGAGGATCGGCAGCACGGCTACTTCATAGGGCCGCAGAGCGCCGAAGGGCGAAAAGCACTCGTAATGGAGGAGCGCCAAGGCCGGGTTGTCGTAACCCGCGGACGTCCACGTCGTCGGGTCATCCCATGCCTGCGCCGGGTCACGAGGGTCGAAGACCCGCGCCAGATCGGCGACGACGGAGGGCTGCGGCGGGCCATAGGGGAAGATCCTCCCGAAATCCCCGGCACTCGGCGAAATCGCCCGCATGTAGACGCTGGCGACTCCATCGCCACGATGCTCGTTCGTCCAGATTTCCGGTAGGGATAGGACGGCATGGGCGTAAGGGGTCTCGACAGCGGCGCCGAGCCGCGACTCGAGATGGACGTTGCTGCCGTAGGACAGCCACCCCTCGCCGGCATAGCGCCCGTCCGCGACCGCCGCGACCTGACCGTCGACGACCTCGACCGCGTCGTCGTGCAGGTAATAGGTGACGATGCCGATGATCTCGTGGCCGGCGATGGCCGTGATCATGTGCAGGATATTGTCCCTCGCTTCCTTCAGCACGACGCCGCCGGCAACCCGAGCGCGGCCATAGCCGTAGACGACCGGCGGGATCGACTGCTGGATCGCGGTATGGCCATCGTCCGGTCGCGGCGGCTTCGGCGTCATCAACAACGCCAAGCCGATCCCGAGCGCGATCGTGGCGATGCCGGAAAGCAGAGCCACCCACGTGGTCGAGCCGAACGCGATTGCCGTGGCTTCGATCCCGACCGTCGCCAACAGAACCGTGAAGATCGGCGTGAAGATCAGGTCGGCCGCCGCCGGCTGGCACGAAGCCGCCAGGAACACCGCCGCGAGAGCGATCGGGATCATCATCAGCGGCGCGCCGCGATCGACTGCCGCAGACGGATCACCAGACCGATCGCGATGCCCCAGAGCAGATGATCGACCCAGGTCGTCGCCGACAGGACCGCGCCGAGATCAGCGAGCATCATGCGGATCATCCTCGAGGTTGAGCGCCCACGCGACCCGGACGGGGAAATCGCCGCCGGCCATGCCGCGATGCCCCTTGACGGCCCACAGCCGGCCGACACGGATCGCGGCGACATCCGAATAGTGGATCCGACCGGACCTGAACCCGCTCGGCACGGTGACGATGGCGACGTCGCCGGGGAGCGGGTCCGAGGTCCGCTCGAACCCGAGGCGGTCCATCTCGAGGGACACGGCCGCGACGATGCCGCCCCTGCGCTTCAGCAGGCGATGGGCCTGCCGCAGCGACCGATAGGAGCCACGCCACGCCGCCGCAGGGTCGCGACCCGACCGCGCCGCCACCCAATCGGCGACGAAGAGGCAACAGTCGGTCGCCCCCCAGACGAACGCCGCGCCGCCGTCGGTGGCGATCCATGCGTCGAGACCGGGAACGTTCGCCATGTCAGAACCGAGGCCACGCGATCAGCGTCTGCTGGACATACCGGGGGACGCGCTCGAAGAACCTGTCGCCCGGCGATCGCAACTGCTGCCATGCCGAGGTGAAGCTCGCCGCCTTGTGCTGCGCGCGCGACGTGTCGCCGACGGCGACATGCAGCGCGATCGAATGGACCGGCGATTTCGTCGGGTCCGACGGCGCCTTGCGGCTCGCCGCCCAACGATCCGCCGTCCCGCGCCACAGGGGGATGATCGACGTCCTGGGCTGCCAGCGCGCGTCGAGCGGGGCGATGCCGACGTGGACGGCCACGCCACGGATTTCCGGCGCCTCGATCGACAGCCGCTCGACGAAGTCGGCATCGACCCCGGACAAGCCGAACGCGATCTGGTCCCCCTGGCCATTGATCAGGAGGTCGAGCTCGGGGACGTCGACGAGGCGGCCGGCCCCGCGATAAATCGTTCCGGCCGGATCGACGCCGTCGACACCGATCGGGCAATCGGCGACCCCCATCCAGACCCGGAGAGGGTCGTCGCAATCCACCCGCAGGAACACCCCGAGCGCGAGATCGCGTCGCAGCGCCTCGATGACGTCGTCGGCGATCCAGCCCATCAGCCCATCGCCTCCAGGAAGGTGATCGTCGGCATGAACGACCAGTATTTCTCCGGTTCCCACGGCATCGCGGCCCCGGCCGGCAGGCGGAACACGCAACGGGGGCGCCTGAAATCGACAGGCGTCCCGGCGGAGATCGCCTCGCGCAAGGTCGGGCGGACCGGGGCCGTCACCAGCACCGAGCCGTCGACCAGCGCGACGATGTCATCGGCCTCGCCGGTCTGATATGAGCGCCACCCCTTGAGCGGCCCCAGAACACCGAAGATGCGGTCATGCAAAGGGACGTAGCCGGATCGCACCCGCAGCGTCACCGTGCCGGCGCCGACGGCGGCATCCTCGGCGAATTCCGCGACGACCGACGACGACGTATGCCCGGCGCCGTCGGAATGGACCGCCCCATCCGCGAACGGCACCCCCGTCATGACGGGCGGCGCGACGAGGTCGTTGATGAGCGGGATGACGATCTTGCCGACGCCGCCGTCGAGCACCATTCGGTAGCGCAGGTAGAGGCGATGCTGCTGCTCCGACGCGAACATCTGGACCCGCGACAGCTTCAGCTGCCAGAACCCGCCGCCCGCGAGGTCGATGACCTGAGTCAGACCGGACTGCGACCGTGGAGCCTCGATCGAGCCGCCCGCGAACGAATGAGATATGCCGGCGACGGGCAGGACGGACAGATCCCAGGTCAACATCGCATCAGGCCCTCATCGCCGAGGCAAAGCGCGAGTTCTCGACGGCGTTCGCCCGCGTCCAGCGCATGATCCGGGCCTCCATGCGGGACTCGCGCGCGTCCAGTTCGGCCGACATCTTGGCGATGGTGCCCTCGTCGGCATTGCCCTGGACGACGATCGTATGCCCCCCGATCGAGACCGACGTCCGATTGACGACGGAGGTCGCCCCCCCCATCGGCCCCTGCATCCGCACGCCGAGCCGGCCGTCACGGCCGCGCGCCAGCGGCATGATCGCCTCCGGACCTGCCTCACCCATGAGCCCGGTGCGACCGCCCGACATCGCGAAGGTGGTCGGCGACGCCACGACGCCGCCGGCCGCGAAGGGGATCACCGATCCGCCCGCGAAGGCGCCGCCCTGGGCGAAACCGAACAGCCCGAGCAGCCCGCCGAGCAGACCCCCGAGCCCCCCACCGCCACCGCCGGCGCCCGTGACGCCGGACATCAGTTGCGATGCCATCTGGCCGAGGCCGCCGCCGAACTGCCCGAGATTGGTGGTGGCCGACGCGGTCGTCGCCTGGAACTGCTGGAGGGCCTGCGTCGCGACGGAGAACTGGCCGAAACCAATGGACTGCGCGCCAGGGAACATCGCCAACTGCTGGGGCGTCAGGCCTCCGGCCCACGATCCACCCGCCATGCCCAATCCCGGCTTGCCGCCGAGATCGAAATGCATGGCGTCCATCGCGCCATAGGTCCCCTTTGATCCTCCGAAATAGCCACCCCACCGGAATTGATCGCCCAACTCCGGATAGTCGCGCATCTGGACCATGCGAGCGCGCTGGGCGAAATCTTCATATTGGCGGAACGAGACGGCATCCTGATAGTTCGGAAGGGCGGCCCCCGTCGTCTTGTCGAAGAGCTGGACGTCCGTCGCGAGACCCTGTCCGTGCAATCGGGGGTCGCCGGGACGAAGACCCGACACCAGTCGCACGTCGTAAGGCGACACGGCGGCGGCCTTGGTGAGGATGTCGGTCAAGCGCGGATCGACGCCGCTCTGGTAGCCGGCACCGCGCGACAGCACACCCCCACCGGATCCGGCGAGCCCGAGCAGTGACGCTCCGGCGCCATCGCCGGGGCGCGCCCGCGGCAATGCCGTCTCCAGCGACGCCGACCCCGCCCCTCCGACAGTGCCGCCGAGACCCGGCAGGCCGGCGAGACCGCCGATGATGTTGACGCTGCCGGCGGTGACGTTCTGGACACCGACGGCGACGCCCTGCGAGGCTCCGAACAGGCTGCCGATGACGTCGCCGAACAGGCCGCCGCCCATCTTGCCCGGCTTGCCGAGGAGGGACTCAGTCAGAAAATCGGCGCCGCGATCGAGGGCACGACCGCCGATCGACTTGAGGATGTCTTCCGGCTTCTTGCCATGGAGAATGTCCGAAAAGATCGAGCGCGTGTCGGAGCGGAGCGCGTCCATACCCTCCTGCGCCCGCTGCTGGCGCTGTTGCAGATCCTCGGCGGCCTTGGCCGACTGGCCGTAGCCCTCGGCGAGGCCGAGCACTTTCTGGCGCAGTTCCTCGGTGATCGGGATACCGGCGGCGACGTAGGAATTGAACATCTCCTGCGCCGTGCGGGCGGCGACCACCTTGTCAGTCGACATGCCGAAGGTCGCGGCATTGACCGCGAGAAGGCGGTTCTGCGCCTCGAGGGCGCGGCTCGACTCCTCCAAAGGGCCGGCGATCGACGACCGCGCCAGCGCGTCGAGTTCGGTCTTGCGGGCGGCGGCGTTGTCGGCGAGAGCATCCGGATTACCGGTGTTGAGGCGATCCTGCCGATCCCACCGCTGCGTGATCTCCTGCCGCTGGCGCTGATAGGGGAGAAGGCCGACGAGGCGAGCATTGTCGTTGGCGGCGTTCAGTCGATCCTCCGCCTCGCGCCGCGCCTGCGCCAAGGTCTGCGCGCGGTCCTGATCGGCCTTGAGGCGCAGCTCGGGGCTCGCCGCATCATACCCGACGCCGCCGAGAGCCCGGTCCCGCGCCAGGGACGCCCGTTCGGCATCGGTGCGCGCGAGGATGCCGCGCATGGCGAGATCACCCTCGAGGCGGATCTTGGCGAGCGGATCGAGAACCTGTGCATAGGCGTCGCGGAGAAGATGAACGGCGTCCGTCACCTGAGCGACGGAAACCCCCATGGCGGACATGAGAGCCGGGTTGTTCGCCGCCTGCTCGAGGAACGTGATCTGCTTGGTCAGCTCCCGGCGCTTCTCGAGGTCCGGCAGCACCGAACCCATGTAGGAGATGCCGAGTTCACTGTTCGACGCGATCCGCTGATCGGCCATTTTGCCGGCGGCGAGACGGTCCTCGCGATCACGGATGCGCTCCAGCGCGTCTAGGCGGCTCTCCTCCGCCGCGATCCCGAACCGAGCGGCCGCATCAACTCCGGACTGAGTGATCCCATATCGGCCGGCGCCGGACGCAACGGTTTGACCGAGTTCGGCGCGAAGCGTCCACAACTTCGAGATCGTCTCGTCGATCTGGTCCTGTGTGCTCTTTCCATAGAGCGCGTCGCTGACCGACTTGCCGGCGCCGGTCGCCGTATTGGAAATCGTGTTCTTGACGAACTCCCACGCCTTCCCAAGGAACGTCGTCCGGTTCGTCGCGTCGCCGAGATCCTTCGCGAAGGCCGCCAGAAGAGCCCGCTGAGCGCCGAGCACGTCACCCTGCCCTTGCAGGCTATCGATCGTCAGACGGGTCTTCGCGTCGAGAAAGCCCATCATGTCGCCGAGCTTCTGTGCCCCCTTGACCGGGTCGGCAAAGGCGGCAGCGAGCGTCTTGTTGGCCTCGGTCAGATCGGCGCCGGTGACGCGGGCAAACGCCTTGCTCTGAGCGATCAGACCCTCGGCGATCGGACCCCCAATGCCGGCGCCGGCGAAGGTCGCGGTGGCTTCGCGCCCCGACGAGAGAGAGAGGCCGCCGGCCGAGGCCCCGCGCGCGGCGAGCGCCGACAGGCTGCCGAGCGTCTCGCCGGACCGCCGGCCGAGGCCATCGAGCGAGTGCGCCAGAGCGTCGGTCTCGCCGCGATAGCGGATGAACCCATAGGCGGCGACACCGGCAACGGCGGCGAGCGCGCCGACGCCGAGGGTCACGGGCGTCAGGAACCGGCCGGCGATGCCGCCGAGCGCCTTGAACGTGCCGCCGACTCCACCCTCTCCCATCGAGAACGCCTGAGCGACGTCGGCGCCCTGCTGCATCACGACCTGCATGACGCCGGCACCCGACCCGAGCGACGAAATCGAATTCGAGACGGTCGACTGCAGCATCATCATCTGCGTGCGGTTGAGCGCCACGGCGGCGGCCGTTCCGGTCATCAGCGGCACGACATTGCCGTGCCTCTGGCCGAGCGCCGCCAGCGCCGCCGTCGCCTGCGTCGCCGAAATGGCGCCCTGGTTCAGCGCCGTCGCGACGGTCTTCTGACCTTTCTCGAGATCGGCCTGCGCGCGGGCGGCGGGATCGATCTTCTTGACGAGCGCATCGAATTCCTTCCCGGCGCGGGCGATCGTCTTGACCGCGGCATCCGTACGTGTCGCCATCTCACCCGCCGCCGAGGCGACATCGCCTTGCGCGTCGACAATCTTTCGAAGTTCCGCCTCTGCCGCCTCGAGCCCCATGGTCCGCGCCTCGATGGTGAGGCGGCGGATCTGCTCCATCGTCACACCCATCTCGGCCTCACACTTTCTTGGTCAATCGATCGAGGCGCGCGGCCTCGAAGTCGAGATAGTCGCGATCCAAACCCTGCAGTCGGGACCACAACCAATCGAAGCCATCGGGGTCGGCCCAGCCGAACCGCTCGGCCCATCGCTCGACCGCCGTCCACGGCAAGGGCCGGACCATCCCAGACGGGGAGATCCGTCGTTCTCCTTGGAGATCCCAGAACGCGGTCCATACCGGCGCGAGATGATCCTCGAGGTCGGGCCGGCTCGCCAGCGGCGGCGGCACGACCCCCGTCTCCTCGGCGAGTCCGAGGAAGAAATCCATCTTGTCGCCGCACTCGAGCTCCCACTCGAGAGCGGCGGTCAGTTTCCCAGGTCGTCCGCGAGATCATCGGCGCCGAGATCGGCGACGACTTGCGCCGCATAGAGGATGCCGCCCTTGAACACGGCGAAGTCCGGATCGGCGAGATACTTCGCGGCGATCACCTTCGAGAAGGCGAGGGGCTGCGGCGCGCCGTCGGGGGCGTCTTCGTCGGCGTCGATCCCCGACCAATCGAGCAGAATGTTTTCGACGAGGTCGTCGGTCTCGATCTTTTCGGCCGCCGCCTGCGACAGACCCTTGACGCGGTCGGCGCGGGGGACGGCGTCGATCGCCTTGGCGCGGAAAGAGCGCGACGCGACGTTGCCGAGACCGCGGACCTTGAAGGCGACTCCGGGCAACCCCGGAATGTCTTTCACCCAGGCGCCGGCCTCGATCTTGGCGGCATCGATCTTCAGGCTGGAAATCTTCATGTGGCACCCTTCGGTAAGATCAGGCTGGACGGCGCACGCCACGCGTGCTTCCTTCGCCTCCATCGTCGATGGAGGCTGATCATGAGGTCGATCGTCACTGGACTCGCTTGCCTCTCGCTCGTCGGATGCGCTGCCGGCCCCGTGATGGAGACCTATGGATCGATATCCAAGCAAGTCGTGGAGACGGATGGCGGCGACTTCTGGGTCTTCGACCGCCCCGACATCGGCAAGATCTTGACGACGCCGAGCCCCGGCACGATCGCCGGCCCAGCGTTCGTCTCCGGGTTGACACTTCAGGCCGTGAAACTCGATCCGGTCATCGCCGCACACCAAGCCGTTGCGCGAGCATGGTTCGCCAAGACTGGACGCAAGTGCGAAATCAAGACCAGTTTCGAGATCTGGCGACCCGAATACGAGCACACCTATACGTGCCGGCCGTGACGACTCACGCTTCGTGCGGGTCGATGTCGGATTCGACCGAGATCTCGATACGCCGCGATCCGTCCGGCACCGGATCCTCGGTCACCACGAGCCCTTTCGCCTCCCACTGCGCGGCGAGGTCGGGCGTCACGGTGGTGACCATGTCGGTGACGCGGACGACGGTGTCGCCGATGGCGACGGTCTCGCCGGACTCGAACGACGCCAGCATGCCGTCCGGGTAGGCGGAGAACGAGACGACGATCAGAAGGTCGGCCATCACGACACCCCCCTGGTGATCTTCATCGTCGCGCCGAGGGTCGCGTCATATTCGGCGCGCATGGTGAGCTTGAGCATCTGATCCTTGGCCAGGTCATGACGCTCGCGGTCGGGCTGAATGAAACGGGCGACGGGAACGTCGACCTGATACTTCGAACCCGACACCGCGCCGATCTGGAACGACAGAGCGCCCGACCCGTGCGCCATCGCCGCCTGATAGAGTTCGACGGTCGAGAAATAGGCCTCGCCGGTGATCTCGATCTCGATCGGCGCCGAGGTCGGCTCGAGACTGTAGAGGCTGCCGAGCTGCTCGCGAGTGCCGAGCCCGTTCTTGATCGACAGATCGATCGACCTGAACACCGGCTGCGTCGTCAGACCGGAAATCGACAAGGCACCGACGGCGGTGCCGGTGGTCAGAACATCGGTGGTGGTGGCGGCGGTATAGGTCGCGCCGGAGATCGCCGTCGTGCCGGAGCCCTGACCCATGCCGAAGAACTTCACCGAGCCGGTGATCTCCTTGCGCGAGGCCAACGACAGCGACATCTCGTCGGGAAACAGTCCCTGATAGCGGACGAAAGCCGAGGTGCCGCCGAGATCGGCTTCCTCGAGCGTGAAGGCGGCGGCGGTGGCGGCGTCCTTGAGCACGTTGGTCGCCCAGGCGCCACGCATCACGGCGGCGAGCAAAACGTCGAAGGTGCCGTAGGACAGCTCGAAGTCGTAGGCAGGAGACACGTCGATGCCGGTCAGGTGGTTCTTGCGGCCGAAGCGATTGCCGGTGAACTCTTCGGAACGGTAGATCGACTTGGTCGCGCCATCCGACGGCTTGGTGACGCGCATGGTCTGAAACGTCGGGGTCGCCGGCGTGACACCAGGGGTGACTTCCGGCACCAGCGCGAGCCGGAGCAGATTGTTGGGGGCAAAGGCCATGGGTCGCGGGCTCCTTGATCAGCCGAGAACATCGAAGCGGTAAGAGACGACCCACGCCATGGCCCAGTAGAGGCCGTCGTCGTTGCCGTCGCCGATCGCAGGGGGAGAGGCGCCGAAGGTCACGACGCCGTCGAAACTCTTCGACCGGAAGTGAGCCCGCAGCGCGTCGACGCGGGGACGCCAGACCCCTTCACCCTCGGCGAGCGGGACGAGGAGCACAAAACGAGCGCCGCCGTGCTCGCGATGGGTGTTGGCGCCAGGCGCGCCGATCGAGATCGGATCCTCGACCGACGCTGGAAACTGGATGACGATGAACGGAGCGCCGTCGTCCGGCGGGGTGAGGTCGCCGTTCGGCGAGCGGACGGCGACCATCGACCAATCGCCGGGATTCGCCATGAGGAAGTCCGACAGCCGCCCCTCGAAGGCATCGCGCGCGTTGGTCATCGGGTCACCTGAACGAGATCACGATCGCCGGCTGGCGGGTCAACCAGTCGCGGCGGTGACGGGCCGAGGCATGACCCTCGGACGAGAGGCTGGTCGCCGCTGCCCATGCGGACAGAGCACCCCCCTCGATCGAGCGGGCGCTGAATTTGATGCGGGCCAGATTGCCGAAGCGGCGGCGCGCCTCCTCGGCGACGACTTGGTAGATGCCATGCGGTGCCTGCTCCGACAGCGGCGGGCGCTTGCCGGACATCCCTTCGAGCTTGCGAGCATAGGGGACCGTCGTCGTGATCACCCATTCGTCGGCCTCGAGCGACGGATCCGGCGCCGTCACCTCGACGCCATCGGCGAGAAGCCGATGCGAGGCGCGATAGGCGCCGGAAAACACGGGCGAGGATTCGAGGACCCGCGCCCAGCACCAGCCGACGACGCTCCCCTGAAGGCCACCGGCCCATTCGGCGACGATGGTCCCATCAGGCTTCACCGACGCGAGCGCCGCGCCACGAACTCCGTCGACGGCGACGACATAATCGACGGGTCGACCGGCAGCCTCGTCGTTCTGCGCGGCAGCGGCGGCGATCTCCTTGGCGGCAAAGGCGGCGAGCGCTTTCGAGCGCTCCTCCGGTGATTTCAACGGCGACAACAGCAGGTCGACGGCGCGGTCGAGCGGTTCGATCCGAGCGGCGATCACCATCAGAGGAGAGTCCGCTCGCCGAAACGACAATCATTTCCGGCAGGAACTTCTCCGCCGCAGGCGAGCAATTGTCCGGATCCGGTCGCTCCTATCGCATCCAGAATCGGCGCTGACGACTCGCGCCGAAGCTGCGCCTTGGCGGCGCGCAGGTGGTCGGCTGTCTTGAAGCGGCGGCGAAGAGCGAAAATGTTCGACATCACCCGCCCCGAACTTGCCAATCGACGGCAACCGAAACGGCGCCGATGCGGCGCGGCTCCGACTTGCCTTGCCCCGTCATCTTCAACGTCGCACCGCCATCGACCCACGTGAGGGAATCGCCCTTGCGCAGCGGCAGAGTGATGCCACCGGCCGTGAGATCGGCGACCAGCAAGACCGCCTTGCGGTCACCCTGGACGATGCCGGAGACCAACTCTTGCGGCTGATAGCCGACGATGCGGGCGCGGACGGCGGCGGTGACGCCCCCCGCGGTCACGGACACCGTGTCGGTGAGCGACTGGGCGTAGGCGGCGGCGACTTCGTTGGCGTCCATCAACCGATCACCGGCACACGATAGTTGTCCAAGAGATCGACGACATCCGGCGGCATGGCGCCGGTGGCGGCGGCACCGGTGTCGACCCAATATTCAGCGGAGCGGACACCGGGGATGTCTTCACGCTTCAGCAGCGGATCACGCTGGCGGGCGAACCATCGGCCTTTGACGAGGCGGATCGCGGCGTCTTGGATGTCGGGCGGGATGACCGCGAATCCGGCGGCATAGGTGATCGAGGTCGGCACCGACGACCACGCTGCCGGCATACCGCGCCCGTCGAGGCGGATGATCTGTCCGCGCGCCGCATCGAGACGATAGTCGTCGTCGGCGACGAGGACCGTATCGAGCACGGTGACGACGGCCGCGGGGCTCGCGACCACCGGCCAGCGCGACAGATACAGCGGCGAGACGCCGCCCGGCACTTGCCAGGGGTAAGGGTCACGCTCGAACCAGACGTCGTCGCGCACCGTCTCGACGGCGAGCGTGCGGTTGCAATACTGCGCGATCGCAGACGAAACCCGACCGATCCAAGAGGTCAACAGCGCATCGTCGTCGGTCGCGGCGAGGCCCAGATCGGCCTTGACGTCGGCGAGCGACACCAGCGCGATCGACGCCGCCGGCGTGACGATCGTCGTGACGATCGACAGTGTCACGACACAGCCTCCCCGGGCCGGTGGGCATCGTCGGACGACGCGACTTCGGCGTCGGCGACGGTCTCGACGCCGGCGACCAGCGCAGGCCCGGCATCGACCATGGGCAGCGCCTCGACGTCGGCGGAACCAACTCGTACGGCGCCCCCCACGGCAACGAAGGCGTCGGCATCGGCTTCGGAAAGGTCGATGCAGTCGCCGGGGAAATAGCAGCCGCGCGGCGCGGTGATGAGGATCTGCGTCATCGTCTCGGCCTTTCGATGGGCGCGTCAGCCCCGGCGCCGTGCGGCGGCCGGTGCGTCGCCGGGACCGTCGGCCGACGCGAGTGTGGCAGCGGCGAGATCGTCTTGCTCCTCGACGATCGGCGGCGGGACCTCCGCGGCGAATCCGGTCCGGATCAGAGCGTCGGCGCGCGCCGGCGGAAAGGCACAGCGGTCGCCGCGCGCATAGGGGGCGAACCCCCGGAGGATTTCGACGTATTTCACGGGGTGCGTCTCCTCGATCCGGGGGTGTCTGGCGGGGCCGGCCCGCCCGGATTCCGCGTCAGGCCGCCGGCAGACGGTCGGCGCCGCCGAAGACCGCGAATGCGGTGACGACGGCGGTATCGGTGGACGACGCCGAAAGGTCCGGGGTGAAGACGAAGGCGACATAGTCCTTGGCGCCGGCGAGGTTGACCTTGAGGTCGGTCACCTGACCGGTGACGGTCGCGCCGCCGCTGGGGCCGGTGGCGACGACGCCGGGGTCGGTGAAGGTGGCGAAGTCGGTGAAGGTCGTGCCGTCCGACGAGTGGCGCACCTTCACGGTGCCGATCGACAGGGTCTTGGTCGCGGCGAGCGTCGCGGTGTAGCCGATGGCCAGCTCGACGGAGAGGGGCATGCCGATCGCCGAGCGCTGGATTCCGATCGGCGTGACGGCGGCGGCATCACCGCTGCCGCCGGCGGTGAGGGAGGTCGGCGCGACGGCGAGGCGCGGCGTGATGAGCGCGCCGATGTCGAGCTGCTGGACACGGTCGGACATGGTGAGATCCTCGAAGGCTGGAAAAAGCCGGCGATGCGGCAGGAGTGACGGCGACGCCGATCCAGGCGTCGCCGAAGGGCGAGCGTCGATCAGGCGAGCGTCGGCGCCCAGCGGACGCCCGTGAGCAGCGCCACACCCTCGTTGTGGTCCATCTGGAAGTCCTCGGCGGTCAACGCCCGGACGATCGACATGTCCTGCGCGAAGGCGTTCTGGGTCGCGCCGGCGGAGTCGACGTAGGACGCCTCGGTGGCGATCGCCAGCTCGAGCTGGCGGCTCTCGTAGATGACGCCCTCGTTCATGTCGACGGCGTAGAGCTCGGAACAGTCGGAGTTGCCGCCGACGGTCAGATTCGCCGGGATCTGGGTGGTGGTGAAGAACGGCCAGCCGAGCAGCGTTCCCTTGGTCATCTCGTCCTTGAAGACGTAGAAGCCGTTCGCGTTCTGAACGTTCATCAGATAGTTCTTGGTGCGCGGGCGCATGATCCAGGCCGGCGCGACCATGCCGACGTTCGCCTCCTCGATCTTGGTCTGCAGTCCGGCGAGTTCCTGGGAGACCGTCGACAGCGTGTAGGTGGCGTTCGAGGCGATGGTGTTCGACGAGGTGACGAACGCCTTCAGACCCTTCGGCGTGAACTCGGTGCCGAGCGACCGGATGAAGGCGGCATCTTCGGCGAGCGCCAGCTGGAGCACCAGATCGTCGCGGACCTTGGCGTCGAAGCCGGGGGTCGCATAGCGCATCATGTCGTTCGACACCGGTACCAGCGCCATCAGCTTGCGCGCCGTCGCCACCACGTGGCCCCAGGTCGGACCGGTTTCGCCGGGCGCCTTGGCTTCGCCGACCCAGGTCGCGGACGAGCCGCCGGTCATCTTCGGCACGGTCATGGTGCCGTTCGGCATCGGCAGCGTGCGGGCGCCGGCCTTGCGGATCGCCGTCTTCGGGTAGAGCAGCGAGATGATCGAGGTCGAGAAGTCGGGCGGCACGACGAATCCGCCGGACGCGCCGACGTTGGTGACCAGCGCCTTGATCGACCCCATCGCATCGGCGACCGGATGGCCCTCGCCATAGGTCTGCGCGGCATAGCCGAAGGCCTTGTCGGCATCGCCCTTCGACTTGGCGTACATGCGGACGATGCCGCCGACGACCAGCGACTTGTCCTTGACGTAGTCGTCGGTCTCGACGGTCGCCGGGACGGTCGCACCGGCACGGTGGCCCTTGGTGGCGGTGAGCGCGTCGGCCGCCTGGATGCGGGCGATCTGCTCGTCGATCTCGCCGACGCGCTTGGTCTTGACGTCGAAGTCCTTGGCCTCGTCGGCGGTCAGCGCCTTCGGCGCGAGATCCTGGATGGACTTGACGAGCGTGCCGCGCTCGGCACGGAGTTCCGAAATGGTCGCCATGGGGCGGCTCCTCGTAGAGATGGGGTGGCGCCGGACGGCGCGGACCGAACGGCTTGCCCAAGGCCGACGTCGGGCGCCCCGGGGACCGATGGCCTCCGAGGGAAGATCGAGCCGCCGAGCGGCGGGAGCGTGGGACGGGTCAGGGGGCAGCGAGCGCGAGCGCATCGGCGATGCGGCGGCGGCGCGCCACGTCGTCGAGCGACTTCTCGTCGACGGCGACCGTCTCGTCTTCGTCCGCACCGCCTTCGTCGCCGACGAGGGCGACGAGCGTGTCGTGAGCGGACTGGATCGCCCTGCAGTCGTCGGAGATGGCGGTGCGGTTCGCCTTGGAGATCGCCGCACCGGACTTGCGCGCCGCGACGACCGCCTTGACCTTGCCGACGAGGAACGCCTTGACCGTTTCCTCCGACGCCTCGGCGCCGATCAGTTCGGAGACCTCCTCGATGGTCATGTCGACCAGAACACCGCCGAGCGCGGCGATCACTTCGGCGAGCCGCGCCGGGATGTCGGATCCGTCGGCTTCGATCTCGGCTTCCCACTCGACGCACTCTTCGAGCCAGGAGAGGTCGGAGAGCTGCCGGGCGAGGGCGGAAACCTCCCACAGTCCCTTGATCGTCGCATTGCCGGCGCGGGTCGCGGTCATGGTCAGAGCCTTCAGCAGGAGGGCACGCTCCTCGATGAGCGCGTCGGGGTTCGCCGCCACCGAGACGAAGGAGAACTCGTAGAGCTCGGACCGGGTGATCCGCAGTCCCTTCTTCGGATTCTTGCCGTCGGCCGGCGCCGCCTCGAGCACGCCGAAGCCGATCGAGACCGAGTTGACGACGCCGTTGCGGATGCGCCGATAGAGCAGATCTGCCTCGGGGTCATCACCCTCCGGCGGGAATTGCACGACCGCCTTGACGGCGCCGTCGACCAGATCGACGGAGACGGCGCGGGCGACCGGATGGTCGTGGTCGTGGTTCCACAGCACGGTCGGGCTGCGGCGGAAATTTTCGAGATCGAGCCCGGATTGTTCGACGAGGTCGCCGGTTCGGTCTACCGACCCTGTCGAACAGACGACGACGACACGGCGACCGCCGTCGAGGTCGTCGCTTCCGCCGACGTCGACGAGCCCCTTGCGGGTGATCCTGTTCATGGGAGTGGTTCCTCTCCGGCCGGCGGGCGGCCACCGTTGCCGGGGGCGCGACCGTCGATCGCCGATCCGTTCGGGGCGAGATTGCTCGGCGCGAGCAGCACGTCGCCGCCGTCGACCGGCGGCAGACCGATCGAGTCGCGGCCTTCGTTTTGCGTGGTCAGTCCGCCGAGGACGCCGACGCGGGCGAGGTCCATCTGCGTTTTTGGGTCGGCGCGCAGCAGCTCGCGATTGTCGAAGATCAGGGCGAGACCTTCGGTATCGAGATCGAACTCGCGCTCGAGCTTCTGTTCGATGCGGGTGACGTCGTCCATGACGACGCGGCGGACGAAGTCGGCGTTGAGCTCGGTCAGCGTCGCTTTACCGACGTCGGCCTCACCGACGAGGGCGGGGTGGACGTCAAAGTGGCGGCAGATCTCGCGGGCCTGAAACTCGCGGCTCTTCAGAAATTCGAGATCGACCGACGTCAGTTGCATCGGCTTCCACTCGATGCCGGATTCCAGCACCGCAGTGCGTCCGGCATTCTGCACCCCGGCCTGGAACGCCTCCCATTGCGCCTTCAGCCGTTTGGCGGCTTCGTCGGTCATCTTGCCGGGGGACTGCAGGACACCCGCCGGGCGGGCGCCGTTGCCTGCCCACCGGGCGGCCTGCTGCTCCTGGCTCATTGCCAGACCGATCGCGTCGCGGCCGAGCGAGATCCGCGAGGCGCCCATCAGCAGGTTGAACGACAGGCCGCGCAGGTGGACGACGTCCTCCTCCGGGATCGACACCGGCATGTCCTGCAGCGCCGACACCAGCCACAGACCGGCCCGCGACACGGTGTAAAACAAGCGTCCGTCCGGCACCTCGAGCACGGTGACGAGGTCCGGGTTGACCGGAATCAGCTCGTCGACGACGCCATAGGCGTCGCGGAGCTTGACGCAGTAGCCGTTGCCGCGCAGGAGCGTGCCAGCGACGGTCATTTCGACGAATTCGTACCAGGTCTGTTGACGGTTCGGTCGGCGCAGCAGCCGCGCCAGCGGGTGGTCGAAGATTTCTTTCCGGCGGTCACGCGCGTCGACCAGCCGCGGCGTGCAGCGGGCCGCATAGGAGGCGCGCATTCGAACGCAGGACGACACGGTAGCGACCGCCATCGCAGTCGCCTGACTGACGAGGAGGCCGCTCGCCGACGGGATGGAGCCGAGCGCCGGCAATGAGGCCGTCGAGACCGATCCGCCTGCGGCGGACTTGGCGGACGTCCCGACGGCGTCCACTCCGCGCGCTAGATAGGTCATCAGCCCCATGTCGCCACCCTCAGCGAGAGAGCTTCCAGGCGAGGCCGAACAGGCCGAGCCCGAACAAGGCGATCGCCAAACCGAGATGAACGACGGCGGCGCCGCCAACCATCAGGACTAGACCGGCAGCGCCGAGCGCGTCGCGGGCGTCGACGGAGATCTTCCACCCCGGCGGCGGGCGGTCGGAAGCACGGAGATCGTCGGTCATCACATCACCCTCAGTTCGTAGTCGTCGCCTTCCCAAACGCTGGCGGCGGCGCGCGCCTGCGGATTGCGCGCCATCAGTTCGGCGGCGTCGAAGAGCGACATCAACGGGTCGATCTTGGCGGCGCCGGCCGTCTGTTTCGTGATCGACAGAGCCGAGCCGCGAAGCTCGATCTTGGCGTTGCCGACCGCCCATGCGACCAGGCGCTGGCCTGAATGGACGAAGGTGCCGGCTTTCAGGCGGATCGCGACGCCATGAATGACGCCGGATAGCTTCCATGTCTGTGCGACCGCGACGAGGCATTCCGGATCGAGGCCATCGATCGTCATCAGAGCGTCGACGATCGCGGCGACACCGGCCGGGTCGAGGCCGATGCCGGCCTTGTCCGGAAGAAGGCCAGAGGCGTTCACGACGGCGACGATCGCGACGAGATCGTCGAGATAGGACGGATCAGCCGGTCGCTCTCCCGGCGCGGCGCCCCGTGCAACGGCGCCGGCCTCGGTCGGGTCAGGATCCGCCGGGGCGATGTCGACGAAAACGAGGTCGCCGTCTCGCTCGAAGTCGACGAGCGACGCGGCGATCGCCGGGCGCTCGACGAGAATCGAACGGTCGACCCAAGATCGACCCCAGTGCAGCCAGCGACGACCACCCTTTTCGCGACCGATCACCGACAGCGACAGGAGGTCGTCGAGGCCGCCGCCGTCGATGCCGACCGTCACCGCTTCGCAGCGGGCGAGCAGTTCGGCGAGCGACATCGTCCGATCGGCGCGATCGAGCCACCAATCGGCGCCACGCCAACGTTCGTTGTGCAGCGCGAGGCCGAGCTCGATGTTGAGATGCTGGCTCGCCCAGATCGACAGAGCCTGCGGGCCTTTCTCGCGCTCGGCGACGAGGTCGCGCTCGAGCGCGGCGAGGCTGATCGACCGGCCGAGGTTCGGCAGCACCATCGACCACGTCGACGGGTCGAGCCAGGGTTGCGACTTGTCGGTCTGGATTTCCTCTGGGAACTCGTAGAGCACCGGGAGAAAACCGGACGACGGGGCTCGTCCGTCCCGAACCGAGCGGGCGTATTGCAGTTCGGCCTTGAAGGCGCCGGCGGGCGGAACGTCCGACTGCGTGGTGATGATCACGCCGAAGGATTCGTGGATCGCCGCGCGGGCGCCGCGCAGCTGGCGGATGACACGGTCGGCATAGGCCACCTTCGACAGGAGGTGCGCCTCGTCGAGCAGCCAGCCGGCATATTTGCCGCCGGTGGCGACCGACGGATCGAAGGTGGTGACCTTCAGCACCGCCGAATTGTCGCGGCGGGTGATCGTCTTGAGGTGATCCTGGACATGCAGGAGGTTCGACAGGTCCGGATCCGCGGCGATCATGCCCGTCGCGGCGAGAAATGCGACTTCAGAGATTTCCTGGGTCGGCCCGAAGAGTCCGAAGCGGGCCATCGGCCGCGAGGTGAACAACAGCGCCACCAACATCAGCGCCGCGCCGTTGGTCGTCTTCGAGTTCTTTTTCGGCACCAGCAGAAAAACGTCGCAGACGAGGCGCAGCGCCGTCTCGGGATCGTACGAGCCGAAAAGTACGGCGACGATGTCGCGAAACCAGTCGCCGGCGGCATCGCCGAGTGTCGGGCGACCATCGACGTCCGGTAGACGCAGGCGATCGAAGATGGCGACAGCTCGAGCGGCCTCTTGAGGATCGGGTGGCGCGAACGGGACGAGCGAGCGGCCGTCGCGCAGACGGTCGCGCCAGTCGGTGCAAGAAAAGTCGAGCATCACTGGACTGACCGCGTCTTTCCGATGAGGTTGCCCCAGCCGGGCGACGACAGGACGCCTGCAGCTGCATCTGCGGCCTGTTCCTTCTTGCCCTTCTTTTCGTCACGGTCGGACGGATCACCCTTCACCCGGGCGGCGAGATCGACCATGACCGCCTTGGCCATCTTCTCGTCGTAGGCCTTGATCGCAGCGACGTTGCCGGTGCGAGCGGCCTTGGCGAGGAGGTCGAGATTGCGCGCCTGCATGATCTCGACGGCGCGCTCGATGTCGTCGGCGTAGTGCTTGCGGATCGTCGGCTCGGCAATGCCGAGGACGTCGGAGGCGGCACGGATCGTCGCGCCGCCGGCGATCATGCCGAGGAGGCGATTGCGGTCCCAGTCGTTCGGGGCGTAGGCGGGACGGCCGCCGGTGCCTGGACGAGGCGCCGGACACTCTGATGGAAGAGTGCCGGCAAAAAGGTCGGGTGGCGATCGAGAAAGATCGGCAGCGAAGGCCTTGCGCAATGTCGGCAGAGAAATGCCGAGCGCGGCAGCAATATCCTTCTTCAGCTTTCCGTCTGACGAGAGGCGGCGAACCTCCGCACGTTGGTCATCGGTCGGATTAAATGCCTGCCTTCCGGGCCGACCGGCTTTGCTTTCCGCGGTCACGCCAAAAATCGCCCCAGGAAGAAAAAATTCTGCACGTGGG
>ERZ1645187.532-NODE-532-length-37859-cov-7.365305_pt1 | contig 37859 bp, 40 predicted proteins | sample MGYA00575352_ERZ1645187 | MGnify/ENA primary metagenome ERZ1645187 (study PRJEB40837, sample SAMN11349314) | freshwater sediment metagenome | isolation source: river sediment | host: Sediment | place: India: Wazaribad , New Delhi | collected 2017-02-21 ... | reverse complement strand
TCAACGCCATGGAGCCGGTCATCGTCTTCAACATCCTGCAATCCATGCGCATGCTCTCGCGCGGCATGACGGTGCTGCGCGAGAAGTGCATCATGGGCATCGAGGCTGACGAAGAGCGTTGCCGTGACCTGCTGGAACACTCGCTGGTGGCGGTGACGGCGCTCAATCCCTACATCGGCTACGACGGGGCCAGCCGCGTCGCCAAGCAGGCGCTCAAATCCCGCCGCAGCCTGCGCGACATCGTGCTGGAGGAAAGACTGATGACCGAGGACCAATTGGCACAGGCCTTTTCCACCGACACGCTGCTGGGGCAGCGGCCCTAGCGCATCGGGCGAGCAAATGGAATCATTTGCGAAGCGAAAGATGCGCCAGATTCAGAGAGATCGAGCGCCTGATGGACGGTCAATTGACCGTCCGGCGCTTGAGAGGCGTCAGGCGAAAGACAACTCCGGCCCCACGGGCACGATGCCGTTGGGGTTCAGCGTCTTGATCGAATAATAACCGCGCTTGATGTGGTCCATGTTCACCGTGGCGCGGATGCCGGGCACTGCGATCACAGACTCAATGAAGCGCGAGAGCTGGGGATAGTCCGCAACCCGCTTGCGGTTGCACTTGAACAGGCCGTGATAGGCCGCGTCAAAACGCACCAGCGTGACAAAAAGCCGGAGATCACTCTCCGTCAGCCGTGAACCGAAGAGGAAGGGGCCGTTGGCCGCAAGCTGCGCCTCCATGGCATCCAGCGTGGCAAAGACCTGCCCGTAGGCTTCTTCATAGGCAGCCTGCGTCGTGGCGAAGCCCGCCCGGTAAACGCCGTTGTTGAGGCTGGCGTAGATGGCGTCATTCACGGCATCGATGCCGTCGCGCAAGCTTTCCGGATAGAGGTCAATGCTGTTGCTGGCGAGGCTGCCAAAGCCTGCGTTGAACATGCGCACGATGTCGGCGGATTCATTGTTGACGATGGTGCCGGTCTTCTTGTCCCACAACACCGGCACGGTGGCGCGGCCCGAGACATGCGGATCGGCCTTGCTGTAGATTTCGTGCATGTAGCTGGCACCACTGACATGGTCCGGCGTTGCGCCGGGATAGTCGCCGAAGCGCCAGCCCTGCGCCGTGAGGGCGGGCTCGACAATCGAAAGGCTCACCACCTCTTCTAGTCCCTTGAGGGCGCGCGCCATCAGGGCGCGGCTGGCCCACGGGCAGATATAGGCGGCATAGAGATGATAGCGCCCCTTCTCGGCCTTGAAGCCGCCAGAACCTGTGGGGCCGACGCTGCCATCGGGCGTCACCCAGTTGCGGAAGGAGGAGACCTGCCGCACGAAGCCGCCGTTCTCGTCCTTGGCCTGCACGGGCTGCCAGTCAGCCACCCATTTTCCATCCACCAGCATGTCACGTCTCCGGTTATTAATCGCCTGACGCCCCGCTGGCCGCACGCATTGTGCGATGGTGCCGCCTGATGCGGCACGTCATTCCTCGTCGAACTTTGCCTCGACGAGGGCCGCCAGTGCCGCCATGGCCGCCTCGGCATCGGGGCCGGAAGCATCGACCTTGATCGACGTGCCAATCGAGGCGGCGAGCATCATCAGTCCCATGATCGACGTCGCGGGCACCGTCTGCCCGTCCTTCGAGACGGTGATGTCGGCATTGAATCCTTCGGCGCATTTCACGAACTTCGCAGAGGCGCGGGCATGCAGCCCCCTCTGGTTGGTGATCGCCATCTCGCGCGAGATCGTTGCCATGTGCGGTCAGTCCCCGAGCACCTGGCTGGCGATGTTGATGTATTTGCGCCCCGCGTCCTGCGCCGCAGCCGCCGCCTTGTGCAGGTTGCAGTCGCGCCGCACCCGCGCCAGCTTCACCAGCATGGGCAGGTTGAGGCCGGCCACCACCTCGATCTTGCCCTCTTCGAGAAGCGAGATCGCAAGGTTGGAGGGCGTGCCGCCGAACATGTCGGTGAGAATGATGACGCCGTCACCGCTGTCGCTGCGCTGGGCGGCGGCGGCAATGTCGGCGCGGCGGGTGTCCATCTTGTCATCGGGGCCGATGCAGATGGCTTCGATCTGTTCCTGCTTGCCCACCACATGCTCGACCGCATGGATGAATTCGGAAGCAAGGCGGCCGTGGGTCACGAGAACAAGGCCGATCATGCGCCGCAATGCCTTTTCAATTGAATCATACTGCTCCGTCCGGGACGCTGCAAAGTGCCGCTCTTTACGCCCTTTGCCCCCCATCCGGCAATGCCCAGACACGCGCCGTCAGGATCATCCGGATGATGGCGGGTGCCGCGGGTTGGGTCTGGTCCAGGACGATGCGCGGCAGCGCAACACCTGCGATTTCGGTGCTGAGCAGACGATCGTCCGGCAGGCGTTCGATTTCGTGGCGGTCACGCAGGTCCACCACCAGACTGACCGGAACAGAAGCCACATGCGGCATGGGGAGAATGCCCTGTCCGCGCAACTCGATCAGACCGGCAAGGGCCGCCGGCGCCGAGGCCAGAAGGGTGCTGCCACCGCGCATCAGAAGAGTCTGGTCATCCGCCACCAGCCTTGCCCTCAAGGGAACGTCGCCGCTGCCGAGTCCGGCGGCGTCAATGAGCCGCAGGGCCAGTTCCGATTTGCCACTGCCGGGCCGCCCGCGGATCAGCACACCATGGTCAATGCCCGCGGGATCACGGATGGCGACGGTGGTGGCATGGACATTGAATGGGGTCATTTGCCCGCCGGTGGCTCCCAGTCAGACGCCAGCAACGGCAGGCGCGCGATGAAGCGGGCACCCAGCACAGGCCGCGTGCCGTCAGCGGCCGCCCGGCCCTCGCGGTTCTCGGCCCAGATGCGCCCCTTGTGCGCATCCATGATCTGCCGGGAAATGGCGAGACCAAGGCCGGAGTTCTTGCCGAAACTCTGTTCCGGCCTGTCCGTATAGAAGCGCTCGAAGACGCGTTCGAGATTCTCGGGCCGGATGCCGGGGCCGGAGTCTTCCACCCGCACCTCCAGATCATCTCCCGTGCGGCGCAGCCGGACATGGATCTTGCTGCCTGCCGCCGTGAACGAGCGGGCATTGTCGATGAGGTTCCGGAACACCTGGCTCAGCCGCGAGTCCTGGCCCAGCACGCGCCAGGCCGTATCTTGGGTCTGTCCGGGGCCGGGCGGCTGCACATGCAGGAGGACTTCCGCATCAACGCCCTTCGCGGTTTCATTTGACAGCAGCACGATGGCTCCCAGCAATTTCGCCACGTCAACCGGCGCCGACTCGCTGCGGGCCAGTTCGGCATCAAGACGCGAGGCTTCGGAAATGTCGGTGATCAGCCGGTCCATGCGCTTCACGTCGTGCTTGACGATCTCGATCAGGCGCTGGCGCTGTTCATCGGTCTTGACGAAGCTGAGGGTTTCCACGGCGCTGCGCAGGCTGGTGAGCGGGTTCTTCAACTCGTGGCTGACGTCGGCAGCGAAGGCTTCGATGGCATCGATGCGCTTGTAGAGGGCACCCGTCATGTCGCGCAGCGAGCCGGAGAGATGGCCGATCTCGTCGCGCCTGCGGGTGAAGTCCGGGATCTCGACGCGTGTGTTGACCCCGCGCCGCACCTTCTGCGCCGCCGCCGAGAGAAGCCGGATGGGCTTGGCGATGGTAGAGGCCAGCGCCACTGAAAGGAGGAGCGCCACCAGCGAGGCGAATCCGAAGGTGAGGAAAACGATGCGCCGCTCGGCCCAGATCACCGTGTCGATTTCACCACCCTTGTTGGAGAGGACAAGCGCGCCCAGCACGGCGCGGAAGCGCTGCACCGGCACGGAGACAAGCACGATGATTTCGCGTCGGTCATTGAGGCGCACGATGCTGACCGAGGCCCCATTCAGTGCGGCAGCCACCTCCGGCGCCTCGCGGTTGCCATCGAGGCCATACTCCTGCTGCACCGGGTAATCATAGCCGAATGCCCAATCGAGCAGGCTGTTCCACCAGCGTGTGATGGCGTTGCTCGGTGGTGTGGCGCTGGGCGTCTCGGCTTCAATCAGGTCGCTGCCGCCGAGCAGGAAGCGGCTGTCAACAATCAGATTGCCATCGGGATCAATGATGCGGGCGCGGTTGTTGGTGTTGGCCAGCAGGCGGCGCAGGACGGGCCCCGCCTTTTCCGGATCGATGGGAAAGTCGAGGCCTTCCACCGGATCGATTTCGCTTTGCGCGTTCTCGGAAAAATCGTCGAGTGAGTCGGGATTGATGACGATGTTGCCGGTGTCTGCCGACGCCGAGCCCGCAATGGCACCGGCAATGATCTGCGCCTGAGTGGTAAGGCTCTGCACGCGCGCATCGATCAGGCCCTGGCGGAACTGGTTGAAATAGAGAATGCCGATGGCAAGGACGAGCAGGCCGAGGATGTTGATGACCGCAATGCGGGCCGTCAGGCTGGTGGGAGCAAGGCGCGAGGCCAGCGGCGGACGCGCGGCGGTGCCGGACGCATGTTCGCTTTCCAGCGCTTCATCCGTTTCGCCGCGGTCCGTTTCGGTGTCCTTGGGTTTGTCCAGCATGGAGGCCGCAGGCCGGTCACGAATGCCGGATCACTGCTCCTTGAAACGGTAGCCGACGCCGTAGAGCGTCTCGATGCCGTCAAAGGATTCATCCACCTGGTTGAACTTCTTGCGCAGCCGCTTGATGTGGCTGTCGATGGTGCGGTCATCGACGTAGACCTGGTCGTCGTAGGCCGCGTCCATCAGCGCGTCACGGCTTTTGACGATGCCGGGGCGCTGGGCCAGTGATTGCAGGATCAGGAATTCGGTGACGGTCAGTGTCACCGGCTTTCCGTCCCATGTGCAGGAATGGCGGTCCGGGTCCATGGCCAGCTTGCCGCGCTCGATCACCTTGTTGGCTTCCTGCGGTGCAGCGGTTCCATCGCGCGCACCGGCGCGGCGCAGGACGGCCTTCACACGCTCGACCAGCAGGCGCTGCGAGAATGGTTTCTTGATGAAATCATCGGCGCCCATCTTGAGGCCGAAGAGTTCGTCGATCTCGTCATCCTTCGAGGTCAGGAAGATCACCGGAAGGTCCGTCTTCTGGCGGATGCGGCGCAAGAGCTCCATGCCATCCATGCGCGGCATCTTGATGTCGAAGATCGCGACATCCGGCGGATTGTCCTGCAGGCCCTGCAGGGCGGCGGCACCATCGTTGTATTTCTGGACGGAATAACCCTCCGCCTCCATGGTCATGCCCACGGAGGTGAGGATGTTGCGGTCGTCATCGACCAGCGCAATCGTTGGCATCTTCTTGTTCATTCCCTTCTTTTCCTCCTGTCGCATAGGTATGAAAGTGGAACAAAATGTGGCACCTGATATAGGGCCTTCCCGGGACAATTGCGAGGTTGGAGATGCAGGACTCAGGAACAAAATCACCCAAGCGCGACGCCATGGCGCTGGCGCGGCGGCTTTTCGAGGCGGGCGGCACCGGAGCCCTCGCCGTTCTGGAGCCAGGAACGGCGGCCCCGCTTGTCACCATGGTCAATACGGCGGTTGATGCTGGCCTCAGGCCCCTGGTCCTCATTTCCGCCCTGTCGCTGCACACCCGCTGCCTTGCAGCCGACCCCCGCGCCAGCCTGATGCTGCACGCCGGTCTCCCCGCCGATGGCGACCCGCAGACGGCGCTGCGCGCGACACTTTCGGGCCGATTTGAAAAACTGGCGGGTGAAGAGGCAAGGGGAGCGGCAAAGGCGTTTCTCGCCCGCCACCCCTATGCGGACCTCTACGCAGGCTTCGGCGATTTCGCCTATTGGCGGCTCAATGCCGAGAACGCCCACATCGTGGCAGGTTTTGGCCGTGCCTATGACGTGCGCTTCAAGGACCTGGCCGAAGCCTGAGGCTCAGCCCATCATCTCGGCGGGCGGAGCCTTGGCCCCGGTCATGAAGGCCACCGCGTCCGACATGGAAAAATCCTGCGGTCGGATGGTGCACAGCCGCGCCCCCAGCCGGTGGATGTGGATGCGGTCACAGACCTCGAACACATGCGGCATGTTGTGGCTGATCAGGATGATGGGCAGTCCGCGCTTCTTCACGTCGCGGATCAATTCCAGCACGCGGCGCGATTCCTTGACGCCAAGTGCTGCCGTCGGTTCATCCATGATCACCACCTTGGAGCCGAAGGCGGCGGCGCGTGCCACGGCCACGCCCTGGCGCTGGCCGCCGGACAGGGTTTCCACCGGCTGGTTGATGTTCTGGATGGTCATCAGGCCCAGTTCAGACAGCTTCTCGCGGGCAAATTTGGCCATGGCGGCTCGGTCCATCAACCGGAGCACGGTACCCAGCGGACCCTCCATCTTGATCTCTCGGCCGAGGAACATGTTGTCGGCAATCGACAGGGCAGGGGAAAGTGCAAGGTTCTGGTACACCGTTTCGATGCCGGCGTTGCGGCCATCCTGCGGCGAGCGGAAATGCACAGGTTTTCCGTCCAGCGTGATCTCGCCGTGATCCGGTGTCACCGCCCCGCACAGCGCCTTGATGAGCGTTGACTTGCCCGCGCCATTGTCGCCGATCACGCCGAGGATTTCTCCGGGGTAGAGATCGAAATCGGCCTGGTTGAGGGCGACCACATGGCCGTATTTCTTCGTGAGCCCGCGGGCCTTGAGAATCGGCTCCACCTTTGCGGGGGCCGTTGCTGCGATGGCAGCCGCGGGTTTCACTGCGAGGGCCGGGATGGCTGCCTTGCTGGCAGCCTTCTTGCTGGCGGGTTTCTTCACAGTCTTCTTTGCCATGGAATTTACCCCTTATTGCGAAGCGCGGCGCAGCCACTGGTCGAGGGCCACGGCGCCAATCAAGAGACAGCCCATGGCGAACCACTGCCAGTAGCTTTCAACACCCACCAGGGCGAGGCCGGTGAAGAACACGCCGACGATCATGGCTCCGAGCACCGAGCCTGCAATGGACGCCCTTCCTCCGAACAGTGACGTGCCGCCGATGACGACAGCTGTGATGGAATCGAGGTTCACCGTTTCAAAGGCGATCGGGCTCATGGAGCCGACGCGGCCCAGGGCAACCCAGGCGCCAAAGGCACAGATCAGTCCGGCGAAGGCATAGACGGAAATCAGGGTGCGGTCGATCTGCACGCCGGAGAGCATGGCGGCATCAGGATCATCGCCGACGGCCGTCACATGGCGGCCCCAGGCCGTGCGGTTCAGCATGTACCACACGATCATGGCCAGCAGGATCAATGCGAATGATCCGAGAATGAAGGTTGCTGTTCCGATGTTGAAGGCCTTGCCGAAGAAGAGAAGGCCGGAGGCCTTCTCGTTGAGGGCCGCGGGACGCACCGATTCCGATCCCGTGTACCAGAGGTTCATGGCCCGGAACGCGTAGTAGGTGCCCAGCGTCACGATCAGCGGGGGAATGCGGGCCTTGGTGACCAGCAGTCCGTTCACCGCGCCCATGGCCGTGCCAAAGGCAAGGGCAATGGGAACCGCCAGGATGACGGGCACATCATGCAGGGTCGTCAGCCTGCCCATGATCATGGCACAGAGCACGAGAATGATGCCGACGGAAAGATCAATGCCTGCCGTCAGGATGACCAGCGTCTGCGCGATGGCGATGATGCCCACAACCGTCACCTGCTTCAGGATCAGCGACAGCGTGCTTGCCGTGAGGAAATTGTTGGGAACAATGAAAGTGGCAATGAAGCCGAAAACAAAAATGCTGGCGATCAGGATGATCGCGGGGATGGCTGTCGGGTTGGAGCGCAGGAAGCCGCGGGCTTTTTCGAGCAGGCTCTCGTGGGCATGGTCGAAGGCTGCAACGGTCTGGTCGGCCTCCGCGAGTTTCGCTTCGAAGTCCGAAATCGTCTTTGTCGGCGCGCTGTTGTCGCTCATCGGGCCCCATCCTCCATGATCGCCTCAGGTGCAGTCTTGGTGCTGCATAGTCGAAGGGCGACGATACCGCCGCCCTTCGTTCAGTCAAGATGTCAGGCCGGGATCAACCCCAGCAGAGTTCGGTGCCCTTGGCCGTGTCGAGCGAGGGAACGCCTTCGGCCGGCTTGTCGGTGATCAGGTTCACGCCGGTGTTGTAGAAGCCGAGGCCTTCAGACGCCTTTGGCTTGGTACCGTCCTTGGCGAAGGCGGCAATGGCGTCGATGCCAAGCGATGCCATCAACAGCGGATACTGCTGCGAGGTGGCGCCGATGACGCCCGACTTCACCGAGGCAACGCCGGGGCAGCCGCCGTCAACCGAAACGATCAGGGCCTGGCTTTCCTTGCCGGCCGCCTTGAGCGCGGCATAGGCACCTTCAGCAGCGGGTTCGTTGATGGTGTAGACCATGTTGATGTCCGGGTCCTTGGCGAGAAGGGTTTCCATGGCCTTCTGGCCTCCTTCGGGATTTGCCCCCGAAGACTCGTGGCCGATGACGCGCGGATCCTTTTCAGAACCCATGACCTTGAGGTCCGGCACTTCGATGCCGAAGCCCGTGAGGAAGCCTGTGTCGCGCTGCACGTCAACGGAGATGTTGTCCTTGTTGATGTCGAGCATGGCGATCTTGGCGGTGGCTGCCTTGTCACCCATGGTGGCCTTGGCCCACTGGCCGATCAGCACGCCAGCCTGGAAGTTGTCGGTTGCAAAGGTGATGTCCTGGGCTTCCTTGTCGCCGAGTTCTGTGTCGAGCGAGATCACGAGGATGCCGGCAGCGCGGGCGGCCTTGAGGGCCGGGCCCACGTCATCGTTCGACGGGGTGATGAGGATGCCCTTCACGCCCGAGGCAACGCAGGTTTCGATCGCGGTGATCTGCGGGGCGGCGTCGCCGTCCTTTTCACCGGCGAAGGACTGCAGGTCCACACCGGCAGCAGCGGCACCCTTTTCAGCGCCTTCCTTCATCTTCACGAAGAAGGGATTGGTGTTGTTCTTGGTGATGAGGCAGGCGCCAACACCAGCCTGAGCAGTGGTGGCGAGGGCCATCAGGCCGGCGCCGATCAGGACAGTCTTCAGAAGAGCTTTCACGTTCAATACCTCCCATGGAAAACCCGCAAGCGTGCGGGCGAACGTCGTCAGTCACGCAAGAGCTGTCCCTGCACCGTGGAGAGGCCAGGTTGCCGCGCGTGCTGGCCGGATCATGGAATCGAAATCGCCGGGCTGTCAATAAGTAAATCAGAGTGATTTATTTATTGACTTTGCGTGGCCGCCGTCGAACTCTGGTGGCAGCGATTGGACAGGACGACGTGGGTTCAGAAACCGAAACAGAAGCTGGAACGCTCCCCCTGGGGACACCCGATGAGGGCCTGGGCAGCGACGCCACGCCCGAAGCCGGCCTGTCGGGCCGCGGCACCACGCAGACGGGCGTGCGCCTGTACCACGAGCGCCTCGCGCTCTCGCTGATCCGAACCCATGGCAGCATCTCCAAGGCGGAAATTGCCCGGTTGACAGGTCTCTCCGCGCAGACTGTGTCGGTGATTGTGCGCGGTCTTGAGCGCGACAACCTTGTAATCAAGGGGGCATCCGTCAAGGGCCGCGTCGGCCAGCCCTCGCAACCCTATTCGCTCAACCCGGATGGCGCGTTTTCCATTGGCCTCAAGGTCGGCCGCCGCTCCGGCGACCTGGTGGTGATCGATCTCGCTGGCAAGACCCGTGATGAGGTCCACATGCCTTACCACTTCCCGACGCCGGAACAGTTTCTCGGTTTCGCCGAAGCAGGACTGAAGGGCATCAGCAGGAGGCTCGGGCCGCTTTTCCTGCGTCGCGTCGCGGGGCTCGGCATTGCCGCCCCGTTCGACCTGTGGAAATGGCAGGAGGAAACCGGCGCTCCCCAGAACGTCATGGAGGCGTGGAAAGACTTCAATCTCACTTCGGAACTGATGGCGCTGTGTGACTGGCCCGTCATCGCCTGCAACGACGCAACCGCTGCCTGCGCCGCCGAACTCCTGTTCGGAACGGGGCGGCAGTACCGCGACTTCGCCTACCTCTATGTGGGCTATTTCGCGGGCGGCGGCCTGGTGCTGAACGGCCAGCTGCATCAGGGCCCCACCGGCAATGCCGCCGCCTTTGGTTCGCTCCCCGTGCCCAAGGCCGGCGGAGGCAGCGAGCAGCTCATCCACTCCGCCTCACTCTATCTTCTTGAACGCGCACTGGCGCAGGCGGGTCTGGAACCGGCGCTGATGTGGCAGCGCACCGCCGACTGGTCGGCAGCCGAGGCACAGATTGGCCCATGGATCGCCCGTGCCGCCGCTGGCCTGGCATCAGCCGTTGCCAGCATAGCGAGCGTCGTGGATTGCCCCGCCGTCTTTATCGACGGTGCCATGCCGCCCGGCGTGCGCCGCCGTCTCGTCGAGGCCACCCGCAGGCAAGCCCTGCGCCTCAACATGGATGGCATCACCCCCTTCGCCATCGAGGAAGGATCGATCGGCGTCGATGCCCGGGCCCTGGGTGCGGCAAGCCTGCCGCTCTTCGCCAATTTCATGGCGGACCGTGACGTCCTGTTCAAGGACGCGGGTTGAAGACGGCTCTTGCTGCCAGGCCAGCCATCGGCTTAACGCCAGCGGCATGATTGTTCTCGCCATCGACACCACGCTGTCGTCCTGCTCCGCCGCCCTTCTGGACGTAGCGGAGGACCGTGTGCTGGCGGCGGAACAGCTGCTGCTGGACAAGGGCCACGCTGAAGCCATCGCACCCATGGTGCAGCGCTGCCTGGCAGCAGCCGGCGTGGGCAGCAGCGCCATCACCCGCATCGCCGTGACCACCGGTCCCGGCACCTTCACCGGACTGCGCATCGGCCTGTCTCTGGCGCACGGCATGGGCGTGGGCCTTGGCTGCGAAGTGGTGGGCATCGACACGCTCACGGCAACAGCTGCACCACTGCTGGAAGAGACGGAAACCCTGCTGGTTGCCCATCAGGCCGGTGCCACGGGGAAGTTCTACGCCGCCCGCTACGAAGCGGGCACGCTGGCCGGCCCTTTGTTGTTCGACGGTCCCGAAGCCGTGCTGGCGCTCGCCGGCAGGGACCAGCCGGTTCTGATCGGCACCGGGGCGGATGCCATTCTGGCCATGGCACCGGAGGCGTTTGCCCGAAGTGCTGGCCATGATCTTCCCGTGGCCGCGCAATTCATTCGCTTCGCCGCCGCCTTGCCTGCACCGGATGGTTTTCCCCAGCCCGTCTATCTGCGTGAACCCGATGCGAAACCGCAGGCCGCCTTTGCGCCGGAGACGATCCGACTGGCGCTGCCCGGTGACATTCCCGCCCTCGCCCGCCTGCACCAGATCTGCTTCGCCGATGGCTGGAGCGAAGCAAGTCTCCGGGAGACCCTGTCATCCCCCGGCGCGCTGGCGCTGGTGGCGGAACGGGATGGCAGCATCCGGGCATTCATCATCCTGCGCGCCGTGGCCGATGAGGCTGAAATCCTGACCCTTTGCACCGCGCCTCACTGGCGCAGGCGCGCCCTTGGCGGGAAACTCCTCCAGGCGGCAAAGGAATTGCTCCGGACACAGAGTATTGCACTCTTCCATCTGGAAGTGGCCGATGACAATGCTGCGGCCCGCGCACTTTATGCCGCACACGGCTTTGCCGAAACGGGCCGCCGCAAGGGTTACTACACCCGCAGCAACGCCCCCGCCTGTGATGCCGTCCTGATGGCCTGCAAACCGTAGCGCCGCATGAAGCACGCCCGGCCCACCGTCCTGTTGCTTGCCTTTGCGGCCTTCACCTTGCCGCTGATGCCGCTGCAGCAGCTGCTGCTCTGGCTTTCGCCCGCCGCTGCCGCGCGCCTGCCGCACTGGTATCACCGCAACGTTGCGCGCCTGCTGGGCATCGACATCCGCATCTCGGGAACAAGACCGGAGAAAGGACCCGCCTTCATTGTCGCCAACCATGTCTCTTGGCTCGACATCATCGTGCTTTCGGCGGCAGCGCCTGTGAGCTTCGTCGCCAAGCGCGAGGTGGGGCGGTGGCCCTTCTTCGGCACGTTGGCCCGCCTGCAACGCACCGTCTTCGTGGACCGCGACCGCCGCCACACCACGGGCCGCGAGCGTGACGAAATCAGCGAGCGCCTGAAGGAGGGCGGCATGGTCGTGCTCTTCCCGGAAGGAACCTCGCACACCGGGCGCAGCGTCCTGCCCTTCCGCTCCTCCTACTTCGCCGCCGTGCACGATCCGCAAATCCCGGTCATTCCAGTGACGCTTGCCTACACCGAGCGCTGGGGCCTGCCGCTCACCACGCGCGAAGTGCCGCGCTATGCCTGGTACGGCGACATGGACCTGCCACCACACCTCTGGAATGCCGTGGCCGAAGGCCCCCTCACCGTGGAGGTGGTCTTCCACCCGCCTGAAACCATGGCCCACGCCAAGGACCGGAAGCGGCTTGCCGCCCATGCCGAACGCACGGTCCGCCACGGCCTCGTGGACGCGCTTCACGGCAGCCGGAAAACGGGCTAATCCCCGCCCATGAACGACATGTCCGCAACTCCTGTGGTGGCCTCGCCGGAAACGGTGGAAAAGAAGGTCTTCATCAAGACCTACGGCTGCCAGATGAATGTCTATGATTCCACCCGCATGGAGGGGATTCTGGCGGGCGAAGGCTATGCTGCTGCCGATGCGCCGGAAGAGGCGGATCTGGTCATCCTCAACACCTGCCACATCCGTGAAAAGGCGGCGGAGAAGGTCTATTCCGAACTGGGCAAGATCCGCGTCATGAAGGCGGAGCGCAATGCCAGTGGCAAGGACATGGTGATCGCTGTGGCGGGCTGCGTGGCACAGGCCGAGGGCGAGGAACTCGCCAGGCGCGCCAAGGGCATTGACCTCGTCTTCGGGCCGCAAACCTTCCACCGCCTGCCGGAATACCTCGCGCGCCACCGCGAGACAGGCCGCGTTGTCGTTGAAACGGAATTTCCCGCTGAGGAAAAATTCGGCGCTTTGGCCACGCGCAATGCCGCCGGCCATGGCGTTGCCGCCTTCCTCACCGTGCAGGAGGGCTGTGACAAGTTCTGCAGCTTCTGTGTGGTGCCCTACACGCGAGGGAGCGAGTTCTCGAGGCCCCTGGATCAGGTGCTGGCGGAGGCCCGCGGACTTGCCGCCAAAGGCGTGCGTGAGGTGACGCTGCTTGGCCAGAACGTCAACGCCTATCGCGGCGCTGGCGCAGCGGGCGAGGCGAGCCTGGCCCGGCTTGTCACCGAACTGTCGCGCATCCCGGGCATTGAACGCATCCGCTACACCACCAGCCACCCGCGTGACATGAGCGATGACCTGATCGAGGCCCATGCCGGAAATGCCAAGCTCATGCCCTACCTGCACCTGCCAGTGCAGGCGGGCAGCAACCGCATTCTCAAGGCCATGAACCGCGGCCACACGGCGGACAGCTACATGGCGCTCGTGGCCCGCGTCCGCGCGGCCCGGCCGGATATCGCGCTGTCGGGGGATTTCATTGTCGGCTTTCCGGGCGAGACTGAGGCCGAGTTTGAGGAGACTTTGGCGTTGGTGCGTGCCGTCGAATACGCCTCAGCCTTCTCCTTCAAATACTCCCCACGCCCCGGCACGCCTGCTGCGGAACGCGACGACCAGATTGCCGAGGATGTGAAACTGGACCGGCTGCACCGCCTGCAGGCCCTGCTCATGGAGCAGCAGCAGGCCTTCAATGCGGGTTGCGTCGGCCGCACCCTTCCCGTGCTGCTGGAAAAGCCTGGCCGCCAGTCCGGGCAGATGATTGGCCGTTCCCCCTACCTTCAAAGCGTCCATATGGAAATTCCGGCCGGCGGACCCCATATCGGGTCCATTGTGGAGACCAGAATACTGGGTGTTGGCCCGAACAGCCTTTCAGGCCAATATGTGAACCACGTTGCATGATTCCCGGCCACCCCATGAGGAACGGAGACAGAGACCTTTGAGCCAGACGATCAGCGCCCTTCACCCCTCGCGCCAGCATGCTTCCGCTCACGTCTCGCCTCACGGCCATCCGCCCGACGACAAGACCTTCACGCTGACCTTCGAGGACAACCGCCTCCTGTCCCTGCTCTTTGGCGAGCATGACGAACACCTGGCACTGATTGAACACCGGCTTGCCGTCGCCATCACGCCCCGCGGCAACCGCGTTGCCATTCGTGGCGAGGCGGCAAGTGTCGAGAATGCCCGCGCCGTGCTGCTCGCCCTCTATGGCCGCGTCAGCCGCGGGTTGGAAATCACCCGGGGCGAAGTGGATGGCGCTATTCGCATGGCCAAGGCCCAATCCGAAAAGGACGTGACGGAAGGCGCCGTGCGCACCCGCCGCAAAGCGGTGATCGCCCGCACGCCGACGCAGCGCGAATACATCGACGCCATCCGCAACCATGAACTTGTCTTCGGCATTGGACCTGCCGGCACCGGCAAGACCTATCTCGCCGTGGCCTGCGCCGCCGAAGCCCTCATGAACGGCGAGGTGGACCGCATCGTCCTGTCGCGTCCCGCCGTGGAAGCGGGCGAACGGCTGGGCTTCCTGCCGGGCGACATGAAAGAGAAGGTCGATCCCTATCTCCGCCCGCTCTATGACGCGCTCTACGACATGATGCCCCAGGCGCTGGTGGCGAAGGGCCTTGCCGAGAACCAGATCGAGATCGCACCGCTCGCCTTCATGCGTGGCCGCACCCTGTCGTCGGCTTTCATCATCCTTGACGAAGCGCAGAACACCACGCCGCAACAGATGAAGATGTTCCTGACGCGTCTGGGCGAGGGCAGCCGCATGGTGGTGACAGGCGATCCCACGCAGGTTGACCTGCCCAACAACGCAACCTCGGGCCTTGCAGATGCGCTGGGCGTGCTCAAGGGTGTGAAGGGCATTTCACAGGTCCACTTCAAGGCCAGTGACATCGTGCGCCACCAACTGGTGGGCCGCATCGTTGGTGCCTATGACAAGGCGGGCCAGGCCGCCCAGAAGGCGCGGAGCACCCGGCCCGCGAAATGACCATCGCCATCGACATCGAAGACGGGGCCTGGGAGAAAGTCCCGGGCCTTGCCGCTTTGGCCGAACGTGCTGCGGCGGCAGCCCTTGAAGGGCGTGGTGCTGCCGGGCCTGTGACCCTCCTGTTCACCAACGATGCAGAGATGCAGGCCATGAACCGCGACTGGCGCGGCATGGACAAGCCCACGAACGTGCTCTCCTTCCCTTCACCGGACGGCATGCCCGTGCCGGAGGGCGAAGCGGCACCGCTGGGCGACATCGCACTTGCCTGCGAAACCGTGGAGCGCGAGGCGGCGGAGCAGGGCAAAACAATGTCCGCCCACGCCACCCATCTGATCGTGCATGGCATGCTGCACCTTTTGGGGTATGATCACGAAACCGATGGCGAGGCCGAGGAGATGGAGAACGAGGAACGCCTGATCCTCGCCCGCCTCGGCATCGCCGATCCATATGAATCATGACCAACGAAAAGCCATTCGAATCCAAACCCGGCATCCTGCAGAAACTGCGCCGCCGCTTCCTCCGCACCTCTGATCTCCGCGAGAGCCTCGAGACGGTCATCGAAAGCCATGCCGAACAGTCGGGCGGGCAAGCGATGGCGGAAGACGCCCGCTCCATGCTGGGCAACCTGCTGGGCTTCTCCAACCTGCGTGTCGATGACCTGATGGTGCCGCGCGCCGACATCACGGCGCTGGATGAAAGCGCCACCATGCGCGAACTGCTGGACAAGTTCACCGAAGCCAACCATTCACGCCTGCCCATCTACCGCGAGACGCTGGATGATGTGACAGGCATGATCCACGTGAAGGACTACCTGCACTGGCTCACCACCAAGGGCCGGATGAAGAAGGTGAAGGGCAAGGTTGCAGGCCTGTCGCTGCCCTCTGAGGAACTGGCAACCCCGATCAAGGGCCACGGCTCACTGTTGCGCGACGTGCTCTACGTGCCGCCCTCCATGCCCGCACCCGACCTGCTGGTGAAGATGAAAACCTCGCACATCCACATGGCCGTGGTGGTGGATGAATATGGCGGCACCGACGGCCTCGTCTCCTTCGAGGATCTGGTGGAAGCCATTGTCGGTGACATCGCCGACGAACACGACGACGACGATCAGGCCGCGATGATCAAGAAGCAGGGAGCGGACAGCTGGGTGGCCGATGCCCGCATCTCGATCTCGACGCTGGACCAGATGTTCAATGTCGATCTTCTCCCCGCCGAAGAGGAAGACGAGGCTGACACGCTGGGTGGCCTGATCTTCGAGATGCATGGCCGCGTGCCCACCAAGGGCGAAGTGATTGTCCACAGCTCAGGCATGGAATTCGAAATCATCGACAGCGATCCGCGCCGTGTGAAGAAAGTGCGCGTTCACATGAAAGCGCCGTCACCGGAAGCAGGTGGCGCCGAAAGCGGCTGAGTTTCCTAGAGCGGATTGAATCTTGATGGAATCAATCCTCCAATTTCCCTCCCCCTTGTGGGGAGGGATCAAGGGTGGGGGTCGCTCCGAGCCAGATCATTGATATGGAAAATTTTCTGCAACATCACCCGACCCCCACCCCAACCCTCCCCACAAGGGGGAGGGAGTAGGCATTGGATATGACCAGGATCAATCCGCTCTAGAGCAGCCCGGCCTCGCCCGCGTGCTCCCTGAGACTCACCTCTGGCCGTGCGCCCACATGCGAGATCACTTCGGCCGCCGCAAGCCCTCCAAGTTCGGCACAGCGCCGCAGCGGCATCTCGCGGGTGAAACCAAAGAGAAAACCGGCGGCATAGAGATCACCGGCACCGGTCACATCCACCACCTTGGCGATGGCGCGGGCGGGCACTTCCACGGTTTCGGTGCCACGCACGATGACGCTGCCTTTTTCCGAGCGCGTGAGAACTGCCACCGCGCAGTCCTTGCGGATGGCTTCCATGGCACCGTTGAAGTTCTGCGTCTGGTAGAGCGACTTGATTTCGGTCTCGTTGGCAAAGACGATGTCGATGCGCGAACGGATGAGATGCAGGAAATCGTCACGGTGGCGTTCCACGCAGAAGGAGTCCGAGAGGGTGACGGAGGTGAGGCGGTTGGCGGCGCGGGCGATGTCGGAGGCACGGCGGAAGGCATCCTTCGCTTCCGGGCGGTCATAGAGATAGCCTTCCATGTAGGTGACGCGCGAGGCCTTCACCGTGGCGTCATCGATATCGGCGGCGGTCAGGTTCACGCAGGCACCAAGATAGGTGTTCATGGTGCGCTCGGAATCAGGCGTCACCAGGATGAAGGAGCGTGCCGTCGCCGGTCCGTCTGTTGCCGCCGCCGTTTCGAAATGCACACCTTGCGAGCGCATGTCGTGGCGGTAGATGTCGCCCAGCTGGTCCTTCTTGATCTTGCCGAAATAGGCCGCCTTGCCACCGAAGGAGGCGACCCCCGCCGCAGTGTTTCCCGCCGAGCCACCGGAGACTTCCTGTGCCGGCCCCATCACGGCATAAAGCTGTTCGGCGCGGGCCTCGTCGATGAGGTTCATCGAACCTTTCACAAGCTTTTCGCGGGCGATGAAGTCGTCGCCGACACGGGCGATCACATCTACAATGGCATTTCCGATGGTGAGAACGTCGAAGCGGGTATCTGTCATGGCGCAGCGGTGCTAGCGCGGGCGGCTTGCGGAAACAAGCCGGAGCGCCTACCTGTCGCGCCATGGTCAAAGCCGCCTTTCTTGCCCTGGGCGATGTCACGTCGCCGGAGTTTCGCTCGATCCTGTGGAAGGCCGTCGGCCTTGCCCTGCTGCTCTTCGTTCTGCTCTTTGCAGGTGTTCAGGCGGTCTTCTGGTTCCTCACGCTGGTGCCATGGCCGTGGGTCGAAACCCTGCTGGCGCTGGGGGCGGGGTTGGGCATGCTTGTGCTCTTCTTCTTCATCATGTCGCCGGTGACCGCGATGTTTGCTGGTCTCTACCTCGACACCGTGGCGGAGAAGGTGGAGGAGAAGCACTACCCGCAGGCCACACGAGGCACGCCGCAGCCCGCGTTCAGGAGCATCCTGCTGGCGGTGCAGTTCGGCCTGTTCGTACTCCTGGTCAACCTCTTGGCTCTGCCGCTCGTCTTTACAGGCTTCGGCGCCATCGCGCTGGTAACTATCAACGCCTATCTGTTGAGCCGCGAGTATTTCGAAATGGCGGCCATGCGCATCATGCCGGTCGCCGAGGCCAAGGCCTTCCGCAAGGAGAAGGGCTTTGATGTTTTCATCGCGGGCTTCATTCCGGCCCTGCTCACGCTTGTGCCCGTGCTCAATCTCGCCGTGCCGCTGTTTGCCACGTCCTATTTTGTCCACCTGTTCAGGCAGGCGCAGGTGACTTCGGCGTAAACGGGCAGAGGTCGGCGATGAGGCAGCGCCAGCATTCCGGCTTGCGCGCCTTGCAGACATAGCGCCCGTGCAGGATGAGCCAGTGGTGGGCGTGCTGCAGGTAATCCGGCGGCACGGTCTTCAGCAGCTTTTGCTCCACCTCCAGCGGCGACTTGCCCGGCGCCAGCCCCAGCCGGTTGCCCAGGCGGAAGAGATGGGTATCAACCGCGATGGTGGGTTCGCCGAATACGGCATTCAGCACCACGTTGGCCGTCTTGCGGCCCACACCGGGCAGCGCCTCGAGGGCGACGCGGTCATGTGGCACTGCGGAGCCATGCCTTTCGATGAGCAGGCGCGACAGGGCGATCACATTTTTGGCCTTGCCCCGGTAGAGACCAATGGTCTTGATGTAGCCGGAAAGTCTTTCCTCGCCCAGCGCCAGCATCTTCTCAGGGGTGTCCGCCACGGCAAAGAGTGGCCCTGTGGCACGGTTGACGCTTTCGTCCGTGGCCTGCGCCGAGAGCACCACAGCCACCAGAAAGGTGAAGGGATTGAGCGAGGCAAGTTCGCCCTTTGGTTCCGGGTTGGCGCTGTGGAAGCGGAAGAACATGGCCCTCACCGCTTCCGGTGTGAGCCGTGAGCCGCGCCGCGCTGGCCGCGCCTTTGGAGTTGCCTTTGCCATGATCAATTCTGCCACTGGTCCATGCGTGGAGTTTTGCGTATTCATGGCCTATGGGCAACACTGATCGCGAACCGTGGAGCATCACGCTCACCCCGCACCGCTCGCTCTCCCGGCGAGGGTTCATCGCCGTGATGATACTCATTGCCGGGCTGAACCTCGTCGCCGGCAGCATTTTTTATGCCATCGGCGCCTGGCCTGTGGTGGGCTTCATGGGGCTTGATGTGCTTGTGATCTGGTGGGCCTTCCGGAGGAACTTTGCGGACAGCGAAGAGGCCGAACGCATTCTGGCAGAGGGTGACACACTCACCCTGCAACGGTTGTCGAAATCCGGGGCTGTCACGGCGGCGGCCTTCAACCGCCGCTGGGTCAAGGTTGAACTGGAACATGACGAAGAGCGCGAACTGATCGGCCGCCTGTTCCTGCGCTCGCATGGGCAGTCCCACGAAATTGCCCGCTTCCTTGGTGCCGATGAACGCCTGTCTCTGGCCAAGGCGCTGCGCCGCGCCATCTGACGGGATAATGACGGGCGGTTTTCGGGTGGTTTTGCGCCGAGCGCGGGAATAGCGTGCGGGCATGCCACAGGAACATGTTTCACAACTCGACGATTACGCCCGCGTCCGCGACGTCCTCTCCTATCTCACCGAGAACTGGCGCGACCAGCCATCGCTTGATGTTCTGGCGCAGCGGGCGCGCATGTCGCCGGAAGGCCTGCAACGCCTCTTCCAGCGATGGGCAGGCCTCACGCCCAAGGCCTTCCTGCAGGCCCTGACACTTGATCATGCCCGCGCCATGCTGATGGACCGGGCCAGCATTCTTGATACGGCACTGGACGCCGGCTTGTCCGGTCCGGGCAGATTGCACGATCTCTTTGTCACGCATGAAGGCATGCCGCCGGGGGCCTACAAGGAGAGGGGGGCAGGGCTTGTCATTTCCTATGGCTTTCATCCCTCGCCCTTTGGTGTGGCGCTGGTGATGCTGACAGCCTTCGGTCTCTGCGGACTTGCCTTTGCCGACGAGGGCCGCGAGCAGGCGGTTCTGGCGGAGATGAAGGGGCGCTGGCCGAATGCACGGTACACGGAGGATTCCGCCGCGACGGCACCTGTTGCCGCGCGCATTTTCGCACCCGAACACTGGCGCGATGGCCGGCCCCTGCGCGTCACCATGATCGGCACGGATTTCGAGATCCGCGTCTGGGAGACGCTGCTGAAAATTCCTGCCGGCAAGGCCACGACTTACGGTGACATTGCCGCTGCCGTGGGTTCACCAAAGGCGGCACGTGCCGTGGGTGCCGCAGTGGGCAGGAATCCCATATCTTTCGTGGTGCCCTGCCACCGCGTGATCGGAAAATCCGGCGATCTCACGGGCTATCACTGGGGCCTGACGCGCAAGCGCGCCATCCTCGGCTGGGAGGCGGGCAAGCTGGCAGGTTAGGCGTGCAGCACGTCCACCGAGGCGGGCAGCGAGTTGGCCTTCAGGCGGTAAACCACGGGCACGCCGGTTTCGAGTTCGCGCTTGAGGATCTGTTCCGGTGTCAGACCTTCGATGGCCATGATGAGCGAGCGCAGCGAGTTGCCATGCGCCGCCACCAGCACGGTCTTGCCATCCAGCACGTGCGGCTGGATCATGTGCATGTAGTAGGGCAGCGAGCGGGCCAGCGTATCCTTCAGGCTCTCGCCGCCGGGCGGTGGCACATCAAACGAACGCCGCCAGATGTGCACCTGCTCTTCGCCAAACTTCTTGCGCGCATCATCCTTGTTGAGCCCGGTGAGGTCGCCATAGTGGCGCTCGTTCAGGGCCTGGTCGCGCGTCTCGGGCAGGCCGGTCTGGCCCAACTCGTCGAGAATGAGCTTGAGGGTGTTCTGGGCGCGGGTGAGCGCGCTCGTAAAGCAGAGATCGAAGCGCAGGCCCTTGGCCTTGAGGCGCTGGCCTGCGGCGCGCGCTTCCGACACGCCCTTGTCGGTCAGCGGCACATCCTGCCAGCCGGTGAAAAGGTTCTTCAGGTTCCATTCGCTCTGCCCGTGACGGACAAGCACCAGTGTTCCGCTCATCTTCAAATCCTCGCTTCGTGAAATCAGTTCAGGAAATCAGTTCAGGCCCAAGACATCCATCATGGAGTAGAGGCCGGGCTTCTGGCCCTTGGCCCAGAGCGCGGCCCTGACCGCGCCACGGGCAAACAACTCGCGGCTCTCCGCCACATGGCGCAGTTCCAGCCGTTCGCCATTGCCGGCGAAAATGACGGTGTGGTCGCCGACAACCGTGCCGCCGCGCAATGTGGCAAAGCCGATGTCGCCGGAATTGCGCGCACCCGTATGTCCGTCACGCACCCGCACGGAATGTTCGGCAAGCGCGATATCGCGGCCATCGGCGGCGGCCTTGCCCAGCAGCAAGGCCGTGCCGGAGGGCGCGTCGATCTTCATGCGGTGGTGCATCTCCAGCACCTCGATGTCGAAATCCGTGCCCAGTGCTGTGGCGGCTTTCTTCACAAGGGCCGACAGGAGGTTGACGCCGAGCGAGAAATTTCCGGTCTTGATGATGCAGGTCCGGGCCGCGGCCTCGCGGATCTCCGCGTCGCCTGCCACATCAATGCCGGTGGTGCCGATCACATGGATCTTCTTCTGTGCAGACGTGAGCGCCACCAGCGCCAGGGTGGCCTTGGGAATGGTGAAGTCAATGATGCCGTCGCAGGCCGCAAGAACGGTGTCGGGTGAATCACTGATGCTGATGCCGAGCTTGCCCACGCCAATCAACTCGCCATAATCCGCGCCAACGGCAGCCGAACCCTTGGCCTCAAGGCCGCCAGCGAGCGTGCAGCCCTCGGTGCCGTGAACGATGCGGGCCAGTTCCCGGCCCATGCGGCCCGCAGCCCCGGCGATGGCAAGTCTGAGTGTCATGGCGCTGCCCTTAGCGCGCTTTCGGGGCAGAGGAAACAGCTTCCTCAGACGAGATGGCAGGCCACCTGTTGCGCGCCTTTCTGCTCCAGCACCGGCACCTTGGCGGCGCAGATGTCCTGCGCCAGCGGGCAGCGGTTGCGGAAGGCGCAGCCGGAGGGCGGATTGAGTGGTGACGGCAGTTCGCCCGTCAGCACGATCCGCTCCTTCTTGTGGGTCGGGTCGGCAACTGGTGTCGCCGACAGAAGCGCCCGCGTGTAGGGGTGCTTGGGCGTCCTGAACACCGCATCGCGCGGCCCCTGTTCCACCACCCTGCCGAGATACATGACCATCACGTCATCGGCGATGTGCCGCACCACCGAGAGATCGTGGCTGATGAAGACGAAGGCCAGCTGCAGTCGCTCCTGCAAATCGGCCAGCAGGTTCAGCACCTGTGCCTGGATGGAAAGGTCCAGTGCCGAGACCGGCTCATCCAGAATGAGAATGTCCGGCTCCAGCATCAGCGCGCGTGCGATGGCGATGCGCTGGCGCTGCCCGCCCGAGAACATGTGGGGGTAGCGGTCATAGTGCTCGGGGCGGAGACCTACGAGTTGCATCATCCCGCGCGCCTTGGCGCTGCGCTCGGCCGCCGTGAAGCGGCCATTGACCAGCAGCGGCTCTTCCAGCGCGTGACCAATCTTTTGGCGCGGATTGAGCGAGCCGTAAGGGTTCTGGAAAACGATCTGCACCTTGGGGCGCAAGGCCTTGCGGGTGCCGGCATCAGCGCCAACCACTTCCGACTCACCGATGCGGAATGAGCCCGACGTTGGCTCCTCGATCATCGTCAGAAGCCGCGCCAGCGTGGACTTGCCGCACCCCGATTCACCGACCACGGCCAGCGTCTTGCCCCGTGCCAGCGAGAAGCTCGCGCCATCCAGAGCCTTCAGTGTTGCCGCATCGGCAAAGAGCCCGCGGCTGATACTGTAGTGGCGGCGCAGATCACGCGCTTCGAGGACAATGCTCATGCCTTGCCTCCGCTGCTGAGCGGGAAGTGGCAAAGCACGCCATCCTTCAAGGGCGGCGATGTCTGGCACAACGGCTGGGCAAAGGCGCAGCGCGGCGCGAACAGGCAGCCCGGCGGCCTGTCGAATTGGCCGGGCACCGTGCCTGCGATGGAGGGGAGCTTGCGGCCCGTGGCCCGCTCCGGCAGCGAGGCGAGAAGGGCCGCCGTATAGGGATGGCGTGGGCTGGCGAAGAGCCCGTGCACTGGCTGCTCCTCCACCTTCTGCCCCGCGTAATGCACGCTCACGCTTTCGGCGGTTTCCGCCACCACGCCCATGGAGTGCGTGATCAGGATGAGGGCCGTGCCCGTGTCCTTCTGCAGCGAGGTCAGAAGGTCGAGAATCTGCGCCTGGATGGTGACATCAAGCGCCGTTGTCGGTTCGTCTGCGATGATCAGCTTCGGCTTGCAGGCCAGCGCCATGGCAATCATCACGCGCTGCGCCATGCCGCCGGAAAACTGGTGCGGATAGGAATCGAGGCGCGACTCGGGCGCCGGGATGCCGACGGCGCGCAGCAATTCGATGCTGCGGGCCTTGCGCGCCGCCTTGTCCATGCCGAGGTGCGTCTGCAGCGCCTCGCCCAGCTGGAAGCCCACGGTGAAGCAGGGGTTCAGGCTGGTCATCGGTTCCTGGAAGATCATCGTCATGTCCTTGCCGATGATCTTGCGCCGCGCCTCATCCGTGATGGTGAGGAAGTCATGGCCATCAAACGTGATCCTGTCCGCCGTGACCCGGGCTGTCTTCGGCAGCAGTCCCATCACCGCCAGCATGGCGACAGACTTGCCGGAACCGGATTCGCCCACGATGGCATGGATGCGGCCCTGTTCCACCGTGAGGGAGACACCATCAACGGCGCGGAACCAGCCGGAGCTGGTCTTGAAGTCAACGCAGAGGTTCTGGATGTCGAGCAGCGCCATGGTCAGCTCTTCCTCAGGCGCGGATCGAGCGCATCGCGCAATCCGTCACCCATCAGGTTGATGGCCATGACCGTGAGCAGGATGCAGAGGCCGGGCAGCGCCATCACCCAGGGGTGCGAGAGCATGAGGTCGCGCGTGTCGGCCAGCATGGCGCCCCATTCCGGCGTCGGCGGCTGAGCGCCGAGCCCGAGAAAGCCGAGGCCGGCCGCCTCGAGGATGGCATCCGAGACACCGAGCGCGCCTTGCACGATGAGCGGCGCAAGACAGTTGGGCAGCACGGTCACGGTCATCAGCCGGAACGGGCCAACGCCCGCCACCTTCGCCGCCGTCACGTAATCCTTGGAGAGTTCCGCCAAGGCCGAGGCGCGCACCAGCCGCACATAACGCGGCAGGTAGACGATGGTGACGGCGATGATGGTGTTGGTGAGCGAGGGGCCGATGATGGCGATGATGAGGATGGCCAGCACCAGCGACGGGATCGCCATGATCAGGTCCATGACGCGGATGATGACGACGTCGATGAGGCCGCCGAACCATGCTGCCGCAAGTCCCATGGCTACACCGACGACCATGGAAACAATCATCACCGACAGGCCGATGAAGAGCGAGATGCGCGCCCCGTACATCAGGCGCGAGAGCATGTCGCGCCCGACCGCGTCGGTGCCGAGGATGTAGCGCGGGTCGGAGCCTTCGGCCCAGAAGGGCGGCAGGCGGGTCGAACCCTTGAACTGTTCTACCGGGTCATAGGGGGCGAGCAACGGCGCAAAGATCGCGATCAGCACCACGGCGCACACGACCGCAAGGCCGATCACCGCACCACGGTTCTCCGAAAAGGCGGCCCAGAAGGCGCGGAATGCGCCGGGCGGTGCGGCCTGTCCGGCCTTTGCAATGGTCACATCACTTGCCATGGCGGATCCGCGGATTGATGAGGCCGTAGAGCAGGTCGACGGCAAGATTGACGACGATGACGCAGGCGGCAATCAGCATGATGCCGCCCTGCAAGGCGGGATAGTCACGCCGCCCGATGGATTCGATCAGCCATTTGCCGACGCCCGGCCACGAGAAGATGGTTTCGGTCAGCACGGCACCCGCAAGCAGCGTGCCCACCTGCAGGCCGATCGAGGTGATGACCGGGATGAGGGCGTTGCGCAAGGCGTGCACACCGATGACGCGGCGCATGGAAAGCCCCTTGGCCCGCGCCGTGCGCACGTAGTCTTCTTCCAGCACCTCCAGCATCGCCGAGCGCGTCATGCGCGCGATGACAGCCAGCGGCACGGTGCCGAGAACTATGGAGGGCAGGATGAGATGGCGCACCGCATCCCAGAAGGCACCCTTCTGGCCGGAGAGCAGCGAGTCGATGAGGGCGAAGCCGGTGACCGGCTGGTAGTAGAACTTGATCAGGTCAACGCGGCCCGACACGGGCGTGAGGCCCAGCGTGTTGGACATGACGAGAATGAGGATGAGGCCCCACCAGAAGATCGGCATGGAATAGCCGGTGAGGGCAACACCCATCAGCGTCTGGTCATAGATTCCGCCACGCCGCGCCGCCGCGAACACGCCTGCCGGAATGCCGATGAGCGAGGCAAAGAGCATGGCGCAGATGGTCAATTCCAGCGTGGCCGGAAACAGTGTCAGGAACTCGTTGAGCACGGGCGTCTTGGAAATGATTGAGGTGCCGAAGTCACCCTGCAGGATGCCGCCCGCGTAGTCGGCGAACTGCTTCCACACCGGCTGGTCGAGACCCATCTCGTGCAGCAGCTCGGCGTGGCGTTCCGGCGAGATGCCGCGCTCACCCCGGCGTGCCTCCACGGGATCGCCCGGCACCAGCCGGATCATCACGAAAGTGATGAACATCAGCGCCAGGAAGGTCGGGATGGTGAGCGCGAGGCGCTTGAGGAGGAAGCGGAACATCTGCCAGCGGAATTGAAAAGGGGCGGGCCACGAGGCCCGCCCCTCTCATATCATGTTACTCGGCCACATCAACGTTCTGGAACTCATGCGAGCCGAACGGGCTGATCTTGTAGCCCGAAACTGACTTGCGCACCGGCTCGAACACCGTCGAGTGGGCGATGTTCAGCCACGGCACCTGCTCGGCCACGATCTTCTGGGCTTCCACATAGAGCTTTGTGCGCTCGGCCTGGTCGGTGATTTCAGCCGCCTTGGTGATGGCTTCCTGGAACTTGGCATCACACCACTTCGGGATGTTGTTGCCATTGGGCTTGCCTTCGGCATTGCAGCCCAAGAGCACTGCGAGGAAGTTGTCCGGATCGCCGTTGTCGCCGGTCCAGCCGAGGAAGCCCATCTGGTGCTCGCCCGCCTGCATGCGCTTGCGGTACTCGCCCCATTCATAGGACACCAGCGTCGTGGTGATGCCGACCTTGGCAAGGTCTGCCTGAACCATCTCCGCCATGCGCTTGGCATTAGGGTTGTAGGGGCGCTGCACCGGCATCCACCAGATGTCGGACTGCAGGTTCTCGACACCTGCCGCCTTCAGCATCTCCTTGGCCTTCTCGGGATTGTACTCGATGTCCACCGTGGACTCGTCATAGGACCACATGGTCGGCGGGATCGGGTTCTTGGCCTGCTGGCCCGCACCCTGGTAGACTTCCTTCAGGATGGCACCGCGGTCGATCGCCATGGCGATGGCCCGGCGGACTTCCGGCTTGTCGAAGGGCGGCTTCTGGGCGTTCATGGCCATGTAGCCGATGTTGAGGCCGGCCTGGCTCATCAGGTTGATGTCGGCCTCCTTGCCCATGGCTTCGAGATCAGCCGGGTTCGGCGCGATCATCACCTGGCATTCATTGGCCTTGAGCTTGGCATAGCGGGCCGTCGGATCGGGCGTGATCGCATAGATCAGGTCGTCGATCTTCGGCTTTCCGGCCCAGCCTTCAAAGGCCTTGAAGCGGATCACGGCGTCCTTCTGGTAATCCACGAACTGGAACGAGCCGGTGCCGACGGGGATCTGGTCGAACTGTTCCGGCGTGCCCTTGTCCATCAGGTACTTGGCATATTCGGCCGAGTGGATGGTGGCGAAGTCCATGGCCAGGTTGGCGATGAAGGGGGCGTTCGGCTTGGTGAGCGTCATCACGACCGTGAGGTCGTCACCACCCTTGGCAATCGAGGCCAGCAGGTCCGGCATGCTCATGTCGTTGAAGTAGTCATAGGCACCGCCCGACACCTTGGCGTAGGGATGCTCGGCCTTCCACATGCGCTCGAAGGACCAGATCACGTCATCGGCGTTGAGGTCGCGGCTCGGCGTGAAGCCGTTGACACCGGAATGGAACTTGATGCCGGAGCGCAGCTTGAAAGTCACGGTCTTGCCGTCTTCCGAGACTGTCCAGGATTCGGCCAGCGCCGGTTCAACAGAGGTGGCGCCGGGCGTGAACTGCACAAGGCGGTTGTAGACCGGGCGGGCAGCGTCGAAGCTCGTGCCAGTCGTGTTCATCGACGGGCTGAAGTTTTCCGGCGAACCCTCCGAGCAGTAAACCAGCGACTTGGCGTTGGCTCCAGCAGCGGCCGCCAGCATCGACGATGCCAGAAGGGCCACGCGGAGGAGGTTGCGTGATGTCATGTTGATTCTCCCTGATACAATCCGGTCAAAAACGGATTGCACAGACCTAAGCAGTTTTTTGACCAGATGGAAAGTTGACGCCTGTGCGTTGCGGCAAGGTCGTGTCAACCACTCTCATGGCCTTGTTTTTCAAAGAGTTTCACCAACTGACCCAGTGTTCTGTCCGCACGCCCTGACGGCCTCGACAAACGGTCTCGCCCATGGCAGCACGGTTCAAGGGCGGCGAGAGCCTGCCCCGAGCCCGGCAAGGCCGCCGGAAGTGCGAAGGTGGAAAGCAAATGTCACTGCGGATTGGGTTGATCGGGGCGGGCATCATGGGAGCGGACCATGCCCGCGTTTTTGCCGAGGAGGTGCCAGGCACGGCCTTGCAGGTGATTTGCGATGCCGACCGCAAGCGGGCCAGGGCTGCGGCGGATTCGACTGGTGCTCTGGATGTCACTGACGATCCGCTGGCGGTTGTGAACAGTTCGAAGGTCGATGCCGTGGTGATTGCGGCGCCTGATCCGTTCCACGCGCCGTTGGCACTGGCCTGCATTGCCGCGGGCAAGCCGGTGCTCTGCGAAAAACCCCTGTCCCAGGATGTTGCGAAATGTCTTGCGGTGCTGGCGGCGGAGGAAAAATGCGGGCGGCGGCTGGTGCAGGTCGGCTTCATGCGGCGTTTTGATCCGTCCTACATGGAAATCAGGTCGCTGCTCGTCCGGGGCGATCTCGGCAAGGCACTGGTGTTTCACTGCTTCCATCGCAACGTGTCTCCGGCTTACGACTTCCGTGCCGAAATGGCGATCTGCAATTCGGCGCCGCACGAGTTTGATGTGGCCCGCTGGATGCTGGATTCCGAGATCAGGACCGTCAGCGTCTGCCGACCGCGGGCCGGCGGGGACACGGCACCCGTCCTGATGATGCTGGAAACCGAGGCGGGCCAACTGGTCAATGTCGAAGTGAACATCAGCGCCAGCTATGGCTACGACGTGCGCGGCGAACTTGTGGGCGAGAAGGGCACGGCGGTCCTGCGTGCCCCCGTGCATGCCGACATCAACCTCGGCCTGAAACAGATCAACACCTATCCCGCCGACTGGCGGCCACGCTTTGTCGAGGCCTACGCCCGGCAGAACCGTGCCTGGGTAAAGTCGGTCAACACAGGCAATCCCAATCACGGTGCCTCCGCCTGGGACGGCTACTGCTCAACCGCCGTCGCGGCAGCGGGCGTCGAAGCCCTCCACAGCGGCAAACCGGCGAAGGTTGAACTGACTGCAAAGCCGCCCTTCTACGCGTGAGGACGAGGCAAAAACGAGGCGCAGGATTGTCACCCATGTCTTGGGTACGTTCTGTTGCCTATGTCTCAAGACTGTACAGCACAGGAATGGCGCACCCGACAGGATTCGAACCTGTGACCTCTGCCTTCGGAGTAGAAACGTGTTTGCGATATCTATATGTTTTCATTTATGAAAACCCTTTCTTGATGTGACAAACGCAACTCACTTTTCTTGAATTTTTCCTCGCCCAACGGGGCGTAGTGTGTACGTTCTGCGTACCTCACATGCGGCCTGCCAACTCCCTCAGTTTCTTTGGGTCGTGGTGGGAATAGACGTTGTCCATCGTCTCCATGGACAGGTTCACGTATTGGGCAATGTCGCTTCTGTTTTCGCCACGCTGCACCGCCCAGCTGATGGCTGTGTGCCTCAGCGTGTGTGGTGTGACATTGCGCAATTTCGCGCGGCGTGCCGCCGCGCGAAAGCCCTTGGCGATGCTTTGAACCCGGTTGTGTGGCGGATGCAGCTGATGGAAGACAAAATCAGTCTTGTCTCCATAGGCCTGAAAGCGGCGCTTCAGGTGGCCATAAACCATCGGGCTCATGACCAGCCGCGCTCTACGCTTTTTGGTTTCCGCAACGCCAGGCTTCCTGAAATCGATTGTGTGCGTTCTGAAGTCGATCTGGCTCCATTCGAGCTCGAGGATCGCGCTCATGCGTTGCGCTGTGTGAAGGGCAAGCGAAATGAACAGGGTGAGTGGAAACCGGCTTCGGTATTCCATGCGAGCACTTCGCAAAAGCTTGGCGGCTTCTGATCTATCCAGCCACCGGGTCCGGGGTGCAGTATCCTTTGGCAAGTCGAACCTGCTGAATGGCAGCATCCGGTTCATTGCGACGGCATGGTTCAAAGCTGCACGAAGGCAGATCAATTCGCGGCGGATCGTTGAGATCGCGCGCGGCTCATCGGAGTCCATCCGCGTTGCCCTGAGGATGTAGGACTGGATTGTTTCCTTGTTGATGTCAGCAACAGTCTTGTCTTCCCAATAATCGAGCAAGTGCACCATGGCATAGCCAAGCCGCTCGGAGGCAGATTTGCGCGGCTTCATGAATTCAGCGTAGTCGTTCAGAACCTCGGCAATCAAAACCTTGCGATGCTCGCGCGGCCTCGATGTTCCGCGCCGTGCCTTCAGGAATTCTTCGAGCGCTTCTTCAGCTTCAGCGCGGTCTGCCGTGCCTGTTGAACGATCCTTCTGCTGTCCATCGGCATCAATGAACCGGATGAAGTAGCTAGATTTTCCTTTGCGATTGACCAGGCGTGGTCCGCCCCTTCGACGTGGCATGGTTCGATCTCCGATGATTTGAGAAATTCTTCAATCGCACCATTCGGGATCAAAATGTTGCCGCCGATACGATGATGTCTAAGTCTTCGTGCCGCGATGAGCGACCTGACACGCCGAACTGGCCAGCCCAAGCGCGTCGCAAGCTGTTTGGGGGATTCCATCTGAAGCTCCATGACGTATCTCCAATTTCGAAACGATGTGCTATGTTCATGTATGATTCGACCAAAACGATATCGAATATTAACACGAATACACGATTCGATACTATTCGGCAAGGGACGCGTTTAGTGTCCCTGGGGCGACGACTCGCTGAAGTTCGCCGGAGGACTCCGCTCAATCAGATTGAGTTCGCTCAACTTTTTGGGGTGTCACAAAGCGCCTACAAGAATTACGAACGGGATGCGACTGAACCACCTGTGCATTTGCTAGCGGACATTTGCGAGAAATACGATGTGAACCTGAATTGGCTTGCGACTGGCATTGGCGCCCAGGATGCGGTCAATCTCAAGGAGCTATCGCGACGAGCGTTGATCGCGGTTGAAAATCATTTGAATGCGAAAGAAGTAGAACTGGCGACCTTCAAAAAGGCCGACCTCATGTCGTTCGTGCTTGAGTACCTTATTTCACATCCTGATGCTTCCGAAAAATTCCTCGCGTCGATCATGGAAACTTTCGTTGGTGACGAAGCAGGCAGGGACAAATCTAAATGAAGACAATGAGTGGGCCGAGTGCGTTGGAATATTTGTGTTCGCACTACCGTCAATTGGCCGTGACCTGTTTGTGCATGATGTATGCTGGTGCATTGCCGATCATTGCATTGCCTGGCCTGCCTCCAAGTACCCTGGGTTGCCTCGTGATGTTGGCAATTGCTGGACTCAGTTTGAGCCGCCCATTGGACAGGCTTAGCCAACAAATATTGCATGAACGCCGTCGCGCACTGATTGAAGAAATGTCTAACCGGGTTCGGGGGAATACATTTCAGGTCGCCCAGGCTGGAGGTTGAGGCGCATAAGGCTCGGTGCATACCGGCAGCGTCACACTGGACGTGAGAGTTGGCCCTGCAGAGGTCGCGCCGCTACTGTCGTCTACCTTTAACATGGACAAATTTTCGCGCCATGTGAAAGGCTGGCTTTAATATGGACGCGGATGCAGGCCTTGTGAGAGGCAAGTCTACCAGCTCATAGAATCTGCCAGAAGTTAGCCATCAACCGTTGTGGCGAGAACCAGTTTGGCGGATTTCGGGTCATAGACGTACCCCGTGATTGTGCCGTCTTTGATCCGGCTAACCGCGTCATCCACGACAAACAGAGGGACAAGAAACCATTCCTTCGGAACAATCGGTTGCCCGAAGCGATCCTTGATTTCAACATCGAGGCGGGCTGCGCCAAAAACCTTGTGAATGACAGCTTCTAACTTGGCTCGGTTGACGTTGTACAGTTCATAGGTTGCTACAATTTCGACCTCGGCCATGAGGTAGGTCGGGTCCAGCTTCGCGTTCGCGACACGCCGCTCAACACTTCCACCGGTCACGCCAATCTTATGTAGAATTTCCCTGTTGGCAGCCACCACTGCATGATCGGATTTGCTCCGCAAAACATAGATTGTCCCACTGGCCTGGTCGCTGTCACCAGCTTGGTCATCAAAAAGTGGACCGGCGCTTGGCTCTGTGATCCGTCGGCCTGCGTCATCTTTGTAGAGCGCGCGCTGAAGTGACCGCAAAAGTAGATCGCTCTCGGTACCATTAGAATAGATCACCCGGAGTCGTGCATCAGTTTCGCCATTCGGTGCTTTTATGGGTTCGCCAACTTCGGCCACATAAGCTGTTTGGCCACCCAGGATAAAAAACTGACCAACCTGAATATCGGCTTTGAGAAAACCCGCGTCTTTGACGAAACGCCTGGTCGTGCGCGCACCGCTTTCCAGATCGGCCTGCACTTGCTGAAACAAGGGTTTGAATGTCTCAAAATCCAGACATTTTTCCCGGCTCGCGATTTCCTCGGCTTCACGCTTTTCGGCACTGGTTCGCACATGCCGAAGGGTCGTGATGTCCGATGAACCAGCCGCGCCCTCAAGCTCTTTCATAAGAGCATCGTCATCCAGCGAGCTCGCCGCCGCGCCGTCAACACCTACTGCGCTTGTTAGCAATCCTTGATGATCGATAGGTCGGAGAAGCACTTTGCACTCTTCCAGTGCACTCAGACGGTCGAGCCGTACAGCATAAATTCGCTCGAAAATGTCACCGCCTTCGCCGTGCCGGGGAAGATGACCGTGCTTATCGACGAACCTCTGAATCTCCTCGAAACCCGCAATGATGCGTTCCTCGCGAGGGGAACGCCCACCCTTCTTTTCCGGCTGCGCGAACTCGTCGAGTTCCGAACGGAGTTCATCGAGGTCGAAATCACTCATAGCGGCCTTCATCCTTGAACCGAACGAATGCGGCAGCGCCTTCTGCAAGATGCTTTAGCTCTTCGGGGACCATCTCCTCATCGAACAGACCGCGCTCAATCGTCGTCTTGTCCTGCACGAACGCCGCGATCACTTCGTTCAGGTCCTCCTGGCAGATGCGTGTCGCCTCCTCGCTCTTTGGCGTGGCAAGCCCCTTGATCTCAATCTGGAACTTGCCGGACTCCTCATTGAAACCGACATTGCACTTGCCCGGATCGTAACCACCTTCGCCATAATCGAAGCCCGGCGTCGGGCCGCTCTGCGGGTTCTTTGGCTTGAACTCAAAACGCGGGGCCAGCACCTGCTCCATCAGCAAGCTGGCAGCAATAGCTTTCAACGTATCATTGACCGCTTCCGTCACGATGTCGTCAGCTGCTGCAGGTTCGGCAATCAAGTTAGAGAAGCGCGCCCGCGTCTTGCCGGGCGCATCGCGGGTGGCGCGCCCGATAATCTGCACGATCTCGGTGAGGCTGGAGCGATAACCGACTGTCAGGGCATGTTCGCACCAAATCCAGTCGAAGCCCTCCTTCGCCATGCCAAGCGCTATGATGATGTCGACATGATCCCGTTTGTTTTTCTGCGCGGGATCCTTCAGTGCGGCTGACACACGGTCGCGCTTGGCCGGGTCGTCATCGACCAGGTCGGCAATGCGCAAAACCTTTCCCTCAGCCGTTTTGACCAACTGGAAACCAGTAGCGGGATCGGTTCCCTGCCAGGCACCTAGCTCCTCGATGATATGCTCAACTTCCTTGATCTTATCCTTGGTGCTTTCGCGTGAATTGACGTTTGGGATGTGGATGATCGTCTTTTCGGAGGGGTTCAGCACCTTCAAGATGTCGTCGGCATAGGAGTCAGCGTAGAAGAAATAGCCGATGTCGAGCTGCTTCAGAAATTGATATCCATTGAGCTGCTCGTAGTAGGTATAGGTGACGGTTTCGAATTTTCCCTCATCTTGCGGCGACAGCACCGCCTCGGCATCTCCCCGGAAATACGAACCCGTCATGGCGACCACATGCACACGGTCACGCGTGATGAACTCGCCCAGATGCAGACCGAGCTTGTTATCAGGGTTGGACGAGACATGGTGGAATTCATCCACGGCGATCAACCGGTCGTCGAAGGCTTCGACGCCGAACTTGTCGACGGCGAAGCGGAAGGTCGCATGGGTGCAGACCAGCACCTTGTCACCGCTTTCAAGAAATGCCCCTAACGCATTGACCTTGCCACCATTATCGTTGCCTGGGGCGTCACATAAGTTCCACTTCGGCTGAACGTGCCAGTCTGCCCAGAAGCCATGCTTGCTGAGTGGTTCATCATGGAAGCTGGAGCCGATGGATTTTTCCGGCACGACGATAATGGCCTGCTTCACGCCCTGATTGGCCAGCTTGTCGAGCGCGATGAACATCAGCGCGCGGCTCTTGCCGGATGCTGGCGGCGACTTGATCAGCAGATACTGCTCGCCCCGCTTGTCGAACGCGCGCTCCTGCATGGCGCGCATGCCATACTCGTTGGCCTTGGTTGAGGCACCGTTTGAAGCATAGCGAACTGAAACGGAGGGGACGGATTTTGCTGCGGTCATGTTCGGGGAGCTTTACGCAACTCCTCGGCACTGACGCGCACTGGCTTGCCGTCTTTCACGATGACGATTTCCGTGTTGGTCTGAATGGCCGTGTTGCGCGCCATCGTCGCCGCACGGCGCATGGCTGCCAACGAAGCACGTAGGTCGGGGTTTTTCGCCTTGGACAATTCTCGTTGATTCATTGGTTCTCTCCCCATTCCAGTATCACAGGCTCGGCCCCCGCATTTTCATACAAGGCCCAATCATCGACGACTTGCTTATAGTGCATTTGGAAGTTGTGCCAGCCCGCTGCAAAACGGCGGCGGATGACAGGTTCCGGAATATTATGGCCACCCTGGCGAACACGCGCCGCTACGCGCGCAATTGCAGTCTCCACGTTGGGCAACGTCAGAAAGTATAGACTGACCCGATAGCCCTGGGCCCGCCACGTGCGGATGCTTTTCAGATAGGCGAGGCCGGACAGCGTCGTCTCGAAGGCAAAGCTCTCGCCGTGCCGCGCGCATTGCTCGATCTCTTGCAGCATCAAGCGCCCGGCCCGCAGGGCCGCAGTCTCAGGTGAAAAAGGTGCCAGCCCGGCGGCTATCAGATCTGCATTGATGAAGCGGGGAAGCTGCGCTTCCGCAGGCAGGAATGATCGGGCAAAGGTCGTTTTACCTGCGCCATTGGGCCCGGCGATAATGATGATCTTTTTGGACGGCGATGTGGCGCTCATGCTGTCACTCGGCTGTTGCGGTCTTTCAACAAGGCTTTCCCGAACCAGTCGGGCACGTCCATAACCTGTGATTCAAATATGTTCTCCGGCACCGCCTGCCAGAAAGCGATTATAGCATCTGAAAATGCCTGAAACTGATCGTTGCTCACCTTCAAATGCTTATGATCTCGATGCGTCACATCTGAGAACATGCCGCCTGATCCATGGAAGGGGTCTTTAAGGTACTCGGGGAATTTCTGCTTCAAGTCGTCAAGGGATTTTCCTCGTCCGTGCTTATAGACGTTGACCACGAGGCGGCAGGCATCAAGCTGACCAAAGTAGTCAGTGCTGGTGATCTTCCAACCGAGGATTTCGAGCAATTCCGCTATCTGGCCGAAATCGGCAGACCAAACCTTCAACGCAGCGATATCGCCATGATGCCAGCGCTGAATCTCACGTACCAGCCAGTCACGAAACTGCTTGTCCCACTCGTGGAACATCCCAGCGACGGCACTCAAGCGCGTCCGATCCTGCATTTCCGTTAGCAAACGGTGAAACTCGCACATTTGATCATATGCCGCCTCTTGGAGTTGATCACCATTCTCATGATCGAGGTCATATAATGCAGAATTCTTCTCCAGTGCTTCACGCCCAACTTCGTCCGCCTCCGCGTCGATGTCTTCGAATTGTGAGAGCAACCGCTTTTGCGCCTGTTCAACATAGAACCTGTGGCCGGCGATCAATGATTGCCGAAATGGTCCACACATCTGAAACAACACGTAGTCGCTCATGCTGTCGCACTCTTTTTCGACTTGGCAGCTTTGCCGGAGTTGGCAGTCATCTTCGTGTAAAGCTCGAACAGCTTTTCCAGCCGCTCGGTGTCGTTATTGAAGCGGCGGCCGATGTATATGCGCTCCAGCACCTCGTCGTTGCGCTCATGGGCTTCGCGCAGGTTGGCGGGCATGTCTTCGGGATCATAGAGATCGGCGATGGTGGCCGGGAAATGTGCCTCGCGCGCCAACAGAATGTCCTCGGCGCAGCGGGTCAGGTCGGCCTTGTTCTTTTCGGTGAGCGTGGGAACGGGGAAGGTGTTCCAACCGAGGGTGTTGGAATAGCGGAAGTCGGTTTTAAGCTTACCGCAGACAGTGCCGATCCAGACAAGGTGAATGCGAGAGGCAATGAGCGCCAAGTTCCACAGTGGGGCGTCGTAAAGGGCGAAGGCGGCATTAGAAACAACAGTGCCTTGCTCAAGCGCCCCAACTGGAAGTGCAGTCCGGTTCTCACTTGTGTGGATTGGAATGATCAATGGGATATCGAAGTCAGATTCCTTTCCGTGCCTAATTTCGGCGAATGCATACGGAGTTTGGGACTGTTCTCGCGTTTTTGCCTTTGTACTGTTGGCGCGAAACGCTCGAACTACTTGCAATCTATCTCGAATGAAGGAATTGAGTGTTGCCTCCTTCAGTTCCTTCGGCCCAATCCAAATGCAGTATCTCTGCTTGCCATCAATATACTCGTCGCTACCAAGGTAAGGCTTGATGAATTTTTTTGCGGATAGATCGTTCAGCCGATGGTACTCGTCTGATTTTATAATTAGGCCACCACCATCTGCAGGCTTGCTCCCGTAGTCCATCGGCGGCAAGTTATTTATCGGCTCGTTTGATTTCTCAACAATAGTGGCGTTGTCAGGAGTGAGATACGGACCGATGAAATCTATGCGACGTTCAAACGGTGTATCACTTCCATCTTCGACAAACAGCTTCGCTCTTCGGCTGCGGAAAGACAAACCAACAACTACAACAGTGACACCGGCATTATGGCGAGCAAGATTCTTCCATTTAAATGAGGTTCTAGCAAAATGGATATTTGCATTCATTGCGAGAGCGTTTTTCCAGAAGGCAGGCACTTGCTGGCCTTGGCAAACAGAATTTGTTGCGACGAAGGCGCAGTCAGTTGAGCCGTCTGCGCATACATTCAATGCTTTTTGGAACCACCCAAAAACGTAGTCTAGCGATTTCCAAGCAATCGGTGTCACATCAAATACAGCGAAAAGATCATCCTTCTCTCGCTCACTCATTTCGGATTGACCACTGTATGGCGGATTTCCGCAAATGAACGTCTCTCCGCCTTCATTCTCGAAATCAATCTTGGCCTGGTCTAGAGGCGTATGAAACAGATCATCAGCGTAATGCTTCACACCCGTTCCTGTGGGTGGGCAGATACTCAACCAATCGAGCCGCAGTGCATTGCCACAAGTGATCCAGTTCTCAGCATTGAGCGGGAGGAACTCGGCCAGTGCCAGTTGTTGCCCGCGATAGACTTGATCGCACTGGAACTCCGCGATGATCAGCGCCAGCCGGGCGATTTCGGCGGGAAAGTCACGGAGTTCAATGCCGCGAAAATTGGTCAGCGGAATGTCTGTCGCCCGCTCACCCGGCTTGCAGGTGGCGATGTGGATGTTGTTCGTTTGGAGCACACCGCCAACATCTGACTTGTTGGACTCACCCTTGCGGAGGCGCTTGAGCGTGGTTTCCTTGTTCCCAAAGGCTTCGAGAAACGCATAGGGAAATTCGTCGGCATCAAAAGGTCGCTCCGCCAGTGCCGAAATGGCTTCCTCAATTTCAACTGCGTTCATTTGCTTTCCCCGACTTCCGCAGTCGGCGCGCGGAAAGGCGCAACCTTGATTTTCTTTGCTCGCCGCCGCACTTCGGCCAGCTCGTAGTCAAGCTGCCGAAGCAACCACTCGCGGGCGGAAGTGCCAAACACCTTTTCCAACCGCACAGCCATCTCTGCCGAAATGCCAGACCGGGCATTCAACAAATTGCTGAGCGTCTGCCGGTCAACCCCAAGGATGCGCGCGGCGTCGGTGACGCTCCGCCCGTTCTTCTCAACGCAATCACGGCGGATTGTGGTGCCTGGGTGCATGGCCTGATCTGGTCCTCGTGGATTCGCGCCCGGAATGTAGAGTGATAATCGACGCTCGACAAGCGCACTACCTGAGGTATAGTGAGCCATAGATGACATCAATTCTAATGAAGGGGATAAAAAGCTATGGCGAGATGTACTGCTCCAGTCAGAGGCCACCGCTCATCGGCCGCGGCGGCTGACTGTCCTGCATGCGGGGGTCGCTCCAGCCGTTATGGCGGGTATGGCGGCGGCTATAGTAGCTACGGATCATATTCGTCACCTTCATATTCGTCCATTGGTGGGAGCAGCAGCGGTAGTCGCGGTGGCGGGTCGGGGCGCCGCACGGCGAAACCGCGTTGGTCGGGAGCCGGTTCGGCCGTA
>ERZ1645187.531-NODE-531-length-37885-cov-18.590272_pt1 | contig 37885 bp, 33 predicted proteins | sample MGYA00575352_ERZ1645187 | MGnify/ENA primary metagenome ERZ1645187 (study PRJEB40837, sample SAMN11349314) | freshwater sediment metagenome | isolation source: river sediment | host: Sediment | place: India: Wazaribad , New Delhi | collected 2017-02-21 ... | reverse complement strand
TGAGCAAGCCCTTCCGGCACGAGCAGCTGGCGCGGGTGCTCGGTGCGGTGGCGGGCCGCCCTGCTGAGGCTGAACGGGCCGCCGCCAAGCCTTCGCCACCCCAGGGTACGGACCGATGAGCAACCACCAGCTGGCCGGTAACCAGTCCGCGCCCCTGCTCGGCGGGATGCTGGCGCGCGCCCTTCACCTCGGCGCCTCGGCTGCGGCCGCCCTGCCGGCCCGCGACCTGGTGGTGGCCGACCACTTCGCCGCCCTGTGCGCGGCCCCGCATCGCTGCCCGAGCTACGGGCTCGCGCCCGGCTGTCCGCCCCACAGCCAGTCGCCGGCCGGGTTCCGGGCCGAACTGGCCGACTACCGATGGGTGCTGGTCTTCCGGATCGATGTCCCGGCCGCGGACCTGCGCACCGGCAAACGGCTGGAGGTAGCCAGGCGCATCCATGCGCTGGCCGCCACCCTGGAAACCGAGGCGCCCGGGTTCGGCTTTACCCGCGCCCGCGGCCTGGCCGCGGGGTCCTGCTTCGAGCTGTACTGTGCCGACCGGGACCGCTGCGCGGTGCTGGCCGAGCACCTCCCCTGCCCGCACCAGGACCGGGTACGACCCTCCCTGTCCGCGGTGGGCGTCGATTTCACCGCTCTGACCGCGGCCGTCCACTGGCCCCTGGCCCCGGGCGGCGAGTCCTCATCGCAGCCGGCCACCGAGCCGGCCCTGAGCATGCTGGCCGGCCTGGTGCTGCTGGCCGACTGAGCCCGCCCTGCCCTTCCCTTTTCACGAGAATGTCCCCATGCATACCGACGAATACGAGATTTCCCTGGCCCGTGAGATCAAGCACTGCGAACAGGTGGTGCGGACCACGAAACACGCGCTGGCCGACCGGCAGCAGCGCTTCGGGGTGGACTATGCCGCCGCCGCGGCCGCGGTCGCGGCGGGCCGGCTGCAGATCGACGGCCGGGAGCTGGCCGCCTGGCGGGAAGACGACGAGGCGCTGCCCGTGTGGGAACAGCGCCTCGTGGACTACCGCGAGGCCCTCTCCGTCATGCGGATTTCAGCCTCGCGTTTTTAGATGGTCCCGGGGTTCAGTGGCCGCCCGGGAACAGCCACTTGCTCAGGTAGTAGAGGATGAACAGCGAACCCACGCCGATGCCGATACTCCAGCGGATCAGGCTCAGTTCCACCGGCAGCAGCGGTTCGTACTCCATTTTCTTGATTTCTTCGGCCACCTTGGCCTGTTGTTGCGGTTTCATAGAGGGTCTCCTTCTTAGATGGTGGGTGGCTTGACGCCGTGGAAAAAGAGCCACGAGATGAACAGGCCGACCCAGATAATGAACCCGAACAGGCTGATGCAGTAGACCGCGGCCAGCTTGCCCAGGCCCTCCTCCATCAGCTTCTTGAAGTTGGACACCAGGCCGATGGTGAAGAAGCAAAGCAGGAAGAACAACCCGCGGAACACGTCCCCCTGGCTGCTCGATGACTTGGCCTTGGCCAGGAAGCTCTTGGGCTCCTTGATCGAGGCGTTGACCTCCTTTTCGTCGGCCTTGGCCTGGTCCAACTGGGTCTGCAGGGTGGCCAGGGCCGCCGGGTCGGCGGTCGCCTGCATCTTCGTCTCGATGGTGGTGATGGTTGCCTTCAACCCTGCCAATTGCTCTTCAGCCGGCCCCATGGCCTTGGCCGAGGGCCAGCACATGACCACCAGGATGGCAAAGGTGAGCACGTAGCCGATGACGAACTTCGGGAAGCGGTGCCAGATCTCGGCGGCGTTCACCTTCTGTCCGGGCCGGACATCGATCTTGGCGCACCAGATGTAGGCCAGCAGGAAGGCCCAGATGCCGATGAAGATGTCGATGAACATCTTCACCGTGGTGGCGGTCATGGTCACCCAGCCCTCGGCATAGTTGATGCCCGCCTGGTCCAGGGCCTGGGCCCGGATGAGGGCGTCGGTGATGGCGCCGCTGGCGATGGCGCCGCCGTCGGACTTGACCGCGAGCCCCATCCAGGCCCCGGCCACCAGCGGTTCGGTCCACAGGAAGAACTTGGCGAGGAAGGGCAGCAGCACCATTTCCACGGCCACGAAGATGACCACCAGCGAGGAGACCATGATCGGCACGATGGGCCGGGCGCGGATGGCGCCGCCGGTGGCGATGGCCGCGCTCACGCCGCAGATCGAAATGCCCGAGGCGAGCGGCGCGGACCACTCGCGGCTGAACCTGAAGTACTTGCGGGCGATGTAGTAGACCACCGCCCAGTAGATGAGGTAGGCCTCGACGATGGCGCAGAAGCCCCGGAACATGATGTTCGAGGCCAGGCCGAAGCTCTGGGCCGCCTTGATGCCCAGGCCGGCGCCCATGATGACGATGCCGGTCTTGATGTAGAGTTCGGGCCGGGCCGCCTCCTTCATGGCATTGGCCAGGCCGGGGAAGAAGTTGCCGATCACCAGGCCCAGGATCAGGGCGAGGATGTAGCCGAACTCGCCGCTCATGCTCATGGCCCAGGGGATGCCGAACTTGGCGGCCTGCTGCTCGGTGGCGGCGATGTAGGCCCAGTGCCCCAGGAACCAGCAGAGGTAGCTGAGCCAGAAGGCCAGGGTGAAGCCGATCATGAATTTGCGCACGTTGGCGCCCAGGGCTATGGAGCCCAGGGTCATGATGGTCAGCGCGAACAGGTAGGTGAGCGCCACCGACATCAGCGGTGACAACCCCTTCTTCTCGTACTGCTGGCCGACCTGGAGGGTGGAGGTGTCGCCGTCCACCGCGACCGTGGCTTCCTTGCCGTCCTTCTTCCTGACGGTCACCTTCTGACCGTCGATTTTGGTGATCTCCCCCTTGACCGTCTGGTACGCACTGGAGATGGCGGTGATCGCCTTGGCCGGTTCTACCCAGACGCCGGTCTTCGCGCCCCAGCCGAGGATGTCCACCCCTTGGAACGATCCCAGGCTGAGGACGAAGATAACCAGTCCGAGCAGCAGGGCCAGCCAGTCTTCACTGATCCAGCCGCCTCCCTCGCCTGCCCTGTGTTCCGTTGCTTGCGCTGCCATACACATGCCTCCTTGGTTGTGGTTGCCGTGAAAACAACCCTTGTTTTCACGAGAAAAAACCTGACCTTCCCGGTGCCGTTCAGCGGAAATCCGCGGCCCGCTCGCCGGTGCGGGCGAGAATCTTCTGCAGGGCCACCCGGCTCAGGCCCGACAGCCGGGCCGCCTCGCTGACGTTGCCCTGGGTGCGGGCGAGCAGGGAGCGGACGTAGTCGAGGGTGAAGTCGTGCACCACCGCGGCCTTGGCCTCCTTGTAGGCGAGCGGCAGGCCAGTCGGCGGGGTTGCGCCCACCCGGTCCGCGCCGGCCTGCACGTTGCCGTCGAGCACGGTGCGCACCAGGGCCATATCCACCCGTTCGCCGGTGGCGAACACCGCCAGGCGGCGCACGAAGTTCTCCAGTTCGCGGACATTGCCCGGCCACGGCCGGGCGGCCAGCCACTGGAGCACCTCCGGCGAGGCCTCCTTGGCGGCCAGGCCCAATTCCTCGCAACTCCTGGCGAGGAAGACGCGGGCCAGGAGCGGGATGTCCTCCACCCGCTCGCGCAGCGGCGGCAGGGTGAGGACGAGCACGTTCAGCCGGTAGTAGAGATCCTCGCGGAAGGTGCGGGCGCGCAGGCGGGCCTCCAGGTCCTGGTTGGTGGAGGCGATCACGCGCACGTTCACGCCCTGCGGGTCGCTGGCGCCCACCGGCCGGATCTCGCCGTTCTGCAGGCAGCGGAGCAGCTTGGTCTGCATGGCCGGGCTGATGTCGCCGATCTCGTCCAGGTGCAGGGTACCGCTCTCCGCGGCCGCGAACAGCCCCTTGCGGTCCCGGTCGGCGCCGGTGAAGGCGCCGCGCACGTGGCCGAACAGCTCGCTCTCCAACAGGTTCTCCGGGATGGCGGGACAGTTCACCGCCAGGAAGGGACGGGCGGCGCGCGGGCCGGACTCGTGGATGAGCCGGGCCGCCAGTTCCTTGCCCGTGCCCGACTCGCCGCGGATGAGCACCGTGTAGTCGGACTGGGCCACCGCCGCGATGGTGCGGTGCAGCCGCTGCATGGCCGGCCCCTCGCCCACCAGGGCGGTGCGGTTGTCCCGCCGGGAGACCATCTGCCGGAGTCGGTCGTTTTCCGCCAGCAGGCGGCTGCGCTCCAGCGCCTTGGCCGCCACCCGGAACAGCTGGTCCGGCTCGACCGGCTTGGTAAGGAAATCATAGGCCCCGGCGTGCAGGGCCTCGACCGCGGTTTCGATGGTGCCGTGGGCGGTGAGCACCACCACGCTCAGATCCGGGTGGCGGGCGAGCACCGCTTCGAGCAGCTGCATGCCGCTCATCTCGGGCATGCGCAGGTCGGTGACCAGGAGGTGCGCCTCCCGCTCGGCCAGCACGGCCAGGGCCTCGCGCCCACTGTGCACCGCGGCCACGCGGACGTCCGGGAAGCGACCGGCCAGGAGGCGGGCGAGACCGCGGGCGAAATCCGGCTCGTCGTCCACCACCACCGCCCACACGCCCTGGTGTTCCGTCCCCCCCGCGCCGGCGGGCAGGACCATCCGTTCGTCGCCCGTCATGCCTGCACCTCCCGCTCCGCACACGCTTCGGCCCCGGGCAGCAGGACCGTGAACCGGGCCCCGCCCAACGCCTCGGACCTGCCCGCCTCCACCCGGCCGCCCACCTCCGTGACCAGCCCGTAGACGATGGCCAGGCCGAGGCCGGTGCCCTGGCCCGGCTCCTTGGTCGAGTAGAAAGGATCGAAGATGCGCGCCTCCTCCCCGGCGGCCACGCCCGGGCCGTTGTCCGCCACCTCGATGGCCACCCGGCCGTTGCAGGCGGCGGTCACGCGGACCCTGATCCGGCCGCTGCCCCCCGGCGCCGCGTCCAGGGCGTTGAGCAGCAGGTTGCTCAGCACCTGCTCCAGTTCGTCCTGGCCCAGGCGAACCGGCAGCGGTCCGTCCGGGCAGTCCAGGGCAACCTCCACCCCCCGGGCGGCGGCCTGCACGGCAAACACCTCGGTCACCGACCGGGCCACGGCAGCCCCGTCGGCCGTGCCCGAACCCGCTCCCTTGGGCCGGGCGAAGTCGAGCAGGTCGCGCAGCACCCGCTGGGCCTGGCGGGTATGGCGCTCGATCACCTCCAGGTCTGTGGCCTGTTCCGGGTCTGTGACCGCCTGGCGCAGCAGCCCGGTGTAGCAGAGGATCACGCCCAGCGGGTTGTTCATCTCGTGCGCCAGGCCGGCGGTGAGCTTGCCCACCGTGGCCAGCTTCTCGGACTGCCAGACCTGTTGGCGCATGCGCTTTTCCAGTGTGGTCTCGCGCAGGTAGACCACCACCTGGCCGGTGCTGCCGTCCGGGGAGCACACCGGGTAGAGGAACAGGCCGAAGGTCCGCTCGCCCGCCAGGCTGACCTCGCGCTGGTCGGGCAGGCCGCGGCTGATGGTCTCGCGCATGGGGCACTCGGCGCCGGACAGGTCGAAGAACAGGGCCAGGACATTGCCGTCGATGCGCTCGCCCCTGCTCAGTTCGGCGGTGAGCTGGCGGGCCGCCCGGTTGGCGGTGAGCACGGTGCAGCCGCTGTCCATGAGCACGAGCGGGTCGGTGATGCCCTCGACAATGGTCTGGAGGATGTTCATCTGCCGGAACAGGCTGTCGATGGCCGAGAGGTTCTCGGCGGCGATGCCGAGCTGCCGGCCCAGGGCTTGGAGCACGTCGGTGTCGTGGCGGCATGCCTCTTCGGCGCTCTCCCAGTCGAGCACGAGCAGTCCCTCGGCGCTGCCGGTGCTCGACGCCACCGGCACGTGGATCCGCTGGTCCACGCGCACGCAGCCGCTGCCGGTGAGGATGGCCACGTAGTCGGCGGGCAGTTCGACCATGGGCTCGCCCTCGGGCCAGATGTGGGCGGACTGCGGTCCCATGGCGCACACGTAGGCGATGCGCCGCGCCCGGAAGCGGGAGCAGATCTGCGGCAGGGTCCGGCGCCACAACTCGGCGCGCGATCGGCTGCGGAAGGTGGCGGCCAGCAGCTGGACAAACAGGCGCACGTCCGCCCGCCTGGCCTCGACCTCGCCGCTGAGCGCCTCGGTGCGCTCGTCCACCATCTGCCGCAGGTTCTCGGCATAGTTCTGCAACTGGCCGCGGGCGGCGAACAGGTGCTCGCTCATCTGCTCCATGCCCTCCACCAGTTCCTCGATCTCGTCGCCCTGCTCCAGTCGGTTGAGCAGGTTGGTTCCCTGCACATCATGGATGTTCCGTCTGAACACCGCGTTGAGCCGCTTCAGGTTGTTGACCACCAGCACCCGGAAGAGCAGGTTGGCGACGAGGAAAAAGGTGAGCACGCTCAGGGCGAACAGGGCGAAGTAGGTGAAGATGGTATTCTCCACCCGGCCGATGCTGCGGTGCACCGAGATGCCGACGAAATCCACCCCGGCGATGGCGTCCTCCTCCTTGCCGAAGCCCCGCCCGCCGTAGAGGCGGATGAGTTCAGCGGGCGCGGCCTCGGGCCGGCCGTGGCAGTAGAGGCAGTCCCTGGTGAAGCGCACCGGCCGGACCATGAGGTAGTATTTCTCGTCGTTGATCAGGTGCATGCCCTGGTACAACTGCCGCTCCGGTTCGCGGCGGAACCGTTCGATCAGCTCCCGTTCAAAGGGGGTGGCCTCGTACTCCGGGTTGCGGGCGTCGATGGCCACCCGCCGGTAGATGGTGCCGTCCCGGTTGTCGTTCACCGGCAGCATGATCTTGCGCGAGACGTAGGACGAACTCATGGCCTGGATGACAAAGGCCGACGGCAGCCGTTCGTACATGGCCGGCCGGAGCACGTCGCGCACATAGTGCTGGACCGAGTCCACGTGCATGAAGATCAGCCGGGCCTTGTCCTGCACCTCTTCCTCGAGCACGCTGCGCACGTGGGCATGGAAACCGAGCGTGCAGACGACGCCGATGAGGAGGAAGGCGCCGACCAGGCCGGCAACGAATTTACTCTGAATCTTTTGTGGCTTGGGCAGGTGCATGATCCCTCTTCAGGCGCAACGGGCGGAAAGGGACAGCCATCGGGCCGGCGGGGAGCGTGCTCTGGCTGATCGACGGTCGCCCCTTTCCCCCACTGCGCTACGGGGTTGAAACCAAAGAATGTGCCAACCGGAACGAAAAAGTTCGCATTGGAAAAACAGCCGGTTGAACCTCGGACGGCAGCATGGGCCGATACCCTCGGTTGGCAGGTGACAACACGGGTTGGCGTACAGGTGCCTCCTTGGGTTGGCAGCAGGGCGCAAAAAAAATCCGGAGCAACGGGCCGATGGCCGTCACTCCGGACAGGTGGGGGGAATCAGCGGGGCAGGAGGCCGTGCAGGTAGTCGAGCCAGGCGGTGAAGCCCTCGCCGGTGGTGGCCGAGAGGCTCAGGATGGCCAGGTCGGGCTTGAGGGTCAGGGCCTCGCGCCGGGCCTCGTCCAGGTTGAAGTCGAAATGCGGCAGCAGGTCGGTCTTGGTGATGAGCACCAGGTCGGCGGAGCGGAAGGTGGCCGGGTACTTGGCCGGCTTGTCCGAGCCCTCGGGCACGGACAGGAGGATCACCCGCCGGTGCTCACCCAGGTCGAAGGTGGCCGGGCAGACCAGGTTGCCCACGTTCTCGATGAAGATCAGGTCGAATTTGCGGCCGCGGCCGAAATGCTCGAGCACGTGCAGGCCGCCGTGGACCATGGGCGCGTCCAGGTGGCAGGCGCCGCCGGTGGTCAGCTGCACCGCGGGCACACCCTTGGCGCGGATGCGGTCCGCATCGCGCTCGGTCTCGATGTCGCCCTCGATCACGCCGATGCTGACCGTGTCCTTGAGCGCGTCGATGGTCCGTTCCAGGAGCGTGGTCTTGCCCGAGCCCGGGCTGGAGATGAGGTTGATCGCCACCGCGCCCATCTCTTCGATGTGGCGCCGGTTCGCTTCCGCCTGTCGCTGGTTGGCCTCCAGCAGGCTCCGGTTGACGTCAACGACCCGGGCATCGTGGTGGTGATGGTCGTGCAGTTGACAGCCGCAGGTGTCACACATGGGTCACTCCATTTCCAGTTGGTTGAGGATGAGTTCGGTACCGCCCTTGGGCGACAGCTGGCGGCCGCCGCACCAGGGACATTTCTTGGGAAAGGGGCCGGGGGAGAGCAGCTCCGCTGATTCGCCCGGCAGGGCAAAGGGGATCACCGACACCCGGGCGCAGTCCAGGCAGACGTAGGTCGGGTCCGGGGTGTCCAGGTCGAGCAGGGCCTCCGCGGTCTGCGGCTGCTCCTTCTTGAGCACGTTGAAGCCGAACTCGAACGAGTCGCGGACCACCCCGGAAAACGGGCCCAGGGTGACGCGCACGCGCAGCACCCGGCTGGCCCGGTGCTCCGCGGCCAGGTCGAGGATCTGGTCGATCAGGCTGTGGGCAAGGGAGAGTTCGTGCATGGGTGCGACCTTTTCGGCAGGGGTTCAGCAGATGCGCGGCAGGGGCAGGCCGGTGAGCGGTTCCAGCAGGCGCGAGCCGCCGATGCGCGTGGTCAGGCTCACCCGGCCGTCATTGCCCGCCTCGACCCGGCCGATCAGGGCCGCGTCCCGCCCTTCGGGCAGGCTGCGCAGGAGGTGGAGGATCGCGCCCTCGGCCCGGGCGTCGCAGATGAGCACACACTTGCCCTCGTTGGCCAGGTAGAGCGGGTCGAGCCCGATCATCTCGCAGGCCGCGGCCACGGCCGGCCGGATGGGCAGCTGGTCCTCGTCGATGGCGATGCGCACCCGGCTGGATGCGGCGATCTCGCAGAGGGTGGTGGCCAGCCCGCCCCGGGTGGGGTCGCGGAGCACGTGCACCTGGCAGTTGTAGTCCTCGAGCAGGGCGCCGACCAGCCGGTGCAGGGGCTGGGTGTCGCTTTTGATGTCGCCGCCGATGGCGATGCCGGCCTGGCTGCTCATGATGGTGATGCCGTGGTCGGCGAGGGTGCCGGAAACGAGCACCGCGTCACCCGGCCGGGCCCGTTTGCCCGAGATCTCGCAGCGGTGCGAGACCATGCCGATGCCGGCGGTGTTGATGAACAGCCGATCCGCCTTGCCGTGCGGCACCACCTTGGTGTCGCCGGTGACCACGGCCACGCCGGCCGCCTCGGAACAGCGGCCAACCGAGGCGATCACCCGCTCCAGCTCGGCCAGCGGGAACCCCTCCTCGATGATCAGGGCCAGGCTCAAGGCAATCGGCCGGGCGCCGCGCATGCACAGGTCGTTGATGGTGCCGTGCACGGCCAGGGCGCCGATGTCGCCGCCCGGAAAAAAGAGCGGGTCGACCACGTAGCTGTCGGTGGTGAAGGCGATGCGGCCCTCGTGCTCGCCGAGCACGGCGCAGTCCTCCAGGTCGCGCAGCTGGGGGCTGGTCAGGTACTTGAGGAACAGGTCGCCGATCAGGTTCTGGCTGGCCAGGCCGCCGCTGCCGTGGTCAAGGCTGATGCTCTTCTCGTTGCTCATGGGTGCCCCTGATATGGTCGGACGGTTGATTGCCCTGCCGCCGCGGTTCGACGGCTGGTTTTCAAATCGCTGTAGCGGTGGTAGGCGGCGCAGGTGCCCTCGCCGGAGACCATGCACGGCCCCACCGGGTGCAGCGGCGTGCAGGCGCCGCCGTAGAGGGGACAGTCCGGCGGCAGCAGGCGGCCTTTGAGGATCTCGCCGCAGCGGCAGCCGCGCGGGTCGCGGGCCGTGGACAGCGGCAGATCAAGGACATGCATGGCGTCGAAGCGGCGAAAGTCCTCGCCCAGGGCCAGGCCGCTGGCCGGGATGGCGCCCAGGCCGCGCCACTCGCTGTCCACCGGCGCGAACACCGCGGCCATGAGCTGCTGCGCCCGCAGGTTGCCCTCTGCGGTTACCACCCGGGAGTAGCAGTTGTCAACAGTGGCCCTGGCCGCGTTCACCTGGCGGACCAGGCTGAGCAGGCCGGCGAGGATGTCCGCCGGCTCGAAGCCGGCCACGGCGCAGGCGAGGTGATAGCGCTCGGCCAGCGGCCGGTAGGCCTCGGCGCCGATGATGGCGCTCACGTGGCCCGGGCAGAGCAGCCCGTCCACCTGCAGCTGCGGGTCGTCGAGCAGGGCCTCGAGCGCCCGGGGCATGGTCTTGTTCGCCGGGATGACGAGGAAATTGTCCAGCCCCTGGCGCTTGGCCTGGAGGATGGTGGCGGCGATGGTCGGCGCGGTGGTCTCGAAACCCACGGCCGGGAACACCACCGTGCGCTCCGGTTCGCGGGCCGCGAGCGCAAGCGCGTCCATGGGCGAGTAGACGATCTCCACCCGCGCCCCGGCGGCGCGGGCGTCGGCGAGCGAGCCGTCGCTGCCCGGCACCCGGACCAGGTCGCCGAAGGTGGCGACAATCACCTCGGGCCGCCGGACCGCACTGACAAAGGCGTCGATATGACCGGCCGGGGTGACGCACACCGGGCAGCCCGGACCGGAGAGCAGCTCCACCGTGTCCGGCAGGAGCGAGCGGATGCCGTGGCGGAAGATGGCCATGGTGTGGGTGCCGCAGACCTCCATGAGGCGCACCGGCCGGAAGGCCTCGCGATGGATCTCGGCCACCAGCGGCGCGGTGATCTCGCGGCTGCGGAACTCGTCGGCGCACTTCATTCCGGCGCGCCCGGCAGGCGTCCCTGGGCCTCGAGCACCTCGGCCATGCGGCGCATGAGACGAAGGTTTTCCTCGGCCTCCTCCACGGTCAGGGTGCGGATGGCAAAGCCGGCGTGGATGATCACGTACTCACCCGGTTCAGGCACCCGGTCGACCATCTCCAGGCGGACCTCCTTTTCGATGCCGTCCATCTCGACCAGGGCCACCTGGGCGTCGAACAGGCCGTCGTCCGCGGAACGCACCTCGACCACCTGCATGGGTATGGCTAAACACATACTCGTCCTCCAAGATAGGCTTGGCCCAGGCTGATGCCGCCGTCGTTCACGGGCACCAGTTCGCTGGTGTGCACCGTGAAGCCGTGCCCGGCAAGGGCCTGGACCAGGGTTTCGAACAACAATCGGTTCTGCAGGCAGCCGCCGGAGAGCACCACCTCGGTCAGTGCGGTGCGCTCGCGCAGCTCGTTCAGCAGGGCCATACAGCCATCGACCAGCCACTGGTGGAAGCGGCGGGCAAGGAGCGGAACCGGCGCGCCGGCCTGCAGGTCGGCGAGCACCAGCGGCCCGAGCGGGGCGGAATCGAGCACCACCAGCCCGTTCGCCGCAGCGAGGCGCACCGGGTAGCGGCCGGGATCGTCCCCGGCCGGCGCCAGGGTGGCCTGGTGCTCGAGCAGCATGGCCGCCTCGCCCTCGTAGCGGCTCTCCGTGCACAGGCCGAGCAGGGCCGAGACCGCGTCGAACAGCCGGCCGCAGCTCGAGGTGGGCGGACAGTTGAGACCGCGCTCGATCATCTCAATGAGCAGCGCCTGGCGCTGCGGGTCAATGGCGCGCAGGCTCTCGGGCTGGTTCGCCGGCTCGAGCGCGGCCCGGCCAAGACTCCGGTGCAGCAGGGCGAGGGCCATGCGCCAGGGTTCGCGCGCCGCCCTGTCCCCGCCCGCCAGGGGCAGAAGGGCCAGGCGGCCGAGCCGGGTGCTGCCGCCGCGGTCCGCCCGCAGCACCTCGCCGCCCCAGACCGTGCCATCGCCGCCGTAGCCGGTGCCGTCCAGCACGAGTCCAAGCACCGGCCCGTCCAACCCCTGCTCGGCGAGCACCGCGCCGACGTGGGCGTGATGGTGCTGGATGCCGGAGCAGGGCAGGCCAAGAGCGCGGGCGTGGCGGCTGCTCAGGTAGTCCGGGTGCAGGTCGCAGGCCACCTGCGGGGGCGCGACCTCGAGCACGCCCTGCAAATGGGTGATGCTCTCCCGGTAGAAATCCAAACACTCCGGCCCGGTCAGCTCGCCGATGTGCTGGCTCAGGTAGGCCTCGCCCCGGCGCACCAGGCAGAAGCTGTTCTTCATCTCCGCGCCGCAGGCGAGGATGTCTTGGGTCGGCCGCCGCAGCAGGATCGGCACCGGCGAGTAGCCCCGCGCCCGGCGCAGCAGCCGCGGCCGGCCGGCCATCACCCGGGCCACCGAGTCGTCCACCCGGGTGACGATCTCCCGGTTGTGCAGCAGGAAAAAGTCGGCCAGGCCGCGGAGCCGGGTGAGCGCCTCGTCGTTGCCCGTGCAGATCGGCTCGTCGCTGCTGTTGCCGCTGGTCATGACCAGCACCGCCGGGGCCTGGGGCTCGGCCAGGAGCAGGTGATGGAGCGGCGTGTAGGCGAGCATCACCCCGAGAATGCCCAACCCCGGCGCCACCTCCGGGGCCAGGTCGGCCGCGGGGAGCCGGTCGAGCAGCACGATGGGGTGCTCGGTCGAGGTGAGCAGTTCGGCTTCGACCGGTGCCACCCGGCAGAGCCGCTCGGCTGCGGCCAAATCCGCGACCATCACGGCCAGCGGTTTGCCCGGCCGGTGCTTGCGCACCCGCAGGCGCTCCACTGCCGCGGCCGAGCCCGCGTCCACGGCCAGGTGGAAGCCGCCCAGTCCCTTGATGGCCACCACCGCGCCGGACGCCAGGGCCGCGGCCGCCTCGGTCAGGGGATCGCCGGCAAGCGGCCGGCCGGCCGCGTCGTGCCAGCCGAGTTGCGGCCCGCACACCGGGCAGGCGTTGGGCTGGGCGTGGAAGCGGCGGTCCAGGGGATCGTGGTACTCGCGCCGGCAGTGATCGCACAGGGGGAACACGCGCATGGAGGTGTTCGGCCGGTCGTAGGGGATCTGTTCGACGATGGTGAAGCGGGGGCCGCAGTTGGTGCAGTTGGCAAAGGGGTAGCGGAAGCGGCGGTTGTTCGGGTCGCGGATCTCGGCCAGGCAGTCGGCGCAGGTGGCGATGTCCGGGGCGATCTGGGTGCTCGGCGGCCGGCTGCGGTCACTCGCCAGGATGCGGAAATCCGTGGTATCCGGCGGCTCGGCCGGTTCGATGCGCACCTCGACGATGCGCGCCACCGGCGGCGCCTCGGCGCTGAGCCTGCTCACGAACTGGTCCACCGCCGCGGCCGGGCCGGCCAGGTGGATGTCCACGCCCTCGCCGTTGTTGGCCACGGTCCCCTGCACCCCCAGGCGCAGGGCCAGGCGGTAGACAAAGGGCCGGAAGCCCACGCCCTGGACAATGCCGCGCACCGTGATCCGGCAGGCTGTGGGCTGGGTGGGCGCAGGCGACATGACAGGGTATGCGGCTCCTCGGGTGTGGTGATTGGCGGCCAGCGGGTCGGTTCCGGCCCCACGGGTCTCATCCGTGCCAGTCTAGCAGCAACCAGGGCCTGCGACCATCTCTTTTTACCATAACGGCCAGTTCGCCCAATTGGCCCAATCGCGGCCAACGGGTCAGCCGTCGGCCAGGGCCTGGCGGCGGATCTCGCGGTAGCGCTTGGAGTTGACCACCTTCTGCTGCTCCAGGTCCTCGATCTCCTCGCGGCTCAGGTGCACCAGGCCGCACACCGGGCAGGAGAGGTCCACGTCGGCGTGGGCGGCGCGCTGCTTGAGTTCATCGGCGGTCATGTGGCCGACATAGCCGCAGGCGGAGCCCGGGGCCTCGACCCGGACCAGGCGGCGGTGCGGAGGCTGATCGTTCATGGGCGGTTCTCCGGAAGCGGGCGGATTTCAGCGGCCGAGCACGCGCACCCGGCCGCCGGGTTCATGGATGGTGATGGTCAGGGCAAGCCCGCCGTCCAGGCGGTGCGTGGCGCAGCTCATTCAGGGGTCATAGGCGCGCAGGGCCATTTCGATGCGGTTCTGGATCGCCTCGTCGCAGGCCCCGTCCCGGATCAGCCGGGTGGCCGCGTCGCGCACGCTCAGGTTCATGGCCGCGACGTTGTGGGTGGTGCCGACAATCAGGTTGGCCCGGGTGATGCACCCGCGTTCGTCGGTTGCATAGTCGTGGATCAGGGTGCCGCGCGGCGCCTCCACGTGGCCCACGCCGCGGCCGGCCCGGGGCGCGGCCGGGGTGCGCACGTCCCGGTCGAGGAGGCGGTCGTCGGCAAGCAGCTCGCCCACCCGCTCGGCCGCGTAGACCAGTTCGATCATGCGTGCCCAGTGGTGCAGCAGGGTGGCCTGGGCGGGCCGGCCGAAACGGGCGCGAAACGCCGCAAGTTCCGCCTGGGCGCGCGGGGTGGCGATGCGGTCGCAGACATTGAGCCGGGCCAGGGTGTTCACCCGGTACACGCCCCGGGGCGCGTCCGGGTCAAGCGACAACCCCTCGCCCCAGCTGTCGGCATAGACCGTCTTGGCCAGCGACCAGGGATCGCTGTGCTCGCGCAGGTGGAGGCCGTAGTCCGTCGCGGCAAAGTCGCAACTGGTGCCGTCCGGACGCATGAGCCGCAACCGGCCCGAGCCGAGCCGCAGGTTGCCGTGCTCGTCCACGGTGCCGAGAAAGCCGGTGCGCACCCGGCCGGGCTGGTCCGCGGCCGCGCACTGCTCGAGCACCCGCTCGCGGGCAAAGTCCAGGGCGAACAGGGCGAAATCGAGCAGCCGGGCCGCATCGGCCTGCAGCTGCCGGCGCTCGTCCCGGCCGAGCGGGCGGGAAAAACCGCCGACCACCGCGGCCACCGGATGCACCGCCTTGCCGCCCAGGCGGGCGAGCATGTCCTGGCCGAGCCGGCGCAGACGCGCCACCTGCGCCGCCAGTTCCGGCTCCTGGCGGGCCAGGCCGATGATGTTGCGCACCCGCAGGTCGCAGTCGGGTCCGAGGACAAAGTCCGGCGCGGCCAGGAAAAAGAAGTGGAGGAGCTTGTCCGGGATGTGGGCGAGCACCAGGCAGAGTTCGCGCAGCAGGCGGCCGGCCGGCGGCGGTTCGACCGCGAAGCAGCCGTCCACGGCCCGGGCCGCGGCCAGGTGGTGCATCCACGGGCAGACGCCGCAGATGCGGCTGACGATGCGCGGCAACTCCTCGGCCGGCCGGCCGATGACGAACTGCTCGAAGCCGCGCAGGCTGGTGATCTCCACCCGGGCGTCGTCCACCGCGCCGGATTCGTCCAGCCGGATGCGGATGCGGGCGTGGCCCTCGATGCGGGTCACGGGTTCGATGGTGACAGTCCGGGGCATACTCCTCCGTGATAGGCGCAACAGTTCAACGCGGGCCGGCCACGGGCCGAAGCAGCCCGTGGGCCCCGCAGAAGCGCAGCAGCGAGCGGCGGTCGACCACGCTGCGGCGGTCCACGCCCTGGCCGGCCAGACCGTTCATCAGGTCGAGCAGCGGGTTGGAGCCGGGGCGCACCGGCCCGTAGCAGCCCCGGCAGGGCACGCGCACCTGCACGCAGAGCGGCGGCCCGCTGCCGCCGCAGCCGCCCGCGGTCACCGGTCCCATGCACAGGAGTCCCTGTTCGAGCAGGCAGCGCATCCGGGTCAGGTCCTCGTCGGGGTCATACTCGGCGTTGTCGAGAAAGCGGCGTGCGCTCCGGGTCGCGGCCCTGCCCTCGCGCCGGGCCGGGCAGGTCTCGCACACGCTTTTCGCCGGGGTGGCGGGCAGTTCGTCGTCCAGCACGGCCAGGATGGCCGCGGCAATGGCCTCGGGCCGCGGCGGACAGCCGGGCACACACAGGTCCGGCCGCACCACCTCGTCCACCGCGTACACCCGCTCCAGGCAGGCGGGCGCCTCTGCGGGCGCGGGGCCGCAGTCCGCGAACACGCCGGCGCGCACAGCCGCCTGGGAGCGCTCGTTGGCCAGGGCCGGGATGCCGCCGTGGGTGGCGCAGGTGCCGAGCGCGATCAGGGTGCGGCAGGAGCGGCGCATGGCCAGGAGGATGGCCCGCTGCTCCTCGCTGGCCACCCCGCCGGAAACGAGACCCAGGTCCGCGGCGGGCAACTCCGGGCCATCGCCCTCCCCTGCCCGGCCGGCGTATTTCTGGTCCATGAGCAGGGGAAAGTGAACGATCTCCACCCGGGCGAGGAGTTCCAGCAGGCCCTCGCCCAGGTCGACCAGGGCGATCTCGCAGCCGGCGCAGCTGTGCAGCCACTCAGAGGCGAGGCGCGGCTTCACGGCACGGCCTCGCCACCGGCCGCGGCCGGGTCCGGCTCGATCAGGCCGAACAGACGGAGCAGGCGGTCGTGCATCTGGCGGAAGGCCTCGACCAGCCGTTCCGGCTCGGCCGAACTCACCCACACCAGCTGGAACCGTTCCGGCTCGTAGCCCAGGTCCTCCAGGGTCTCGGCGAGTACCTCGGCCCGGGCCAGGGCGATCTCGTTGCCGCGGATGTAGTGGCACTCGCCCGGGTGACAGCCGATGATCATCACCCCGTGGGCGCCGCGGCCCAGGGCATGCACCACCATCTCCGGGTGGACCATGCCCGAGCACATCACCCGGATGATGCGCACCGAGGGCGGATAGGCCAGGCGGGAGATGCCGGCCAGGTCCGCGGCCGCGTACGAGCACCAGTTGCAGCAGAAGGCGATGATGCGCAGCTTGCTGTTCACAGGGCCTCCTGCGCGGGTCGGTCCCCATCCCCGGCCAGGGCCGCGTCGATCTGGGCCTCGATCTGGGCGTAGGTGAAACCGCTGATCACCACGCCCCGCTTGGGACAGGCGCCCTGGCAGATGCCGCACCCCTTGCACAGCACCTGGTCGATGGTCACGGTCTTGCGCGGCTCGCCGTCGCTGCCCGTGTACTCGGCCAGGGTGATGGCCTGGTAGGGGCAGACCTCGAGGCACAGGCCGCAGCCGTCGCAGGACAGCGGGTCGACCAGGGCGGTGTGGGCCTCGAGCGCGATCTCGCCGCGGGCGAGGAGCCGCCCGGCCCGGGCGGCCGCGGCCAGGGCCTGGCTGATCGACTCCTCCAGCGGCTTGGGATAGTGGGCCAAACCGGCCACGAACACGCCGTCCACGTGGAACTCCACCGGCCGCAGCTTGGCGTGGGCCTCCTGGAAGAAGCCGTCGGCGCTGAGCGGCAGCCTGAACAGCCCGGCCAGCTCGCCCATGTCCGGGCTCGCCAGGGTGGCCGAGGCGAGGATGACCATGTCCGCCGGGATCTCCAGCGGCCGGTGGAGCACGTGGTCCCAGACGCGCACGAGCACGCCCTCGCCCTCGCGGCTGACCTCGGGCGGGCCGTGCTCCTCGTAGTTGATGAAGATGATGCCCATCTCGCGCGCCTGGTTGTAGATCCGCTCGCGCTGGCCGTAGGTGCGGATGTCGCGGTAGAGGATGTAGATGCGCCGCGACGGCACCTCTTTCTTCAGCTTGATCGCGCTCTGGATGGAGTGGGTGCAGCAGGACTTGGAGCAGTAGGGCCGCAGGGCGTTGCGCGAGCCCACGCACTGGATGAACACGAACGACTTGCCGCCGGCCACCCGGGTCTCGTTGTGCATGTGCAGCTTGTCGAACTCGATGGAGGCCACCACCTTGGGGATCTTGCCGTACTCGAACTCCTCCGGGATGTAGCGCTTGGCCCCGGTGGTGAGGATGACCGCGCCGTGGGCGACCACCTGTTTGCGGCTTTTGCCGGTGCGCACCGTGCTGGCGAAGTTGCCCACATGCCCGGACACCGCGGTCACCCGCGAGTTGTAGTACACCTCGATGTTGGCGTGCGCCGCCACCTGCTCCTTGAGCGCGCGCAGGTAGGGCGGCACCTGCTCGCCGTTCCAGGTCTGGAACAGGTGCAGGGCGTTGCCGCCGAGCTGGGAGGACTTCTCCACCAGGTGCACCCGGAACCCCTGCTCGGCCAGGTTGAGAGCCGCGGTCATGCCGGCCACGCCGCCGCCGAGAACCAGCACCGCGGGCAGGATGCGGATGCGCAGCGGCTTGAGCGCGGTCAGGGTGCCGACCTTGGCCACGGCCATGCGCACCAGGTCCATGGCCTTCCCGGTGGCGGCCCCGGGCTGCTGGCCGTGCACCCAGGCGTCCTGGTTGCGGATGTTGGCCATCTCCACCAGGTATTCGTTGATGCCCGCGGACTTGAGCGTCTTGCGGAACAGCGGCTCGTGCGTGCGCGGGGTGCAGGCCGCGACCACGATGCGGTTGAGGCCGCGCGCGCGGATCTGCTGGACCATGCGGTCCTGGGTGTCCTGGGCGCAGGTGAACAGGTTGCGCTCCACGTGCACCACCTGCGGCAGGGTGGCGGCATAGGCGGCCACCTCCTCCACGTCGACCACGCCGGCGATGTTGGTGCCGCAGTGACAGATGAACACGCCGATGCGCGGCTCGCGGTCGCGCACGTCCTGCTCGGCCGGCGGCTGCACGGCCACGGTGCGGGTGTGGCGCACCGGCGCGAGCAGGGCGGCGACGCTGGCCGCCGCGGCCGAGCCGCCGATCACCGACTGGGGGATGTCGCGCGGGCCGTTGAAGGCGCCGCAGGTGAACACGCCCCTCTTGCTGGTGTGCACCGGCATGAAGGCCGAGATCGAGGCGAACCGGTCCGGGGTCATGTGGATGCCGATGCGCTCGGCCAGTCGCACCATGGAATCCGGGGTTTCCAACCCCACGGACAGCACCACCAGGTCAAAGGTTTCCTCCACCTGGCGGCCGCGGCTGCTGATCGAGCGCAGGCGCAGGTTGCCGCCCCCGGCCGGTTCCACCCCGTGCACGCGCGAGCGGACAAAGCGCACCCCGTAGGCGTCGCGGGCGCGCTCGAGGTAGCGGTCGAACTCCTTGCCGTGGGTGCGCATGTCCATGTAGAAGATCACCACCTCCACCTCGGGGTCGGCCTCCTTGGCGGACATGGCCTCCTTGATGGCGTACATGCAGCACACCGACGAGCAGTACTCGTTGTTGCAGCGGTTCTTGTCGCGGCTGCCCACGCACTGGAGAAAGGCCACCCGGCGCACCGGCCGGCCGTCCGAGGGCCGCAGCAGCCGGCCCTCGGTGGGGCCGCCGGGCGAGAGGTAGCGCTCGAACTGGAGCGAGGTGATGACGTTCGGGTACACGCCGTAGCCCCAGATCCTGGCCGGGCCGGGGTCGAACACCCGGAAGCCCAAGGCCATGACCACCGCCCCGACCCGGATCTCGTGCTCGCGCGCGATCTCGTCGAAGCGGATCGCCCCGGGCGGGCAGATCTCGGCGCACAGGCCGCAGGCGCCGGGCTGGTTGAGGCGCAGGCAGGCCTCGGGGTCGATCTGGTACTTGAGCGGCACCGCCTGCGGGTACTTGATATAGATGGCCTTGCGCTTGGCGATGTTCGAGTTGAACGGATCGTCCACGCTCTTGGGGCACGAGCGGCTGCACTGGCCGCAGGCGATGCACTTGTTCACGTCCACGTAGCGGGGCGACTCGTGCACGCGCACGGAAAAGTCGCCGGCCCGGCCGCTGATGTCGACCACGCTGGCCAGGGTGAGGATGCGGATGTTCGGGTGGCGGCCGCACTCCACCAGCTTGGGGGCGATGATGCACATGGCGCAGTCGTTGGTCGGGAAGACCTTGTTGTACTGCGGCATGGCCCCGCCGATGGCGCCGGTCTGCTCCACCAGGTGGACGAGGTAGCCCGAGTCGGCCAGGTCGAGCGCGGCCTGCATGCCCGAGATGCCGCCGCCGATGACCATGACCGCGCCGACCAGGGCGCTCCCGTTCGTCCCGGCCGGTGCGCCGGCATTGGCAGCCTGCGGGGAATGGCGGTCCGGACTCATGATCGGCCTCCGTCGCGGGTGAGGAGCGAGCGGGCCACCAGCTCCCAGAGGAACTCGACCTCGATGTTCAGGTTGAACTCGCGTTTCAGGGATTTCTCGATCTGGTCGCGGCAGTTGTGGCAGGCGGTGACCACCAGCCGGGCCCCGGACTCGGCGATCTGGCGGGCCTTGATGCGGCCGTGGAACACCCGCTCGGCGGCAAAGGGATAGGCCCAGGCGCCGCCGCCGGCGCCGCAGCAGTAGTTCTCCTCCCGGTCCGGCACCAGGTCCACGTACTTTTGGCAGCAGGCCCGCACCAGGGCGCGGCCCTCGTCGAAATAGCCGTGGCCGAAGGTTTGCAGTGATTTGCGGCCGTAGTTGCACGAGTCGTGGAAGGTGGCGAGCCGGTCGTGGACCGCGGGGTCCACCCGGATCCGCCCCTGGTCGAGGTATTCGAGCAGCAGGTCGAACACCGAGTAGATGCGGAACTGCTGCAAGGATTCCGGGAACCAGCGCTCGAGCGCGTAGCGGGTGGCGTAGTAGGCGTGGCCGCACTCGGGCAGGAGCAGGGCCTGGCAGTTGAGCCGCTCGACGTTCTCGATGATGCGCTTGGCAATGGTGCGCATGGCGCTGTAGTCGCCGGTGTACAGCCCCCAGTTGACCCCCTCCCAGTTCTCCGAGGAAAGGGTCCAGGACTCGTCCGCGGCGTGGAAGATCCGCCACCACCAGAACAGGTGGTCCGGCTCCGCGAACGCGTCCTTGGAATTGACCGTGACCAGCAGGCGGGCGCCGCGCACGTCCACCGGGGTGACAAAGCCCGGGCAGCCGTCCGCGGCCAGTTCCACGCCCAGATCCTGCATCAGGCCGACGAAATCATCCTTGGGGATGCCCACGTTGTTGCCCCGCTCCAGGCAGGTGATCACGCCCTTGCGGATCGAGTCCGGCACCCGCGAGCGGTCGCAGCGGGAGCGGATGCGGCGGATCAGCTGGAGGATCTCCACGTTCATCGGGCAGACGATCTCGCACTTGCCGCACAGCGTGCATTTCCACGGCCAGTCGCTGGCGAGCAGCTCGTCGTTGAGCCCGAACAGGGCCATGCGCACGATCTTGCGCGGGTCCAGGTCGTCCACCCCGGAGATCGGGCAGGCGCCGGCGCAGGAACCGCAGGTCAGGCAGGTGTCGGCCAGGGCCGGCGAGGTGTAGAGCGGGTTTTCCTTGGCGCCCAGCCGCACCGGGGCCAGACCGCCGGCCACCGGCGCGGCGGCGGCCGCGGCCGCGCCGGGCTCGGGCGAGATGCGCGGGGTGCGGCCGTACTTGTCGCACAGCCGCTTGTAGTCCTCGAAGCGGATCAGGTAGCGCCGGCCCGGGCCCTCTTCGGCGGGCAGGATGCCGGAGTTGATCCAGTTGCGGATGGTGTTGCGGTGCACGCCGAACTCTTCGGCGAGTTCGTTGACCTTGGCCTCGTAGATCATCGCACCGCCTCCGTGGCCAGGTAGGGTCGGACCGCGGCGAGCACGCGCGCGCAGGCCGGGTCCACGGCCGCGGCCACGGCCGGCGACAGGCCGCAGCCAAGACGCGCCTGTGGTGCTTCGGTCTGCACGGTGACCAGCAGCACCGCCACCCCGCACTCGTTCTCCAGTTCGTCGAGCAGGTTGACCTCCGGGAACTGGTGCAGACAGAGATCGACGCGCTTGCCTGCGGGCAGCTCCCGCGGGCTGCGCTCAACGAGTGCACCCGGCCGCCGGCCCGGCTCGTGCACCGCGTCGACGAGAAGGACAAGCCGGGGCCGCAACCCGGGCAGGAGCAGCCAGTCGAGCAGGTGATCGCGCAGGCCGGTGCCCGCATCCACCAGGCGCAGCCCGGCGGGCAGGTCGCGGCTGCGCAGCCGGTCGATCACCGTGGGCCCGAAGCCGTCGTCGCCGAGCAGGGTGTTGCCGCAGCCGAACACCACCACCGTGGAGGCGCTGGAATTTTCCTTGTGCAAGTTGTGCATGGTGCCTGCACTATGCTCTGGTTGCCCATCACTGTGCAAGGGGAAAAGACAGCCGCCGCACAATCGCTTGAGCGGCTGCGGGACAGGGGCGGGAGGGGGGGTCAGGCCGGGGCCGGTGCTGGCGGGCCGTTGTCCAGGGCGCGGCGCACGGCCCGGGCCAGGGTGTCCAGGGCCACCGGCTTGGCGAGCAGGGCGCGAATGCCCTCGGCGCGGGCCCGGTCCTGGTCGATGCTGTCGCTGTAACCGGTGCAGATGATGATCGGCTGGTCCGGCCGCAGGGCGAGCATGGCCCGGCTGATGGCCAGGCCGGTGAAGCGGGGCATGGTCATGTCGGTGAGCACCAGGTCCCAGGCGTGCACGTCCCGGGCGTAGGTCTCAAAGGCCCGCGGGCTGTCGGTGAAGGTTTCCACGGTGTAGCCCAGGGTCTGGAGAAACCGCTCCAGCACCAGGCCCACGCCCGGCTCGTCGTCGATGACCAGGATCGATTCCGTGCCCGTGGGCAGTTCGCCCTCTGTTTCGGCCTCGGCCGGCGGCGCCTCGGTGACCAGTTCGGGCAGGTAGACCCGCACCTCGGTGCCCTCGCCGGGGCGGCTGTTGACGCTGACCGCGCCCCGGTGGGCGACCACGATCCCCTGGACCACGGCCAGGCCGAGCCCGGTGCCCTCCCCTTCGCCCTTGGTGGTGAAGAACGGCTCGAAGATGCGCTCACGGATCTCCGCCGGGATGCCGCAGCCGGTGTCGCGCACCGAGAGGCACAGGTAGGGGCCGGGTTCCAGGTGCTCGAGTCCGGGCGTGGCCTCCCCGCCGGCAAGGGTCACCCGCTCGAGACCGATGGTCAGCTCGCCGCCTTCCTTCATGGCGTGCAGGGCATTGGTGCACAGGTTCATGAGCACCTGGTGAAGTTGGGAGGGGTCGGCCAGCACGCTTCCCTCGGCGGCGGCCAGCCGCGGCACGATCTCGATGGTGGCCGGGAAGGAGGAGCGCAGCATCTTGACCACCTCGCGGACAATGCGCTGCGGCCGGAGCGGCTGGACGCGCTCCTCGGCGTGGTGGCAGAAGTCGAGGATCTGGCGCACCAGGTCGCGGGCGCGCAGGCCGGCCTGCTGGATCTGGTCCAGGTCGCGCCGCACCGCCGGGTTGGTGTCGCCGATGGCGGCCAGGGCCATGGCCGCGTAGCCGAGGATCACCGAGAGGATGTTGTTGAAGTCGTGGGCTACGCCGCCGGCGAGCAGGCCGATCACCTCCATCTTCTGCACCTGGCGGAGCTTGTCCGCGGACTCGCGACCGGCAACGGCGCCGCGGCAGGTTTCGGGACGGTCGATCAGGGCGGGCGGCGGGGCACCGTCCGCGCCCGCGCCGCGGTCGAGTACCAACCCGGCGACCCGCGCTGCATCCGTGCCCGCGTCGACAAGGTCGCCCCGTTCGCGCACCGGCCGTGCACCGCCGTCGGCGTGCAGCAGGCGGTAGTCGACCTGGTAGGGGCAGCCCTCGGCCGCGGCCCACTGCACCGCGGCCAGAACCCGCGCGCGGTCGTCGGGGTGGATCAGCTCGGCCAGGGTGCGGGCCGGCGGGCCGATGAGTTCGGCCGCGGTGCGACCGGTGAGCGGTTCGCAGCCGTCACTGACCAGCAGCAGGGTGCGGTCGCAATCCATGGCGGCGCTGAAGACCATGGCCGGCAACCGGTCGAAGAGGGCGCGCAGCTGCCGGGAGGATCCATCCGGGTCCGCCTCGAGCCCCTGGCGGTCGTCCGGGGAACGGGACTCGGCGGCTGCCGGTGAACAGCCGGGCCGGGCCATGGTTCCCTGCCGGTCACTCGCTTGCATGCTCTCTCCTCCCGGGCCGGTCGCGAATGCTGACCGACGGTTGCCACAATGTCGCACATCCGCCTGTTTTTCTTTTTCTTTCTGGACAGTATCATACGGCAAAGCGGCCCGGTGGTCAAACTGGAAAAAGGAATCCGTCCCACCACGGGCAGAGAGCGGCCGCGCCTCGCCGGACCCATGGATTGGCGACGGATTGTCAGCGACCGGGCAGCGTGGTAGACTCAAGCCCCATCGGCCCGGCGGCCGGGTCGCCCCCCACTCCTGCACGAGGTTCCCATGCCCTTTGTCCTCAGTTTCATCGGCTGGCACAATTCCGGCAAAACCACCCTGGTCAGCCGGGTGGTCGGCCTGCTCAAGGCCCGCGGCCTGCGGGTGGCGGTGATCAAATCGACCAAGGAGCGTGGCCTGGTCCCCGAACCCGCGCAGACGGACACGGCCATCCATCGCCGGGCCGGGGCGGACGCGGTGGCCCTGGTCGCGCCGGACCAGTTCCTGCTGCGCACTGCGCCGCCGGCGCAGGATCTGCCTGCGCTCGCGGGCCGCTACTTCGCTGACATGGATATCGTCCTGGCCGAGGGGTTCAAGCAGGCGGCCGGGGTGGACAAGATCGAGGTGCGGCGGGACGCCGGGGCCCCGGTGCTCAGGGGGCAGGTGGCGGGGGTGGTGGCCACGGTCACCGACCTGGCCGGGGTGGATGGGGTGGTGTTCGGCCGGGACGACATCGCCGCCCTGGTCGACTGGATCGAGGCCCGGCGGGCCGCCGCAGCGGAGGCCAGTCATGGCTGAGTCGGTCCCCTCGCCCTCGGCCAAGGCCGGCCTGCCGCCGGGCGCGCTCGTCCATGTGGGCGCGCAGCCCCAGGCTGAAGGCCGCGTCACCCTGATCAGCTACGGCCCGGACCACTGCACCGAGTGCGAGGTACGCACCGTGGACGACATCATTGCCGCCCGCGTGGCCGGTGACACCGCCTGGGTGCACTGCGAGGGGCTGGACATCGCGCCGCTCCTGGCGGAGATCGGCGCCCGGTTCCAGGTGCACCCGCTGGTGCTCGAGGACATCCTCAACACCCAGCAGCGGCCCAAGTTCGAGGAAACGGACACCTGCCTGTTCATCGTGCTCAAGACCCTGGGCGCCGACGAGGCCCAGGCCGTGCAGCACGAGCAGATCAGCCTGCTCATCTTCCCGGGTCTGCTCGTCACCTTCCGCGAGCACCGGGACGACCTGTTCACCAGCCTGCGCCAGCGGCTCGTCCACGGTCGCGGCCGCATCCGCACCCAGGGCAGCGACTACCTGGCCTACGTGGTCATGGACCTGGTGGTGGACCGCTATTTCGCCCTCACCGACACCCTGGAGGAGACCATCGAGGCGGTGGAGACCCGCCTGTTCGGCCGGCCGCAGGCCCAGACCTTTGCCACCATCCAGCGGCTGCGGCGGCAGCTGGTGTTCATCCGCAAGGCCATCGCCCCGCTGCGCGAACTGCTCATCGCCCTGCTGCGCAGCGACACGGAGTTGATCGGCGAAAAGACCGAACCCTATTTCCGCGACGTGTTCGACCACGTCATCCGGGTGATCGAGACCACGGACTCGTACCGCGACCTGATCAACGGCATGCTCGAAATCTCCCTGTCCAGCGCCAGCAACCGCCTCAACGAGGTGATGAAGGTGCTCACCGTGTTCGCCACCATCTTCATCCCGCTCACCTTCCTGGTCGGGGTGTACGGCATGAATTTCGACTACATGCCGGAGCTGCGCTGGAAGTGGTCCTACCCGATCCTGTGGCTGCTGTTCTTCCTCATCCCGGCCGTCCTGCTCCTCTGGTTCCGCCGCAAGAAATGGCTGTGAGGTCCGCGCCGGCTCACCGCAGCCCGCCCTCGTGCCCGACCAGCGGCAGGTAGACCGCGAACTCGCTGCCCTGCCCCGGCTCGCTCCGCACGGTGACCACGCCGCCGCCCGCCTTGGCCAAACCCAGCACCACCGCCAGTCCCAACCCGCGCCCGGTGAACTTGCGCGTGAAGAACGGGTCGAACAGGTGTTCCTTGTCCGCCGGGTCGATGCCGCAGCCGTTGTCGGTCACGGCCAGGCGGGCGTAGACCGGTTCCTGCGGCTGCCAGTCGGCCGGAAAACGGTGGCGTGTTGCGATCTCGGCCGCGGCCGCGGACGAGACCGAAAGCTCCAGCCGGCCGGCCTCGCCGGTCACCGCCTCGGCCGCGTTGACGGCCAGGTTGACCAGCACCTGGCGGATCTGGTCGTCGTTGGCCAGCACCATCGGCCCGGGCTCCGGGAAATCGATCACCGTGTTCAGCCCGGCCGGCAGGAGCAGCTGCAGTTCGGGCAGGCAGCGGCGGCAGCAGGCGGCCAGGTCCACGGGGTGGCGGGCGGCCATGGACTGGCCGAGGTAGGTGAGCATCAGGCCGCTCAGTTCCGCGGCCCGTTCGGCGGCGCGCAGGGCCTCGGTCAGATCCCGGTCAATGCTGTCCCCGGAGAGCGGCCGGTGCATGGCCAGCTGGATGAAACCGATCACCGCGGTCAGCTGGTTGTTGAAGTGGTGGGCGATGGCCGCGGCCATGCGGCCAAGGCTCTTTTCCTTCTGCAGCTGCCGCTCGCGGGCCTCGCTCGCGGCCAGGGCCCGGCGCGACTCCCTCGCCCGGGAGCGGGAGACCACCAGGAAGAGCAGCAGCACCAGGGCCACGGAGCCGAGCAGGAAGCTGAGCGCCTGCCCGGACTGGCGCCCGAGCACGGTCATGTTGTCACGCACGGCACTGCGCAGCACGCCGATGGGGTTCCGGTCTATATCCGTGAGCAGGCGAATGGCGGAGGATCCGACCACCGCGGGTTGCCGGTCCCCGGTCGCGGCCAGCCGGTCGAACAGCTCCCGCTCCGGTCCCTGCAGCTGGTCGCGGGCCAGCAGTTCGGCCCGCACCCGGGTCCGCTCGGACAGGAGAATGACGTCGCCACGGGTGAAAAACCGGCCCAGGAGCAGCAGGCCCGGCGACCGCCCGGAGGCGGAACCGGCCGGCAGCGGCCGGGCGGCGAGCAGGAGCAGGCCGTGCTCGGTGGCAAAGAGGCCGTCCCTGGGCAGGGCGTGTTCCCGCACCGGCTCCAGGCTGGCGAGCACGGGATGGGGATCGCCGATGAGGGCGCGCAGGACCACCGGCCCGCCCACCAGCGGGTGATGCACGCTGTGCCCGAGGCTGCGGCCGCCGGCGTCGTAGCAGGCGATCAGGTCGATGTCGCTCTCCGCCGAGAGCCTGGCCGCGTCCGGCAGGGCGCCGCCGGGCACACAGAGCCCGTCGTGACCGGCCCAATCCCTGGCCAGCCCGGCCAGCACCTGGATCTCGCGCTCCAGGTCGGCCACCGCCCGGTCGCTGTCCTCCACGGCCTGGCGTTCCTCGATCGCCCGGAAGGCCGGGTCCACCACCTGCAGGTTGATGGCCACAAGGACCAGGGCGATCAGGGCGCCGCCGCCGATCATTTCAAGGATTTCCCGGGTATGGGCGGCGATCAGGGAACGCAGGGCGGCAAGGGGCACAGGAGCCTCCGAAAGGGACAGGAAACCGGGCCGCACCACTCCCGCGGGGAGTGGTCGCAGCCGGGCGGGTATGATAGCGACCGGCCGTACCCCTGTCAATTTCCGCAGGGAGGAATCACGGTTGCAGCCCATGCCGCGGTCAGCCCGGCCCGGTCCGGAGAAGCCTGCAAGCCGGGAGTTTTTTGTTGACAGAGGCGGCACGGTATATTTCCATCGGATTCCGATGGCAGCCGGCCCCGAACGGCGCGCCCGGCCTGTCCGACCCGTTAACTCAACAAAAAAAAGGCATGACCATGGTTGACCCCGAGCACGACGAGGAAGATGTCCAGATCGCAGAATGTACGATCTGCGGCGGTGACATCATCATAGACAGCTACTGCGAGGAAGACGACGCGGTCTACTGCAACGACTGCGAGGCGGAGTACCTGATCCGCTCCCTCGACCCCATCCGCCTCAAACTGCTCGACGACGACATTGACACCGACATCGACGACGACGAGGATGACACCTTCGACGAGGATTGAGCCCGCCCAACGCCGCGCCGCCCCGGGCAGCGACCTGACCCAGGGGCAGCCGGCGACACCGCAACCCCAGCCCCGAGGTGCAGCCGCATGAACTTTCTCAGTCCGCAGATGAAGAAGCCTGCCGCCACCCAGGCCAAAGCGGTGGTTCTGCCCGTGGCCTGCGCCGGCACCGCGCCGGCCGCCCTGGCCGTGGGCAAGGGGCCGGAAACCATTCTCCAGGCCTCGCAGGTGCTGTCCACCTATGACGTGGAGACCAACACCGACCTGAACGACCTGGGCCTGCTCACCCTGCCCCTGGTCGACTGCCCGCCGGACCCGCAGGCCTCGGTGGAGGAGGTCTTCAACCAGGCGGTGCAGCACTACCGCAAGAACCGGCTGGTGGCCGCGGTGGGCGGCAGCCACCTGATCAGCGAGGGGCTGGTGCGCGCCGCCCTGGAGCAGCACAACGGTCTGGGCGTGCTCCACCTGGGCGCGCACCCGCACGCCCTGCGCGGCGAGGCCGCGGGCTTCGACGAGAGCGGGGTGATGGCGCGCATCCGGGAAAAATGCCCGGTGTCGCACATCGGCATCCGCAGCATGACCCGGGCCGAGCGCAACAAGATCCGCCTGGAAAACGTGGTGTTCGCCCGCGACATCTGCTTAAACGGCCTGAACGCCGCTGCGGACGTGATCGAATACCTGAACGACAAGGTCTACGTGGCCATCCACCTGGACGTGCTCGACCCGGCCTGCATGCCGGCCGTGGGTCGGCCGGAACCCGGCGGCCTCGACTGGTACACCCTCAACGCGCTCATCCGCCGGGTTTCCCGGGAAAAGACCATTGTCGGCTTTGATCTCACCGGCCTGGCGCCGCAGGCCGGCTCCTTCCCGGCCCACCTGCTGGCCGCCAAGCTGGTGCTGAAAACGCTCGTCTACAGCCTGCACAACAGCGTCTGAGTTGCTCTTCGGCCCGCGGCGGTCTTGACCGCCGCCGCGGCGCCGCCCTGCCCTTCCCGCCCCGATTCGCCTTTCCCGCCGCCCGCTGACCGCCTCCGACCCGCGCCCGCGGGCCACGATCAGGACAAGGCCTGGAGCAATTTTTCCAGCAGCGTTTTCGAGGTCGACCCGAGCCGGGCCGGATCGCCGTAACTGGCGATGGTGCCGCCGGTCTGGCTCAGGTCCACCTGCTGCGGCCGCAGCCGCTCCTGTTTGCGTTCGTCGTAAACCAGTTGCACCACCGGCCGGGTGAGGTCGTCGGTGGAGCCGACCACCACGCCGCTGCGGCCGTCCTCGAGCACCACGCAGGTGCCGACCGGGTACATGCCCACGGACTGGATGAAGTCGCGGGCGATGTCCTTGCAGAAGTGCGTGCCCATGCCCTCGTAGATCTTGCGCAGGCCGAGCACCGTGTCCATGCCGCTCTTGTAGCAGCGCTCCGAGGTGATGGCGTCGAACACGTCGCAGACCGCGGTCATCTTGGCGCCGAAGCTGATCTGGCCGCCCTTGAGACCGTGCGGGTAGCCCGAGCCGTCGAACCGCTCGTGGTGGTGCAGGGCGATGTCGTAGCATTCCAGCGGCAGCCCCTTGGCCTTGGCCAGCAGGTTCACCGAGAACTCGGCGTGGCGCTGGATCAGGCGGAATTCCTCGTCGGTCAGCCGGGCCGGCTTGTTGAGGATTTCCAGCGGGATATGAGCCTTGCCGATGTCGTGGAACAGGGCCCCCACCGCCAGGTCCAGGGTTTGGTACTCGGACAGCTGGCAGTAGTTGCACAGGTTGAGCACCAGGCTGCTGACGCTGACCGAGTGGTGCAGGGTGTACTCGTCCTTGCTGCGGATGCGCGACAGCAGGAGCAGGGCGTCGCGGTTGCGGTGCAGGGAGTCGTTCATGCGGTTGGCCAGTTCGTAGGTCTGGCGCACGTCCGGCACCTTGCCCTCCATGACCAGCCGGTTGGCCTGCTCCACCACCTGCACCGCGTCCCGGGTGATCTCCCGGGCCGAGCGCAGCTCCTCCCTGAGCGGCACCTCGGGCCGGGCGGTGTAGCCCTGGGACCTGGCCTGGGCCCGCGCGCCCGGGGCGGGCTTTGGCTTGGGCTTGCGGCGCACGCCCACATCCAGCCCCTTCTCGATGTCGATGTAGACCTCGTCGATACCCCAGGACTTGAGAATCTCGATGATGTTGTCGTTCTTGATCAGTCCCGGTTCGACATAGAGGTTGCTGCCTTTCCAGTCGCAGTTGAAATCCTCGATGTACACCCCGGGAACCAGGTACTCCACTCGCACTTTCTTGATCATGGGCACACACGTCCAGGCCAAACGTTGAGCGGGCGGGCGCGCCGCCGCTGTGAGGAATTATTCCTGTTCTAGTTCATCGTAGGGGCTTGGCCCAGGAAAGCAAGACGTGAGGCGAAAAAAATGCGCCGATGCCGGGTCGGTGCAGGCGCGATTTCAACCGCTTACGCGTGTAATCCATTGTCCGACAAGGGAAAGCGGCGACCCGCAAGGAAAACCCGTCCCCTGCCCCCACCCCCATTTTTCGTTCGGCCGGGCACGGCCGGGACCGGCACAAGGTGTCACCCGGCGGTCTGCACTGCCGCCTCTCCTGGGTGCAGAGACAGTGCCTTGTTCCGTCCGCCCTTCCCCGGCCCTGGCCGAGCCGTGTCCGGGTCTAGCGGCAGCACCCCGGCACCCGTAAAAGCACGTTGCAATCGACAACAGAAATTTCCCCTGCAAAGAACAGTTGACAATACCGCCCCTATTCGTTTTCGCTTCTCGCACAGTGCTTTTGCACACCATCGCCGCAGCGAAAAAACACAACAAAGGAGGCATTATGACACGGAAGACCGGCTGGATGATTCTTGCGATCCTGTTTGTCCTGAGTCCGCTCTCAGCGGCCTTTGGCGCGTGGACCAACCCGGAGTTGCTCTACAGCGTGGCCCAGGCGGAGAAGATCGTCGGCGACAGTACTTGGGTGATCCTCGACTGCCGGGGCCAGGAGGTTTACGAAAAGGGCCACATCCCCGGGGCCATTGTCCTTGGCAAGAAGAGCGCCAAGAGTCTGCTGCGGGACGGCAGCGCCCGCACCTTCCAGGATCCGGGCAAATACGAAAAAATCCTCGGCGAGGCCGGCATCGGCAACGCCACCAGGGTGCTTGTCTACAGCGACATGAAGCACAAGCTGATGGATGACGCCTTCATCACCTTCTGGCTGCTCGAATACCTCGGCCACACCGACGTGCACCTGCTCGACGGCGGCTTCGACGCCTGGACCAAGGCCGGCAAACCGGTGGAGACCGCGGTGGCCAAGCGCGAGCCGGCGGTGTTCAAGGCGCAGCCCAAAAAGAGCGCCTTTGCCACCTCGGAGGAACTGCTCACCCTGGCCAACGGCACCAACAAAAATATCCAACTGGTGGACTGCCGCACCAAGGAGGAGTTCGAGGGCTACGACATCCGCGCCCTGCGTGGCGGGCACATCCCCAACACCTTCAAGAACGCCTCGCACGTGACCTATTTCGAGCAGAAAAAGGATGAAAAAACCGGCAAGGACGTGCCCACCGGGATCCTCTCCGAGGCAGCCGTGGCCAAGGCCCTGGACGGGCTCGACGCGAACGGCCGGGTGGTGTTCCTCTGTCATTCCGGCGGCCGCTCGGCCTACGGCTATTTCGCCGCCCGGCTGATGGGATTCACCAACGCGGCCAACTTTGACGACGGCTGGTTCATCTGGGCCACCAACTACCAGAAGAACTACCCGGTCGAGGACGAACAGTGGATCGAACTGGCCCGGATCGACGAGGCCGAAAAGAAGATCAAGTCACTGGAAACCAAGGTCGCCGACCTGGAAGCCCTGATCAAAACCCTCACCGACAAGAAGTGACCCTCTCCGGCGGCCGGAGCCTGCGGGCCCCGGCCCCGCTGTTCCGGCCGCCTGCTCCGGGCGGCCGGAACAACCCTCTCCCCTGTCCTTGCCCGCCCCTGCACCGGGGCATCCTTTGCCTGCCGCGACCTGAAGCACAACCTGCCCGCGCCTCCAGCCTCTTGCGGCCGCGCCCGCGCAGCCGCAACCGGGTGCAGACCGCCCCTGGAGCCGTGGCCTGTCGAAGAAAAGCGACAGCATTCACCCGCTCATCGCCAGCCGAAGGCCTTCCGGCCGGCGCGCACGCCGGTGAACTCAGGAAAAATTCTCCCTCCTGCTACGCCAACACCCCTGTCTTCGATCACAGACAGCTACCGGCGGAGTTCACCCGCGGAGGGCCGCGCAGGCCGGAACGAATGCAGCCGCATGGCCCCGGCAAGCGGCTCCCTGCCCGTTGCGAACGCCTGCGAGACAACCCTTTCGCCCGAAACCGGGCAAAAGTCAGGCCCGCTTTTTGCAGCCACAATGTGACACTTTCAGGCGCCACAATGCGGGCGTCGGCATGCAACCATGAGCGAAAATCAGGGAGGCAAGGATGCGAATCACCATCATGGTCCTGTTGGGTATGATCCTGGGGGCCGGCGACAGCCTGGCGGCGGCCCGATCCATGAGCCTGGCGGCGTCACCCGCACAGGTGACCGCGGGTTCCCCGGTCCATCTCGCCTGTACCGCCACCGGTGGCTGGTCCCTGCCGCTGGTCGGGGCCCGGGTGACCATCAAAAATCCCGGCGGCACCAGCGTGGTTTCCGGCCAGACCATGGCGATCAGCGGCAGCACGGCCGGGTACGACTATGCGGTGCCGGCAGATGGCGTTGCCGGGAATTGGACCTACAGTTGCGAACTCCGGGACCGGAAAACGAAATTGACCAGGTCCGGCGCCTTCACGGTGACAGCGCCGGTTCTCAGCCCCATCGCCGCGCACAACACCATCACCCGGTACGACGGCCCGGTGACCTGCCTGCGCTGCCATGCCACCCAGGGCACCGAGATGGTGAACAGCCTGCACGCCAGGTGGAAAGCCCCCACCCCGGAGCTGACCAACACTAAAGGCGAGGAACTGGGCAAGGCGCTCGGCGGCATCAACACCTTCTGCACCTATGCCATGTCCTCGAAAAACGCCTGTTTTTCCTGCCATGTGCGCGCCGACGGCAATGCCCCGCACCCGGCCGAGGCCAAGGACATCGACTGCCTGATGTGTCACAGCGACACCTACCAGCGAAAATTCGTCGCTGACCCGACCAACACCGAGACGGTCACCAACGTCAACGGGGAGACCAAAACGTACGTGTTCGGCAAGGTGGACAGCCAGGGCAATTACCTGATCGAACCGGATTACAGCAGGATGCCCGCGGGAACGACCATGGTCGGCCTGGCGCGAACCGTCCACCTGCCCACCAACGCCTCGTGCCTGCGCTGCCATGCCACGGCCGGTGGCGGCGACTGGACCAAGCGGGGCGACCTGGGGCTGAACTCGGCCAACCCGACCGTGGACCAGGACGTGCATCTGTCGTCAAATGGCGCCGCGCTCAGCTGCGTTGATTGCCACTCCAACCTGAACCACAAGATCGGCGGCCGCGGCATCGACCTGCGCGGCACCGAGGCCGATCCGCCCACCTGCCAGGCCTGTCACACCGCGGCCCCGCACAGCAATGCGACCCTGAACCGGCACGCGGCCGGCCAGGTGAGCTGCCAGGTGTGCCATATCCGCACCTTTGCCAAGGGCGGCGCCACCGAGATGTCCCGGGATTTCACCCGGCCGGTGTGGAGCGCCGGCCAGCTTTCCGGCCAGGGCGGTTTTATCGGCGAGGAGAGCAAGGAGGCCAATGTCAAGCCGGAATATGTCTGGTTCGACGGCACCTCCTATGTCTACAACACCGGCGAAACCATCCGGCCCGATGCCGAAGGCGTGTATCACATGGCCAGGGCCAATGGCGCGCCCTTTGACGGCAACTCCTCGATCGTGCCCATCAAGCGACACTTCGCGGTCATGCCGCTGCACGAAAGCGGCAAGATGGTCCCGCCGGCCATTGTCTGGATGTTCATGACCGGCAGGTTCGATGTGGCCATCCAGAAGGGCATGGCCGAACAGGGTATGACCGGCAGCTACTCCCTGGTACAGGCCGATGCCGAGATGCTCATCACTCACGGCGTGGACCCCAAGGCCAAGGCGCCTTCGTGCGTCGAGTGTCACGACAACACCGGCCACACGGCCGATGGCGCCGGTATGCTGCCCCTGACCGCACTCGGCTACCACACCCTGCCCAAGGCGGTGCTCTCCTGCACGCTCTGCCATGAACAGAAAAATCTCGGCTGGGCGGCAACGCACCAGCAGCACCGGGGCGAGGTTTCCTGTTCCAGCTGCCACACCGGGGAGCCGACCGGGCTGGTCAGGGAGAGGAGCCTACTGTGCAGCAGTTGCCACAGTCTCAAATCATGGAGCGGAACGGAAACGCACAAGAAGCACGTGGAGAAGCAGGTGCGCTGCGCCACCTGCCACACCTTCGGTTGAGGGGCCGTTCGGGCAGGTGCCCGGACGGTTTCAGGGGGTTTTTCGCTCGGCAGTGAGCAGGTCGACGAGGGCGGTGGTCAGGCGGTCGACCAGGTGGAGCACGGTTTTGATCTCGTCCGGCCGGATGTCGTCCACGTGGATGCCGCCGGTGACCACCACGGTGGCGCCCAGCGTTGCGGCCAATCGCTGCCCCAGGTACTGGGCCGCCTCGCCGTCCTTGTGACCGGTGCAGTTGAGGATCGAGGTGGTGGCCGAGGTGCGGGCGCTATCCGCGAGACTCGGCCGGGGCACGCTCAGGGTCACGGTGCCGATGTGGGGCCGGTCGCCGCCGGTGAGGACGATGCACAGATCGCCCCCGGCCCGGACCACGGTCGCCTCTACGGTGATCCGGCCGGCTGAGAGGCTGACCACAGGATGTTCTTTGGCGGCGATTCGCACCTGCGGGTCGCCGCTTCTTTTTTCAGGCTGCACCGGCATCATCTCCCTGGCCGTGTTCGATTGGCCGGACTCGTTCGCATCCTTTCACTCCTCCTCGCCCCAGCGCCGCATCCCCGGCAATTCGATATTCATCCGGCCGAGCGCCTTGCCGAGCAGGTGGCGGTTCATGTCGGCGATGGATGCCGGCCCGTGGTAGTGGGTGACCATGGGCGGCACGATGGCAGCCCCGGCCTCGGCCGCGGCCAGCAGGTTGCGCAGATGGATGATGCTCAAGGGGGTTTCCCGGGGCATGAGCACCAGCGGCCGCCCTTCTTTGAGCATCACGTCCGCGGCGCGCAGCAGCAGGTTGTCGGAAAAGCCGTGGGCAATGCCGGCCACGGTCTTCATGCTGCACGGCACCACCAGCATGCCCATGGTGCGAAACGAGCCGCTGGCCACCGCCGCGCCGAGGTTGGCGTTGTCGTGGACCACGTCCGCCAGAGCGCGCACCTCGTCAAGCGTAACCCCGGTCTCCAGGGCAATGGTCAGGGTTGCGCCGGTGGAGACGATCAGATGGGTCTCGTACCCGCCCAGCTCGCGGAAGATGCGCAGCGCCTCGATGCCGAGGATCGCGCCGCTGGCGCCGCTCATGCCCACGATCACCCGTTTTTTCGTGTTCCTGTTCCCTGTCATGATCAGCCTGGAGGATCTGGTTGCCGGCACGGCGGCTGCACCCGCTTTGTGCGGGCAGCCGCCGTTTGGGATGAACATGCTGATTTCGTTGCCTTTCCGAGCCGACCCCGACCACAAAAGCCCTTGCCGGCAGTCGTTTTCCGGGATAGCTTGGGCCTCTTTTGCGGACCGAGGCTGCCGACAGGGTACCGGTCAGGGCTGAAATTTTCAGCGGCAAACAACCGAACAGCCCTTCTTTTTGAAGACGCGCCCGGTTCGCGGCAGCCAGCACACCAACCCGGAACCACCCGTCCAAAATCGCCACGGGTGGCAGGAGACGACCATGACCGCTGGACAATCACGGCTCGCGCTGTGGACCATCAACCTGGGCATCCCGGTGCTCATCAAGCTGTGCGGCCCGCAGTTGGGGCTGACCCCGGTGATGGCCACCTTTTTCGCCTTCACCGCCTGGGCCATCCTCAGCTGGATCCTGGCCACCCTGCCCGAGAACCTGGTCGCCATCCTGCTGCCCGCGCTCTACGTGATCGCCCGGGTGGGCACGGGCAGGGAGGTGTTCGCGCCCTGGGGCAGTTCCATCCCCTGGCTGATCATCGGCGGCATGATCATGGGCCTGATCATGATGCAGACCGGCCTGTCCCGGCGCATCGCCCTGTGGTCCATCCGCACGGCCGGACTTTCCTTCACCCGGGTGCTGATCGGGCTGATGCTCGCCGGGGTGATCATCGCGCCCTTCGTGCCCTCGGTCATGGGCAAATCCGCCATTGTTTCCGTCATTTGCCTGGGCATCTGCCAGGCCCTGAAACTCGCGCCCGGTTCGCGCGAGGGCGCCACGGTTTTTCTCGTCGGCTTTCTCGCCGTGGCCTGCCCCAAGCTCGCCTTTCTCACCGGCGGCGGCGACGTGGTCATCGCCGCCAGGATCGCGGGCGACGTCTCCGGCACGGCCATCACCTGGGGCGAGTATTTCGTGCAGAACTTCCCGCTGGCCATGGTCTACGCGGCGATCTCGTTCGTGCTGGTGATGCTCGTGATGCGGCCGCGCATCGGCCGGGACCTGGAGGAGTACATCGAGGGCGAATACGCCCGGCTGGGGCCGCTGCAGCCCGCGGAGCGCAAGACCATGGCCATCATGGCGGTGATGCTGGCGCTGATGGCCACGGAAAAGCTGCACGGGGTCGATGCCGGCTACTGCCTGCTGCTCATGGGCGGGGCCTGCTTTCTGCCCGGCATCGACCTGATGGACCAGGAAAAACTCGGCAAGCTGAACTTCGGCGTGATCTTCTTCGTGACCGGCTGCATGTGCATCGGCACCGCGGCCACCGCGGCCGGGGTGGACCGCTGGATCGCGGACCTGATCGCGCCGCTGCTCGACGGCTCCCGCCTGTTCGCCACGGTGGGCATGTTCCTGGTGGGGCTGGTGGCCAACTTCCTGCTCACGCCGCTGGCCACCCTGGCCACGCTCACCGGCCCCTTTGCCCAGATCGGCATGGACCTGGGGCTGAGCGCCAACGTGGTCGCCTACAGCCTCATCTACGGCGCGGACCAGTACCTCTTTCCCTACGAATACGCGGTGCTGCTCTACTTCTACTCGTCGGGCTACCTGCGCCTGCGGCAGATCATGCTCATCATGGGGCTGCGGGCGGTGCTCACCCTGGTGTTCCTGGTGAGTGTGGCCGTGCCCTACTGGCGGCTGCTGGGCCTTTTCTGATCGCGTTGCAAGCGCCGGCCGCGCACCCGGAGCCGCGCTGACGCGGCTTACGCCTGCTCCGCCGCCGTGCCGGCGGCCAGGCGCACGCCCAGGGCATGCGCGCGCCGGCAGTCCTCGGGAAAGACCTCGGCATGGCGCGCGTATTTCGCCTGTTTGTCGAAGAGATCCGCCTCGTACCTGTCGTAGTCCGTGTACTGCCGGGTGTCCGTGGCCAGCAGCACCTCGCAGGCGCCGAAGTGCATGGCCAGGGTCATCTTCGTTCTCGCGAACACATGGTCATAGCCCACGGTGGGGATCATCCCTTCGGGTACGTTCATGGTGTAGACCATGGCGATGTTGATGCGCCGCGGGAAGAGCGAGCGCGGGGGCTTGGCGTAGACCAGGTACGGGAAACAAAGGCGCTCCAGCAGGGCCCGGGTGGCGGCAGACTCGCAGCCGTAGTACACGGGGCTGCCGATGATGAGCGCATCCGCCTGGCGCACGCGGTCGAGCACGTCGGTGAGGTCGTCCTGCACGGCGCACACGCCGTCCGCCTTGCGATTGCGCTTCTTGCAGGAAAAACAGCTGATGCAGCCGGAAAAATCCAGGTCATACAACTGGACCAGCTCGGTCTCGGCCCCGACCGAAGCGGCCCCCTGCAGCGCGTGCTCGAGCAGGGTGACGGTGTTCCAGTTCTTTTTGCGCGGACTGCCGTTGAAGGCCATGATTTTCATGGGGGATCTCCTCTGTGCTTTGGAATGGGGGTGGTCGGGGGCATGGTACTGGAACGCCCGGATCAGGACCAGCGGAATCGAGCAGCCCGGGACCGGGCGCATGGAGCAGTGCGGCCGGCAGCGGGGTCAGCGCAAGTGAGCACCGGCGACAGGACCGCCACGGAGCGCAGGGGACGAGCGAGTTGCCCCGCCCCTGCTCGAGGAGGCTGAACCGTGCCGGTCGTGCGGAAGAAAAAAGGACTTTCCCCGGTGTTCGTCAGCCCCTACGGGCGCCAATGACCAGTGCCAGGATGAGCGCCGCGGCCATGAGGAACGGCCAGAGCAGGCCAAACGCATCCACCCGGGGATTGTCGGAGATGCCGGCCAGCACGGCCGGGGTCATGCAGAGGGCAAAACAGAAGAACTTCAGCCAGCCGGGAACGATGTTCGGCGGGTCGGGGGCCGAGTTGCCTGCTGCCCCGCAGGGAGTTTCGTCCAGGTGATGGTTCATGGCGCAACAAGCCTCCCTGGAGAGCAGTGGAGATAACGGGACTTTCTCCATATTTCCCCATTAT
>ERZ1645187.528-NODE-528-length-38006-cov-10.837712_pt1 | contig 38006 bp, 32 predicted proteins | sample MGYA00575352_ERZ1645187 | MGnify/ENA primary metagenome ERZ1645187 (study PRJEB40837, sample SAMN11349314) | freshwater sediment metagenome | isolation source: river sediment | host: Sediment | place: India: Wazaribad , New Delhi | collected 2017-02-21 ... | reverse complement strand
AGCTCGGCGTCTTCCTGGCCCTCGCCGCGGCGGGAGCGTATCCAGGTGGTGGCGCCCTTAACCATGCCGCCTGCGAAGATGGGCAGCGTGGTGGACAGCGGCAGGTACAGGCCCACCGCGAAGGACAGCGCGTTGATGCCGCACAACTCCATGGTGATGGAGATGAAGGCGCCGACGATGACGAACTGCCAGTCCAGGTTGAACGACAGCAGGCCCTTTATCAGCGTGGCCATCAGCGTGCCCTGCGGCGCCGGGAACTTGTCGGTGCCTATGGCGTGGGCTATGCCCTGCGCGGCCATCTCGGCGGTGGGCGTGTCCAGTATCTTCACGGTCCAGCCTATGACGGCCGCGGAGAACACCGCGCCGATGAACAGCGCTATCTGCTGGTAGCGCGGCGTGGCGCCCACCAGGTAGCCGGTCTTCAGGTCCTGCGAGGTGGCGCCGGCGTTGGCGGCGGCTATGCAGATCATGCCGCCGACCACGAGGGCCATGGGCTCGTACACCATGCCGGTCCAGCCCACCGCTATGAAGATCAGCGCGGTGCCCATCAGCGTGGCTATGGTCATGCCCGAGATGGGGTTGGACGAAGAGCCGATGAGACCGACGATGCGGCTGGACACGGTGACGAAGAAGAAGCCGAACACTATGATCAGCAGGCCCAGCATCAGCTTGCCGAGCAGCGAGCTGCCGGGTATCATGGGCAGCACGGCTATCAGCAGCACCAGCGCCAGCGAGCCGCCTATCACGGTGAGGAAGGACAGGTCGTTCTGGGTGCGGGAGACCTCGTGGGCGGCCTTGCGGTTCTTCAGCGAGGCCACGCTGCCCTTGAAGGAGCTCACTATGGTGGGCATGGTCTTCAGGAGCGTCATGAAGCCGCCGGCCGCGACGGCGCCGGCGCCTATCTGGCGCACGTAGGCCTTGTACACCGCGCCGGCGGTGTCGGCGAACTGGTGGGTCAAGGGGTCCCAGCCGCCGGGGCCGCCCGCGGTGAGCACGTCCTTGAGGTAGCCCAGCTTAACGAGCTGCGCGGCTATCATGTCGGGCGGCACCAGCGTGGCCAGGAGCGGTATGAGGCCCAGCCAGGCCAGCACGCCGCCGGCCACCAGCACGCCCGCTATCTTCGGGCCAACTATGTAGCCCACGCCCATGTATTCCGGCGTTATCTCGCCGTTGATGGTGGCGGAGGGGAAGTACTTGTTGGCCTGCGAGGTCACCCAGGCCGGGCACTCGGCTATAAGGCCGAACACCTTCTGCAGCGTGGCGTAGATGAAGGCGAAGCCCAGGCCCTGGTAGGCGGTCTTGGAGAAGTCGCCGCCTTTTTCGCCGGCTATCAGCACCGAGGCGCAGGCCGTGCCTTCGGGGTAGGGCAGGGTGCCGTGCTCCTGCACGATGAGGGAGCGCCTGAGCGGTATCATCATCAGCGTGCCCAGCACGCCGCCGAACAGGGCCAGCGTGAAGATGGTCCAGTAGTTGAAGAAGCCCGCGCCGTTGGAACCGGCGGAGAGGAACAGGAAGCCGGGCAGCGTGAACACCACGCCGGCGGCTATGGACTCGCCGGCGGAGCCGGTGGTCTGTATGATGTTGTTCTCCAGTATCGTCGTCTTGAAAGCCTTGCGGCCGAGGGAGATGGCCAGCACGGCTATCGGTATGGACGCCGACACCGTGAGGCCGGCCTTGAGCGCCAGGTACACGGTGGAAGCGCCGAAGATGACGCCGAACATCGCGCCTAGCAATATGGACTTGACGGTGAATTCGGGTATCAGTTTCGAGTCGGGGATGAAGGGCTGGAACTTTCCTGCTGCCTGCGGGTTGGACATGGTTGGCTCCTTAAGGTAGATTTATTCTAAACAAATAATACGGCTTTGTCCACGGCGGAGCCGCCGGAGAAAATAGTAGAATTTAGCGGGGAGAGGAAAGGAGTTCCATGAAGAAGACGCTGATCTGGTCCGCCGCCGCTTGTTCGCTGGCCGGCCTCGCTCTTTCTTTCGGGCTGCAATTGGCCGGCGGCGAAGGGCAGATGCTGGCCCGCCCGCCGGTGCTGGCGAAGCTTTATGAACTGTCCGGGGCGCTGGCCGCCGGCGCCTGGCTGTGGCTGGCCTGCTCGGCCGGCTTGCTGATATATCTTTTCTTTTCCGGCGCCCTGCCGCGCGGCTGTATTAAGGCCGCGGGCTTCAGGCCGGGCGGCGATGGCTCGCCCGAGGCGCGGGCGCTCACTTTCAGCTTCGGCCTGCTGCTGGCGCTGCTGGCCGCCGGAGCGGCGGTTTCGGCGCTGCGCGTGAACGTGTACGGCGGCTACGCCTGCGAGGACAAGCCCGCCGTGAACTGCCGCGTGCGGCAGGGCACGCTGCGCATGGTCTACCTGCCGGGCCTGGCCCGCCCCGGTTCGGCGCCGCGCTCGCAGGCCGTGGAGCCGCGCGACGGCGGCGACATGGTGCGCTTCGCCGCGGCCTCGCCGGCCGTGGGCGGGGACTCGGCCTGGCCGCTCATGGGGCTGTTCCTCGCCGGGCTTATAGCCGCCCGCGCGGCTCTGGCCTGGCAGCGGCGCGGCCTGCCGCATAAGGATTGAAAAAGGGGCGGAGGTTTAATAGAATCCGCTTAGAGCCAAGGAGGCAGAATGAAAAAGAACGAGAAGACGGCGCTGCCGCAGGACCTGCTGGAGAAGATGGACGCCTACTGGCGCGCCTCCAACTACCTGTCGGTGGGCCAGATATATCTTTACGACAACCCGCTGCTTAAGGAACCGCTGGCGCTCAAGCATATAAAGCCGCGCCTGCTGGGGCACTGGGGCACCACGCCGGGCCAGACCTTCATCTATACCCATCTGAACCGCGCCATAAACCAGTACGACCTGGACATGATCTACATCTCCGGCCCCGGCCACGGCGGCCCGGCCCTGACCTCGCACACTTACCTTGAAGGCACCTACAGCGAGATCTACCCGAACGTCAGCCAGGACGAGCTGGGCATAAAGAGGCTGTTCAAGCAGTTCTCCTTCCCCGGCGGCGTGCCCAGCCACGTGGGCGCCGAGACCCCCGGCTCCATACACGAGGGCGGCGAGCTGGGCTATTCGCTCAGCCATTCCTTCGGCGCGGCCTTCGACAACCCGGGGCTGATAGTGGCCTGCGTTGTGGGCGACGGCGAGGCCGAGACCGGGCCGCTGGCTACGTCGTGGCATTCCAACAAGTTCCTGAACCCCGCCACCGACGGCGCGGTGCTGCCGATACTGCATTTGAACGGCTACAAGATAGCCAACCCCACGGTGTTCGCCCGCATCAGCCGCGAGGAGCAGGAACAGTTCTTCCGCGGCTGCGGCTGGGAGCCCATCTTCGTGGAAGGCAGCGACCCCATGCCCATGCACCGGGCCATGGCCGCCGCCGTGGACGAGGCCATAACCTCGATAAAGAAAATACAGGGTGACGCCCGCGAGCACGGCGTTAAGGACCGCCCGCGCTGGCCCATGATAGTGCTGAAGACGCCCAAGGGCTGGACCGGCCCGAAGGAAGTGGACGGCAAGCCGGTGGAGGACACCTACAGGTCCCACCAGGTGCCGCTCTCGGAGCTGGCGGCCAAGCCCGCGCACCTGAAGCTGCTCGAGAAATGGATGAAGAGCTATAAGCCGCAGGAGCTCTTCGACAAGGAAGGCAGGCTGAAGCCGGAGCTCGCCGCGCTGGCGCCCAAGGGCGCGCGCCGCATGGGCTCCAACCCGCACGCCAACGGCGGCATACTGCTGCGCGACCTGCGCATGCCCGACTTCCGCGATTACGCGGTGAAGGTGCCTTTCCCCGGTTCCGTCGAGGCCGAGGACACCCGCGTGCTGGGCAATTTCCTGCGCGACGTGACCAGGCTTAACGACCAGTCACGCAACTTCCGCGTGTTCGGCCCCGACGAGACGGCCTCCAACAGGCTGACCGGCCTCTTCGAGGTGACGCAGCGGCAGTGGATGGGCGACATCATAAAGACCGACGACGGCCAGGCCCGCGACGGCCGCATACTGGAGATGCTGAGCGAGCACCAGTGCGAAGGCTGGCTGGAGGGCTATTTGCTCACCGGCCGCCACGGCCTGCTGAACAGCTACGAGGCCTTCATACACATAGTGGACTCGATGTTCAACCAGCACGCCAAGTGGCTTAAGGTTACGCTGGGCCTGCCGTGGCGCCGCAAGGTGGCTTCGCTCAACTACCTGCTGGCCTCGCATGTGTGGCGCCAGGACCAGAACGGCTTCACCCACCAGGACCCGGGCTTTATAGACCACGTGGTGAACAAGAAGGCTTCCATCGTGCGCGTCTACCTGCCGCCCGATTCCAACTGCCTGCTCTCGGTGATGGACCATTGCCTGAGGAGCCGCCATTACGTGAACGTGGTGGTGGCCGGCAAGCACGCGGCCCCGCAGTGGCTGGACATGGACGCCGCGGTGCGGCACTGCACGTCGGGCATAGGCATCTGGCCCTGGGCCGGCAACGACAACGGCCATGAGCCGGACCTGGTGATGGCCTGCGCCGGCGACGTGCCCACGCTGGAGACGCTGGCGGCGGTTTCCATACTGCGCGAGCGGCTGCCGGAGCTTAAGATACGCGTGGTGAACGTGGTGGACCTGATGCGGCTGCAGCCGGCCGGCGAGCACCCGCACGGGCTTTCGGACGGGGACTTCGACGCGCTGTTCACCAAGGACAAGCCGGTGATCTTCGCCTACCACGGCTACCCCTGGCTGATACACCGCCTGACCTACCGCCGGACCAACCACGGCAACATACACGTGCGCGGCTACAAGGAGGAGGGCGCCATCACCACGCCTTTCGACATGGCCGTGATGAACGACATGGACCGCTTCCACCTGGTGGAGGACGCCATAGACCGGCTGCCGCAGCTTGGCGGCCGCGGCGACTACCTGAAGCAGGAGATGCGGGACAAGCTGGTGGACCACAAGGAATATATATACGAGCACGGCGAGGACATGCCGGAGGTGAAGAACTGGAAGTGGAAGGCGCCCCGTTAACGCGGGCGTATATAAATAACCTTGCGAAGAAAGGCCCCGGGCGACCGGGGCCTTTTGCTTGGGCCCAGGCGGCCGGTCCCAAGGGCCTAGGCCGCCTGGGCCCTGCCGGGCTCGGTTTTCATAGGCCTTAAAACATCGGGAATATAGGCACTCGGCCTCTTATGAAAAAGGCCGGGGAACGCTATACTATCTACATGCGAAATACCAAACCCACGTTCCTCGGTATCTCCTCCGCGTTGTTCTCCGTAGCCCTGTTGGCCTCTTCCGCCGCCGCTTTCGACTTCGATCGCGGCGTCGGCTCGCTCGGCGACATGGTGAACGGCCTGAAGGCCTCCTCGGCCGACATCAAGGCCCCCACCGTGTCCACCGCCTCCACCGGCGGCCTGTCGGCCGAGTTCGCTCATTTCTGGGAGAACCTCAAGGAAGACACCGTGGACGGCATCTGCAAGCAGGCGCAGATAAAGCTCAACGAGGACGGCAAGCTGGCCGGCGACGCCCTTGTGGTGGGCGGCAAGTTCAAGCGCTACCTTAAGAAGCTCCCCAGCGAGAAGGTGGCCCTGATAGACGAGGTGGGCGTGAGCGTGGGCGGTTCCTACGGCCACGAGGTGGCCAACCCCGGCGGCTCCCTGCCGGTGAACGTCAGCGTCTCGGCCAAGGCCGAGGGCACCTCCATAGTGGTGCGCCCGCTCGAGAGCGACAAGTACTGCCGCGAGCTGGACACCCTTGTTAAGCTTTACCAGGTCAAGACCGTACTCCCCGTCAACGAGAAGCGCATAACCGGCATGGCCGTGGGCGAGATCTGGAAGCTGCCCGTCACCCTGCACTTCGGCTTCAGCGTGGGCGCCGGCGCCACCTTGAGCGAGGTCCTGAACGTTTCCGTGTCGGCCGGCCAGAGCCGCGACTCCAAGCCCTCCGTTACCCTTTACCGCATGGACAAGGACACCCTCCGCCTGCGCATGCGCCTGGACCGCGTGATGGTCCGCAGCGTCGGCGTGTCGGCCGGCACCGTGGAGATCCCGATGGTGGACCTGGGCCTTATCGGCGGCGAGAACGCCGTGTCCAAGCTGCTCAACAAGGAGATCAACAGGCAGGTTTCCAAGGAGATCAACGAGTACCTGGCCGCCAAGCTCTCCTTCGGCCATTCCAAGACCGTCGGCAAGAAACTGATGATAGAGTTCCTGCTGGACGCCAACGATCCCCAGCAGATGGACAACCTGGTTAAGTTCCTGCGCGGCGACTTCGGCATCCTGAAGCGCTTCATAGAGATGGGCCTGAAGTTCAACCACTTCTCCGAGGAAGACCAGGCCTCCAGCGGCGTCGGCGAGCTGGCCGGCGCGGCCACCGCGGCCGGCAGCGCCCTCGGCGCCTCCCCTTCCTTCGCCGGCACCGACATCTACCACGGCACCTCCAACAACCTGCACATACAGGTGCCGGTCATCCACACCCACGACACCACCTGGGCTTCCTCCTACAACCGCTACCAGTCGCTGGAGAAGGACGGCGAGACCATACACGTGCAGCAGAACGCCCGCACCTCCAACGGCAGCTCGCTCAACATCCCCTTCGTCGGCAAGGTGATGAAGTACGATTCCAACAAGAACGTCTACGTGATCAACAAGGAGAGCACCGACGGCACCGCCACCCGCCCGGCCTTCCTGTACCAGCAGTACGAAGGCTTCGTGAAGGAAGGCGACGGCACCGCCCGCTACATGCTGGAGAAGGCCAACGGCGTTCTGCGCTACGTGGGCGTGAACGGCAACGGCACCGACCTTGCCAACACCCTGCCCTCCACCGAGATCTTCCCGCCGCTCCCTTCCGAGACGGACGCCGACGGCTTCGAGACCACCCCTTCCAAGACCTATAAGAGCGCGGTGATGAGCTTCAAGCTGATGATCAACGAGCGCGGCGTGCAGGAGATCATCTTCGCCCCGGCGCAGGCCATCATGAAGGCCTATATGAACGTGATGCGCGAGGTCGAGAGCGAGATCGTCGACAAGGTGATGGACCTGTTCACCATCGACAAGGAAGGCAAGGTCGACTACGATTACAAGGCCGTGCAGAAGCGCCTGGGCGTGAGCGCCTTCGACAACTACGACAACGGCACCAACCCCCTGGACATCGTGCGCAACCTGGCCTACGCGGCCACCCAGGTTATACGCGATATCTCCTCCGTGAAGAACGCCTCCAACTGGAAGGACCAGTCCGAGCGCTTCTCCAAGGTGGCGGCCGGCGGCGGCAAGAGCGGCCTGGGCTACGAGGACTTCCTGAAGGTCGTGGTGCAGCTGGTGAACCCCTCCGACATCTCCGCCTCGGTGTACGTGCACACCGACAAGCGCGTGAAGGGCGAGGCCGACGTGACCCAGACCTACGAGTTCTTCAACGATCGCGACAACAACTTCGACAAGACGATCTCCGAGGTCAACCAGATGCGCGACCGCTTCGCCGACCCCTCCACCCTCACCGACTAAAAGTAAAGTAAATAAAAAGGCCGCCTCCGGGCGGCCTTTTTATTTTAGGGGACGCTGCTCGATAACTCGATTATTTCCCCGCTATATCCTCTCGTCGACGCCGAAGACGTAGGAGATCAGGGCGGCGCGGGCCCACATGCCGTTGCGTTCCTGGCGCCAGTACATGGCGCGCGGGTCGTCGTCCACGGCCACCTCTATCTCGTGGCGGCGGGGCAGCGGGTGCATGATGACGCAGCTCTTCTTTATCAGGCCGAGGTGCTCCTTCTTGAAGTAGAAGGGCGAGTAGTCCACGCCCTTCGACTCGCCGTTCTTGTCGTGCTCGTCCTGTATGCGGGTCATGTACACGGCGTCGGCGCCGCTGAGCGCGCCGCGGAAGTCCTCGGTCTCCTCGTGCTTTATGTTGTTGCGCCTGAGGAACTCCAGTATGTCGGCCTCCATCCTGAACTCTTTCGGCGAGACGTAGACCAGGCTGGGGTTCTTGTAGTTGCGCATCAGGTAGGAGAGCGAGCGCACCGTGCGGCCGCGCTTCAGGTCGCCCACCATCACTATGCGCTTGTTGTCCAGGTCGCCGTTGAAGCTGCGGTACAGCGTGTAGACGTCCAGCAGCGCCTGCGTGGGGTGCTGGTCCTTGCCGGAGCCGCCGTTCAAGACCGGCACCGGGCGGCCGGTGCGGTTCATCAGCCAGGCGGTCTTCTCGACGAAGCCGGGCGCCGGGTGGCGCATGATGATCATGTCGACGTAGCTCGAGAAGGTGCGCACCGTGTCCTCGGGCGTCTCGCCCTTCACCTCGGAGGAGGTGCTGGTGTCGCGGATCTCGCTGGTCTTGAGGCCCATGATATGGCAGGCGTTCAGGAAGGACATGAACGTGCGCGTGGAGGGCTGGGCGAAGTAGAGCATGGCGCGCTTGTCCGAGAGCAGGGACGAGACGTGGTCCGCCCCGGCCTTCTGTTGCGTGACGTCGCGCAGCCGGTCGGCCACCTTGAAAAGGTGCTCCAGCAGGTTCCGGTTCAACTGCTGCGCGAACAGGCAGTCGTACATGCGCCCGTCGCGGGAGAAGAACGGTATCTTCTCGCTTTCGGGAAGGGCGTGAAAGGTCTCCCAGTCCGGCTGCACGCTGGTCATCTCCTGAGTTCTCTGCATGTGGGCTCCTTTTTTTAGGGCGAACCGCCCGGGCGGCTCGCGCCGGCGGGAGGCAATACGGACTGGCGTCCGCCGGCGTTTCAGATCTTTTTTTCGAGGCCGAGGATGGTCAGGCGGTTGCCCCGCCCGAGCTTAACCCTGGCCGCCACCGAGCCCGCCGCCGAGTTCTTCAGCGGGTCGTTCTCGTTGACGTAAAAGCGTTCTATCCCGTAGCGCGCGTTGATGCGCCCGGCGAAGCCGCCGTATATCTCGGCGCGGGCCCAGACCCCGGCGCCCGGGGCGGCGGCGCAGCCCGCGGCCTGGTAAACCGGGAGCGTGCCGGCGGCGGTGTTCTGGCGGCGGCCGCTGTCCTTAAGCTCGACGAAAGCCTCGGCGGCGCCGGCTTCGAGCAGCGGGCGGCAGGCTTCGGGGGAGGAGATCTGGTAGTTCAGCGCCACGTAGGTGCCGCTGGCCAGGTCCCTGGGGTCGACCGGCACGGTGTCCAGCGCGAATTCGGCGGAAGCGGCCGAGCGGGAATACATCAGCCAGGCGCCCCAGGCGGCGAAGAACAGGAGCTGGGCGCCGAGGAAAACGCGGAGCTTTTGCTGGCCGGTCATTTCTTAGCCGCCTCTATAAGGGCCTTCCTGCCCTTATTGATGAAATAGGCCAGGGCCGCGAAAGCCAGGCCGGTGACTATGAAGGCCTCGCCGCTTGCCAGCAGGCCGCCGAACAGGTCCACGAAGCGGGTTATGGCGGTGAGGGTGATCACCAGCACGCCGCGGTTTATGGCCTTCTCGTCGGCGTTCTCCGAGCCGCCCACTATGCAGGCGGCGCCGTAGGCTATCAGTATGAAGTTGGCCAGCGCGGCCAGCACCTTCAGCTGTACGTCGTCGGCGCCGAAGAGCAGGAAGGAGGACAGCACCGAAACGGCCAGCAGCAGCTTCGAGATCATGTCGGCCTGCTTGCCGCCGGGCAGCAGCCGCTGTCCGCGCAGGGCTATGGTGAGCAGCGCGCCGGCGAAAAGGACCCAGGCCGCAACGGCGCCGGCCCAGGTGGCGCCGTGGAAAAGTTCCCTCGCGCCGGCGGTGTGGTGCCAGAAGAAGGTCATCATGTAAACGGAACCCAGCCAGATCTTGAGCGGCAGGCCGGTGCGCAGCTCGTCGGCGGGGCCGCCCCAGGCCAGCCACAGCACCGAAAGCGACATGCCGGCCATCAGCAGCAGCGTGCCGGAACCGGTCTTCAGCGCGGTATCAGCCGCCAGCATGATGAAGGTCCAGACGCAGGCCGCGCCCAGCGGCAGGCCGGTCTTGCGGCCGGGGTACAGCGCCGCGCCGGCGGCCAGCACGGCCAGGGCCGCGGCCCAGTGCCAGAGCGGCTGCGGCGGGCGGCCGTAGCCGGAGGTGAGAGAGAGCAGGCTGGCCTGGTTCAGCGTGCCCCAGAACAGCACGGTGAAAAGCAGTATGGAATTCAGGCTGGCCGCCAGCGGCCGGCGCGACAGCAGCGCCAGCGGCGCGGACAGCGCGGCCCAGGCGAGGTAGGGCTTCACCGGGTCGCCGCTCAGGTTGAAGATCTGCGCGTAAAGCCCGATCCCCAGTATAGGCATGAAGAACCAGAGGGTCTCGAGGGGGATGGCGGCGGCGGGCTTTTCGTCCAGCCGCAAGGCGGCCTCGGCCACGCCGGCGAGGAGCAGCAGGAAAACGCCCATCTTCAGCATGGCGCCGAGCTTGTCCCAGTTATGCGCGGCCACCAGTATGAAGCCCAGCGCTATGAAGAGACCGGCGGCGGCCGCTATGAAATGCACGGCCTTGAAGCCGGCCATGGGGCGGCGGGCGTAGGCGTCCTGCCAGACCTTGTCGGCCTGCTCGGGCGTGATAATGCCGCCGGACGCCGCCGCGGCGAGGTCCGCTTTCAATTTTTTGAAATATGCCATTCTTTTCCCCAAGGACAATTATATTATAAATGGAAGCCCCTATTTTATAGAATTGAGGCATGCATGACCGCGAAAGAACGCTGAACATACTCGGCTGGGGGGCCTTCGCCTTCGCCTGCTCGGTGTTCCTGCTGCCGGTCATAAACCCCGACCTTTTCTGGCATCTCTCGGCGGGGCGCTGGGCCGCGCAGCATTTCGGCCCGCCGCGCGCCGACTCCCTTTCGTGGACCATGAACGGGGCGCCGTGGGTGGATTTCGAATGGCTGACCCAGGGCTTCTATTATCTCCTTTATAAAGCCGGCGGGTTCCCCGCGCTGCTGGCGCTGAAGGCCGCGGTCTTCGTGCTGCTGCTGCTCGTGTTCAGGGCCTGCGCGCTGATGTACGGCCGCCGCGCCGCGCTGGTGCCGGCGCTGCCCTTTCTCGCCGCCGCGCTGATGTCCAACAGCGACCTGCGCCCCGAGAACTTCACGCTGCTCTTCTTCACCGTGACGCTGTACCTGCTGGAGCGGGCGCGGCTGAAAGGCCTGGCGCCGGGCTGGAAGCCGGCGGCCGCCGCCTTCGTCTTCTTCGCGCTGTGGACCAATCTGCACGCCGGCTACATGTACGGCCTGGCGCTGATAGGCCTTTACGCGGCGGGGGAATTCCTGGAAGAGGAACTGCCTTTTATATACGGCCGCGCGCCTTTCGCCCGCCCGGCCCGCGCCCTCTGGCATATGCGGCTGTTCGCGGCCGGCCTCGCGGCCAGCCTGGTGAACCCCTACGGCTGGAACATATACGGCGTGCTGGCCAACCACCAGAAGTACATGGCCGACCTGCAGGCCTATATACAGGAATGGCATACCTTCGACCTGCTGAACGCCTACCAGTGGCCCTACGTGCTGGCGCTGCCGGCGGTGTTCGGCTGCTTCGCCTGGTTCCTGCTGCGCCGCCGCCACGTGCGCTACGCGCATCTGGCCGCTTTGATCTTCTTCGCCTGGGCCTCGGCCAACCACGCCCGCCATATCCCCTTCTTCGTGCTGACCGGCCTGGCCTATACGCTGGCGCTGCCCTGGGAGAGCGTGCGGCTCTCCGGCCGCGGCCGCGCCCTGGCGGCCGCCGGCGCGGCGGCCTTCCTGCTGCTCACCGGGCTTTATTACAACCGCTTCGTCTGGCGCAACTACGCGCCCGGCGCCACGGATTTCAAGAACGCCTCCGAGGGGCTCGCCTCTTTCCTGAAGGCGGAGAAGGGCACGCTCGCCGGGCTGCGCATGTACAACCCCTGGGGCTGGGGCGGCTGGCTGGGCTGGGAGCTGGGGCCCGACTACAAGGTGTTCATGGACGGCCGCTACCTTTTCCACGAGAAGATCCCCGAGGCCATAGGCCTTACCGAGAACAGCGCCAACTGGAAGCCCTTCCTTGAAAAATACGGCTTCGGCCTGGTGGTGCTGCAGCTGGGCGGGCCGCAGGTGCCGGTGAAGCAGACCATGCCCGGCGGCGGCACCGCTATGTTGTGGCGCCCCGACTACCTCTTCTACCTGCCGCGGCGCGACTGGGCCGTGGTGTACTGGGACGTGAAGATCGCCGTGCTGGCGCGGCGCTCCGCCGTGCCGGCCGGCTGGCTGGCGGCGCATGAGTACAAGTGGCTGCGGCCCGGCGACCTGATAAACATCGTGCCGCCGCTCGCGGCCGGCGGCGTGCCGCTGCGGGCGCTGCGCGCCGAAGCCTCGCGCTACCTGCGCGGGGCCGAGATGAGCGGTCCCTGCTCCGCCGCCAACGGCGTGGCGCTCTTCATGCGCGACGTCGAGAGGCTCTGCGGCTATAAAGGAATAAGATGCTCCAGATGAACTCCGCCCTGAAAGGCCACCCGCTGTTCCTGTTCCCGGATTTCCGCCGGCTCTTCGTCGGGCGGTCGGTGTCGGCCGTGGGCGACAAGTTCTTCTCCATAGCCATAGCCTGGTGGGTGCTCTCGTCGGCCGGAGAGGGCTCCAAGTTCCACCTCGGGCTGGTGATGGCGGTGAACGTGCTGCCGGTGATAATCTTCGGACCGCTGCTGGGCACGCTGTCCGACCGCTCGGACAAGCGCCGCGTGATGCTGGCCGCCGACGCCGCGCGCGCCGCGCTGGTGCTGCTGCTCGGCCTGCTCTTATGGAGCGGGCGGCTGAACCTTTACTGGCTGTACTCGGTGTGCTTCCTGATCTCCGGCTTCGGCCCGCTGTTCGAGAGCGCCGAGGCGGCGTCCATACTGCGCCTCACGTCGGAAGAGAAGATGCCGCAGGCGGTGGCCGCCGACTCCTCGATACTGCAGATGTCCAACGTCATAGGCTCGGCCCTCGGCAGCGTGCTGATGGCCGCGGCCGGCGTGGCCGGCGCCTTCCTGTTCAACGCCGGCGGCTACCTGGTCTCGTTCGCCGCGGTGTGGGGGATAAGGACGGAACTGAAGCCGGAGGCCCGGACCGAAAGCTCCTTCATCGCCGAGTTCAAGGAAGGCCTGGCCTACACCTTCGGCAACCGGCCGCTGCTGGCGCTGATACTGACCTTCGCGGCCTTCAACTTCTTCGTCTCGCCGATACTCATACTGATACCGATGATAGTGAAGTTCAAGCTGGCGGCGTCGGTGACCTGGCTGGCCGTCTTCGAGACCTTCTTCGCCGGCGGCTCCGCGGCGCTGGCCGCCTGGCTGAGCTTCAGGGAGGCGCGCGGCGGCTTCTACGGCAAGTTGTTCCTTTCGGTGCTGCTGGTGGGACTGACCTTCGGCGGCTTATACTTCTTCTCCGACCGCTACCTGGCCTGCGCCGTGCTCTTCATGGGCGGCGCGGCGCTGGGCGGCGGCAACGCGCTGGCCCTTACGCTGTTCCAGGGCGCCGTGCCCGACGAGATGAAGGGCCGGTTCTTCTCGGTGCTCACCACGCTGGCCTACGCCGTGATGCCGCTGGGCTTCATGGTGAACGGCCTGCTGGCCGAGCGCTTCTCGGTGGATTTCTGCCTGGCCTTCAACGGCCTCGCCGTGCTGGCGCTGTCCTGCGTGGTGCTGCTGATCCCGCGGGTGAAGACCGCCTGAGCGCACCGGCGTCAAAAAGAAAAGCCCCGCGACCGCGGGGCTTTTTCTTGTCTGGCCGCCGGGGTCAGGCCGGGTTCGGGATGTCTATGAACTCGGTCTTCACGCCGAACTTCCTCTCCAGCACCGCGGCCAGCGCCTGCACGCCGGGCTTCTCGGTGTTGTAGTGGCCGGCCGCTATGAAGTTGGAGCGGGTCTCGCGCGCGTACTCCTGCGCCGGCTCGCCGGCCTCGCCGGTGATGAAAAGGTCCAATCCCGCCTCAGCCGCCTGGTCGAACATCGACGAGGCCCCGCCGCTCACGGCGCCGACGGTGCGTATCTTCTTCGCGCCGAAGCGGAAGCAGAGCGGCTCGGCGTCCAGCTTCAGGGCCAGCGCCGCGGCTATCTCGCCGATCTCCAGCGGCCTGGGCAGCCTGCCGCTGAAGCCTATGGTCACGCCCTTGTAGGAACCGAAAGGCCTGAGGCCCTTCGCGCCGAGCATCTTGAGCAGCATGGCGTTGTTGCCGCAGGCCGGGTGGCGGTCCAGCGGCAGATGCCAGGCGCAAAGCGACATGTCCGCGGCCACCAGCGCCGCGAGCTTGCGCTTTAACGGGCCGCAAAAAGGCCGCGCCTCGCCCCACAGCAGGCCGTGGTGGGTTATCAGCATCTGCGCGCCGCAGGCCGCCGCGCGCTCTATGCAGGCCAGCGAGGCCGAGACGCCGAAGGCTATCTTCTTCACGTCGGGCGAACCCTCGAACTGCAGGCCGTTCAGGGAAGCGTCCTTGACGGAGGACGAATCCAGGTAGGAATCGGTGAACCGCACTAACGCGTCGCGTTTTGCCATGTATCCCCCTTGCCGGCTCAGAGCTTGCCCGGCCTTACCGCGTAGATGTAGCCGTTGGAAACGTCGTCGGCGATATGATCGGCCAGCGAGAACTTGCCGCCTTCGGCCGGCGCCAGCAGCAGCGCGGCGTAGCCCCAGTTCATGGGGTTGCCCCTGAGCGCCGCGGCCGGGACCCTCACCGTCACCGCCCCGCCTTCGGCCTTGGGGGCGAAGACGCCCGCCGGCTGCGGGCCCTTGGGCGTGATGCGGTAGAGCGTCGCGGCCGAAGGGGTGACCTCCAGCGCGTACTCCCAGGCGCTGTCGGGGAAAAGCCTGAGAGGCCTGCCCTCGAGCGGGCGGGTCATGCCCGCGCGCGGCCTGCCGTTTATGTCCATGTACAGGTCCAGCCTTATGTGGCTGAAGCCGGAAGGGTTCTTCTGCGAATTGTCGATGGCCGCCGGCGTGAACGTGAACGTCGTGCCGTCGGGGCCGGCCTGCACGCGCAGCGCGGCCAGCTTCCAGACCTTGTAGGGGTCGGCGCCGGCGGACAGCTTGGGCCCGTTGGCCGGCACGTCCGGCTTGCGCGAGACGTTCTTTATCTCGAAGGAGCCGGCTGACAGCGAGACCGAGAGCTTCTCCGCCTGCGCGTCGCCGGAGACGGCGTCGGAGAGGCTGGAGAAGGCCCACTGCGGCGGGGCTTTCTGCATCACGCGCCAGGCGTTGCCGAGGGCGCTGCGCAGTTCCACCTCGGCCTCGGAGGCGGTCTCCGCGTCGGCGGAGGCCAGCGCGGCCAGCTTGCCGCCGTCCTCGGCGGCGAAATACTCGTCGAAGGCCTGCCGGGCCCGGCGGTAGTCACCCTGGAAGGAATTGAGGTGCAGCGACAGCGCGGCCCTGGTCTGCGCCATGGCGGCCAGCGCGCCGGCCTGCACCGGCGCCGCGGCCCAGGCGGAATAGTCGCCGCTCCACGGCGAGGCCGCGGCCGAGATGTCGGCGGCGGCCGGCGAGGTGGAGACGGCGGTCTTCAGGGCCTCGCTCACGGTCACGCGGCGCGGCGCGGCGGGCGCGCGCAGCTCGGCCAGCAGGGCCTCTCTCGACGAGGCCAGCCCGCCCGGCAGGGTCTCGTCGAAGACCACGAACGGGGCCGCCTGGGAGGTGGAGGAATACAGGGTGAACGGCACGGCGTAGACGCCGCCGTTCTCCAGCACGGCCGCGGCGGTGGAGGCCAGCGGGCCGCAGGCTATCCATTTCACGCCGAGAGCGCGGGCCAGCGGGAAGTAATCGGCGGTAAGTCCGCCGGGCGTGGCGGCCAGCCCGGAGGGGGCCTTCCCGAGGGCCTTGGCGGCGGCTTCCTTGTCCAGGCCCAGCCTGAGGCCGAGGAAGTACTGGTCGGAGGAGAGCGAGGCCGTGGAAGGCTTGCCGGACCATTTCACGTCGGGCGAAGCGGCGGCGTAGAGCAGCGGCAGCGGCGCGTCCCCGGCGGGGCGCAGCGCCAGTTCGAGGCGGCCTTCCTTCTCCAGCCTGCGCAGACGCTCCTCGAGGCCCTTCGGCAGCTCGGAGGCGGAGACCGTTATGGCCAGGGCCTTGTTCTTCTCCAGCTCGGCTATCACGGCGTCGGAGCCGGACAGCGAGGAGGGTACCCAGAGCACGGCCTGCTGCGCTCCGGCGGCGCCTGCCCAGCAGAGCAGGGTGGCGAATAAAGTCTTTTTCATATGGTCCTTATTTTACGGTGAGCACCGAGACCTTGCGGCCGGCCTCGTCGGCCGTGTCAGGGTTCAGCGGGTCCAGCGTCTCCTGCCCGTCGACGCGGCATACGTACTTGTACTTGCCCGGCGGCAGCGGCACCAGCGCCTCCCACGAGTCGCGGCCGGCCTTTATCATGGGCAGCGCGTCGGGGTTCCAGCGGTTGAAGTCGCCGGCTATCTTCACTTCCTTCGCGCCGGCTATCTTGACGGTGAACTTCACGAAGCGCAGCTCGGGCTGCGGCGGTTCCTGCGGGCCCTGCGGGACAGGGTGCTGGTGCGCCGGCGGGACCAGCGCGGTGCGCGACGGCTTGACGGTGGCCACGCTCCAGTGCCCGACGAAATTGAAATATTTCTTCACCGCGTTGTTCACGATGACGCTGGGCACGCTGACCAGCACGAAGGCGGCCGCGGCCAGCAGCATGAGGAGCGCTTTGCGTTCTATCACTTGTCCGCCCCGTCGTCCAGGCGGGGGCGCAGCCGGGGCTTCGCGCCCAGCTCCGCCGCCAGCGCCTTGAATTTCTCCGTGTCCACGCCGTTGTCCTCCACGGCGGTGGCGTACACCTCGGGCAGCGAGGCCGCCGCCGAGCGTATGAACTCCTTGACCTTCTCGAAACCGTTCGCGGCCCAGCGCTCTTCGGGGCGCATGATCGCCGCCCACTGGGCCGGGTCGGGCGTGTTGAGGCTGACGTGCACCGAGTCCACGAGCCCCTTCATCTCGGCGGCCACGTCGCGGCCCCAGACCGCGTTGGCGAGGCCGTTGGTGTTGACGCGTATGCGCAGGCCGGCAGGCAGCGGGGCCGCGGCGCCGGACCTTATGGCGCGCGCGCATTCCAGCAGCGCGTCCACGCGCATGGTCGGCTCGCCGTAGCCGCAGAAGACCAGTTCGGAGAAGGGGGCGGACGCCCATTCGCGCCCGGCCTCGCGCAGCACCTCGGCCGCGGAAGGCTCCGCGCCGCCGAGGTTCAGGTCGTGGCCGTGGTAGTCCATCTTCCACGCGTTGCGCACGCAGAAGACGCAGGAATTAGGGCAGCGGTTCGTCAGATTGACGTAGAGCCCGTTGCCGTGGCGGTAGACTATGGTGCGTTCTTTCATCGCCTTCCTCGCTTCTCCCTTTCCCTTTATTCTATCATTTAGACATGCGGATTTTGATAGCCCCGAACGCCTTCAAGGGCACGCTTACGGCCCGGCGCGCCGCCGCCGCGGCGGCCGCCGGCGTAAGGTCCGCGCTGCCGCGGGCCGCGGTGGACGCCCTGGCCATAGCCGACGGCGGCGACGGCCTGCTGGACGCCCTGCGCCCGGCGCTCGGCGGGCGCCTGGTGCGCACCGCCGTCGACGGGCCGCTCGGCGAGCCCGTGAAAGCGCGCTGGCTGCTGGCCGGCCGCACCGCCGTCATAGAGATGGCGGAGGCCTCCGGGCTTAAATATATGAACGGCCGCGGGCTGCGGCCGATGGACGCCACCACCCGAGGCGTGGGCCAGCTGATGGCCGAGGCCGTGCGGCTGGGCGCGACCGAGATAGTGGTGGGGCTCGGCGGCAGCGCCTCCAACGACGGGGGCGCCGGCTGCGCCGAGGGTTTCGGCTTCAGGCTGCTGGGCCGCGACGGGCGGCCCGTGCGGCCGGGCGCTGGTGGGCTGGTCTCGCTGGCGGCCGTGCTGCCCGGGACCGGCGCCGCGCGGCTGCGCGGCGTGAAGGTGTACGGCCTCGCCGACGTGAAGAACAGGCTTTTCGGCCCGCTGGGCTCGGCCCGCGTGTTCGGCCCGCAGAAAGGCGCCGGCCCGCGCGAGGTGCGCCTCATAGACGAGGGGCTCAGGAACTACGCCGCCGTGCTGAAGGCCTGGCCCGGCCGGGACGTGGCCCGCCTCGAGGGCGGGGCCGCCGCTGGCGGGCTGGGGGCTGGGCTCGCCGCCTTCTTCGGCGCCGAGCTGCTGGACGGCTCGGCTTATGTGCTGGAGCGCGCCGGCTTCGGCCGGCTGCTGCGCCGCGCCGGCCTGCTGATAACGGGCGAGGGCCGCTTCGACAGGCAGACCTTCTACGGCAAGGCCCCGGGCGCGGCCATAGCCGCCGCGCGGGCGCTGGGGGTGCCGGCCGTGGTGGTATGCGGCTCCTCGCTGATAAAGGACCGCCGGACCTTGTCCCGGCTGGGGGTGGCCGGCGTCATAGAGGCGGGAATGGAACCCTCGCCGGCCGCCGCCCTGCGCCGGGCCGTAGCCGCCGGCCTGCCGGCCATACTGGCCGGCCTGGGCCGCCGGGCCTGAGGCCTCTTTTCTTGAGGCTCTAATTTTATTATTATATATCCCTGTTAACGGCCGTCCGCGGCCGGCGCACCGTTTTCTATAAGCGAGGAAAAAATGAGTTCCCACCAGTCAAACCAGATCTCCTTCGGCACCGACGGTTACCGCGGGATCATAGCCCGGGACTTCACCTACGACGTGGTGCGCAAGATAGCGCAGGGCATGGCCGACTACGTGGCCTACAAGTACATGCGCACCGAGAAGCCGACGATAGTCGTGGGCTACGACCGCCGCTTCATGTCGGACCGCTTCGCCCGCACGCTGGCCGAGGTGCTGGCCGCCAACGGCCTGAGCGTCACCCTTTCCGAGACCCCGGTGCCCACCCCCGCCGTCAGCCTGCTTACCACGAAAGGCTTCGGCCTCGGCGTGATGATAACCGCCAGCCATAACAAGCATTTCTACAACGGCATAAAGATAAAGCAGAACGGCCGCTCGGCCCCGCCCGCGGTGACCGCCGAGGTGGAGAACTACGTGGGCAAGGCCGTGCCGCTGAAGCCCAACGGCGCGGCTGTGGCGATGAAGGACTTCCGCCCGGCCTACGTCGAGTACCTGGCCTCCAAGGTGCAGGCCTCCAAGGTCCTGCCCAAGCTGCCCGGCCCGGTGGCCGTGGATTTCATGCACGGCGTCGGCGCGGAGACCGCCGGCGTGTTCGGCACGAAGAACGTGCTGCCGCTGCGCGAGAAGCACGACCCGCTTTTCGGCGGCGTGGCCCCCGAGCCGGTGGAGAAGAACCTGCAGCCGCTGGTGGACGCCGTGAAGAAGCACAAGGCGCTTTTCGGCGCCGCCCTCGACGGCGACGCCGACCGCTTCGCGCTGGTCTCGGACAAGGGGCAGTACATGACCCCGTGCCAGACCGGCCCGCTGATGCTCGAGTACCTGCTGACCAAGGGCAAGTACAAGGGCAAGATCGTCCAGGCCGTCTCGATGGGCTTCCTGACCAAGCGCATAGCGCGCGCGGCGGCCCTGCCTTTCGAGGAGACCCCCGTCGGCTTCAAGTACCTGGCCGAGAAGATGCTGCAGGAGGACGTCACCTTCGCGGTGGAGGAATCCGGCGGCTACGCCTGGAAGGGCAACCTGCCCGAGCGCGACGGCGCGCTGACCGCGCTGTTCATAGCCGAGATGGTGGCGAAGACCGGCAAGTCCGTGTCCGCGCTGTACGCCGAACTCGAGAAGAAATACGGCAAGTCCTGCTTCGTGCGCCGCGACTTCGCCCTGGAAAAAGCTATCCCCAACAAGCATTCGTTCGCCGTGAAGATAAAGAAGAAGCTGCCCAAATTGCTGCTCGGGCACAAGATCACGGAGACCAACACGATAGACGGCCTGAAGATAGTGCTCGACAACGACTGGTGGGTGCTGATGCGCCCGTCCGGCACCGAGCCGCTGCTTCGGACCTACGCCGAGACCGACAGCCAGGAGAATACGAAGAAGTTCCTGGACTTGGCGTTCAAACTGGTAGAGCAGAAATAAAGGAGAAAGAAATGAACTTCAAAGGCAAAAGGTACGTGAGTTCCGAGTCGGTGACGGAGGGGCATCCCGACAAGGTGTGCGACCAGATTTCGGACGCGGTGCTGGACGAGATCATGAAGAAGGACCCGGCGGGCCGCGTGGCCTGCGAGACCTTCATCACCCGCGGCATGGTGGTGGTGGGCGGCGAGATAACCACTAAGACCTACGTCGACGTGGACACGCTGGCGCGCCAGGTGATAAAGGACATAGGCTACACGGACGCGAAGTACGGCTTCAACCACGAGACCTGCGCGGTCATCAACGTGATAGGCCGCCAGAGCCCGGACATCGCCCAGGGCGTGGACACCGGCGGCGCCGGCGACCAGGGCCTGATGGTGGGCTACGCCTCCGACGAGACGCCGGAGCTGATGCCGCTGCCGCTGCAGCTGGCGCAGCGCCTGACGATGCGCCTCGCCGAGGTGCGCAAGAAGAACATCCTCCCGTACCTGGGCCCCGACGGCAAGAGCCAGGTCACCGTGGAATACCATGACGGCGAGCCGGTGCGCATAGAGACCATCGTGCTCTCTTCGCAGCACACCGAGGAGATCCTCGACAAGTCCGGCCACCAGATCACCGAGAAGAGCCGCCGCGAGATCATCGACGCGGTAATCACCCCGGTCATCGACAAGCGGATGATGGACAAGAACACCAAGATCTACATCAACCCGACCGGCAAGTTCGTGGTCGGCGGCCCGCAGTCGGACACCGGCGTGACCGGCCGCAAGATCATCGTGGACACCTACGGCGGCGTGGCCCCGCACGGCGGCGGCGCGTTCAGCGGCAAGGACTCCACGAAGGTGGACCGCTCCGCGGCCTACATGGCCCGCTACATCGCCAAGAACATCGTGGCGGCTAAGCTCGCGCGCGAGTGCACGGTGCAGCTGGCCTACGCGATAGGCGTGGCCGAGCCCGTGGGCCTGTACGTGGACACGCACGGCACCGGCGCCATCGCCGACGAGAAGCTCTCGAAGATAGTGCGCTCGAACTTCGACCTGACGCCGCGCGGCATCATAAAGACGCTGAAGCTGCGCGCGCCCGTGTTCCGCCGGACGGCCGCCTACGGCCACTTCGGCCGCGCGGGTTTCGCGTGGGAGAAGACCGACGCCGCCGCCATGCTGAAGAAGAAGGCGGCCGCCGAGCCGAAGGCGGAGTGCGCCTGCTGCTGCGGCTGACGATCGTACGGTACGCGCCGGGGCCAACGGGGGTTCGGTCCCGGCGCGCTTAGTACACTAGGGGGAAATATGAAGATACTGCTGGTTGAAGATAACGCGCTTACCCGCTACACGATAAAGTCGCTGCTGGATAAGCTGGGCCACGAGGTGGTGGCCGAGGCCGAGGACGGCGCCGGGGCCGTGAAGTACTTCAGGGAGTTCAAGCCCGACGTCGTGTTCCTCGACCTGATACTGCCGGGGCGTTCCGGCGTCGAGATACTCGAGGACCTGCGCGCGGTGGACCCCGCGGCGCGCGTCGTGGTGATAACCGCCGTGGAGCAGGACGAGATAGACAGGCGGCTCGCCGACAAGGGCGTGAGCGCGATACTGCGCAAGCCGTTCTCGTTCGAGGATTTCAAGACGCTGATGCGCGACCTGGCCTGACAAGGCATGAACGATAAAGCGAGACAAGCCCTGGAAAGGATAGCCTTCCTGAGCCTGGAGAGGTGCGTGGCCAAGCTGTCGCGCATCTCCGCGGGCCGGTGGAAAGTGGCGGAGGCCGCCGTTTCGCTGCGCAGCATGGAGGAGGCCATAGCCTCGGCCCCTTCCGGCGCCGGCGCCGCCGTCTATTTCGACGTGAGCGGGGAATGCCCTTTCGCGTCGATGGTGGTGTTCCGCCCCGACGACATAGAGATACTTTCCCGCGGCTTCCTCGGGTTCTCCTTCTCGAAACTGCCGACGCTGAGCCAGGCGCACGAGCTGCTGCTGTCGGAGCTCGGCAACATCATACTCAACGCGCTGGTGGGCTCGCTGTCGGGCGCCCTCGGGCGCAGTTTCCTGCCTTCGGTCCCGAAATGCGTGCAGGGCGAGCCGCGCTTCCTGCTGGAAGCCCTGTGGACCTCGATGGACCGCGGTTCCCGCCACAGCCTGGTCGCGGTGACGCTGGATTTGGAGTGCGACGGGAACGTGACGCGCAGCGAGGTGCTGACCGTCATCCCCGACGCCATGGAAGAGGCGCTCGCCGGGGCGCTGCAGAGCGGTTCCTGACCGCAAGATCCGCCCGGGGTTCCCCGGGACTTTTAATGGAGATGCTCATGAGGAAAATACTCGCACCCTGTCTCGCCGCACTGACCCTGCTGGCCGCCGCCGCGGCCGCCTCCGCCCAGACCCAGATCGCCGGGGTGGGCTGGGAGGTGTCCCGCGTACAGGGCAAGGAACGCGCCCCGTTCTCGGCCGTTACCGAGCTGCGCGCTTCCCCCGAGCTGAAGTTCACCGACAGCCTGCGCGCCATAGTGACGCTGCGCAACCCGGCCGCGAAGCCGGTGGAGGGCCTGGTGCTGCGCTACGCGCTGCGCCTGCGCCTGCTGAAGAAGGGCGACTCGCCCGAAAAGGCCTTCTGGGCCGTGCCGTTCTACTTCGAGGAAGTGCGCGTGACCAAGATAAACCCTTCCTCCGACCGGCAGGTGAAGCTGATACGTTTCGAGCTCGCCGAGCAGCTGAAGAAGCTGCGCAACACCGGCCTGGTCCCCACCGGGCTGAAAGCCGAGCTGATGATCTCGCCGAGGCTCGGCGACGACCCGGCCGCGATCATGCGCGAGGCCGTGATAGACATTCTCCCGCCGGAAACGGCGAAACCCTGACGGAGGCCATATGCTGGACATCAAGACGCTGCGCGCCGACCCCGAAAAAGCCAAGCTCGCGATGAGCGGCCGCAGCGGCAACTACCTGCCCGTTCTCGAACAGATATTCCAGAAGGACGCCGCGTACCGCGCCGCCCTCGCCGAGATAGAGGAACTGCGCTCGAAGCGCAACGAGGTCTCGAAGAAGATACAGGTCGCCAAGGCCTCCAAGGACGAGGCCGCGGCCCAGGCCGCCATGGCCGAGGCCAACGCCGCCAAGGAAGCCGTGAAGTCCCGCGAGGAACTCACCGCCGCGCTCGAGAAGGAACTGAACGCGCTGCTGCTCTCCGTGCCGAACCTGCCCGACCCGCAGGTGCCGAAGGGCGGCGGCTCGCAGGACAACAAGGTGGTCTTCGAGGACGTCTCCAACCGCCGCGAGTTCGCCTTCAAGCCGCTGGACCACCACGCCGTGGGAGAGAAGCTGGGCATACTGGATTTCGCCACCGCCGCCAAGCTGTCGGGCGCGCGCTTCGCGCTGCTCCGCGGCCAGGGCGCCAGGCTCGAGCGCTCGATCATCCAGTTCATGCTGGACCTGCACACCCGCGAGCACGGCTACACCGAGATCTTCCCGCCCTACCTCGTTACCCCGGAGACCATGACCGGCACCGGCCAGCTCCCCAAGTTCGAGGAGGACCTCTACAAGATAGCCGCCGAGCCGCCGATGTACCTGATCCCGACGGCCGAGGTGCCGCTGACCAACATGTTCCGCGGCGACCTGCTGAAGGAGGACGAGCTCCCGAAGAAGTTCACGGCCTACACCGTCTGCTTCAGGCAGGAGGCCGGCTCCTACGGCAAGGACACCCGCGGCCTGATACGCAACCACCAGTTCAACAAGGTGGAGCTGGTCTGGCTGACCAAGCCCGAGGATTCCATGGCAGCGCTGGAGACCCTGCGCGCCGACGCCGAGAAGGTGCTGAAGCTGCTGAAGATCCCGTACCGCGTGCTGGAGCTCTGCACCGGCGACATGGGCTTCTCTTCGGCCAAGACCTACGACCTCGAGGTGTGGATGCCGAGCGAGGGCGTGTTCCGCGAGATCTCCTCGTGCTCCAACTGCACCGACTTCCAGGGCCGCCGCATGAACACCCGCTTCAAGCGCGCCGACGGGAAGAAGACCGAGTTCGTCCACACGCTGAACGGCTCGGGCCTCGCGGTGGGCCGCACCTTCGCGGCCATACTCGAGAACTACCAGCAGGCCGACGGCTCCGTGGTGGTGCCCGAGGCGCTGCGCCCCTACATGGGAACGGACGTGATAAAGTTATGAAGAAGACGCTGTTAGCGCTGCTGTTGTGCGCCTGCGCCGCGGCCAACGCGGCCGCCGGCACCCCTAAGTACGAGCCCCTGCCCGACGACCTGCGGCTGCTCTCCAAGAAGGGCATAGACGCCATCTACTCGGTGGACATCCCCGAGGCCAGGAAGAACTTCTCCGAGGCGCTGGCCAAGTACCCGGACCATCCTTACCCGCATTTCGGCATGGCCATGACCAAGTGGGCCACGCTCGAGTACCTCGAGGACGAGTCGGACCCCAAGCTGGACAAGGAATACGCGGCCATGACCGACGAGGCCATAGACGTCGGCCTGAAGTGGATCAAGAAGCACCCCGGCGACGCCAACGCCTACCTGTGCCTGGGCGGCATGTACGGCCTGCGCGCCCGCCTCGCGGTGCTGCAGCACCGCTGGATCAAGGCGTACTTCGACGGCAAGAAGGCCATCTCCAACACCAAGATGGCGCTCAAGATAGACCCCGAGATGTACGACGCCTACCTCGGCCTCGGCATGTACGAGTACTACGCCGGCACGCTGTCCGGCGTGGTGAAGATACTGGCCAAGTTCTTCCTGCGCGGCGACGCGAAGGAAGGCATACGCCTGCTCAACGTCTGCAAGGAGAAGGGCTACTTCAACGCGCTGGCGGCCAAGCTGCTGCTGATAGAGATCTACACCACCACCGGCAGCCCGTACATGAACCGCGAGCTGGCCGTGAAGTGGTCGCGCGAGCTGCGCGAGGCCTATCCCGTGCACCCGCAGATGCATTTCGTCGAGATAGTCTCGCTTTACGAGAACCGGCAGTACGACGAGAGCCGCCGCGAGTCGCTGGCCTACCTGAAGGCCGTCGAGGAGGGCAAGCCCTCCTACCGCCGCCGCTACCTGCCGCGCGTGATGACCGCTATAGGCACGACGTACCTCGTTGAGAAGAGGTACGACGAGGCCGCCGACTGGTTCGCGAAGGCCGCGGCCACGCTGAAGGAAGACCCGAAGGCCCACCCGGCCCGCTGGGGCGTCTGGGCCATAGTGCGGCTCGGCAACGTTTACGACCTGAAGGGCCTGCGCGCGAAGGCGCTGGCCTATTATAAGGAAGCCCGCGCCTACAAGGACGAGTGGGGCTTCTACGAGTCGATAGACGTTTACCTGAAGAAGCCTTTCGCCGAGGCGCAGCTGCCCGGCCAGATGCCTCCGCCCTGAGAGCCCGGCCGCCGGCCCGCCGGCGGCCCGCAACCCCGTGACGCTGGAAGAATTCGAGAAAGAGACCGCCGCCGCCCTGGAGCGCCTGCCTCCGGAGTGGCGCGCGCGCCTCGAGAACGTGGTGGTGACGGTGGCCGCCCGCCCGACGGCGGCGCAGGAGCGGCGCTTCGGCCGCGGCCTGCTGGGGCTTTACGAGGGCGTGCCGCTGCCCGAGCGGGCGCAGGGCTACAGCGGCGCGATGCCCGACAAGATAACCCTTTTCAAGGACAACCTGGAGGCCGGCTGCCGGAACGCGGCCGGGCTGCGGCGCGCCGTGAGGCACACCGTGATGCACGAGCTGGCCCATTATTTCGGCATGACCGACGAGGAACTTAAGGAGAAAGGCCTTTACTAGGCCGGCGTATGGAAGACATCAACGAGATGGCCGAGGGATCGAGGCGCCAGCTTACCGCGCGCGCCGTAGTGGCGGGCATGCTGCTGGGCGGCTTCATGAGCCTGTCCAACCTCTACGTGGCGCTGAAGACCGGCTGGAGCATAGGCGTGTCGATAACCGCCGGCATACTGGCCTACGCCATCTTCGCGGCGCTGCTCAAGCTGCGCGTCGTCCGCCGGGCCTTCGGCATGCTGGAGAACAACGCGATGCAGAGCGTCGCGAGCGCGGCCGGCTACATGACCGGCGGCGGCACCGTGGCCGCGATACCGGCGCTGATGATGATCACCGGCACGGTGATGGGCGGCTGGCAGATGTTCTTCTGGATCACCTCGATAGCCATGCTCGGCGTGGTGATGGCGATACCGATGAAGCAGCAGATGATCAACGTCGAGCAGCTGCGCTTCCCCACCGGCATAGCCGCGGCCGAGACGCTGAAGGCGCTGCACGGCGAGGGCGAAGGCGGCGCCGGCAAGGCGCGGCTCCTGGGCTGGGGCGGCGCGGCCGGGGCCTGCGTGGCCTTCCTGCGCGACGCGAAGGCGCCGTGGATGCCCTGGAACCTGCCCGAGAAACTGCAGATCCCTTTCATGCGCCTCGCCGGGAGGCCGCTCGCCGACTACACGATCTCCTTCGAGGGCAGCCTGATCATGCTGGGCGCCGGCGCCATCATGGGCTTCCGCGCGGCCTGGAGCATGCTGCTCGGCGCGGCGATAAACTTCGGCGTGCTGGCGCCGCGGCTCTACGAGAGCGGCGTGATAGACCCGAAGCTGGGCTACAAGAACATCGTCGCGTGGAGCGTGTGGTTCGGCTCGGCGATGATACTGACCAGCGGCCTGCTGGCCTTCGCCTTCCAGTGGCGCACCGTCGTGCGCGCCGTTAAGAGCGTGGGCGCGGCCTTCGGCGGCCCCGGCGACGGCGAGTCCGCCGAGGTGCCTATGCTGTGGTTCTTCGCCGGCCTTCTGCTGCTGTCGCCGTGCGTAGTCTTCCTCGAATGGTTCCTGTTCGGCATAAAGCCGTGGATGGGCGTGCTGTCGGTATTCCTGGGTTTCTTCATCGCTATCGTGGCCTGCCGCGCCACCGGCGAGACCGACACCACGCCGACCGGCGCGCTCGGCAAGATAACGCAGATCACGTTCGGCGCGCTGGCCCCGGCCAATATCACGACGAACCTGATGACCGCCAACGTCACCGGCGGCGTGGGCCTGCACGCGGCCGACCTGCTGACCGACCTGAAGAGCGGCTACCTGCTGAAGGCGGACCCGCGCCAGCAGTTCTGGGCGCAGTTCTTCGGCGTGCTGGCGGGCTCGCTGTTCGTGGTGCCGGCCTACCGGCTGCTGATCCCGACGGCCGACGTGCTGGGCACCGACGCCTGGCCGGCCCCCGGCGCGCAGACCTGGAAGGGCGTGGCCGAGCTGCTGGCTAAGGGCTTCCACACGCTGCACCCGACGGCGCAGGCGGCGCTGGCCGTGGGCGCGGTGCTGGGTATAGCGCTGGTGCTGCTGGAGAAGGCCTTCCCGAAGTACAGGAAGTACATCCCTTCGGCCACCGGCCTGGGCCTGGCCTTCACGACGCCGGCCTTCAACACCATCTCCATGTTCTGCGGCGCCGGCATAGCGCTGCTGATAGAGCGCCGCAACGCCGCCGCGGCCGAAAAACTCGTGGTGCCGGTGAGTTCCGGCTTCATAGCCGGCGAGAGCCTGGTGGGCGTGCTGATAGCCGCGCTGGTGGTGGCGGGCGTGCTGCGATGAAGGGGAAGTATTCCCACGTGCTGTGGGACTGGAACGGCACGCTGATGGACGACGCCGCGCTCTGCGTGGACGTCTTCAACCTGATAGGCGCGAAGCGCGGCCTGCCGCACATGACGCTGGAGCGCTACCGCGAGATCTTCGGTTTCCCGGTGAAGGACTATTACGAGGCCGCCGGTTTCGACTTCGGCCGCGAGAGCTTCGAGGCCGTGGGGCGCGAATGGATGGACGAGTACGAGCGCCGCAAGTACGGCTGCCCGCTGCGCGAGGGCGCGGCCGGGGCGCTGCGCGCCGTGGCCGGTCTCGGCATAGGCCAGGCGGTGCTCTCCGCCTATTCGTCGGAGCTGCTCAAGGAGACCGTCGGGCATTACGGCCTGGCCGGCTACTTCCAGAGGCTCTGCGGCCTGGACACCATATACGCGCCTAGCAAGGTGGAACTGGGCCGCCGCCTGGTGGCCGAGCTGGGCGCGCGCCGCGGCGGGGTGCTGATGGTGGGGGACACCGCGCACGACCTGGAGACGGCCGAGGCCATAGGCGCGGACTGCGTGCTGCTGGCCGGCGGCCACCAGAGCAGGGCGCGGCTGGAGCGCACCGGGGCGCGGGTGCTCTCCTCGGCGTCCGAACTCCTCTCTATTTCGTTCTCTTGACCGGCCTGGCCCGGCGCAGGTAGCCGGTGGCCGACACTATGCGGGCCGGTACCAGGTCGCCGGGCTTCGGCGGGCGCGCGCCCGCCGGCGTTTCCAGTTCCACGCGGCCGTCTATGTCCGGCGCGTCGCGGTAGGTGCGGCCGAACAGCGGCGAATCCATCAGCAGCGTGCAGCGCTTCCCTTTCAGCTCCGCGTTCAATTCGTCCACCACGCCGCTCTGGGCGGCTATCAGGGCCTCGGCGCGCTCGGTCTTCACTGATTCAGGCACCTGGCCGGCCATGGCGGCCGCCGCGGTGCCGGGCTCGCGGGAGTACTTGAACACCGCCACGTTGTCGAAGCGGGTCTCCTTCACGAAAGCCAGCAGTTCCTCGAACTCGGCGCGGGTCTCGCCGGGGAAGCCGGCTATGAAATTGGTGCGCAGGGCTATGTCGGGCATCGCGCGGCGCAGCTCGGCTATCTTCTCCCGTATGGACCTGGCCGTGGAGGCGCGGCGCATGCGCCTGAGCACCCCGTCGGAGGCGTGCTGCAGCGGCATGTCGAGGTAGCGGCAGACGCTCTTGTTCGCGGCCATCGCCTTTATCAGCCCCGGCGTGACGCGCTCGGGGTACACGTACATCAGGCGCCACCAGCGCACGTCCTTCAGCTTCACAAGTTCCTTCAGCAGCCTGTCCAGCGAGGGCCGGCCGTACAGGTCCGTGCCGTAGGCGGTGGTGTCCTGCGCTATCAGCGAAATTTCCTTCGCGCCGCTTTCCGCGAGGCGCGCGGCCTCCTCCACCACGTCGGCCAGGGGCTTGGACGTGAAGGGCCCGCGTATGGACGGGATCAGGCAGTAGGCGCAGCGGTTGTCGCAGCCGTCGGCGATCTTGAGGTAGGCGCTGTGCGGCGCGGTAAGGCGCGCCTTGAGCCGCGGGGCGTTAAGCGGCCCGCCGGCGGGCAGCACGTAGGCGCCGCCCTTGTCGAGGGCGCGCGCGGCCTCGGCCAGCGCGTGTATGCCGACGGCGGCGTCCAGCCCGGGGAAGCGCTTGAGGAGCCGCTCCTTCTCGCGCTCGACGAGGCAGCCGGTCACTATCACCTTGGCGAGCCTGCCGCGGGCCTTCAGCCCCAGCAGGCGCTTCAGCTCGGCCTCGGATTCCTTCACGGCCGAGCCGAGGAAAGCGCAGGTGTTGAGGAGGGCGGCGTCGGCGCCGTCCTCGTCGGGGGTGAGCTGCCAGCCGGCGGCGGCGAGCTCGCCCGCCATCACTTCGGCGTCGGAGAGGTTCTTGGGACAGCCCAGGGATACGATGAAGAGTTTAGGCATGGCTATGGCGCGGCGCGCCGCGGATCAATGCTTCTCGAGGCGCTTTATCAGGACGAAGGTTATCCAGCCTATCAGCAGCATGGCGCAGAGGAACATGGGATAGGCCATTTTCCAGTTCTCTATGCCGGTCATCGCCGAGAACTCGGACATGCCGCCCACGCCGGCGAAGAAGCTCGGCACCGCCACCGCGATGACGACGGCGTTGAGGTTCTTCATCAGGATGTTGAGGTTGTTGCTGACGATGGAGGCGCGCGCTCCGACGAGCGACGCGAAGATGTTGGAGTAGATCGACGCCTGCCTGTAGCACTGCTGGTTCTCGATCATGATGTCGTCGAGGAACTCGACGCTGCGCGGGGAGAGGCCGATCTTGTCGGCGCTGTGCTTGAGGCGCTCTATCACGCTGGTGTTCGAGGTGATGGCGTTGACGTAGTAGACCAGGCTCTTCTCGAGGGTGAACATGTTGATCAGATGCCTGTTCTCCATCGAGTAGGTTATCTTGGTCTCGATCTCGTCGGCGATCATGTTGATCACCTTCAAGTGCTCCATGAAATGGAAGATCGAGTTGAAGATCAGCTTGAGGAAGACCTCGCGGATGCCGCCGACCTGCTTGAAGTACTTGCCGGAGAACAGGTTGACGTCCTCCGACAGCGCGACGAGCAGCTTGTCCTTGAACAGGAACAGCCCCATCGACGAGACCTTGAACATGAAATGGTCCTTCGAGGAGTAGTTCTTCGGGCGCTTGAAGATCAGGTCGACATGGTCGGGCTCCAGCTCCATGCGGGCCGGCTCCTCGGGGTCGAAAGCGGAATTGAAATTGTGCTCGTCGAGGTTGAAGTTCTCCACCAGCCACTTCTTCTCGTCCTCGGTGGGGCTTATGACCACCCATATCGACGGGGTCTCGGCCTCGACGGGCTTTATCTGGTGGTCCTCTATCTTATAGCGCTTTATCATGTTCGTCCGGTCCGGCCGGTCATGTAATTGTACTAATTAAAGGCCTATTTTTTGACGTAGCGTATGCGCCGTATGTCGGTGCCCGGGAAATAGAAGTCCAGTATGCCGCGGAAGTCCATGCCGTACTTGCCGGCCAGGCCGGCCGCGCCGCTCTGGCACAGCCCAATCGCGTGGCCCCAGCCGCCGCCGTAGATCCAGTAGTTGCGCACCTTGCCGTTGCGGAAGCGGTTGACCTCTATCTCGAACAGCGTGCTCTTGAGCGAGCTGAAGCCGAGGATGTTCCTTATCAGGTGCTCGCGGTCCACGATCACCGACTTCTTCTTGCCGACGATCTTTATGGAGTTGACGTTGCCCGACGGGGCGCGCCTGAGCGGCAGTATGTCCACCACCTCGCCGACGGCGTAGTCCTTGTTGACGCGGAAGGTCATGTCCTTCTGGCGGATGATCTTCATCCAGCGGAACTCGGCCGAGCGCACGCGGCCGGGGTAGTTGCAGTTGGCCTGCGGGTTGCCCGTTATCCACAGGTACCAGTCCCACGGGTCCAGCGGCGTCACCGGCTTGCCCGGCGCGGAGTCGGGGCGGGTCACCAGGTAGGGCGAGTCGCCCCAGCCGGTGACCTCCTTGGAGGCCTGTATCCAGCCGCCGCAGTTGGAGTGGTAGAAGGTGTAGGCGGGGCGGCCGTGGTAGGTGAGTATCTGGCCCTCGGTGTCCACCACCGCGCGGCTGGTGGTGTTGGCCTCGTTGGACTTGCCCTTGTAAGCCTGGCAATGCTGGCCGTCGCAGAGGTGGTAGCCGTCGGCCTTGTGCTGGCCGCCGCGGGCGCGGCGTATCAGCACCTGCGTGCGGGCTATCACGGCCTGCGCCTTCAGGGATTCGTACGGCCACTGCGGCGCCACCTCGCTGGGCACGACGCCGAGCAGGTACAGCTCGTTCTCTATCACGTTGACCACGCCTATGCCGCGGTCCGCTATGGGGTAGAATTCCATGTAGCCGCGGTACTGGCGGTCCGCGCCGCGGAACCACGGGTTCTTCGTGCGGGAATCCGCGTCGAAGATCAGCGAGCCGCCGGCCGCCGGCTTTACGACCAGCGTGCCTGTGAAGCGGCCGTAGACGGTGCCGGCCGTGTCCTTGAGCACCACGCGGCCGCCGTCGAAGACCAGCGTCCAGGCCTCGTCGGGCGGGATCTCGGCGAAGAGCTTGCCGCTGGCCTTGCCGTACACGCGCAGGCCCTCGAAGGACTTTATCTTGAGCAGGTTGTTGCGCCCCTGCTTGCCGGTGCCGGTCGTGCCTATGCCGACGCGTATCTTCACCGACGGGGCGAGCTTGGCCGCGGCGTCCACCGGCGCCATCTCCAGCGGCTTGGTGATGCGGAACGGCGGGCGGATCTCCTCGGGCTGTTTGGTGAGCTTGCCCTCGAGCACCTTCATCATCTTGGAGGCCACCGGGTGGTGCGGCGCGTAGTCCAGCACGCGGTAGTACTGGTTCCAGGCCTCGTTGAACTTGCCCTGCCTCGCGTATATGCCGGCGAGCGGCAGCCGGGCCTCGGTGAAGGTGGGGTCCTTCCTGAGCGCCTCTATCAGCGCCTGCTCGGCCTCGTCGTACATCTTGAAGTTCATGTAGTTCCAGGCCAGGATGTAGTCGACGCCGGCGAAGTCGGGGCGGAGCTTGCGGTACTTCTCCAGATGCTCCAGCGTGCCGGCCTTGTCGTCGAGGTTGGAATAGACGCTGGCGAGGCCGAGCTCCGCGCGGGCGTGCAGTTCCTGTATGCGCAGCGCGGTCTCGAAGGCCGAGCGCGCGCCGGTGTAGTCGGCCTGGTGGAAGCGCAGCCAGCCCAGCTCGCAGTAGATGTCCGGGTCGTGCGGGTCACGTTCCAGCGCGCGCACCAGGTCGCCGGCGGCCTCGTAGTAGCGGCCGGCCTGCCGCAGGCAGGCGGCGGCGTTCAGGAAAGGCCTGGGGTCGCCCTTGCGTTCCGAGGCCAGCGCCTCGTAGGCCCGGGCCGCGGCGGGCAGGTCCCCTTTCAGGTAAAGGGCGTAGGCGTCCTCGCCGGCCGTCGTCGGGCGGGATTGAAAGAGCAGGAAGAAAAGAATAAGATAGGCTCTTCGCACGTTAATATAATCGTATGAAATTATACGGTGCGAATTGAAGCACGGATGCACGAAGAACTCACCGACGCTCAGCTGGTGGCGGCCTTCCGGGACGGCGATCCGGAGGCCCTCGGCCTGCTTATGGAACGGCACAAGGCCGCGGTATACGGCTATCTGCTGCGCCTCACCTCGCGCCCCGACGCCGCCGAGGACCTGTTCCAGGAGGTGTTCCTGAAACTGGTCAGGAACCCCGCCGCCTACGGCGAGAGGGAGAAGTTCAGGGCCTGGCTGTTCACGGTGGCCAGGAACGCGGCGATGGACCATTTCAGGCGCGAGCGGCTGCGCTCGGCGCTGCCGCTGGAGGGCGACGGCGAGACCCCGGGCGCGGCCGATTTCGCCGCCTCGCCCGAGCCCGGCCCGGAGAAGCAGTTCGAGAACGGGGCGCTGGGGGAGCGGATAAAGGCCGCGCTGGAGCTGCTTTCCCCGGAGCAGCGCGAGGTTTTCTACCTGCGCCATTACTCGGAGCTTTCTTTCAGGGAGATAGCCGACATGCTTAAGGTGCCCATAGGCACCGTGCTGGCCCGCATGAGCCGGGCCGCCGCGCTGCTGCGCAGGGAGCTGGGGGAAGGCGGGCAATAAAAAGCCGCCCCCGCGCGTTCAATTATCAGGAGAGCATATGAGCTGCGGATACGGAGAGAAACTGGTCCTTTACTTCTACGGCGAAGCCGGGGATGCGGCGCGGGCCGAGGTGGAAGCGCACCTCCCCGGCTGCGCGGCCTGCCGCGGGGAGCTGGCCGCCCTGGCGGCGGCTTCGGACTGGCTTGACGCCGCGCGGGTGCAGCCGCCCGCCCGGGCCGTGGCCGCCGTAATGGCCGCCGCGCGTTCGGCCGGCAGGGCCCGGACTTTCCGGTTCGGCTGGCGCGAGGCTCTGTTCAGCGGCGCGCTGGCGGCCGTCATGATGGGAGTGTTCGCTTTCTCCGGCCGCCCGGTCGCCAGTTCCGAACTGGCCTGGAACAGCGGCCTCGACACCAGCCTGGACTCGGTGGAGGAGAGCCTCTACCAGGTAAAGACCGAGGTGGGGACTTCGTCCGGCGACTGGGATTACAGTTACAGCGCTCTCGAGGACGAGAGCAGCCGCGTGAGCGGCAGCGTTTAAGGGGATAAAGGAGAGGTTATGAGGAAGAACCGTATATTCACGGCGGCGCTGGCCGCCATGCTGGCGGCGCCCGCGCTGGCGGCCGCACAGGAAGGCCCGGACGGCGACGTGCCGGACCTGCTGGACGGGCCGGCGCAGGCGGACATGCAGGGCCGCGGTGACAACGGCAGGATGAAGCAGGGCCGCAACCATAAGGCCATGCTCGGCCTTGAGCCCGGCGACGGCCCCGCCATGGGCGGCCCCGTGCTGCTCGGCGAGGACGAGACCCTGGCCCTGATAAAGAAGACCGACGCCGGCTTCGCGAAGAAGCTCGACGACCTGAAGAGCGTGGCCCCGGCCAAGTACAAGAGCATAGTGCAGATGTCGAGCCGCGCGCTGTCCATCTCCAAGATGGAGCAGGACGAGAGCATGCAGAAGAACGTGGTGCGCGGCCTGTCGCTGGAGTTCGAGGTGAAGGAGCTGGGCCTGAAGTACGACAAGGCCTCCGAGGCCGAGAGGAAGGCCATAAAGGAGACCCTGCGCGCCAGGCTGTCGGAACTGTTCGACCTGAAGACCGGCGGCCAGGAGCAGCGCCTGGCCCGCATGCAGAAGGAGATCGTGCGGCTCCGCAAGAACATGGAGAAGCGCAAGGCCAACAAGTCCAAGATAGTGGAACAGCGCCTGGACCAGGTGACCGGCGAAGGTTTCGGCTGGTAGAGCCCGGCCTTACAAATAAAAAAGCCCCGCCGAGCGGGGCTTTTTTATTGTCCCGTCGGGGACTAGCGGACCAGCTTGAAGGCGTCCACCAGGCCGGCGCCCTGGTCGGTGGGCTTCAGGTTGGGGAGCTTCGAGGCCGCGCCGGTCAGGGCCTTGCGCACCTGGTCCGGGCTCTTGGCGCCCGCGCCTACCGCGAGGGCCGCGAGGCCGGCCACGTGCGGGCAGGCCATGGAGGTGCCGGACATCGTGGTGTAGCCGCCGCTCTTGCGGGTGGAGTAGATGTTCACGCCGGGGGCTATCACGGCTATCTCCGCGCCGCGCGAGGAGAAGGAGGCTATCTTGTCGGTGTTGTCGGAGGCCGAGACCGCTATGGCCTGCGGGTACTTGGCCGGGTAGTTCACGGGGCCGGAGTCGTTGCCGGCCGCGCAGACCACCGTCACGCCGGCCTCGCCGGCCTTCTGCATGACCTGCTTAAGGGCCTCGTTGCCCTGGCCGCCGCCGAGGCTCATGTTGACCACGTCCATATTGTTCGTGATGGCCCACTCGATGCCGTCTATGATCCAGGAGTACTGGCCGGAGCCGTTCTTGTCGAGCACCTTGACCGCGTACAGGCTGGCCTTCGGGGCCACGCCGGCCACGCCGACGGCGTTGCGCACGGCTCCGATGGTGCCGGAAACATGCGTGCCGTGGCCCTGGTCGTCCATGGGGTCGGTGCCGGGGGTAACGGCGTTGTAGCCGCCCTTGTAATTGCCCTTAAGGTCGGGGTGGGTGAAATCCATGCCGGTGTCTATGACGGCCACTTTCACGCCCTGGCCCTGGTTGTAGTCCCAGGCCGCGGGGGCGTTGAGGCGTTTCACGCCCCAGGGGATCTCCTTCTGCTCGGCGGCGGGGTCGGCCCTGAAGGCGCCGACAGCGGGCACTTCCGGCAGCGCGCCCTCGCCGATCATGGAGATGGCGCTCTCCACGGTGGGAAGGGGCATGGTGTAGAGGGTGGCCGGGGCGGACTCTATCCAGCGTATGTAGCTGTCCTCTTCCACGGTGTTGACGCCCTTGAGCGAGTAGATGCTCGCGTTCTTGGTGTCGTCGGGGAATTCGGCCGCTACCGCGTCTATCACGCGGAAATGGCGGGTGACCTTGCCGCCTATCTGCTCTATGCTCTTGTCTATGGAGCCCTTGTAGGCGCGGTCGAAGGTGATGATCTTCTGCGAGGCGAAAGCCGCGGACGAAGAGAACATCAGCGCGGCCAGTATTAAGGCTGTCTTTTTCATGTCAGTCTCCTGCGAAAGGGTTACGACTATTAAGGACTATAGGACTTTTATTGACTTGTGTCAACCGCGCGGCGGGGCGCAAAAAAGGCCGGGCGGCCCCGGCCTTTCGGAGCGGGTATCCGCTACCTCTGGTCCCCGCCCATGCCGCCCAGGAGGCCGGCCGTCTTGGGGTTGCTGGCCAGGGCGTTCATAACGTTGGGGTTGGTGAGCAGCTGCATGGCCTGCGGGTTGTTGTTGACCAGCGACTGCACCGCTTCCGGGTCCTCCAGCAGCCCCTGCACGCCGGGCGTGGAGAGCAGCGCCGAGGCCATCTCGCTGGAGGCGAAGGCCGTGGCTATCTCGGGGTTGTTCATCGCGGCCTGCACTATGCCGTTGCTGAGGAAGGCCGTGACCGTGGGGGAGGTCTGCAGGTAGTTCTTGAGCGCCTGGGGGCTGGCGGTGGCGTCCTTTACCGTGGACCTGGCCATGAAGCCCTTCACGATCCAGTCGTTGTTCATCATGGCCTTCACGGCCTTGGGATTGTTCATCAGCTTGCCGACGGCCAGCGTCAGGTAGCCCTTGCGCGAGCCGTAGCTCTGGTTGGTCTTGTTCTGCTCGGGCGTGCCGGCCTGCGCCGCCTGCTGCTGGGGCTGCTGGCGTGGCTGGGGCTGCGCTTGCGCCTGAGCGCGGGCCTGCTGCTGAGGCTGCTGCCCGGCCGGCCTGGCCTGGGGCTGCCTCTCCCCGGCCTGCGGCGCCGGCGATTCCTCCTGGTCGTCGCCCGAGCGGTAGCGCACGGTATAGCCGACGTCCCTGAGGCCGGGGTCGTAATCGGCGGTGTCGGCCTTCTTAACTTCGCCGTCCTGCGCGTTGAAGGCGCTGTATTCGTCCTTGGAAAGGTCCACGTCGCCGGAATTTATCCGCATCGTCCATTTTACCAGCGGTATGGCGAGTATGATGTAGACCGGGGTCAGGTATACCCAGATCTTCCAGCCGGACTTCTTCTGTTCTGTTTCCATGAGGATAATATAACAACAGGAAAGCCGCAAGTCAACACGCGCGGCTTTTTGTGTATAATTATCGATATCCATACCGGCGCAAGCGCGGCCGGTCTATTATGGGGAAAACTTTTCTGGTGGCGCTCTCCAATACGCTGCAGTTCTCGCTGCTGCTCTTGGGCCTTTTCTACCTTTTCCTGAGCTTCTTCGGCTTCAGGCGCCCCGCCGCGCCGCCGCGCGCCGCGCGCCGCCGCCGTTTCGCGGTGCTGGTGCCGGCCTATAACGAGGAGGGCGGCATAGCGCTGACGGTGCAGAGCCTCGTCGGCATGCGCTACCCGCGCGAACTTTTCGACGTGTTCGTCGTGGCCGACCACTGCTCCGACGCCACCGCCGCCCGCGCCGCCGCGGCCGGCGCGCGGGTGCTGGAACACGCCGGCCCGGGGCTGAAGGCCGGCAAGGGCCGCGCCCTGAAATGGGCCGTGGAAGGCCTGCTGGCCGCCGGCGGCTACGACGCCTACTGCTATTTCGACGCGGACTCGCTGGCGCATCCGGATTTCCTCGGCGCGATGAACGACGCGCTGGAGGCCGGCGGCCAGGTGCTGCAGGGCCGCGTGCTGCCCCGCAACCACGGCAACTGGATCTCCCGCACGCTGGCCTCCGGCCTGCTGGTGTTCGGGCGCTTCTCGCAGTTCCCCAAGCACGCCGCCGGGCTTTCGGTCTCGCTCACCGGCAAGGGGATGTGCTTCACCGCCGACGCCGCCGCGCGCTACCGCTGGGACGAGGCGGCCCTGACCGAGGACCTGGAGATGCAGATGTGCGTGGTGCGCCGCGGCGGCCGCGTGCTCCTGGTGCCCGGCGCGGTGGCCTACGACGAGCAGCCCGAGACGCTGCCGCAGTACGTGAAGCGCTCCATACGCTGGACCCGCGGTTCCCTGGACGTGGCGCGCCGCAACCTGCCCGCGCTGCTGCGCCAGGCGCTGCGCGGCGACGCCGCCGCGGCCGAAAGCTCCCTTTACTGCCTGCAGAGCTACAAGATAGGCGCCGGCGCGCTGGCGGCGCTGCTGGTCTGGCTGACCAGCGGCTCGTTCAACCTGGTGACGTGGCTGTACGCCGCCCTGCCCGGCGCGGAACTCACGATGAAGACCCTGTCGCTGGTGCCGCTCTTCGTGTACCCGGCGGCCTCGCTGCTGATGGAGCGCGCGGCCCCCGAGCTGGCGCTGGGCTACCTGGCCCAGCCGGTGCTCGGCTCGCTCCGGGTGCCGGTCTTCGTGGCCGGCGTTTTCAGGGGCAACGATTTCTGGGGACGTACCGAGCATACCAGCAGGGTGGCCATAGCCGACCTGGTGGACCGGTCCGGCGCCCCGCTATAACGGAGGAGGAATATGAACAAGGTCCTGGTTCTCTCTTTGCTGCTGCTGCCCGGCGCCGCCGCCGCGCAGACGGCCGACTACGGCCCCGGCGTGCGCGACCCGCGCGCCGAGGCGCTGGACGCCGCCGAGCCGGTGCGGCTCGCCGCCGCGCGCCGCCTGCTCGCCGAGCTCGGCGCCGAGCGCACGCTCCGCACCAAGCAGGAGGACCGCATAACC
>ERZ1645187.527-NODE-527-length-38024-cov-14.863073_pt1 | contig 38024 bp, 29 predicted proteins | sample MGYA00575352_ERZ1645187 | MGnify/ENA primary metagenome ERZ1645187 (study PRJEB40837, sample SAMN11349314) | freshwater sediment metagenome | isolation source: river sediment | host: Sediment | place: India: Wazaribad , New Delhi | collected 2017-02-21 ... | reverse complement strand
CCTTCAAAACTTAGTTTGAACGAACTTCTTTATGCTGCTACACTCACCAATGACCTGAAAACCAAACAGGTTATTTACAAGAACGCAATGAATCTTCATCCTAAATGTTTCAGGGCCGTCTTGAATGCTTCAGAGGTTGAAATTAACCTTGGTAACGCCGCAGAAGCTAAAAACCTCCTGAATAAAGCCATCAGCATGAATGATAAATCTGCTGCCGCATACAACAACCTGGCCGCTGTAAATATTATGGAGCGTGATTTCAAAGCAGCTGAGGCCAATCTCAACAAAGCCAAACAACTTGGTGCCAATGTTGACTATAACACCGGTGTTCTGAACATCTACAAAGGTGATTACAGCAAAGCAGTTAGCTTGATGTCAGCAGAAAAATGTGATTACAACCTCGGTTTAGCCCAGCTTTTGAACAAAGAATATGAAGCAGCAAGAAACACATTAAACTGTGCAGCTGACAATGCCAAAACATCTTACCTGAAAGCAGTTTTGGGCGCACGCACCGGCAACAATGCTGAAGTTTACAGCAACCTGATGAAAGCAATTAAAGCACATGAAGGATGCAAAAACACTGCTAAAAACGATCGCGAATTTATCAAACTTTTTGGCGAAGCTGATTTTCAGGCAATCGTCAAATAACTAGAAGAAATCATACCAAATAAAAAAGCCGGTTAAAAGCCGGCTTTTTTTATTTTGCTAAAAGGTGATTCGGTGAACACCAACAGGATATTCCTTAAAAATTGCATCAAGCAGCTTATGATACTGGCGTTTGCTTGCCACAAAATCAATCTGATTGGTATCAATGAGCAGTATGCGCATGTCTTGCTGCTGACGGATAAACTCGAAATAACCTTGTTGAATACTTCCAAGGTATTCATCTTTTATTTGTTGTTCATAGCTACGGCCCCGCTTTCGAATGTTTTCCTGAAGTTTATCAACCTCGAGGTATAGATACACCAAAAGATCAGGCTTCGGCAAAGAAATATCAATCAGATGAAAGAAACGGTTAAAAAGGTTGAACTCATCAGGTTTCAACGTCTTTCTTGCAAAAATCAGTGATTTGGCAACATAATAATCAGCAATTACAAATGATTTGAACATATCATGTGTTCCAAGCTGGTCCTTAAGTTGTTGAAACCGGGAAGCCATAAATGACATCTCCAGAGGGAAAGCATATTTATCCTGGTCTTCATAGAACTTTGGCAAAAAGGCGTTGTCTTCAAACTGTTCGAGAATGAGTTTTGCATTGAAATCATTCGCTATCATGGTAGCCAAGGAGGTTTTGCCAGCACCGATCGTTCCTTCGACAGCAATAAATTGATAGGGATTTTGGTTCATTTAGTCAATTAATTTCAGGCAAATAAAAACGGCCTGACAGCCGAACTATCAGCTAATTTATTTAGAAGTTCGCTGTTTGAGCAGTTAAAAACAGGGTGAATAAATTCAGGAGCGATTTCACACAGAGGCACCAAAACAAACTTTCTCAGATGGAGTCTTGGATGGGGCACGGAAACCAGCGCGGTGTTCATGATCATATTGTCAAAATACAGTATATCAATATCAACGGTTCGGGATTGATAGGTATTGGAAAGTCCTCTTTCACGACCAAAATGCTTTTCGATTGTTAATAGCTGCTCCATCAGCACTGACGGACTTAGCTCAGTTTTCAAAGCGATAACCTGATTGAGAAAAGAATTGAATGATTGAAAACCCCAAGGTTCTGTTTCGTACACAGAAGAAAGTGCAACAACATTACCACAAGTATCACGTATTGTATCAGTTGACTTTTGAAGAAAAGCCAATCTATCATCAATATTTGAGCCAAGGGAAAGAAAAACTGTTTTTGATTCCATCGGAACAAAATTAATCCAAGCTTTTTAATCCTGAAAACAATAATTAATAAATAATCAAAATCAGCAGACGAAGCAGATTGATTATTTTCAATCGAACAAAACGGAAGTCTTTTTCTTCGGGGGTATGTATCCTTCAAAAATCAGTTGGATCAATTTCTGAAGTTTTTGATCGTAATAAGGATCAGTGGCCCACCTTCCTGTAAGGTGCTGTATTTCGGTGGCTGTCCCCCTTTTTATCTTTCCAAAACGGTCATCAACTTTTTTGCCGGCCAAAGAATCTGTTGAAGCATATGCCTTGAGGTGCTGAATGTGTGCACGCACGCCATCTTCAATGCTATAAAAACTCAATCCTGGCACTCCGTTTCCAATTGCTCCGAGGCCACAGAAATTATTTTGCTCTTTTCTTACATCACCACCATACTTAAGATACCCGGTTTCGAGCAACATTTGAGCGTAGGCAATGTCGTGGTTAACACCTTCTACAGCAGCTTCTTTTATATAAAGGTCGGCAAGTTTTTCAACATCTCTGATATCCAGCTTATCGTTGTAAAGCCATAAGAAGCTAACCATACGTTCCTTAGGCAGCAGTCCTTTTGTCATTATTTTTTTCGGCAACTCAAATTTTGCCGGATTGACATATCGCTTACCATAATCAATTGAAACAGGCGCAGCAGTTGTTGTATTGCTGCTAATACTGAAACCGGGGGGAAGATTCAGCGGATGAGAAATCACTTTGATTGTGTCACCGCCAAAGTTGTCAGGATGTTTTGCGTCCGAAACCGGGGCTTCTATCGCCAAAAAAAAGATAACCGCAAAAACCGGTAAAATTCTACGCATCCAAATAATGATTTCAGGATTCAAAAATCGTTTAAAAAAACCAAAAAATAACATTGGCATGCCTGCAATTTATTGACAACTTTTTGTTAATATCGCAGAATAAAATTGTCCGTTTTTGAACATTATGTGCACCAATGCGTTCAATTTAACAGAACATAAGCTCGATACCCTATTGTGTTATATTACTCATTTTGTGATTCTTATAAATTTTCGCACGATTTTAGTTTAAATAAAAACAACTTCAACATCTTAAATCTTAAAACCTGTAGTATGAAACAATTTTTTAAATTTATGTTTGCCTCCTTTGCAGGCACTTTGTTAACCCTGTTGTTATTGCTTTTCATTGGCATTGGAATGGTGACGGCACTTGTTTCCATGTCGGAAAATGAGCAGGTGAAAGTCAAACCAAATACGGTTTTGGTAGCCGATTTTTCAGTTCCAGTTCAAGACCGTGCTTCAAAGAACCCATTCGAACATTTCGATTTCGGGAGCATGGAATCCAACTCCCCACTGGGTGTGAACGAAATCCTTGAAAACATTGAAAAAGCCGGCAAAGACCCCAATATTTCCGGTATCTATCTCGAGCTTTCCGAAATTAACAGCGGCATGGCCAACCTGATGGAAATCCGCGATAAACTTGCTGCCTTTAAAGCATCAGGGAAATGGATTGTCAGTTATTCAGAAGGTTACAGCCAGGGAGCATATTATCTTGCCTCTGTTTCGGACGAAATCTATTTGAATCCGGAAGGAATGATACTCTTCAAAGGATTGTACACACAGCTTGCCTTTGTTAAAAACCTGCTTGAAAAATTAGAGGTTGAACCACAAATCATCAGGGGGCCAAACAACCAGTTTAAAAGCGCGGTTGAGCCTTTGATGTACGACAAAATGAGCGAGGCCAACAGGCTTCAGACCGAAAAAATGATTAATTCGGCCTGGGATGTAATGCTAACAGCCATCAGCAACTCACGCGGAATAAGCAAAGCTGAACTGAACAAAGCAGCTGATGAGCTAGCACTTAGCAATGCACAGAAAGCACTTGAACTGAAATTTGTTGACGGCTTACTTTACAAAGACGAGATTTTAGCCAAGTTAAGGGACAAGACCGGAAAAACTGAAAAAGACAAGATTGATCAGATAACATTGTCGAAATATACTAACGCACCAAAGGGCGAAGTGAACAAAAGCCGCAATAAAGTAGCTATTATCTATGCAATTGGTGAAATTGGAGGTGGCAAAGGTTCTGAAACAAGCATCGGCTCCGAAGGACTGTCAAAGACCATTCGCAAAGCCAGAGAAGACGATAACGTAAAAGCCATCGTGATGCGCGTTAACTCCCCGGGTGGTAGTGCTTTGGCTTCAGAAATAATCCGCAGGGAGGTTGAACTTGCAAAAAACACCAAACCATTCATTGTTTCAATGGGAAATGTTGCAGCTTCGGGTGGATATTGGATATCAACCAATGCTGATTATATCTTTGCCGATCCAATAACAATAACCGGCAGCATTGGTGTTTTCGGGGTTATTCCGAATATGAAAAAACTGTTCAACAATAAATTAGGTATCACTTTCGACAAGGCCATGACCAATTCAAATGCTGATTATATAGATGTTATGGAACCCCTGAGTCCATTCCAACATGCAAAAATTCAACAGGAAGTTGTAGAAATTTATGATGATTTCACCTCCCTTGTTGCACGCACAAGGAATCTGAAGCAGACCTATGTTGACAGCATCGGGCAAGGTCGTGTTTGGCTAGGTACTGATGCCATCGGAATCGGATTGGTTGATGAGCTGGGCGGCATCGAAAAAGCAATAGCTTATGCTGTTGAAAAAGCAAATCTTGGAACAGATTACAAACTAACCGAATTGCCGGAACAGAAAGATCCTTTCCAGCAGATTATTGAAGGAATGAGTGGCGAAACCCGGGCAAAAGCAATGCTTAAAGAACAATTAGGCAGTTATTACAGCTATGTTGAATATATCCACAGTCTGTCAGAAATCAAGGGTGTTCAGGCACGGATGCCTTTCTACCTGCAAATTCAATAAATAAAAAAATAAAAAAATAAAAAAAGAGGCGGGATTCGACCGCCTCTTTTTTTTATTATCTGAAGCTTTTCAGATGGATTATTAATGAATCTGAGAATTCCTGATTCGACATTCCCTGCCTGTATCCCGGTAAAACATCAACCCAGTTGCCATAAACAGCATTTGGAAGTACAATCCATTTCGTTCCAAAGTTTGCTGCATTGTCCATCACCTCACTTCTTCGCTTCTCAGCATTCGTTCCCTCGAAAATTCCGTCAAAATCTCCAAGGTTATCACCAATCAACATGATGACGTTGTATTGTTCCATCACTTTCTGCCGGCGACTTTCCTTCTCGTTCGATGTTGTTCGCAGAAGCACATGATCCTCGTCAGCAAAAGGCAGGTTTTTCTCTTTCAGGTTGCGAATGGTGGCTTGTTTGAATGTGTTTTTTCTGTTACTTACATAAAAAACAGCAATACCTTTTTCTTTGGCCTTTAGTAAAAAAGCAACAACACCGGCAAGTGGTTCAGCACTTGCTTGTTCCATCCACTCGGCCCAGCCGGCAGGATAGGACAGGTTTTTTTTGATGACTTCAGCCTGGTAAGGGATGTTGTTGAGAACTGTTTCGTCAATATCAAGGATGACGGCCTGAGGCTTAATGGAAGCATGTTTTGAGGCTTCTTCGAGTCTTAATGCTGCAACGTTATAGGCCTGTAAACAAAGCGCATTGTACTCGGCCGCTTCCTGCTGAAACAAAGTTGCATAAAGCGTTGGATGTACAGGCTCGGCTGTGATTGAACCAGCAGTCGGTTTTGTTGATTTGCAGGATGAAAAACCAACAATTCCCGAAAATAAGGCAGCTACAATAATAGAATTAGGTTTCATAAGATGGTACTTTTTTACGAAGGTATAAAAAAAGCCGGGAAATCTCCCGGCTTTGAATATTAGTGTTTGCTAACTATTTTGAGAAATCCATTGCTTCGAGGCGCTTGTATTGGTTGTAGCGCCATTTCGCATTTTCTTCGGCCATCTTTCCAAGTACTGAGGCATCAACAGGGAAGGTTTTTTTCAGTGAAGCAAAGCGAACTTCGCTATTGATAAATGACTGGAATTTAGACCAATCAGGCTCTTTGCTATCGAGTTGGAAAGGATTCTTTCCTTCTTCTTCCAGAGCCGGATTATATCTGAACATTTGCCAGTAGCCTGATTCAACAGCAAGCTTCTCTTCAAATTGTGTTTTACCCATTCCAATTTTCAATCCGTGATTGATGCAAGGAGCATAAGCAATGATGATTGAAGGTCCGGGGAAAGCTTCTGCTTCTTTCAATGCCTTGAAAAACTGGTTTTGATTGGCGCCCATGGCCACTTGTGCAACATAGATATAGCCGTAAGACATCATCATGGCACCCAGGTCTTTTTTCTTTACACGCTTTCCCGCGGTTGCAAATTTTGCAACAGCACCAACCGGAGTTGATTTCGAAGCCTGGCCACCGGTGTTTGAGTAAACCTCAGTGTCAAGAACGAGCACATTCACATCTTCGCCCGAAGCCAACACATGGTCGAGACCGCCAAATCCGATATCATAAGCCCAGCCGTCGCCACCAAAGATCCACTGCGATTTTTTCACGAAATATTGTTTCAGGGCGAGCAATTCGGCAGAAAGTGCATCATTTTTACTTTCGAGCGCTGCTACAAGTTTTTCAGAAGCTGCTACAGATGCGTCTGAATCACTCATTGATTCAATCCATTCTGTAAATACAGCTTTACGGTTCTCATCTGTCTCTGATTTCAAAGCATCTTCCAGACGCAGCCTTACGCGGTTGCGCAATTTGGTTGCTGCAATTGCCATACCATAGCCATACTCAGCATTGTCTTCAAATAGCGAGTTGCCCCAGGCTGGTCCTTTGCCGGCATCGTTGGTGCAATAAGGTGTGCTTGGTGCAGATCCGCCATAGATGGAGGAGCAACCGGTGGCATTTGCAACCATCATCCGATCTCCGTAGAGCTGAGTAATTGTCTTGATATAAGGAGTTTCGCCGCAACCCGCACAAGCTCCGGAGAATTCAAACAAAGGTTGGGCAAACTGGCTGTTTTTAACAGACTGAAACTTATCAACGATGGTGTCCTTATAGGAAACATTGTTTGCAAAATAATCCCAGCGTCCTATTTCAGCTTCCTGTGATTCAAGAGGTTTCATCACGAGCGCTTTCTCCTTTGAAGGACAAACATCAGCGCAGTTTCCGCAACCTGTACAGTCGAGCGGGCTCACCTGGATACGGAATTTCAATGGAGCAAACTTGCCTTTGGTTTCCTGGTATTCAGTGCCTGTGGGAGCAGCAGCTTCCTCGGCCTCATTCACAAGGAAAGGTCTGATAGCAGCGTGAGGACACACATAAGCACATTGATTACACTGAATACAGTTTTCTGATTGCCATTCAGGCACATTGACTGCGATACCACGTTTTTCGAATTGTGTTGTTCCGGCAGGGAAAGTGCCGTCTTCACGTCCCAGAAAAGCGCTAACAGGCAAGTCATCGCCTTTCATGGCATTGATTGGAAGCACTGCATTTTTGACAAAATCAGGCATTGCACCAGACTCGGCAGCTTTTTCATGTGTCAAAGCAGCCCATTCGGCAGGAATTTCAACTTTTTCAACTTCACCACCACGATCAACTGCAGCATAATTCATATTAACGATCATTTCGCCCTTGTTTCCATAGCTTTTGAGAATGAACGACTTCATCTTTTCAACAGCCTGTTCGTAAGGAATGATTTCTGCAACTTTAAAGAAAGCCGATTGCATGATTGTATTCGTACGTCCACCCAAACCAACTTCTTCTGCTATTTTGGTAGCATTGATGATGTAGAAATTGATTTCTTTTTCAGCCAAAACCTGTTTAACACTGTTAGGCAGCTTATTTAAGGTTTCTTCCTGATCCCAAATACTGTTAAGCAGGAAAGTTCCTCCTTTCTTGATGCCTTTGAGCATGTCGTATTTTCCCAGATAGGAAGGCACGTGACAAGCCACAAAGTCAGGTGTACCAACAAGATAGGTAGCTTTGATAGGATGATCACCGAAACGAAGGTGAGAAGTGGTTACGCCGCCTGATTTTTTTGAGTCGTAGGCAAAATAAGCCTGTGCGTATTTATCTGTCGTCTCACCGATGATCTTAATAGAGTTTTTATTTGCTCCAACAGTTCCGTCAGCGCCAATACCATAAAACTTGGCTTCGTAGGTTCCTTTTGGGGTTATGCTGATTTCGGGAAGTAGCGGAAGAGATAAAAATGTTACATCGTCAACAATACCCACGGTGAAACCGGTTTTTGGTTCATTCATCTTCAGGTTGTTATAAACCGAAAGAATCATGGCGGGGGTTGTATCTTTTGAACTCAGACCATAGCGGCCTCCAACAATAAGCGGGGCATTTTCACGGCCATAGAAGATCTCTTTAACATCAAGCAGCAGCGGTTCGCCATTGGCACCAGGTTCTTTGGTGCGATCGAGAACTGCAATGCGTTTTACGGTTTCGGGTATTACCTTCAGGAAATATTTTGCCGAGAAAGGGCGGTAGAGGTGCACAGCAACCAAACCAACCTTTTCGCCTTTTGCAACAAGATAATCAATCGTTTCGCGGATGGTTTCGGTAACTGAACCCATGGCGATGATAATATTTTCAGCATCGGGTGCACCATAATATACAAAGGGATGATATTCTCTTCCGGAAATTTTGGTAATTTCCTGCATATAATATTCAACGAGGTCGGGGATCGGCTCATAGAATTTGTTGGCTGCTTCGCGCGACTGGAAATAAATATCCGGGTTTTGGGCAGTGCCTCTTGTTACCGGATGTTCGGGATTTAATGCTCCATCGCGGAAACGTTTCAGGGCTTCCCAGTCAACAAGGTGTTTGAGGTCGCTGTCTTTAAAATATTCAACCTTTTGAATTTCATGGGAGGTGCGGAAACCATCGAAAAAATGAAGGAACGGCACCCTTGATTTAATGGCTGCAAGATGTGCAATAGCGCCGAGGTCCATGATTTCCTGAACACTGCCTGTAACAAGCATTGCAAAACCCGTTTGGCGCGCACTCATCACGTCGCTGTGGTCACCAAAGATTGAAAGCGCCTGGGCAGCAAGACTTCTGGCACTCACATGAAAAACACCCGGCAGTAGTTCTCCGGCTATTTTATACATGTTTGGGATCATTAACAGCAATCCCTGTGAAGCAGTAAAGGTTGATGTGAGCGCACCTGCCTGCAAAGAACCGTGAACAGCACCAGCTGCACCTCCTTCGGACTGCATTTCAGCCACATGGACTGTCTCGCCAAAAATATTCTTTTTACCATAAGATGCCCATTCGTCCACATATTCAGCCATCGTTGAGGATGGTGTGATAGGGTAAATGGCGGCAACTTCACTGAACATGTAAGCCACATGTGCAGCAGCATAGTTGCCATCACATGTGATAAAGTTCTTTTTCTGTGTCATATCGTATTTATTATTAGGCTATTGCTGATTATTTTCAATTTATCAAACAGGCCACAAAATTAACCATAATTAAAAAATACTTGATGCTTTGAGGTGGTTGATTGTTCACAACCTTCTAATTTATAATGATTATAGATTAGAGCGTATGGGTAAGCTGATTTGAAAAATATATAATTTTACCCAGTTAAAAATTACAAGCCGTAAAAATTATATCATTCAATTTATAACTATATGAATATCAGCACTAAGTATTTAGGTTTAACATTAAAAAACCCCATCATTGTTGGAGCCAGCAATTTGGTGACAGACATTGAGATGTTGAAGAAACTGGAAGAAGCAGGAGCGGCCGCAATCGTTTACAAATCCCTGTTTGAGGAACAGATTCACCTGGAGAACCTTGAAATGCACCAAAATATGACTGAATATAACGAGCGCCACGCTGAAATGATCAGTCTGTTTCCGGAAAACGCGTTCGAAGTTGGTTCTGAAGAGTTTATCCACAAATTTGCCGAGGCAAAAAAAGCGCTCAGCATTCCATTGATTGCAAGTATCAATGCTGTTTATGATGAAAGCTGGCAAGAATATGCCCAAAAGTTAGAGCAGGCCGGGGCTGATGCAATAGAGATAAATTTTTATGCAGTTCCGCTCGAATTTGATGTGGATGGCCGTGGAATTCTCAACGAAGAGCTCGATGTCATCAGTGCCGTAAAAAAATCTGTTTCTATTCCGGTCAGTGTAAAGCTCAGTCCCTATTACACCAACCAGCTCTATACCATTTCTGAAATGGACAAGAAAGGCGCGGATGGATTTGTACTTTTCAACCGCCTGTTTCAGCCAGATATCAATATTGAAACCGAAAAGCATCAGTTCCCCTACAATCTTAGCCACGAACAGGACAACCGGCTTGCGTTAAGATTTGCCGGGCTTCTTTATGGAAATATCAATGGCAGCATTTGCGCCAGCAATGGGGTGTTCAGTGGTGCCGATGTTATCAAAATGCTTTTGGCAGGTGCTGATGCTGTGCAGGTTGTGAGCACGATTTATAAAAACGGTCCCAAACAAATCAGCAGAATGCTCGAAGACCTGGAAACATGGATGGCCGGCAGAGATTATAACAGCCTGGAAGATTTCAAAGGCAGTCTTTCGAAGAAAAACACAAAAGACCCTTTTACTTACCGCAGGGCACAATATGTTGACATCCTGATGAAATCAGATGAGATTTTTAAAACTTATCCGATGATCTGATAAAAATCATTACAAAAAAAGGAGCTTGCCAGCCGGCAAGCTCCTTTTTTTTGTAATTGTCCGGCCATAATGGCCAATAGATACTTTGTTATTTGGCCTGCTCAATTGTGTAGGTCAAACTATTGGTATTCATACTCACTTTATATGTGCCACCGGCAGCCGGGGCAGGAATGGAAGGAGGATCGGTTGTAGCTTCGTCAGGACGATAAACAAGTGGTCCGCCTTCGGAAGTTCCGGTTGCATCGGTGCCATACATTGGAGCCCACTGGCCAAGCGTGGTGATAAACTTAAGGTTTCCGCCACCGGGCAGGTCGAGGGTAATGGAGTAATTTCCTGCAGTTCCGCTCATTGGGAGTGCCTCACTATTGTTCCAACCGGCTGAACAGCCATCGCCAAGCATAAACATCTCGGGAGTAGGCAGGCCGATGGTGTAGGTTAATGCAAGTGTATCAATAGTAATTTTATACTCACCGGCAACAGCTGGAGATGGGATGGGAGGTGGATCGGTAACTGTTTCATCCGGGCGATAAACAAGTGGTCCGCCTTCAGAAGTTCCGGTTGCATCCGTACCCCACTGTGGTGCCCAGGCACCGAGCATAGAGATGAACTTCAGGTATTTTCCAGCCTGAAGGTTGGCAACAATCGAGAACTGACTTCCGCCAATATAGGTCATTGGGAGAGCGCTGGCATTGTTCCATCCGGCATCTGTAGCATCACCCAGCAAGTAGATCGGTTTGACAACGATTTCGGCTGAGAAAGGAGTGATTGACAACGTGAGCACTTCTGAAAAAATCTCGTCAGCATGGCCCTGTTCTGTAATAAATGAAATCACCCTGAAGTAAACATTGTGGGCTTCGCCAGTTGCCAGTTCTGCGTTGAGCATTTTCTGGTTCATAGCACCAACGTTTAATGAAAACGAGGTGGCTTCGGAGCTTAGCAGTGTTTGAGCATTGGCAAAAGTATTATCCACTAAATCTATTTGCAGAATGTATTTAGTGCTTGCCAGGTTTTCGAGTTTATAATCGGTAGCTGACCATTGGAAGTTTGCCATTTCATTTGCTTCATCGGCTTCGGCCAGAACAAAAACAGCATTGTTGGCAGGGAAGGTAAATGCAGGCTTAACAACCTGATTCAGATCCAGCACCGGCTCCTTTTCTTCTTTGGCACATGAAAATGCCAGGCTCAGGCCGGTGATTATAACGAGAAATAAAAAGATCCTTTTCATATTAAATCTGGATATTAAGGACATTAATAATTGGGGTTTTGTTGCAAATTAGGATTTGCTCCGATGTCAGACGAGGGGATTGGGAAGATATTCAAGTGACTGGAAGTTGCTGTTCCATCAGGCACATTGCCTTTCCATGGCCAGTGATAGTCACCTGTGGTAAACTTGCCAAACCTGATAAGGTCGGTACGGCGGTGTGCTTCCCAATAGAGTTCGCGGGCACGTTCATCAAGGATAAAATCGAGTTTTAGCTCTGTGGCAGTGATATTACCGCTATCATCGCCATAGGCACGTGTACGCAGGGCATTAACATAATTGAGTGCTTCGGCAAGGCTTCCTCCGCCACCACGCAATACGGCTTCGGCATACATCAGATAAACATCGGCAAGACGGAACATAGGGAAGTCTGTATCGGTGTGGATAAGGTTTGAACCTGTTGTTCCGTCACGTCTGAGGTTTTTGAATTTTGTGACAGCCCATCCTTCGGTAAACGTACCAATATCATTGATTTCCAGATTCTGACCTGCAGAATGGAACATGGCGCGTTTATCAAAACTACTCCGTACGATGGTATATGTATAATCCGGAGGGCCAACTTTCAGGCTAACTGTGTAAGTTCCGGCATCAGCGATTGGAATATTTTCTCCGCCATATTCGAGAATACCATCGAGTCCGGTATCACCAAAATCGATATCCCATCCGTCGTTGGCACGGAATTTTACACTTCCTGTAGTAAGATCAGCAACAACTGACAGCATACCTGAAGCAGTATCGTAGGTCATGTCAAGATCATCGGTCCAGCCACCCGGAGTTGCATCGCCGATTAATCCCCAATTGGTTTTTACGATGGTATAAGTCAGTCCCGGAAGGTCAACATTGATTTTATAAACCCCAGGTTCTGAAACACTGATGTTATCGCCACCCGGATCGAGTGTGCCATCAGCACCAGTGTCACCGTAATTAACATCCCAAGTTGGTCCGTCGGTAAACTTAAACTGATCACCGGCAGCAAAATAGAAATAGCCTTCGTATTTGCCATCAGAGAGTACCGAAGCAATAACTGTAGTTGTGTTTGTTGGATCCCAATCCTGATAAGATCCCGGCACATAAAGCACCGGATAATCTTTCACTGATTTAGGAGTTGGAGAAACCTTAAGTCCCTTTTCCACATCGGGATAGAATTTTTGTACCAGACTTTTGGTAGTCCGGATACCACCCCAGCCACCGTCAATACCAAAATCAGCAGGATTCATATCGCCACCAACAGCAGCATGAATAATGAAAGTGGTTCCTCCATAGGTTTTGGTATAGGTACCATCAAATGTAACAGGGAAGATAACCTCATCACACTGATCATTGTCTGCAAGGAACAGGTTTTCATACTTATCTTCAAGTGTATATCCGGCGTTGATGACCCTGCTGCTGTATTCAACTGCATCAGCATAACGTTGTGTGCCGGTATAAACTTCAGCATTGAGATAAAGTTTTGCAAGCAATGTCCAAACGGCAGCTTTGTCAGCGCGACCATATTCATTGCTTTTGGCTCCAACCATTTCTGGTTCGATAGCGAGCAATTCAGTTTCTACATATTCAAACAAAGCAGCGCGTTGAATCTGTTGTGGAAAAAACGCACCAACTTTATCTTTTTCCGTTACAAATGGAACATTTCCAAACAAATCGAGAGCGTGCCAATAACTCAAAGCGCGCAGGAAGCGTGCTTCAGCACGGAACTGTGCAATCTGAGTGCGCAGGTCGCCCGAAACGCCTCTTGAGTCAAGTTTCTCATCAGTTGTTTCGCGGATAAACTCATTGGCAACTGAAATCTGATAAAAAATGCGGTAATACATAGCTGCGATGAAGTTGTCGCCTGATCCCCAAACATGACCATGAAAGTCTTTGATGGTCTGGTCGTTCCAACCCATAACCGTTTCATCGGTAGTAAGTTGTTGGTGATAGAAGTAACCACGCATATATTGACCGAAACCTTCGTCAATACCGCTGATATCTGCATCTCCTGAGGGGCCGCTCTGTCCCGAAACTGACAAGCCTGCATACAATTTCGCAAGAAATGCTTTGTAGGAAGCCGGATCGGAAAAAACCTGATCGGGTGTTAATACGTCTTTATCGAGGGGCACCGTATCAAGGTCTTTAACGCAGGATGGTACCAATACGAGCAATGTGGCTACCAACGCGAAAAGTGATATGATTTTTTTCATGTTTTTCTGTGTTAAGGTTAGAATGAGAAATTAAGACCAAGCACAAAAGCGCGTGTGCGCGGATACATCAGGTTGTCAATTCCACTAAATATTTCAGGATCAATGCCATTATATTTGGAAATTGTAAAGACGTTGTTCACTGTTGCTGATAAAGCCAGATTCGTTTTTTTACCTAAGATATCATTGAAAGAATATCCAACAGTTACATTATCAAGCTTCAGGAACGAACCGTCCTTGATATAATAGTCGCTGGTGTATTGCGGGTCGTAGAAACCGGCTTCATTCACATCAGACCCTACGTTTGACAAATACGGTCCTTCCGGACGATAGAGTCTTTCGTAAGTTGCGTTGTTTGAGTTGAAGTTGTCATAGACATAGTTTCCAAAGTTTGCTCTGCCGTTGAAGGAGAACGTCCAGTCCTTGTAATCGAACTTACTGTAAAAACCAAGGGTAAAATCAGGAGCAGGTTTTTTGTAGTGATAGCGGTCATCATCAGTGATTTTTCCATCTTTGTTACGGTCAACATACAATCCCTCGATTGGTTTACCATCCTGATCATACACTTGTTCGAACACGAAGAAGCTGTATGAGGGATATCCAACACTAAAAATCTGAATCGTACTACCAACACCACCGCTGATGCCTCCCGTGAATACACCAAGGTAGGCAGGATCATCAATAGCAGTCAGTTTTGTGATTTCGTTATTATTGAAAGTGGCATTAAATCCAATCTCCCACTGCATATCCTTTTTAATAACCGGTTTTGCATTGATAGAGAATTCCACACCGGTGTTGGTCAGGTTACCAACATTGGTAACAAGATAATTGGAAAGGTTAGTGCCCGCAGGGATCGGTATAAAGTTGATCAAATCTTTGGTTTTACGGGTATAGAATTCCAATGATCCATAAATCCGGTCGCGGAAAAATCCGTAGTCAACAGCCAGGTTGATGGTACTTGTTTCTTCCCATTTGATATTCGCATCGTATCCACCCGGCCTGTAGGTCTGGTAAAACTCATTGCCAAACTGATAAGAAGCAGTGTTTTGACCATATACATAAACAGGCATATATGGATAATCATTCACACCAATATCCTCCTGACCAGTGACACCATAACCAACCCTTAATTTCAATTCGGACAAGTTATCAAATTGTTTCATCCAGGCTTCGTCCATAATGCGCCATGCAAGTGCAGCTGAAGGGAACAAACCCCATCTGGTTTCTTTTGAAAAGCGGGATGAACCGTCGTTTCGAAGTGTAAAAGTCAGGATGTACCTGTCTTTGAAATAATAATTAAAACGGCCAAAAAATGAAACAAGGTATGATTCTGTTGCAAAATCGCTTAACGGACTAGCGATTTTATTTACAAAAAACGGGCTGGTAGTATCATTGGTCGAAGAGCTTGAGCTTTCGCGATAGAAATGCTGCCATGAATAACCACCCATTACATCAAAGCGACTTTGTATTGTGCTCAATTCTTTGGCATAAGTCAGTGTAAAATCAAGCAATTCGTTACTTTTTTTCTCTTCATACACACCAATAGTACCACCACCATCCAGTGCATCAAAATTAAACGAGGCATTTCCAGGTACAAAAATATCGCCATATGTAGCTGTGCGATCCATCCCAAGGTTAAGATTCGCCTTTAACTCGGGCAGAAAGTGAAACTTATAATCAAACTGTGCATTTCCCAAAAAGCGGTTTACTTTGGACTTATCCTCCCTCTGCTCAATAAGTGCAAGGGGGTTTTTGGTGGATTGTGTCACCGGGCTTCCGTTGAGTTGCAGACGTGTCCAGTATCCACCATAAATATTGCCTTCGTCATAAACAGGCTGAGTCGGATCCATCTGGATTGCCGAACCAATAGCTCCTTCATTTCCAAATCGTTGCATATTAAATGTACCTTTCGCAGAAAGGTTGATTTTCAAATGATCGTCAAATAATGAAGGATTCAGGATGATACCAGTTGAAACACGTTTCATGTTATCGGTTTTCAAAACACCGTCAAAATCAGCATATCCCAAAGAAACTCTATAGGGCAGTTTACTCACTTGTCCGCTGATTGCAATGTTGTGATCCATACCAAATGCCTGACGGAAAATCTGATCCTGCCAGTTGGTGTTTTCATTGCCCAACAAAGCCAAAACGTTTGGTTTATCGCCAAACTTTTCAGTTAACATGGCTCTGAACTCATCACCTGTCAATACTTCACGCTTTTTAGGGATTGTGAATAAGGAAAAAGCGCCGGAATAGTCCAGCTTGATGGCTTTACCATCTTTGTTTGATCCCTTTTTAGTGGTAATGATGATAACACCATTCGAGGCGCGTGATCCATAAATGGCGGTCGCCGAAGCATCTTTCAACACTGTAAAGGTTTCAATGTCGTTTGGATTAATCGTACTAAGCGGATTTCTTGTACCGGCAATACCTCTGTTATCAACAGGCACGCCATCAATCACAAACAAGGGGTCGTTTGAGGCAGTCATTGACGAACCACCACGAATACGGATAGTAGAACCGCTGCCCGGTGCGCCGCTGTTGCTTGTGATGTTGACACCCGCGGTTTTACCCGAGATCAGGTCCATGGGGTTGGTGATAACCCCCTGGTTGAAGTCCTTGACACTGACAGAGGTAACTGAACCTGTGGCATCGCCCTTGCGAACCTGGCCGTATCCAATCACCACAAACTCGTTGAGGTAGGTGACGGCGGCTTTTAAAGCAACATTGAGGGTCTGCTGTTTTTGAACAACAAACTCCTGTGTTTCATAGCCAACAAAAGAAAAAACAACTGTGGCTCCGGCCGGTACACCCAAGGTGTAATTACCATCGAAGTCTGTTGTTGTTCCCATCGTTGAATTTTTCACTGCAATGGTGACACCAGGCATTGAAAAACCATCTGAGGCATCAGTCACCTTACCTGTCAGACTAACGTTTTGCGCATGCATCTGCAAGCCAAACGCAACCATCATGGCAACGAGCAACATCCTCATCAAAGATCTGCTTTTCTTCATAGATGTAATTTGTAAAGGTTAAACATTGGTTAATGATTTAGTGAGAATAATATCATAATGATAAAAATTTCAAGCTTTATGCACCAGTCATTAAGAATTGACTTTCACAAATTTAAAACAATATTAAAACAATCAAAAAAAAACTTGCAATGAAGCGAAAACCAAACAAATACTGAAATTGCAAACGTTTTAGATTAAAACCATTCTAAATAATAATTCCTGCTGCACAAAAACCTGTTTCAACCAACAAAGCTTATCTTTGTCGGCACAGGACCATTTCAAATAGAAACTGATGAGGATATTCCGTTTTACCGTGCTTTTTGCGGCAGCAGCATTGATCACAGGAGCATGTGCTCATAATTCAAATCAAAATAAAGTGACTGATTCATCTCCACAATGGGCAAAAAAAGCCATCTGGTACCAGATTTTCGTTGAAAGATTCAGCAATGGAGACCCGGACAATGATCCCAGTCCATTGACAATTTCAACCGCTTCTGATTTTGTTTCACCTCCCGAAAATTGGCATATCACACCCTGGACCAATGACTGGTACAAACGCGATGACTGGGCGAAAGACCATCCCGGTGATTTTTACTCACAGCTACAGCTAAGGCGCTATGGCGGCGACCTGAAAGGAGTGCTCGACAAGCTCGACTATCTTGTTGACCTCGGCATAACGGCCGTGTATTTCAACCCTCTCAACGATGCTCCTTCGCTCCATAAATATGATGCGAGAAACTACCACCACATAGATGTGAATTTCGGCCCTGATCCAATGGGTGACATGCAAATCATTGCCTCAGAAAACCCTGCCGATCCTTCGACATGGAAATGGACCTCGGCAGACAAACTGTTTCTTGAGATAGTGAAAACTTTTCACAACAAGGGAATCAGAATCATACTCGACTACTCCTGGAATCACACAGGTGTTGAGTTCTGGGCCTGGAAAGACGTTTTGAAAAATCAGGAGCAGTCGGCATTTAAAGATTGGTATGAGATTGAATCGTTTGACAATCCTGAAACAGAAGAAAACGAATTTCGCTACAAAGGCTGGCTTAACATCAGCAGCCTGCCCGAGCTCCGCAAAGCAAATACTACAGAAGCTCATCGCTCAGGATTTCCTTACGAAGGCAATCTGGATGAGGCCACAAAGGCACATATTTTCGCAGTTACACAGCGGTGGTTGTCGCCCGATGGAAACAAAGAAAACGGAATTGACGGATTCAGGCTCGATGTGGCCGACCACGTTCCGATGGGTTTCTGGAGAGAATACAGACAATTTGTAAAAAACATCAATCCCGATGCTTATCTCACCGGAGAAATATGGTGGCAGGATTTTCCGGATAAACTGATGAACCCGGTACCTTATGTAAGCGGTGATGTTTTCGATGCAATTATGTTTTACCAAATCTACAGACCTGCACGGTATTTCTTTGCAAAAACAGTCTTCGAGATCACCGCAGATCAATTCAAAGACAGCCTCGAATACCAATGGAATCGCCTCGGCGAGGAAACAATCCAGGTGATGATGAATACCGCCTCAACCCACGACAGCCCGCGCATGCTCAGTTCGTTTTCCAACAGAGGCAAATACAAATTTCGCGCAAAACCATCCGACGACCCTGACTACCACACAGGAAAACCAGATGAAGAAACCTATCAACGTGTGAAACTCTATCAGGTGTTTCAGTTCACAATACCCGGTGCGCCACATATTTGGAACGGTGAAGAGCTGGGGATGTGGGGAGCTGATGATCCCGATTGCCGCAAACCACTTTGGTGGCCGGGTATGACGTTTGAACCCGAAAACAGAAACAATATTCTGCAAAAAGAGCCGGTTTACGAAGCAGTAGGATTCAACCCGGAGAGTCATGCCTTTTATAAAAAACTGATTCAAATCAGAAAAGAAAACCCTGCATTAAGTTTGGGCAAACTGGAGTTTCTCAAAGCCGTAAACAAAACGCTCGTCTATAGCAGAAAATACAACAACGAAACCTTGTTCGTGGCTTTTAACGTATCTTTACAGGCCGAAGAAATAAGCCTGGCAGGAATCAGTAAGTCAACCGATCTGCTGAGCGGCCTCAAATACGATGAAACCATTGTGCTTGAACCACTTTCGGCTGTAATACTTCGACCAGACATAAAATAGTCACGCATGACAGAAATTGCTGAACAAAAATACATGCCGGGCAAAATGAACCGGCTTACAATAGATCATATTGAACCGCACGGTGCATACCTTGCTGATTTGGAAGGAAATCAGATACTACTGCCAACAAAATGGCTGCCACGCAAGGCCAAAACAGGCGACATCATTGAAGTGTTTATCTATTTTGATTCGGAAGACAGGCCCATTGCCACCATTCATAAACCGCTGGCACAGATTGGCGAAATTGCATTCCTGCAAGCTGCAGATGTAAACAATGTTGGTGCTTTTCTTGAATGGGGACCCGAGAAACAATTGCTTGTCCCGTTCAGAGAACAAAAAGCACGCATGGAGCCAGGCAGACGCTATCTGGTCTATCTTTATACCGATTCCGAAACAAATCGAATTGCTGCCTCGGCCAAGATCGAGAATTTCATTGACAAAGAACCGGTTGATTACCAGGAAGGTCAGGAAGTTGAAATTGTTCTTTGGGACAAAACCGATCTGGGTTTCAAAGCCGTGATCGAAAACAAACACCAGGGACTGATTTACGAAAACGAAGTGTTTGAGCGACTTTCGCGCGGCCTGAAACGAAAAGCCTATATTTCAAAACTACGCGAAGACGGCAAAATTGACCTGCGTTTGCAGCCACCGGGCTATGAGAAAATCGACAATATGGCCGAAAAAATCCTCACGCGTCTCAAATTCAACAATGGCTATTTACCACTTTCAGATAAAAGCGATGCCGAGGATATCTACGACAGCCTCGAAATGAGCAAGAAAAACTTCAAAAAAGCCATCGGACAACTTTTCAAAAAGCAATTGATCATCATCGAAGAAAACGGTATCCGCCTGATTCGAGGAAGATCGAAAGAATAGCCGGGCATTCTTTAACTTTTCATTACCACCACGCATGTCTCACAGCTAATTCATTGCTGTTGAGCGTGATGTGGCATTTGCACGAGCTGAAAAACTTTCATAACAATGCATGAAGTAAAAGGATTCCGGATATATTTTCGAAAATAAATAAAAAAACTTGACAAGCGTTATTTTATTACAATATCTTTGTGATATCATTTTAATATCAGATAAAAATGGAAAAAACACATCAGCCCGTATCCGGGTACTTCATCTTGGTTGTTGTATTGGTTCTCTTTCTTGGGGGGATTGCAGCTATCATTGCAACACAAAATCCAATTTACATCATTCCCGTTCCGATTGCAGTATTTCTTGCAATAGGCTTCACGGTTGTGAACCCAAACCAATCAATGGTTTTGGTGCTCTTTGGTAAATATTCAGGAACGATCAAACAAAACGGATTTTTCTGGGTAAATCCCTTTTTTGTTCGTAAAAAAATCTCGCTGCGTGCAAGTAATTTTGATGGCGATCCCATTAAAGTGAACGACAAAATCGGTAATCCCATCATGATTGGTCTGGTGCTGGTTTGGCGGGTTTCCGACACCTTTAAAGCAGCTTTTGCCGTTGACGATTTCCAAAACTTTGTTATCGTTCAGAGTGAAGCTGCACTGCGAAAGCTGGCTGGCATGTATCCATATGACAATTTTGATGATGAGCAGGCCGAGATTACATTACGTGCAGGCGGCGAAGAAGTGAACGACCAGCTTGAAAAAGAAATTGCCGAACGTCTTCAGATGGCAGGCATCGAGGTAATCGAAGCCAGAATCAACTACATTGCCTACGCACAAGAGATTGCACAAGCGATGCTCAAACGCCAGCAAGCGGCAGCCATCGTTGCGGCGCGTTTTAAAATTGTTGAAGGTGCAGTCGGCATGGTTGACATGGCTCTTGAGCAGTTGTCGAACAAAAAGATTGTTGAGTTTGACGAAGACAAAAAAGCAACGATGGTCAGCAATCTGATGGTGGTGCTTTGCGGTGACAAAGAAGTAACTCCTATCGTAAATACCGGCACGCTACACCAATAAACCATGGCACAAAAAAAGGCATTTGCGTTGCGGCTTGATGCTGAAAAGCTCGCAGCCCTTGAAAAATGGGCAGCAGATGAGTTTCGCAGCACCAATGGTCAGATCGAATGGATCATTGATCAGGCGTTGCGCAATGCCGGAAGGGTAAAAAAAGAAAGCAAATCAAATAATCCAAACGAACAATGAAACCACTCAAATACACCTGCCCTAAATGCCAGGGGCATCAATATGAAATTGGCAAAATGTATGTCACAGGCAGTTTTGTCACTAAGCTCCTTGACATACAAAACAACAAATACACTACTGTGACTTGCAGCAGGTGCACCTACACAGAGTTTTACAAAACAGATGCAAATCTGCTTGGTAATGTTTTCGACTTCTTTGTTGGCTAACCAATCATGGCAACACATATTTTCACCGAACAACAAAAATTCCGTCAGCTTTGGCTGTGGATACTCGTTCTATTCTCGGGAATGATGCCTGTTGCCATCTTTGGCGTCGGTCTGTATATACAGCTTTTCAAAGGACAGCCATTTGGCAATAATCCTATGAGCGACAATGGTTTGATAACAGCTTTTGCACTCACTTTGTTGCTCGTATTTGCCTTGTTTGCTTTATTCGCTTTCAGTACGCTGAAGGTCAGAATAGATAAATATGCCATAAAAGTGCGTTTTGTACCATTTATCATCAAAGAGAGAACGACAAAATGGACGGAGGTGGCTTCCTGGGAAGTAGTGAAGTACAACGCCATCAGGGAGTATGGAGGTTGGGGTTTGCGGGCAAACCGAAAAGGAAAAGCTTATAATGTTTCGGGAAATATGGGCTTGCGGCTTCAACTGCGCAATGGCAAAGAATTGCTTATCGGCACCTCGCAAAGCGAGGCATTGAAGGCGTTTCTGGCGCAACTTAAACCACTTGGATAAAAATCAGTGATTGATAAGCGCATCAACATCCAACAGCCGGTTTTCGCCGGCTGTTTTTATTGCAGCCTGAAAACCGGGCCGCAGCGCAAAAGCACCATATTCGCCTGCCTTATTCAACGCTATGTAGCCAATCTGCAATTGCGAATGAATATGAACGTTTTCGGCAATACGCTGAACAGCCATCTTACAAGCATCAGCAGGTGAAAATCCCTGACGCATCAACTCTACCACGAGAAAACTGCCAAGCGTCTTCATCACCACTTCGCCTTCGCCGGTAGCAGTGGCTGCACCTATTTTATTATCAACAAACAAGCCCGCCCCGATGATAGGCGAATCTCCTACCCTGCCCGGATGTTTGAAAGCCATTCCACTGGTGGTGCAGGCTCCGGCCAGGTCAGCGTTTTTATCAAGCACTATCAAGCCGATAGTGTCGTGATTTTCCCAGTTGGCAGCCGGGGCATAGCGCGCACCTGAACTTTTCCAGCTTTCCCATGCCTTTTTTGCTTCCGGCGTGAGCAAATCCGTCTCATTAAAACCCTGATCCAATGCAAATTGCAAAGCACCTTTGCCCGTGAGCATGACATGCGGTGTTTTCTCCATTACCTTGCGCGCAACAGAAACAGGATGCAAAATATTTTCGAGACAAGCCACCGAACCTGCATTGCCTTTTGAGTCCATGATGCAGGCATCCAGTGTTACCTTTCCTGCGGCATCGGGCAAGCCGCCCAGGCCAACACTCGAAACAGCAGGATCGGCCTCGGAGACCATCACACCCTGCTCAGCGGCATCAAGCGCCGAACCGCCACCCATTAGTGATTTCCAGGCTGCTTCGTTGGCAGCAAGCCCGTGGTTCCAGGTGGAGACGACCACCGGCAACTTTACTTCAGGAGCCAGCGAAGGCATTGAAGATTTGGCAAAAACATGTGTTGCGTAGCCATACCGGCAACCAAGACCTGTGGCCATGGCACCAAAGATAGTCTGCATGATAAAAGAACGACGGTTACTCATTGTGATACATTTGATACAAAAATAGATAAACACCCTGAAAAATCCGCTCCGCAAGCCAATAGTGGCGAAATTTGATGAACTTTGCAGTCAGACCAAATTATTTTCAACACCATGAACAAGCAAAAAATTGAGACCCTGCTTAAAAATAGTATTGACAACCGCAACATTTTCGGAATAAGCTTGTGTATAAGCAAGGATGAAGCTGAATATTGCGACGCATTTGGAAATCTGAGTACTGATCAGCCATATTTCATTGCCAGTGTCACAAAATTGTATGTTACAGCAATTATTCTGCGTTGGCAAAGCATGGGCATGCTTGATGTGAATGATCCGATTACCAAGTATCTTTCGGAGCAAGTGACTGAAAAACTGCATTTATATAAAGGAACAGATTATTCAAAAAATATCACCATCAAACATCTGCTGTCGCAGACATCCGGTTTGCCCGACTATTTTGAAGACAAAGCTGACGGACAAAGTCTTCTTGATCACATTAGAGCAGGCAAAGATCAGGCATGGACTTTTGAAGACACGGTGTGCTGGACAAAACAGTTGAAACCACACTTTGCCCCGGGCGCAAAAAACAAGGCACATTATTCCGACAGCAATTTTCAGCTTCTTGGCAAGATAATCGAAAACATTGGGAAAAACACCATTGATGAAATATTTAATCAATTGATATTTAAGCCATTGAATCTAAAGCAAACATGGCTTTATGTAAATCCGGAAGATCAACGTCCTGTAAATATTAACTACAAAACCAGGGAAATGAATAGTCCGTTGGCGTTATCATCATTTAAAGCCGATGGAGGCATTGCATCAACAGCAGCTGAGACGATGGTTTTTCTGAAAGCATTTTTCACTGGTTATTTCTTTCCGCAATCGTATTTTGATGAGATGCAACACTGGAACAGCGTGATGTTTCCGCTTCAATATGGAATGGGGATCATGCGGTTTAAACTTCCTTGGTTTTTTTCGCCTTTCAAACCCATTCCGGATTTTATTGGTCATTCAGGGCTGTCGGGAGCCTTCGCGTTTTATGCACCCCAAAAGAAAGTCTATTTCACCGGCACAGTCAACCAGCTTTCAAACCCGGGCAACTCTTTCAGGCCGATGATACGTCTGCTCGATCATCTTTAGTGTTTTTATTGCCAGTAGTTTTCATCTATGAACTATTGTCAAAACTGCAAATGTTGCCCAAACAAGAAAAAGGATATTTTTGCAACCCGGTTTGCAATCCGTGATTCGGGTAAAAAAAGAAGAAGGTGAGATTAGCTGCAATTGTATTGTATTTTGTTTTTATTCCATTGATTTTCAATGGTCAGAGTGTTGGTGAAATTAATTTCTCAACTGTGGAGACGCTCGAAGTTGTAAGCTGGAACCTGGAATATTTTCCTAAGAACGAACAAAATACAGTTGACTATGTTGCCGCGATCATCAACAAACTGGATGCAGATGTGATAGCATGTCAGGAAATAAGCGACCAAAGCGCATTTAACAGCCTGATAAGCAAGCTCAACAACTATTCCGGCTATTATGTCCAGTCAACACAGGGTCTTGCTTTTCTGTACAATAATCACCGTGTTGATGTCAATCAATTCTACGAAATCTACACCGGATCGGGCTACTCAGGCCCATTTCCACGGCGACCGCTGGTGATGGATTTCAACTTTCAGAACAAACATTTTATTGTCATCAACAACCACTTAAAATGCTGCGGCGATGGCTATTTGAATATCTCGGACAGTTGGGATGAGGAAACAAGGCGACTGATAGCGATGGATCTCCTGAAATCGCACATTGATCTTCATTTTCCCGATAAAAATGTGTTTGTCGTGGGCGATTATAACGATGAATTAACCGATCCGGTTGGAAACAACATATTCCGTAATGTGCTGGACGACAAGGAAAACTATTTGTTTGCAGACATTGGCATCGCCACTGGCAATCCTTCCGGCTGGTCTTATCCAGGCTGGCCATCGCATCTTGACCACATCTTGGTCACTAATGAACTTTTCAGCTCGCTTGACGATGATGCCTCAAAGATTGAGGCGCTAAAGCTGGAATTAGTGCTTGGAGGAGGCTGGGACGAGTACGAAGAAAATGTTTCGGACCACCGTCCTGTTGCCCTGCGGCTGATGCTGGCCGAAAACCTTGGCAACGATCCACTGTCAGCCTCTCAGTTCGCACTTAAAATCAGTCCCAACCCGGTTTCAACCGGCTTTTCCATCACCATTTCTGATGACAACTCTTATGGTTCAATCGAGCTGCGCGACTTGCCCGGCCAAGTGATTGCCTCAATCCCCACCAATCCCGGGCAGACCCAGTACTATTTTGATGCTTCACAATTTAAAGCAGGTTGTTACATTGCCTCCTACAAGTCTTATGGTAATCCTCTCATTACTTCGTCACTTTTCTTAAAAATCTGACATTCCAAAAACCGAAAGAAAGTCTGGCCTTGAAGTGTAAGAAAACCGAAAGAAGTTTTTCTACTTTACGCATCCCAAAGGTCAGTATATGGCACAATTGTTGCTTAAAAACGAATAATTCATTAATTTTTCTTAAAAAACTAACATCATGAGACCAAAACCATCCCCTAAAATTCTCGCGCTCATTTTCGTCAGTATGATTTTTCTGACATCTGGATTATTTGCGCAAACTTTTGAACTGAAAGATTACAAAAACCCTGATTATCAGTTTAAAATGCTTGAAACCGGATTCTCATTTGGCAGTATTACCAGTGGAAACAGACAAAGCTACGCCGGGAGCCATAGCTGGCCCGAGTCGAAAAACGACCGTTTTGAAATCAGCGGACTTCTTACGCCAAATTACTATGCCTACAAAAACAGGCGTCATTATCAGGGCAGCCAAAGACTGCAACTGGGGCTAAACCCGGGATATATCTCCGGAAATAATGAATTAATCAATCAAAACAGCACACAATCAGAAGAAAATAAACACCGGAGTTTCATCGGCGACTTGTATGCAGAAACAAACAACAGGTTCTATAACAATAAGTTACAGTTTTTTGAGGTAAACACAAAACTTCAATACCGCTACAACGGCCAAAAAAACAGTCAGGACAAAGATCCGGTTGATTATCAGTCAGCTCAAAGCGCCATTGACAGAAATCAGGAAATCAATCTTTATGTTCCATTGCTTATTGGGACGGGAAGGATCGAAAGTGTGCAGGATGCCAGGCTGGCACTGTATATTTTTGATGATCTGAAAAAATCAGGAAATCTCAAACACGAACCAAATAAGGAAGAAATTGAAACCTTTGCCTCATTTATTACACAGTTAAAAAACAAAAGGCATTTTGACAGCAGGTTGCGAAAAATCAGCGAGATCACAGCAGTTGATTCCATGCTGCAAACCATGGGTCTGAAAACCGGATCGGAGGCATCGTGGTTTACGCTTCTCAACGACAACTGGAATTTTGCGGCCGGGCCACAGCGTGAATCGGGTAGCAGGTTTTCGTTTGGTGTTGCTCCCAGGATGATGATTGACTTAAACTTTGGCAGAGATAAGTATCTTGATGCAACCGATCAGGAATCAGTTTTAGAGAACAAAGGTCAGAACCGTGCAATTGGTGCAGATATTCTGGTAAGCTACCTTCGTTCTGTGCCGACAAGTGCTGAATGGCAACACGATACCTATGCCGAAGCTGTATTTTCACCATTGAATACCTATTCTGTCACCAAAAGCTTTGAGGATGATATCATGACCTCTGAAGCTGAATTATTTTACAAAGAGCCCTCTTTTGGCGCCACTGTCAGCCATGAGATAGGATATTATCCAAACAGCCGGACATCTGTTTCGCTTCTTGGTGAGGCAGGATATCGGTATTTTTATAAAGCAAAACGCAAAGTTGATCCGCTTGAAGAAGAAGAGTCGAGAAACAATTTATCAACAAGACTCAGGCTGCAAGGACATTACTACCTTTCGCCCCAGTTGACTTTCAATGCTGTGTTGGCTGGTTACTACAACAGCAATAATTCTATGATCCGTTCCATTCAAACTTCAGCTGAACTTACATCGTACGACAAGAATTTCTCAGGTGAACTAAGCCTGGGCTTTACCTATAAACTCTTTTAAAAGGAATCACGGACCAACGGGAATTAGGTTCGATAATCATTTGAAACGCCAATGAATAGTGGATTCATTGGCGTTTACTTTTTGTATTTTTGTCCTAATTGAAATATACAGAAAACACCGTTTGCATGGAAACCATTACTCAGTTAACAGCTTCCAACATTGCCGCCGAGCACATCTGCTGTGCCTTTTCCGACAAAAAATGCGCAGCCGGCTACCAGGCCAAAAAAGAATGGCTTTTGCAACAATTTGATGAAGGCTATGTTTTTAAAAAGTTTGATATCAGGGGTAAGGTTTTCATTGAATACGTCCCGGCAGAAAAAGCCTGGGTGCCAATAGATGCACCGGGCTATATGTTGATCAATTGTTTTTGGGTATCAGGCCAATACAAAGACAAAGGATTTGGCAAAGCACTGTTGCAGGAATGCTTGAAAGATGCAGAAGGAATGAAGGGAATTGCCGTTGTTTCAAGCGCAAAAAAACAACCCTTCCTGTCGGATAAGCAATTTTTCATTAAAAACGGCTTCAAAAAATGCGATGAGGCTGCCCCCTGGTTCGAGCTGTATTACCTACCGTTGACAGATGACGCTCCTGCTCCCGGGTTTAAAGCTTGCGCAAAAAATGCAACTTCGGACGTGAAAGCCGGTTTGAGTGTTTACTATACCAATGCCTGTCCATTCACCGAATTCTATGTCAAAGAACTGGAACAAATTGCAAAACAAAGACAGCTTCCGATAACCATTGTTCCTCTTAGCACACGCGAGCAGGCACAAAATCATTTCATACCCCACACGATCTACAGCGTGTTCTATCAGGGTAAATTTGTGACCCAAAACATACTCAACGAGAATTATTTCGCAAAATTTGTGCAACCGCTCCTTGAAAGAAAGGGTGGGTGAACAAAAGTTTTCATATCATTGTTAAATCGAACAATAAAGAAGATACAATGACCAAACTATTTAAAGAATTCTTTGAGAGTGAGAAGGCCGGTGGCATGATACTTATTGCAGCCACAGTGCTCTCGTTGGTATTGGCCAACACGGGTTTTGGCGAAGATTATCAGCATATCTGGCATTTAAAATTAGGCAGCCACAGCCTCGGACACTGGATCAACGATGGTTTGATGGCCATTTTCTTTCTATTAATTGGCCTTGAGCTCGAAAGAGAAATCTACAAAGGCGAGCTGTCAAACATCAAAGATGCGCTGCTCCCAATATTTGCAGCAATCGGCGGCATGATAATACCAGCCGGAATTTATTTCCTTTTCAACAATGGAACCCCAACCCAGTCGGGGATCGGGATTCCGATGGCAACCGATATCGCTTTCGCGCTTGGGGCGCTGTCGCTGCTTGGAAACCGTGTGCCGCTCTCACTGAAAGTATTTCTGACAGCATTGGCTGTGATTGACGACCTTGGTGCAATTCTGATCATCGCTTTCTTCTATTCAAAAGACCTGATGCTGACCAATTTGTTCATCTCTTTAGGGATATTTGCTGCGCTTCTAATTTTGAACAAACTGAAGGTGAGATACATATTGGTTTATCTCGCTGGTGGTGTGGCCATGTGGTATTTCATGCTTCATTCCGGTGTTCACGCAACAATCACAGGAGTTTTGCTTGCCTTTGCCATTCCGTTTGGGAAAAGTGATGCCGATTCGCCAAGCTACAAGCTACAGCATTTTTTGCACAAGCCCGTAGCATTTATCATCTTACCGCTCTTTGCGCTGGCCAATACCGCGCTGACACTCGATTCTGATTTTAGCCAGCTTATCAACGAACCATCCTCGCTTGGCATTGCGCTTGGTCTGGTGATCGGAAAACCATTGGGTGTTTTTCTGATGAGCTATCTTGCTGTGGCAACGGGGATTAGCAAACTAACAGAAGGTCTAAACTGGAAAAATATTTTTGGAAGCGGAATATTAGCCGGAATTGGATTCACAATGTCAATCTTTATCACTTTGCTGGCATTTGAGGATGAAACCGTTATAAACAATGCCAAATTGATGATTCTCATTGCTTCACTTGTTGCAGGCATTATCGGATATGTATTCCTGAATTTAGTTCTCGGAAAAGGACAACCGAAAAAGGCTTGAATTTTCAAAGCAACAAAATGATTTCATTGACTAATTTTGCAGACCCTCTGACTCATCAGAGGGTTTTGTAATCAATGCGATGAGAGAAAGAAATTTTATTGTTAAGCAGGCCTTGTTTTTAGCTGTGTTTTTTGTGTTACAGCTTCTGCTTTCAGGCAAGCTCAAAGGACAAAACTTCGACTATTGTAAAGAATCAAAAATAGAATACTCAAAACCAATTGTTTACGACACAAGCAATGTTGTGGTTTTTTGGAACGGGCAATCAACAATGTTTAAGTTTGCGCCATCATTCAAAACCGAGAACAAAAGCTGGCTGCTGAATGAGCCAATCCGGTATTTTTTTGATGCTTTTTCATATGCAAACAACAATCACTACACTTTTTATTCCGACAACGCAACTGTTTCGCTGCAACCCATTTGGGACGCATTGCCCGAAGGCCTTGTTTATCTAAAAATTGAAGCACAAACCACCGTCAGCAATCGGCGTGTTTTGGTTGCAGAGCGAAATTTCACCAAAGCCGCAGCATTTTGCCCTCCCTATCCTCCGGCCAAATATGGATATTCCGAAGCTTTTGCGCGCGGACTTTCATTTATGTACAACCAGGCACATGTGCAGGCATGGCTTTCGGAAAGCCAGCCCAACCACCGTCTGCATCCCATCTATTGCTATTCTGCGCTCGAAGTTGGCAGCGTGATAAATGCCATGGTGCTGTATCACAGACACTTTCCTGAAAATGAAAGCAGCATCATTATCGCCCGAAAAGCAGCAGATTATCTTATCAGTCAAAGTGAGGCCGGCGAAGCGCCACTCGCCGGTTTTCCGCAGGTTTATGAAGGCGATCAATTAGCGGCAGCACGTTTTCACGATGAAATCATACTAACCGAACCCGCTGCTACCGCGCAAAGTTATCTTTTGTTGTTTGATGAAACCGGCGACAGCACCTACCTTGGAGCGGCACTTCGCATTGCTGATGCTTACAAAAAAACCCAATTGGAAAACGGAACATGGCCTATCCGGCTTTCAAAAACAACGGGCTTACCCACCACACAAGTTTTGTGTATTCCAATGAAAATCATCAATTTTCTTCAGCTGCTTGTTGAAAATTATCATTTTGCCGAATACCAGCAAATGATTGATCCTGCCATCAGCTGGACTTTTGAAAATCCTGTAAAAACATTTGACTGGACCGGTCAGTTTGAAGATGTTGAAGCAGTGAAACCCTATCAAAATCTGACAAAGTACGAAGCATCATGGTTTGCGCAATACCTGCTAAAGCACTATGAATCAACTACAAAACAGTTTGAACTGGCAAAACAACTGATAAACTTCTGCGAAGATCAGTTTGTGGTGTGGGAACAACCTGCAATTTATGACAATTGGGGCAACAGCAGCCAAAACTGGCATGTTCCGGCTGTGCTTGAGCAGTACAACTGTTACGTTCCAATTGATGCCAGCGCTGTTCAAATGATTGATACTTATTATCTTGCATGGCAAAAAACAGGCAATTATCTATATCTGGAAAAAGCAAAGACATTGGCAAACAGCCTGGTAAACACACAGGAGGAAGACGGTAGAATCCCAACGTTCTGGGCAGGGGGTTTCGATGAATTCTGGAACAATTGCATGGTAAGCAGCCTGATGATGCTCGAAAAGATGAAAGAAACTGAGTAAACCAACAAGCGATAAGCATGTAGTTTGATTTTTCAGCAGTTCACGATCAGGAGCGCCCGAGGGCAAAAAGCCGGATTTGGCCGGTATTGCAATAAAACGTATCTTTGCAGCCACTAAAAAAATAAAAACGGCAGGTTGTAAGCCGAAATTCAAGAATCTTTCCTATTGCCGGCGCAGAAAATGCAACGTCTTTTCCGGCCACATTTACACACTTTTTAATGTCATTTAAAAATCTGAATCTCATTGAGCCTGTCATGAAAGCATTGACAGCAGAAGGATATCAAACCCCAACACCCATACAGCAACAAGCAATTCCCTTCATTTTGGCAGGCCGCGACCTGCAAGGCTGCGCACAGACCGGCACCGGGAAAACAGCTGCATTTGCCATTCCAATCATTCAGCAACTCCAACAACAAAAACAGCACCGCTCCGGAATCAAAGTTTTGATTCTTACACCAACAAGAGAGCTTGCCATACAAATTGACGAAAGTTTTGCCGCTTATGGCAGGTTTACCAATATACGGCACACCGTTATTTTTGGTGGCGTTTCTCAATTGCATCAAACAAATGCTTTGCGCAAAGGCGTGGATGTGTTGATTGCTACACCTGGCCGCCTGCTCGATCTTATCGGACAAGGATTTATTGACTTGCGCCAACTCAGCATTTTTGTTTTGGACGAAGCGGACCGCATGCTCGACATGGGCTTTATTCATGATGTGAAAAAGGTAATCACATTTTTGCCCTCCAAACGCCAGACCTTGTTTTTCTCAGCAACGATGGCTCCCGAGATTCAAAAGTTAGCCAATTCACTTTTGGTGCATCCGGCCAAGGTTGAAGTGACGCCTCCAAGCACCACGGTCGAAAAAATTGAACAAAGTCTTTATCACACCAACAAAAGTGATAAGGCCGATTTGCTTATATATCTGCTCAAAGAACTAACAATAACGAATGCGCTGGTTTTCACACGCACCAAGCATGGAGCAGACAAAGTTGTGAAACTATTGCTTCGAGCCGGTATTCAAGCAGCCGCTATTCACGGTAATAAAAGCCAGAACGCAAGGCAAAATGCCCTCAACAGCTTCAAAACCGGCCAGCTCCGGGTTTTGGTGGCCACAGATATTGCTGCCAGAGGCATTGATATTGATGAACTTACACATGTTTTCAATTATGATCTCCCTGAGGTTCCGGAAACATACGTGCACAGGATCGGCCGAACCGGAAGAGCAGGAAACTCAGGAGTTGCCATCGCCTTTTGCGACATCGAAGAGAGAACCGAGTTGCGGGATATTGAAAAATTAATTGGGCTGAAAGTTCCGGTGGTTGAAGCGCACCCCTACCCTTCAACAAATATGCCCCCACCTCCGAAACCGGCAACAGCACAACGCAGCAGAAATGGCAACAATGCGAACAGCAAGCCTGCAAACAAGCGAAGAGCTCATTCATACAGATAGTTACCAAGTAGTTGCAACCGGAATTATCACTAAGGTTACTAAGCGACCAACTCAGTCTGCATAGTCAATCAGGCATTTCCCGGCATCCCACAACAAGCAGGAGACGTTTTACAAGTAGTGTTTCATGAGTGTGTTCTGAAGAGAAATTGGATTAATTTCGCATCAGATGCAATTGAAATCTATGATATGTCAGGCAGGATAACGACAAAAGCATTTATCAGGGCAACAGAGATGAGTCAGTTACTCCAAAAGGTGCTGGCAACCCCTGAACTGATTGACGCTGACGACAGCGCGTTGATTTTTTACGATATCGGGCTAATCGAAAACAGGATTAACGAAGTAAAAGATGTTTTTCCGGCTACGGCACTTCATGCTATCGCAATGAAAGCCAATCCTTTGATGCTTATTCTTAAAAAACTAGCCAAGATGGAAACCGGCATCGAAGTGGCAAGTCTGCCCGAGTTAATGATGGCTGAAGCAGCAGGTTTTAGTGCCGACAAGATCATCTTTGACTCCCCGGCCAAGACGGATGAAGAAATCCGTTATGCACTCAAGCGCAATATTCGTCTCAATGCAGATTCGTTTGATGAGCTTGAGCGTATTGCTGCCATAAAAAATGAATGCAGCACAACAAGTGTTATCGGTGTCAGGATCAATCCGCAGACTGGAACAGGAACAATCATGTCAACGAGTGTTAGCGGCGAAAGGTCGAAATTTGGCATACCATTGGATGATAACGGTTTACAATTGCAGCAGGCATTTCTGCGTTACAATTGGTTGAGCGCAGTTCATGTTCATATTGGCTCGCAGGGATGTCCGGTTCGTCTGCTAGTTACCGGGATCAAAAAAGTGTTTGATTTTGTTGAGACAATGAATGAAACACTGACGAAAAACGGCAACAGAGAAGCAGTTTCGATCGTTGACATTGGAGGAGGACTGCCTGTCAACTACTTTCAGGAAGAAGGATTTCCAGGCATGCAGGAATATTTATTGAATCTTCGGCAAGCTATTCCTCAGCTATTTGAAAAGCAATACAAGATCATCACTGAGTTTGGCCGACATATTCATGCGAATGCCGGCTGGGTTGCGTCGCGGGTTGAAAATGTGAAACGAGAAAAAGATTACAACATTGCGATGATTCATCTTGGCGCTGATATGTTTCTGCGTGAGTGTTACAACCCTTCGGATTGGCATCATACGATCACTGTGACAGATAGTTATGGCAGACTCAAAACCGGATTAGATAAAAACAAATACTGGGTAGCAGGACCACTCTGTTTCTCGGGCGATGTTGTTGCACGTGATGTTGAATTGCCAGCAGTAGAAGCCGGTGACTATATATTGATCCACGACACCGGCGCCTATACATTGAGTATGTGGTCGCGCTACAACAGTCGTCAAATCCCGAAAGTGATTGGCTATCATAATGATACGAATCAATTTGAGGTATTGAAAAAGCGAGAGACTTATGATGATCTTATCAGGTTTTGGTCCTGACCAGTATTTAAAAACATTTTGCGATGGTGACAACAGATAAGCCCGGAGTTTCAGAAATTACATTCAGGAAGGCTGTGCCGGAAGATGCAGGCAAACTTTGCGAATATTTCGACGGATTAAGTTTGGAGACAAAGCACCGCTTCGGACCTCATAGTTTTGATTTTGAAACACTTGATAAACTTCTGAATGACACAACAGCTCATATTCTTTATGTTGCAACCGATAAGAGCACGACAGAAATAATTGGATACTGTGTTGTAAGAAAAGGTTACCTGGAACACGACAGCCCACGGCTTTCTTCCTTTGGACTGACGTTGGATCACCAAACAGATTGCACGCTGGCACCATCGCTGGCAGATCGTTTTCAGCATCTTGGCATCGGACGCAGCTTCCATCAGTATGTTTCGGAGTATCTTAAAGCACAATCATACAAGAGGATTATACTGTGGGGAGGAGTGCAAGCAAGCAATCATTACGCGGTTCGGTTCTACGAACGACTTGGCTATCAACACATTGGTGAGTTTGAGTATTATGGAATGAATTTCGACATGGTGCTTAACCTCTAATGTTTACTGAATGCGGCAAATACGGTTTTTCCGGCATACATCTCAACCCTCAAAAAACGATGCGAAAACCTTTTGCATCGAGTTCAGCTTCCCTTGATTTCAATTCTTCCATTTCCTCGTTAGTCAGCTTAAAATCATTGTCTTTCAGAATTAAAAGTTCCATCCCTTCTTTGTCAAGCAGTTCCCATGGAAAGCGGTCAATGAGGTTGGCTTGCACATCGAGATCGGTCAACGACTTCATCCCATTGAGGTCGGGCAGATTGATGATTCTGTTTTTGCCAAACCCAACCCGCTGAAGCTGAGGATGTGATGCTACCCAATGCGGAAAAACCGTGAGCCGGTTGTTGTGTACATACAGATAGCGCAAAGCAGTCAATGCTCCAAGTGAATCGGGCAAGGATTGGATTTTATTATAGGACAAAAACAAGCGCTTCAACGATTTAAGTTGGCCCAGCTCTGTAGGTAAAGTTTCAATGTTGTTGTAATAAAGGTCAATTTCGACCAACGATGGCATCTTTGTCAGCACATCAGGGAAGGTGTTGAAATTGTTTTTGTAGCACACGATTTGTTCCAAATTGCGAAGCTTGACAAGAGATGCAGGCAGGCAGCTAAGTTGGTTCCTTCCAAGGTTGAGGTGTGTAACACGCTTTAGATCACTGACATTTTCAGGTAAAGATTGCAATTTGTTACCGCCAAGCGAAAGTTTTTTGATCTTCTTCAAGCGTCGGAACGACTTTTTTGAGAGTTGTAATTCATTGAAATTGAGGTTAAGCTCTTCCAGACTGTCCATATGCACTAAGAACCTCGGAATGTTCTGTATGTTATTCGATTCGAGATCGAGCACTTTCAGGTTTTTCAGTTTTCGTATGCTACGCGGTATTATTGTTATCCGGTTTTGGGTCATAGTCAACACTTTAACTGAAGTATTGCGTGGAAATTTAATTTTCGTAAACTTGTTTTGGTCGAGGTGAAGATGCGTCAGACTGTCGGCTTTCAACAGTTCCAATGGTATGGTTTCCAAATCATTACTTTGAAGTCTGATTGTTTTTATTCGGCCGAAGCGCGTCAAATCAGGCAGTTCGGTAAGTTTCAACCGTTGGGCATCGAGTATTGTCAGAGAATCGCTATTCAAGGTATCCATCATAGTACGCCATTTCAGCTGATTCTCCAACCTCCGCTTTGCTTCTTCTCTGAGCATTGCCTGATAAGTGGAATCTTCCAATATTCGCTTTGGTATCTTAATCTCTTGTCCGACAGTGACCGTTGAGACAAATAAACACAGCAACAAAATGGGTAAATATCTGTTTTTCATATAGATAAAGTTAAAATAAATCTATAAACAATCGAAAGGCCTTATTGGCTGATAACAGATAAACGTTTATCTCAGGCTTCTTATTGCCTTAGACACCAATACTTTGACCATAGAATATACATTCTCCGGATTGTCTTTTGCATCCACATTGAGCACCTGACCTTTTGAGGCATAATACTCAAGCACGGGTTCGGTGCGTTCTTCATGCTCCTGCAGGCGTGCCACAATGGTTGCAGCGCTTCCATCGTAAGGCATTGATGAGTGTGTTCTGGATCGGGCATCCAATCGGCGAATCAATTCAAAAACAGGTACTTTGAGATTTATCACACAGCTTACACCGCTACCTTGTTTGCGTAGTAAGCCATCAAGAATATAAGCCTGCACCAGTGTTCTGGGATAGCCTTTGAAGATGAAACCCCTGCCTTGTCCCTGTGATTGTCTGAGCTTCTTCTCGATCAGGCGAATGACAATCTCATCGGGTACAAGCAGACCTTTTTCGAGCAGTGGCGCCACTTCTGCCGCAAGACTTCCGGAGGTTTTTACCTCATTTTGAAGCAGTTCGCCGGTCGAAACGATTGTAAGATCAAAATCAGCAGCCAATTTTGCAGCTTGTGTTGCCCTTCCTGATCCCGGATAGCCAAACAAAATCACGTTTGCTTTGCGTTTTTTCAGGTCTTCATTCAATTGGAGGTTGATACGCTCAAAAACCTCATCGGCGCTTCCCATTCCATCTATCTTAGAAAGGATGCCCGAGTCGCTGTAAAACTCAAGCAATGGCAATGTTTTTCTGTGGTATTCTTCAAGCCTTCGCTTTATAACCACCTCATTATCATCACTTCTACCTTGTTCGTGCGCTCTTTGCAGCAGGCGTTGCACACATTGCTCATCCGGCACCTCAAGAATAAAGATGCGTGTGAGCGCGGTTTGCAATCTGGTAAAAAGTCCATCGAGCATATAGGCTTGAACATAGGTCCGCGGAAAACCATCGAACAGCCAGCCATCAGATGTCGCGCTGCCGGTGAGCGCATTTCCGATGATCTGGACAATAATCTCATCATCAACAAGCCCGCCCGATTCGATGATTGAGCGTGCTTTCAGACCAAGAGAAGTTCCGTTTTTTATTTCTTTTCTGAGCGCATCACCGGTTGACAAATAATTGAGTGAGTAGCGCGACATCAACAAATCAGATTGCGTGCCTTTTCCCGCACCGGGCGGTCCAAATAGAATGATATTCAGCATGATTAGGGCAATAAAATTCCCTACAATTTTAAACAAATTTTTGATTTGCGCCTATTAAAAATCCAATTAATAAGCCTAACAAATGCTTAGCAAACAACGCGAAAAAAGAAAAGCGTAACCAGGGTCACGCTTAACAATTTAAGTAAACGGGTTGCAATATTATTCTTCTATTTCACTGTTATCGTGAACACTGTAATACTTCCTGATAGAATAGACAATACCAAGACCAAGCAATAAAAGTGATCCGCTTCCAACAGGAGCTGACCCACCTCCCAATGGTGGTGTCGAAAACAGTGGTTTATCTCCGGGGTTTGGAGGGCCGCCCTGGGCTGATAGTTGAGTGCAAAAAGTGGGAAGGCATGAAATTACTAAGAGTAGGATGATCTTTTTCATGGTAATATTTACTTTGTTACGACTTTAATTGAAATTTGCTCGTTTTCTTCCATAATTGTCAGCAACAACATTTGGTTTGCCCATGCTGTTGTATTTATCTCTGCACAACAACTGTGGTTGCTTTGCACAATATCAAGCAATCTTCCCGTTGCATCGCTCACCGAAACACAAAACACAGCATCATTCTCGTGAATCTTAGCGATTCTTACCAAACCTTTTTCTATAAAAATGCGGTAATCGTGATCGCAAACCGGGTCAGGCAGAGCTGTAGTTTGACGATTGAAAACAAGATCGAAGCGATGTTCAGGATCAGAGGGTGCATAGTCAAACTGATACGTACTGGTTTCGTTAAGGTCAATGCGGTCACCAGTGAGTCTGTCAACCAAAATGAGTGTTGTATTAACGAAGCTGTTTACATAACCAAAACCAATAATTGCCAGCCCTGGAACCGGATTGGTAAAATAAAGTGGAATTGTAACAGATTGGTTGATAGGCTCAAGCATATTAATCGAGATTCTCTTATCTCCGATCTTTGTCATCAAGGCAGGCATATCTGCAGACCCATCCAAACGCAAAGCATCGAGGTCTTTGTCCATTTCATCAGATGCTGCTTCATCAAAGCCTATCCAAGTTTTGTCGGATTTTCCATTGATTTCAACCGAGATATCCAAAGCATCCTCAAAGGTTGGGTTGGCATCTTTATAGAAAGTGCTGCTCTGGTGCACTCTAGCATTGACAGGCATTGTCAGGTTCGCATTGGAAGCTGTCGCCTG
>ERZ1645187.526-NODE-526-length-38036-cov-8.518812_pt1 | contig 38036 bp, 39 predicted proteins | sample MGYA00575352_ERZ1645187 | MGnify/ENA primary metagenome ERZ1645187 (study PRJEB40837, sample SAMN11349314) | freshwater sediment metagenome | isolation source: river sediment | host: Sediment | place: India: Wazaribad , New Delhi | collected 2017-02-21 ... | reverse complement strand
TCAGTTCACTGTAAACCTTGGTGTTTTCGATTGCGCTCATTGTGTTCCTGTCGGCAGTCGCCGATCTCCGGTTACAAATAAAGGATGCCTGCCCGCAAGGTGCAGGGGTGCCTATCTTACAAAATAGGAGCCTATTCGGAAAGAATGCCCTGCCTTGCGGTATTCCGCGGCCGGTGGGGTGGGCCAAGTTGCCGGGAAAGTCCGGTAGAATGGACGGCCTTGCAGGCGGTGGCCTGCCGCCGCAAAAACCCTTTGATTTCAATGGAGAACCCCATGAGCAATAGCGCCAACAAACCCGCCCCGCTGGCCGGCCTGCGCGTGATCGATTTTTCCATCCTCGGCCCGGGCGCCACGGCACACCATTTTGCCGAGCTGGGCGCTGACGTCATCAAGGTCGAGGTGCCTGGTGGCGATTACGTGCGGGTGATGACCTGGCCGATCATCGAGGGGATCTCCCTGCTGCACTGGCACATCGCCCGCGGCAAGAAGTCCATCGAGCTGGACCTGAAAACCCCGGAAGGCAAGGAAATTTTCAAGGAGCTCTGCAAGGATGCCGACATCGTTATCGAGGCGATGAAGCCGGGTACGCTCGACAAGCTGGGCCTCAGCTTCGAGGAACTGAAGAAAGTGAACCCGAAGCTCGTGTTCTGCTGTGTGTCTGGCTATGGCATGACCGGCCCGTACGAGAACATGCCCTCACATGGTGTGGCCTACGACACCTGGGCAGGCTGTGTGGAACCGGCGCGCGACGAGGAGGGCATGGTCTATCTGCCGGCGCATGCATCGATCGGCATGCATGCAGGCCCGCTGCTGGGTGCCTTTGCCGCGCTGGCTGCCGTGTTCCGTGCCCGTGCGACCGGGGAAGGTGCGCTGGTCGAGATCGGCCAGAGCGATGGTGCAGCCTACATGGACTGGTACCGCATCGAGAGTTACAAGGCCTACCAGCGCCCGCAATCGGAAGTGACTGGCAACGCGGCTGACGATTACCGTCGCCGCCCGGTCGGCACCGCTGGCCTGAAGGAAGGTGTGCGTTACCAGGCCTACGAGTGCAAGGACGGCTATGTGCTGTTCATGGCCTCTGAACAGGCATTCTGGAAAAATTTCTGCCAGGCACTCGACCGCATGGATATGTTCGAGAAGTGGCCGGGCAAGAAACTGGCCGACCATGCGCCGGGCAACCGCGAGATGCAGCGTGAGCTGACCGAAATTTTCAAGACCAAAACCATCAAGGAATGGATGGACTGGGGCGTGAAGGTCAACACGCCGATCGCGCCGGTCTACAATTCCGAGAGTGTGATGGAGGACGAGCACTTCAAGGCACGCTTCAAGTGGTACCCGCATGAAACGCACGGCGCCGACATGATCAGCTATCCGGTGCATTTCGTGGGCGAGGAGCTGCCAGTGCCGACCAAGGCGCCGACGCCGGGCCAGCACCGCGACGAGATCCTCAAGCGTGTATTGCACATGGATGATGCAAAGATCTCTGAACTCGAGGCCAAGGGCGCCTTTGGCAAGAAGCAGTAACAGCACAACAAAGGCCGGTCTCGCACCGGCCTTTTTGTTTGCGGGGCCGTAAACAACTGATGAAAAGGGTAGCGGGCATTGTTGCAAGCTGGCTGGTGGTGCTGCTGGTCAGTTATGCCGTACTCGAAATGACGGTATGGCGCTGGTTGCCGCGGGTTTTCCCGCTGGCCAGTGTGATGAACTACCTCGACCAGGATGTGCAGCTGCTCGCGCAGTATTCGAAAAAAAATCCGCTGCCGGACAATTACATCGCGATCCTCGGTGATTCCTACGCCTTTGGCCAGGGTGACTGGCTGTTCAACCGCCAGGGAGATGTGATGCCGGCCTACAACGTGCCACACCTGCTGCATGACGCGACAGGGCGTGATGTGGTGACTTTCGGCCGGCCGGCCTCCAGTAGCATCAAGGCTTACCTGGAGGACCCGCTGGCGCAGCTGGCCTTTCTGCGGCTGCGCTACGTTGTGGCTGATCCCGCCTATGCCGTGCTGTATTTCTATGAAGGCAATGATGTGGTCGATAACTGGCAGGAATACCAGGTTCGCTATCTTGGCCACGGCCACGCGGCAGGGAATGTGCAGGACGCGGCCTATTTCGCCCGCTTTGTTGATGGCGACATTCTTGCAGCCAATCGCGCCATGCAGCGCGCACAGCATCCCGTTTGGCAGGATCGTTTGCCGGCCGGCCGTTTCTTCATGAGCCTGCTCGCTGGCGAGTCACTCAAGCAGGTGGCCGCTGTGCAGCAGTGGCTGGATCCCAAGCCGCACCGGCCGATATTCAAGCCGCAGCCGCGCGACCACAACACCGTGCTGGTCGCCGGTGCGCCGCAGAAAATACCGGACCGGCTGCAGGTGCCGCCGGTGGCATTGCGGGATGATGAAATTGCCGTGGCGATGACCCTGTTTTCATACAGCCTGCACGAATTGCAGCGCCGCTGGCCACACACGACTTTCGCTTTGGTCTACGTGCCTGCAGTGGCGACAGCCTATGAAGTGGTCTCCGATACCGTGAATATCTATGATACGGAACGCGGCAAGAATTACCCGACATCATCGTTGTTGCCGATGAGTGACCGGGTTTGTGCAGCGGTGAGCCGTATTGCCGGCGAAGCGGGTGTGGCGTTTGTCGATGCGCGACCGGCGTTGCGGCGAGCGGCGACAACAGAATTCGTGCACGGGCCAGTCGACTGGCTGCATTTCAATGAGGCGGGCTATCGGGTGCTGGCCGGTGAAATAGCCGGCCTGCTGGTGCAAATGGAAAGCAAGCAGCCGCCTGGCGGCTGTGTCAGTCTGTCAGCAGGAAAGTGACCGGGCCATCGTTGACCAGGTGCACCTGCATGTCGGCGGCGAAAATACCGGTCGCCACCTGGCTGTGCTGCTGGTGCAGGTAAGCGGTGGCATGCTCGTACAGCTGCCGGGCCAGTGCGGGTGGCGCGGCACTGGAAAATGACGGGCGCAGGCCCTTGTTGGTGTCAGCGGCGAGGGTGAACTGCGACACCAGCAGGATGCCGCCACCGCTATCGCGCACGGACAGGTTCATCTTGCCGTCAGCATCGGCAAACACACGGTACTGCAACAGCTTGTCGAGCAGTTTCTCGGTGCTCGCCGGTGTGTCATGTTTCTCGACACCCAGCAGCACCAGCAGGCCGCGGCCAATGCTGCCGACGGTTTCGCCGCTGACGTCGACCCTGGCTGAACTGACGCGCTGGATGAGAGCTTTCATGGGATGCCTGTGTTTGACGGGAAGAAAACAACCTGGCGTGCATGATAGAAGCTGCCGGGCAGTCCGTCACCGGTGCAAAACTGGTGAAGGCGTGCCAGTTGCGCTAGCATCTTGCTGTCATTCCAGCACCATTGCGGGGCCCCGCTGCATGAAACCTACCTTTCGCCCGTTCGCGCCGTTGTTGCGGGCTTCCTGTTGTGCGCTGATATGCCTGGTGGGTTCCGGCGCGCTGGCGGCAGAGGCTGCCAAGCCTGCTGAGCAAGAGGGACAGTTGCCGCTGGAAGACCTGCGCACCTTCGTGCGCGTGTTCGAGCAGATACGTGCGGCTTATGTCGAGCCGGTTGACGACCACACCCTGCTGGAAAATGCCATTCGCGGCATGCTCGGCGAACTCGACCCGCATTCCGCCTATCTCGACGAAAAGGATTTCATGGACTTGCAGAGCGCCACGACCGGTGAATTCGGCGGCCTGGGCATCGAGGTCGGCATGGAAGACGGTTTCGTCAAGGTCATTTCGCCAATCGACGATACGCCGGCCAGCCGTGCCGGCGTCGAGGCCGGTGACCTGATCATCAAGCTCGGCGACAAATCGGTGCAGGGCATGAGCCTCGACGAGGCCATCAACATCATGCGCGGCAAGCCGGGCGAGAAGCTGGAGCTAACGATCATACGCAAGGGTGTCGACAAACCGCTCGAGCTGGTCATCGTGCGCGACATCATCAAGGTGCGCAGCGTGCGCAGCCGCATGCTAGAGCCCGGCTACGGTTACGTGCGCCTCGCGCAGTTCCAGGTCAACACCGGCAGCGATTTGCGCAAGGCACTGGAAGAGCTGCAGAAACAGCAGCCGTTGCGCGGCCTCGTGCTCGATATGCGCAACAACCCAGGTGGCTTGCTGCAGTCGGCGGTCGAGGTGTCCGATGCCTTCCTCAACCAGGGCCTGATTGTCTATACCAAAGGCCGTATCAGTGATGGCGACATGCGCTTCAGTGCCCAGCCGGGCGACGCACTGAACGGCGCGCCGCTTGTCGTGCTGGTCAATGACGGCTCAGCCTCCGCATCCGAGATTGTGGCGGGTGCATTGCAGGACCATCGCCGCGGCATCGTGCTGGGCACGGATACTTTCGGCAAGGGCTCGGTGCAGACCGTGATACCGATCAGCGAAAGCAAGGCGATCAAGCTGACTACCGCGCTGTATTACACGCCGTCCGGCCGTTCGATCCAGGCCGAAGGCATCAAGCCGGATATCCTGGTCGAACGCGCCAAGGTCACCACTATCCAGGACGGCATGTTGCGCGCGGCGGAAGCCGATCTCGACAAGCATCTCGGCAATGGCGACAAGCAGAAAGCTGCCGACGACAAGAAGGCGGGCAAGGAAGAGCGCGGCAAGCAGTTGCAGGCCGAGAAAGACCTGCTGCAGGATGACAACCAGTTGCACGATGCACTGAACATGCTGAAGGCGATGTACCTCAGCAATGCCGCGAGCCCGGCTAGCGCGCTTTGAGCGGCGTGATCAGCAGGCAATAATCGCGTTGGCGATGGCAGTACTGCATGCTGCCGTCGCGCCGGTAACGGATCTCGATCACGACGGTGGAATGCTGGTCCAGTAGTTGCCGCTGCCTTTCCCCGTTCGCCGTTGTTTCCTCGCGCAGGTTGGCTGCCTCTGGCAATGCGCGCTGCAAGCTCGCCACAGGCAGTGTCGCGAGCTGGTAGTCCGCCAGCACATAGGCGCCATCAAACGGCGCAGTGAACAGTGGCGATTGCCAGCTGCTGATGTTTTCACCATCGAATGACAGGCTGAACAGCCTGGTGCCGGTTGGCGTGAGGCCTGCCATCGCCAGTGTCCCGTCATGCGTTTCGACCTGCATCAGCAGTGCGTGGCGTTGTTCCCGGTATGTGGCATCGATTTTCTGCAATGCTGTGCTGTCGCCGCCGGGCGCCTGCAGTTGCAGGTCGATGCCGTCGGCAATGCGCACGTGATGTTGCGGCTGGATGGCCGTGCAGGCTGCCAGCACCAGCAGCGGAACCACCAGAATCAGCTTTGCGGCGTTCATGGCAGTGAAGCGAGCAGGACGTTGTAGCGGCCGCTGGCGTCGCGGTCGATATGCAGCAGCTGCCCGGCCGGCTGCTGCGTGAGGAATTGGCCCAAAGTGTGGCCGCAATGGCTGTCGTACCATGGTAGTGATGGCGAATGCGTGAACCGTTGCGCAATGCCTGTGCAAGCCTGCAGGGCGTCAGCGTTTCCTGTAGTGACGTGTTGCCCGGCGGCAAATACAGTGTCTGTCCTGGCCAGGGGCTGTGCGGCCAGCCAGTCGCGCAGCGCCTGTTCGTCGACGAGGGTTTCCACGGCGACAATGCGGCCGATGCCATGCGCCGGATGATTGTCTTGCGCCAGCAGGAACCAGTGGCTGCCTTCACCGACAGCGGTGTCACTCGCCACCGCCAGCCGCTTGCGGTGGTCGCTGAGTGGAGCGGTACAGATGTCGACAGAGCCGAGCAGGGCTGTCTGCACGCTGCCTTCGGCCATATCCAGCAGTGCCAGCTGCAACACACTTTCCAGCGGCGCGTGGCGACGCGTGACGAAATGGCTGCGGCCGTGCAGCGCAAAATGTTTTGCCAGGTAGAAACAGGCGGAATTGCTGACCGTGTTGATAAAGCTGAGCGGTTTCGGTGGCAGGCCGTGTTCCACCATCTGTTCCAGCACTTCCAGTGTGATTTCCAGGTCACCGCGGCCGGAGGTGAGGTATACCGCCGTGTCAGACGGCGCCTGCATGCCTTGCAGGCAGCGACCGGCACCGATGAGTGCGAGCTGGATGAAACGCCCGACGCGACGCACCGCCTCGCCGGTGGTTTCCTTCACCAGCTCTTTCAGTGGCGGCAGCGACTCATCAACCGTCGCACTGTAGTGGCCATGCGCGAGGATTTTCATCCGCCTTGCCCCCGTCCGATCACCAGCGCGGTGTTGTTGCCGCCGAAGCCGAAATAATTCAGCAGGAAGGTGGATTTATCCACACTGCACGCTTGCTGGTTCAGTGCTACACCGAGCACAGAAGGGTCGGCGCCAATGCCCGGCGTGGCGGGCACAAAACCCTGTTGCAGTGCTTGCCAGAACAGCACGAGTTCCGTGACGCCGCAGGCGCCCAGCGTATGGCCAATGAAGGGCTTCAGCGCACAGACCGGCGGCAGCGCTGCCGCGTCGAACAGGCGCAGCAAGCCGGCGGATTCGGCTTCATCATTCAACAGGCTTGCGGTGCCGTGTGCCTTGATGGCACCGATGGATGAGGGACTGAGGCCAGCTTCTGCCAGTGCGGCCTGGATCACGGCGGCCACAGTCGAGCCGTCGGCATTGGCAGCCGACATGCTGTGCGTGTCGCACAGGTTGGCACCGCCCAGCAGGCGGAAATCCCCTGCATTGCCTGGCCCAAGTAACAGTGCGCTGGCGGATTCACCAAGCACGAGGCCGTCGCGTGCACTGTCGAACGGTTTCATCACCGAGCGCGTCAACAGGCCGAGGCCGTGGAAACCGAGGGCGGTGATGTGGTTGATCACCTCGATGCCCAGCACCAGGGCATGGCGTATCTTGCCGGAACGGATCAGGCGTGATGCATACCACAGCGCATTGGCGCTGCTGGTGCAGGCGGTGTTGAAACTGAAATCCGGGCCGTTGAAACCGAAGCGTTCGCGGACGCGCGCACCGAGGTTGCCGAAAGAGGAAGAGCCGCCGAGCGGGATCGCATCGCCACGCACCGCCTGTGCTTGCTGGTAGGCGTGTTCCGACACCGAGATGTCGAACGATGACGAGCCGATGAACAGCGCGATGGCATTGCTGTCTTGCCGGCTCAGCGCAACATTGCTCAGTGCCTGTTCGATGACGCTATCGATGACGGTGTAGAGCCGTGTTTCGATCGCCTGCAACGGGAAATCGGCGAGCAGCTTGTAGGGCACGCGCTCGTGCAGTGTGCCGATCGCGCAGTCGACCGGTTGCGGCGCACGCGGCGCCTGCTGCAGGCCAGCCAGCTGGGCGCTGATACCGGTGCCGAGGTGCGTTGCGATACCCGCGCCGAGAAAACAGGCTATGTGGTTCATTGTGCTGTGCGCGTCAGTCGTCTTGTGCGGCGGCAAGGATCGTGTCCGCCAGCGCGTTGACCGACTGCAACGCGCGCCGGGCAGCCGGGCCGCCCTCGATGCTGACACCGTAGCGGTTCTTGACGGCCATCGAGATCTGCAGCGCGTCGAGCGAGTCGAGTTCGAGCTCGCCGCCGATCAGGATCGCGTCGTCATCAATGCTGGCAGGCTCGATGTCCTTGTCGCATTCGGTGACGATCAGCTGCTTCAGTTCGCGCTTGAGGGTGTCGCGGTCAGTCATGTTTCTCTCGCGGTCAGGGATAGCGGCGCAGCGACAGGGCCAGCGCCAGGGCAATGGTGACACAACCGAACAGCAACAGCGAACCTGCTTCGGGCAGCACATCGCGCACCGTGCCGTTGCGCAGGAACAGGTCGAGGAAGCCTTCCAGCCCCCAGGCCATCGGTGACAGGTCTGCCAGTCTCTGCATGCTGTCGGGCATGACGAAGCGCGGCACCATGATGCCGCCGATCGCCGCCAGCAGGATGTTGCCGACACCGCCGAGCGTGGTGGCCTGGTCAGTGGTGCGCGCCACCACGGCAATCAGGATGCCGTAGCCAAGAGCCGCCAGGCTGAGGCTCGCGGCCATCACGACCAGGCCGGCCAGCGAGTCACCGAGGGTGAGCCGGTCGGCGCCGAGCAGTGGCATCAGGTAGACGCCGACCGCGAGCATCAGCATGACCTGGATCTGGTTGATGACGAAATACGGCAACAGTTTGCCGATGAGTGGCAACAGTGGCGACACCGGCAGTGTGCGCAGGCGGCGTAGCGTGCCTTGCTGGCGTTCGGTGATGAAAGTGTTTGACAGCGGCACCACGGAAAAGAACATCGCGAACACCAGCCACGCCGGTACGCTCTGTTGCACCGATGTCGGTTGCACGCCGCCCTCGCTGTCCTGTGCCTGTTGGCGGTAGCTGTAGCGCACGCTGACAGGGTTCGCGGCGAGAGAGTCTTCATCGACATCGTCATCCAGCGAGAATTCACCAGCCAGTGCCCGTTTCATTTTCATGTCGCGCAACAATGCCTCGACGCGCTGGCGGCTCAGCGCTTCGCCGACTGTGGCGCTGAAGATCGCTTCCGTTTGTGGCGAGGTAGCTGGCGCCACCAGGATGTTGGCCTGCAGTTTGTCGCCCTGCTGGCGCAGCACGAGCAGGAAAGCGGCCTCGTCCTGGCTGACGGCCTGCTGCGCAGTCGCGGCATCGCGCACTTGCCAGGCAAAGGCTTCGCGCGTTTGCAACAGATCAATGGCCCGGCGGCTGGCGTCGTCCTGCGCCTGGTCATCGAGAAGCGCGACGATCTTGCGGCTGCCACCATGCTGGGCGAATTGTTCCTGCAGGGCGAGCGACATGATCAGGATGAATGCCATCGGCATGGCGAACAGCAGCAATAGGCCATGGATGTCGCGCAGCAGCAGGCGCAGTTCCTTGCGTATCGTGGCGAGTAGCGCAGTCATCACCGGTTCAGTCCCGCAAGTGGTGCTGTGTCAGCGACAGGTAGAAATCCTCCAGTCGCTTGGCGTTCTGTAGTTCTGGCACAGCCGGCATCTCTGCTGCCTGCGCGAGCACGTTGGCCAGTGTGTCCTGCAACAGCAGGCGACCGTGGTCGATGATCGCGAGTGTGTCGCAGATCGCCTGGATTTCCTCCATGTAGTGCGAGGTGTAGACGATGGTCATGCCGCCGCGCTGCAGTTGGCGGATGGAATCGAGGATGAAGTGGCGCGATTGCGCGTCGATACCGACTGTCGGCTCGTCGAGGTAGAGCAGCTGCGGCTTGTTGAGCAGACCGATAGCGAGGTTGAGCCGGCGCCGCACGCCACCGGAGCAACTGCTGGCGCGTTTCCCGAGCAGGCTTTCAAGGCCGCAGACCGTGACGGCTTCATCGACCTGTGCCCGCAGCGCCGCGCCGCGCAAGCTGTACAGGCCGGCAAAGCATTCGAGGTTCTCACGCACAGTGAGGGCGGGGTAGAACGCATAATCCTGTGGCACCAGGGCTGAGAGCGCACGCAACTGGCGGTTGCGGCCGACCGGCTGGCCGAGGATCTCGATCGAACCCGCTTGCAGCGGCAGGATGCCGGTCAGCAGCGCGAGCAGGGTCGACTTGCCGGCACCGTTCGGCCCGAGCAGGCCAAAGCAGCTGCCGCGGGCCACGGTGAGCGAGACATCCGCCAGCGCATCGCCTGCCTCACCGGGATAGCGGAAACCGACATGGCGCGCACTGATGGCTGCTGTTGTGTTCATGTTGCCTTGCGCGCCAGCAGGTGGCGCATGGGTACACTCACGTCATTGCGCAGTAACTCGAAACCGTGGCGGGCAAACAGCGCTGGCAGGTCTTGCCGGTGCCAGGCGTCGAGAAAGGGTTCGTGCACGAAACGGGCGAGGGCATGGAAGTACAGTCCGCGCCAGCCGTAATCGCGCCAGAGCGCGAGCGGCGAGCGCCGCAGCTGCAGCGGTGACGGCTCGCAGACGGCGAGCAGGCCGCCCGGCTGCAGGATGCGGGCGAACTCGGCCAGGCTGCGTTCCAGGTAGCGCGGCGGGATCTCGTGCAGCAGGAAGCAGGCGGTGATGGCGGCAAAGGTGTTATCGGCAAAACCGGTGTCCTCGGCCACGCCCTGCACGAAGCGGACATCCGGCCAGTCGCGCGCGGCGTGTTGCAGCAGGTAGGGCGAGGGGTCGAGGCCCCATACCTCGGCGATTCCCGCCTGTTGCATGGCGCCGGCCAGGCCACCGCCGCCGCAGCCTGCATCGAGCACGCTGCCGGCGCGGACTGCCGGTTCGGCGGCGAGGCGCACGGCGATCTCGCGATGGCTCTTGCTGATCTCGCCGAGCATCACGCGGTCAAAGCCGGTGATGTAGCCGCGCGTGAAGCGGCGCGAGTAGTTGCCGTTAGGCAGGTTGTGGAATTCCTGCAGGATGTATTTCGGGATCTGTTCGCGGCCGGGCAACTCCGGCGGCAGTTCAACCGGGGTGTGCACCAGCCCCAACGCATGGCGCGCGAGCTGCCACAGGTCGCGGGGCCGGCGCAGGTCGAGCCGGTCGGGCCAGGCATCCGGCAGCGGTATGCTGGCCCAGTCAGGCAGGGTGTTGTCGCGGTGCAGGGTGGTCATCCGGTGCTCAGGGATAGCCGCTCTCGTTCGGGTCAACCTGCACTTCATACACCGTCCACGTGCTGTCGTAGTGCGAACGGTTGCTGAAAATGATGCGCCCCTTGCCCTTGTACAGCGCGTACAGTCGCGCAGTATCGGCACCGCGGAAATTGAACGGGATCCACGCCTTGCCGGTGATGCGGCCGGTGCTCGTGGTCGGCTCGCCGACGAGGTCATAGGCTTCCGCCATGCTCATGCCCTTCTGTACGGCACTGAGCGGCTGGTTGCGGCCGCTGCTGCGCGGGGTACTGGACGTTTCGCGTGCGCTGGACTTGCTGGCAGCATGGCCGCTTTTCAGGGATACGCCGCCGCGCTTGTACTGCGGCACCTGGCCATCGCCCAGGTCATCCAGTGCCTTTTCGGCATACTTGCGCAATTTCTTGTTGGCGCTGCTGCTGTTGGTGATTTCCGACAGCGTATCGCGGTAGCGCGGGTTGCCGGACTGGCCGAGGGCCTTGGCCGCCCAGGACAGCGTATCAATCTCGCCCGGGGTGGCGCTGGCGTACTGGCGCAGCAGGATCTCGGCGAGGTAGTCGAGCACGGCCGGGTTCTTCTCGCCGGCATTGAACATTTCCTGCGCGGCTTGCTTGACGCTGGCCATGCCGCCCTGGGTCAGCATGTCGACGTGGCGCTGCTCCGCGGCGGTCAGTGCCCACAGGTTGCCGGCGCCGGCCAGCAGGGCGATGGCGGCCAACTTTCTCGCTACAGTGAATCTTTTCATGGTGATGCTCCCTGGCAGTCAGTGGTGAGGGGTCGGGTATTCAGTGGCCGATGATATTGCCTGCGCGCAGTATGCCGACGACGCCGACCAGGATCCAGAACGTGTTCAGCAGGGTGTAGGCCGCGTCTTTCTTCAGTGCCGAGCACCAGGACAGCATCACGGCGTCGATCGTGTTGAAGATCCACACGAACATGAAGGGGCTGGCCGGCCCTAGCCAGCTGACCAGGCTGAAACTGAAGATCCGCATCAGGACACCGACCATCTCGATGGTGCGGATATTGTCCAGTACGAAACGGTTGACGGCATTGAACCAGCGCATACTTCAGGTCCACCGTTTGAAGATCAGGGAGGTGTTGATGCCGCCAAAGGCGAAGTTGTTGCTCATCACGTACTCGTTTTGCAGCACCCGGCCAGCGCCGGTGATGTAGTCCAGCTCACCGCAGCGCGGGTCGAGGTGGTCGAGGTTGATGGTCGGCGCATACCAGTCGCGGTTCATCATCTCGATCGACAGCCAGCTCTCCAGCGCGCCGCAGGCGCCGAGGGTGTGGCCGAAATAGCTTTTCAGCGAGCTGATCGGCATGCGCGGGCCGAATACAGCGTGGGTGGCCGTGGTTTCGGCGATGTCGCCGTGCTCGGTGGCCGTGCCGTGCGCATTGACATAACCGATGGCGGAGGCTGGCAGCCCGGCGTCGCGCAGGGCGAGTTCCATGACGGCCTGCATCGTGCTCGCCGTCGGCTGGGTGATGTGGGCACCGTCGGAATTGGTGCCATAGCCGACGATCTCGGCATGGATCGTCGCGCCGCGGGCCTGGGCGTGTTCGAGCTCTTCCAGTACCAGCGAGCAGGCGCCCTCGCCAATCACGAGGCCATCGCGGTCGCGATCGAAGGGGCGCGGCGTCAGTTGCGGCGAGTCATTCTTCAGGCTGGCGGCAAACAGGGTGTCGAACACGGCCGAATCGGCGGCACAGAGTTCCTCGGCACCGCCGGCCAGCATCAGGTCCTGCAGGCCGTAGCGGATCGCCTCATAGGCGTAGCCAACGCCCTGGCTGCCCGAGGTGCAGGCGCTGGCCGTCGGGATGATGCGCCCGGTCAGGCCGAAGAACAGGCCGATATTGACCGCACAGGTGTGGCTCATCATCTCGACATAGGTGGTGGCCGTCATCGAGCGGGTGGAACGGTCGACATACATGCGGGCGAAGCTGACGGTGGCATCGGTGCTGCCGTTGCAGGAGCCATAGGAGACGCCCATGCGGCCGTTGCGGATCGACGGGTCGTCCAGCAGGCCGGCGTTGGCCAGGGCGAGTTCGGCCGTGCGGGTGGCCATCAGTGCCACGCGGCCCATGCTGCGGGTCTGCTTGCGCGAGTAATGGGCAGGGCGCGCGAAATCCGGCACCGGCCCGCCGAGGCGGGTCAGCAGGCCTTCGATGTCGGCCCACTCATCCATGGCGCGGATACCGTTGCGGCGGGCGCGCAGGCCGCGCTCGACGGTCGGCCAGTCCTGGCCCAGCGAAGTGATGCCGTTCATGCCGGTGACGACGACACGTCGGGGGGTGAAAGCCATGCAGGATCCCGTGTTGGTCAGGTAAACGGCTATTGTAGCGGTAGGGGTGGCCTGTGCTCCATGCGTGGATTGCGGCAGCCGCGCTTTATCCCAATAATGCCCCGCACATGCGGGAAGCAAAGAGGCCAGGTCATGAGTCGTCTGCTGATTGTCGTCGACAAGCTGGAAGACTGGCGGGCGTTCTACCCCTCTGAGGATGTGATCAGCGCCCAGGATTACATCCAGCAGTTCCAGGCCCAGGAGCGGCTGCAGGTCATCAACCTGTGCAAGCGTTACCGCTATCTCAGTGTCGGCTATTACGTGTCACTGCTGGCCGAGGCGCGCGGCCATCGCGTCATCCCGTCGGTCAAGACCTTGTCCGACATGAACGAGAAAGCCATCTTCAGCCTGCTGGACGAGGATTTCGACAAACAGCTGTCTGCCGTGCTCGGCAGCAAGGACGGCCTGCAATTCACCTGCAAGGCCTATTTCGGCCAGACCGACGAGCAGCCGTTGAAGGAGGTGGCGCGGCAGATTTTCGAGCGCTACCCGATCCCGGTGATGGAGATCACCGTGCACCGCAAGGGCAACTGGCGCCTGCAGTCGATACAAATGGTCGGCCTGCCGACGCTGGATGATGCCGAGCAGACCGTGTTTGCCAATGCACTGGATGTGTTTGCGTCCAAGGTCTGGCGGCCGGAGCGCCCGCGGCAGACTTACCGCTATGACCTGGCGATGCTGGTCAACCCGAAGGAAGTGATGGCGCCCAGCGATGAGGCGGCGCTGAAAAAATTCGAGAAAGCCGGCAAGAAGCACGGCATCCTGGTCGAGCGCATCGGTCGCAAGGACCTGTTCCGCCTCGCCGAATACGACGCACTGTTCATCCGCGAGACCACCTCCGTGCCGCACCATACCTACCGTTTCGCGCGCAAGGCGGCGGCGGAAGGCATGGTGGTGATTGACGACCCGGAATCGATCCTGCGTTGCACCAACAAGATCTACCTCGCCAGCCTGCTGGATACCTACAAGCTGCCATCGCCGAAAACACTGATCCTCAACAAGCAGAAAGCGCAGTCGCTGGACAGCATCGTGGCCGAGCTAGGTTTGCCGATAGTGCTGAAAATTCCCGACGGCTCTTTTTCTGTCGGCGTGACCAAATCGGAAACCATTGAAGAACTGCGCCAGAGCCTTGACGAGATGTTCGACAAGAGTGCGCTGGTGCTGGCGCAGGAATACATCTACACCGACTTCGACTGGCGCATTGGCGTGCTCAACAACCAGCCGCTGTATGCCTGCCGCTATTACATGGCGAAGAAACACTGGCAGATCTATCACCACGAAGGCGAGAAAACCCAGTCGGGGGATTTTGACACGCTGCCGACCTATGAGGCGCCTGATGCGGTTATCAAGGCGGCGCTGGATGTGTGCAAGCGCATCGGCAACGGCTTCTACGGCGTTGACCTGAAACAGAAAGGCGACAAGGTCTATATCATCGAGGTGAATGACAACCCGTCGGTCGAGGCAGGTGTGGAAGATGCTTTCCTGAAAGACAAACTGTACGACCTGATCATGGCAGAGTTCCGGCGGCGGCTGGATGCAGTGACCTGATGGGGGCTGACCTGATGCGGACGCGCGACGGGCGCATCGCTGCCTGCTGTGTGTTGCTGCTGGCCGCTTTGGTGCTGTGGCTGTCGCTGCCCGGTTTCATCGCGGCAGTGGCGGCAATCCTGCCGGTTGACCCGGTAGATATGCGCATCTTTGCCAGGCAGGCGGAGACGTTCTGGCAAACCGGACAACTGTACCAGCGTGCCGACAATGTGGTGATGGCATACCTGCCCAATGCGGCGGTATACAAGTTCCCGCCGCCATTCCAGCTCTATATTGCACCGTGGATGCGGCATGGCATGCCACCGCTGTTCTTTGAATACTGTCGCTGGCTATTGCTGGTGGCCTACCTGCTCGCGGTTGTCCTGCTTGTCCGGCTTGGCAACAACCTCATGCAGCTGGCGCCGGTTTGCGACGACAAGCTTGCCGCCAGGCTGTGGCCAATGGTTTACGGCGTTATTGCTGTACTTGTCACCTTGCATTTCACGCCGTTTTTCAACGGGCTGACGCTGATCGCCATAGAGGTCATCTTCCTGTTGCTGTTCACGCTGGTGCTGCTCACGCTGCGCACTTATCCGCTGTTCGCCGGCGCGTTGCTGGCACTGGCCGCCACAGCCAAGATATACCCGGTATTCCTGCTCACGGTGCTGTTGTGGCAACGCAACTGGCGGGCCTTGCTGGCGTTTGCCGTGGCATCCACGCTGGTATCGCTGGTGGCGCTACTGGTGTTCGGCATCGCTGAAGTGGGTTACTACACCGGCACCATCCTGCCGGTGTTGCTGGCCGAACAGCCGGTCGGCTGGGCTGAAAACCTGCACCTGGTGTTCTACCTGTTCCCTGACGGCATCAGCCACGCGGCTGCACGCGCAATATGCACTGCTCTGCGATTCTTTTTCCTCGCCGCATGGTTGCTGGTGCTGTGGCGCCGCCAGCCAGGCAGTGCCCGCAATGAAACGCTGGTATTTTCGCTGGCGTTGGTGACCATGTTGCTCATCATGCCCAACTACTGGTTGCAGTACCAGGTCATGCTCTTGCTGCCGGCCTTGCTGGTGTTTACGCTGGCCTTGTCGTCTGCCAGTGTGCTGGCGTTATCGCTGGCGGGGTTGGCATTGTTGTCGATGGCACTATCGCCTGAACAGGTGTATCCGTTATTGTCATACAGCTTCGGCGGCAGCACAGACGAACTCTATGCGCTGGTGCTGCGTGAAGGTGAACAGTCCGTCATGTTGCGCTATGCGCCAGCGGCATGGCTGGTGGGCCAACTGGCGGCACTGAAACCACTGGCGCCATACTGCCTGTGGCTGGCGCTGGTTGTGCTGTTGTTTGGCCGGCCGGCGCAGGATCAGAGATTGCCGGAGAAAAGTTTTTTCAGCAGGCGTTCTTTCAGCGAATTGCTTTCGGCAAATCCCATGCGCGCCAGGTAGCGCTCGGGAACCTCGTTTTCTGCCAGCAGCGCATTCACAACTGCCTTCAGCAGTTCCAGCGGGTGCTCGCTCGCGGCTTTCAGTTTCTGCAAGGCATTGACGATGACCAGTTCGTCATCCGTGAAGTCATGGCCGAAGGGGAAATCCGGCAGCAAGTGGCGGAAAGGGGCGAGCCTCGCTTTCAGTTGCTCCGGCGTGTTGTTGCGGTGCACCGCCGGGATCTCGTAAGACTCCGGCAACTTGCCTTGTGCTTTTGCCGCAGCAAGCAGGGTGGGCTGGAAACGCGAATCGGCGACATTCAGCAGTGCGGCAATGACTTCACTGTCGCTTTTGCCACGCAGGTCGGCGATGCCGTATTCGGTGATGATTATGTCGCGCAGGTGGCGCGGGATCGTGCAGTGCGCGTAGTGTTCGACAATATTGGATTGCGCTTTTCCGTCTTTCATGCGCCAGCTGCGCAGCATCAGGATCGAGCGCGCCTCCGGCAGTTCGTGCGCCATGGCGACAAAGTTGTACTGCCCGCCGACACCGCTGACCACGCGGCCATCGTCGAGTGCATCGGAAACAGCGGCGCCCGACAAGGTAACCATCATGCAGGTATTGATGAATGCGGCTTTCTGGCGCTGCTGGCGTTTCGTGTTCTCTGTGCCGAACGGGTCGCTGTAGAGATGGTTGATGAAGGTGATGCTGCTCATGTCGATCAGCGAGCGCTGCTCGTCGGGCATCTCGCGCAGGGCCTGGTAAAAGGCGCGGGGACCGATGAAAAAACCGCCGTGCAGGATGACATCGCGACCGGTGTTTTCGTCCGTGACGCGCCGGCGGATGATGCCGGCTTTCACCAGCTCCAGCAGGCCGTTGACGAACATTTCCGAGCAGCCGTAAAGGCCTTCCGAAAAAACATCTGGTTGTGATAGCGGCGATGCCTGGGGTTGCAGTGCAGCCAGCAGCTGGTGGTATTCGCTGTTTTGCCGGTCGCGCAGGATCAGGCTGTGGGCAATCGCATCGCCGAGCGAGCCGATGCCGATCTGCAGCGTGCCGCCGTCCTGCACCAGGCTGCTGGCGAGCAGGCCGATGGCGTAGTCAGCACGTGCGACTTTCATGTTCGGTGTGCAGAACAATGTGTGCGTGCCGGTCGGGTCATCGACAACAAGGTCGAAAAAATCCATCGGCACTTCGGCATTGCCCGGCATGAACGGCAGTTCGCGGTTGATGACGGCTACCAGCAGGTTGCCCATGCCTGCCTTGCGCTGTTCTTTCACGCTGCTGGCAAGGTCGAGTGTGACATCGGGATTGCAGGATAGTGACAGCCGCAGCTGGCCGTTGTCTTCGCGTGCCGCAACAGCCTGCGCCACCACATTCGGACTCTTGCCGGCCATGTCGCGTGCGATGTGCGTGTAGTTGCTGCTGATGTAATGCTGCTGCGCATGGCGGTTGCCGAGCCAGTCGCCGGACTTCAGGAAGAATTCGTGCACGGTGACATTGGCTGGCAGCGTGTTGCGCTGCATGGCTAGGGCGTAGTCGAGGTCAGGGTAGTTACCGAAAAGGCGCTCGACCAGCGGCCCCAGGAAACGCTGTTCCAGTTCGCTGCTTGCGTGCGGTTTCAGCAGCGAGAGTGCTGTGTAGATGTCGAGCTGCAGTGCCGGATCCTGCTGTGCGGCACGGTAGAGTGCATTGGCCAGTGCATTGGGCTTGCCGATGCCGAGCGGCATGGCCAGGCGCAGGTGCTTGCCGGCGATGCGCAGGCAGCGCGTTACGGCCTCGTCGATACTGTGCAGGATCTCGGCCATGCGGTTGCCTGCGTCAGATGACCATGATCCCGTCCATTTCCACCTGGGCGCCACGCGGGAGGCTGGCCACGCCGATCGCTGCGCGCGCCGGGTAGGGCTGCGTGAAGTAGGTCGCCATCACTTCGTTGACGAGGGCGAAATGGCCGAGGTCGGTGAGGAAAATATTCAGCTTGACGATATCTTTCAGGCTGCCACCGGCGGCTTCGCAAACGGCGGCGAGGTTGTCGAACACACGCGCCACTTGCGCGCGCATGTCGCCTTCCACCAGTTGCATGGTGGCTGGATCCAGCGGGATCTGGCCGGACAGGTAGACAGTGTTGTTGACCTTGATCGCCTGCGAGTAGGTGCCGATCGCAGCAGGGGCTTTTTCGGTCTGGATGACGGCTTTGTTGGTCATGGTGATATCCGCAAAAATGTTATGGAGTGGAATCAGTTCTTGACGCGCACGGTGCGCAACACCGGCCGCAAGGTGCGGATGCGGCGCATGATGTTGGCCAGATGGATGCGATTGCGCACGGATATGGAGAGGGTGATGACATTGAAGCCGGCATCTTTCTCTTCCAGCGCGATCTTGTCGATGTTGGCTTCCATCTCGGTGATCTTGGTGGCGAGTTGCGCGATGATGCCGCGCTCGTTGTTGACCTCGACGCGTATGTCGACAATGAATTCGCCACTCACATCCGGCGACCAGTTGACGATCATGCACTTCTCGGGATTCTCGCGCAGCTCGGCAATGTTCTTGCAATTGTCCGTATGCACGACGAGCCCGCGGCCGGCGCTCATGTGTGCCACGATCGGGTCGCCGGGAATCGGGCGGCAGCACTTGGCAAAACTGATCACCATGCCGTCGGCCACATCAATCATCAGTGGTGCCTGCGCGCGCCGCGTGCCCTTGCTGCCTGAGGCCGGTTGCAGTTCCTCCGGCGGCAACAAGCGCTTGGCGACGACATACGCCACACGATTGCCGAGGCCGATTTCTTCGAGGATATCGTCAAAGTGCTCGACGCCGGCCTGTTGCACCATGTCGGCCATGCGTGTCGGTTCGACACTGGCCAGGTTCTGGCCCATGCCGAGCAGCGCCTTCTCCAGCAGTCGGCGGCCGAGTTCGATCGATTCTGCATGGCGCTGGGTTTTCAGGAAGTGGCGGATCGCGCTGCGCGCCTTGCCGGTGGTGACAAAATTGAGCCAGGCAGGGTTTGGCTGCGCGCCCGGTGCAGTGACGATCGATACGGTCTGGCCGCTTTGTAGTGGCTGTGACAGCGGTGCCAGCTGGCGGTTGATGCGGCAGGCCACGCAACTGTTGCCGACATCGGTATGCACGGCATAGGCAAAATCGACCGCCGTGGCACCGGCCGGCAGCTCGATGATCTCGCCGGTCGGCGTGAAGATATAGACCTCGTCCGGGAACAGGTCGACTTTTACGTGCTCGATGAATTCCAGTGAGTTGCCGGCGCGCTGCTGCAATTCCAGCAGACCCTTGATCCACTCGCGCGCCCGCACTTCGCTCGCGGACGGCTTGTTGTCTTCACTGCTCTTGTACAGCCAGTGTGAGGCGATGCCGCTCTCGGCCACCACATCCATTTCACGCGTGCGGATCTGCACCTCGATCGGCAGGCCGTGCATGCCGATCAGTACCGTGTGCAGGGACTGGTAACCGTTGGCCTTCGGGATGGCGATGTAGTCGCGGAACTCGCTGTGCACCGGCTTGTAGAGACTGTGCACGGCACCGAGTACGCGGTAACAGCTGTCGACGTTGTCGACCACGATGCGAAAGGCATAGACATCCATGATGTCGGAGAAGGATTTCTTCTTCGCCTTCATCTTGAGGTAGATGCTGTAAAGGTGCTTTTCCCGCCCGGTGACTTCCGCTATGTGGCCTTCGCGTTCGAGGCAGCGGCGTATGCTGTCCTCGATCTTGCTGACGATTTCCTTGCGGTGGCCGCGGGCATTGCGCACGGCAGCGGCAATGCGGCGGGCGCGCATCGGGTACATTGCCTGGAAACCGAGATCCTGGAACTCGACACGCAGGCTGTTCATGCCGAGGCGGTTGGCGATCGGGGCATAGATCTCGAGCGTTTCGCGGGCGATGCGGCGGCGCTTGTCCGGTTTCAGCACGCCAAGGGTGCGCATGTTGTGCAGGCGGTCGGCCAGCTTGACCAGGATGACGCGGATGTCCTTCGCCATCGCCATCGTCATTTTCTGGAAATTCTCGGCCTGGGCCTCGGCCTTGGAGTTGAACTCGATCTGTGTCAGTTTGCTCACGCCATCTACCAGCTCGGCGACCGTGTCGCCAAACTGCTGCGCCAGTGCCGCTTTGGGGATGCCGGTGTCCTCGATGACATCGTGCAGCAGGGCTGCCATGAGGCTGTGGTGGTCGAGGCGGTGGTCGGCGAGGATGCCGGCCACGGCCAGCGGATGGGTCACATACGGCTCGCCGCTGCGGCGTTTCTGGCCGTCATGGGCCTGTTCGGCGTAGAAGTAGGCGCGGCGCACCTGCTGGACGTGCGCAGGCGGCAGGTAGGAGGACAGCTTGTGACAGAAAGCATCGATGGCTTGCAATCAGGCTGCCCCCGCTGGCCTCAGTCGTTGTCGTCTTCCGGCGCGTGCACGTTCTCGAACGCCTGTTCGGCCAGGTGCTTGAAGCGGTCTTCCGGCTGCTCTTCAAGGACTTCCGGCGTGACCAGGCCCAGTTCGATCTCTCGCAGTGCGACAACGGTGGGTTTGTCGTTTTCCCACGGCACCATCGGCTCGCGACCCTTCACGGCCAGCTGGCGGGCGCGCTTGGTGCCGATCATGACCAGTTCAAAGCGGTTTTCCACGTGATCGAGACAGTCTTCTACGGTGATGCGTGCCATGGTGTGACCTTGGTGTGTTGCAGGGAAGGTGCTGGGACGAGCCCGGCGCCAATACGGCCTGCCAGTTTACGCAAAGGCGGCAGGCGCCTCAATAGCGCCGGCCCCGTATATCCTGACGCGGCGGAATTCTGCATGCTCGTCGAGGTCGGGCAGGGTGCACGAATCGTATTCGCCCAGCAGCCGGTAGCTGGTGTCGGGCATGTTGCGCAGGCGCGAGTCGGCCAGCAGCACCTGCGGCGCATGGCGCAGGAACAGGGGTAGCAGCGGCAGGTTGTCGCGGTCGTACAGCACGTCGGCGACGGCGACCAGATCCAGCGGCTCGGCTATTTCGTCCAGTGTGCTGACCACCTGCAGGTGCACCCCGTTCAGCCGTGCGTTGAGTTCGCAGGCGTCACGGGAGTCGGGGTCGATGTCGCAGGCGTAGACCGTTCTGGCACCGGCCAGGGCGCAGGCAATCGCCACCACCCCGGAACCGGCCCCAAAATCCGCGACTGCCTTGCCGCGTACGGTGTCCGGGTGTTCGAGGATATGGCGGGCCAGCACCTGGCCGCTGGCCCAGCAGAACAGCCAGTAGCAGGGCATGTGCATGGCGGCCTCGATTTCGGCCGGTGACAGCGCGGCGCTGGAAAAATCGGCATTCAGCAGGTACAGGCGGACAGTGGGGCATTGCGGCAGTGCTAGTGGCTCCAGCCGGGCGGCGCGCAGGGCCTGCCTTGCCCGGGCCTGCAGCGATGCGTGCAGCGCCTGCATGGTGCCGGCTGTCAGGACAACAGGTTCTGCAACAGGCCCTGCAGGGTATCGCGCTGGTGGCGCAGCTGCAGCGGCTGGGCGCGGACGATGGCGATGAGGTCGGCCAGCGCGCGGTCGAAGTCGTCGTTGACCACGAGGTAGTCGGCTTCGCTGTAATGCGAGATCTCGCTGCGCGCCTGGGCCATGCGCCGCTCGATCACGGCCGGGTCATCCTGGCCACGGCCGTTCAGCCGCTCGACCAGGGCCGACAGGGAGGGCGGCAGGATGAAGATGCCGATGCTGTCCGGCATCAGGCGCCGTATCTGTTCGGCGCCCTGCCAGTCGATCTCGAGGATGACGTCGAGGCCGGCGGCCAGCGTGTCCTCGACCCATTGTTGCGAGGTGCCATACAGGTTGCCGAACACCTCGGCTTGCTCGAGGAAAGCGCCGCTGACCAGCATGGACTCGAAACTGCTGCGGTCGATGAAATGGTAGTTCACGCCGTCGACCTCGCCCGGCCGCTGTGGGCGGGTGGTGTGCGAGACCGACACGCGCAGGGTGTCGCACTGTTCCAGCAGCGCCTTGACCAGGCTCGTCTTGCCGGCACCGGACGGTGCGGAAACGGTGTAGAGAATGCCGCGGCGTTTCATCGTCACTGGTCCTTTTACTTGAAGCTGTGTTCTTCGGCAGGAAAGGCGCCGCTTTTGACGTCCTCGACATAAGCGCGCAGGGCCGCCGGGATATCCGGCTGGCCGAGCAGGAAGTTCTTCGTGAACTTCGGCGCGCGGCTCGGCGTCAGGCCCAGCATGTCGTACAGCACGAGCACCTGGGCATCCGTATGCGGGCCGGCACCGATGCCGATGACCGGTATCGACAGGCTGCGGCTGATCTCCGCCGCGAGTGGCGTCGGCACACACTCAAGCACCAGCAGGTCGGCACCGGCCTGTTCGAGGGTAATGGCATCGCTGAGGATCTGCTGTGCGTGGTCGGCATCGCGCCCCTGCACCTTGTAGCCGCCAAACTTGTTGACGGACTGTGGCGTGAGGCCCAGGTGTGCGCAGGTCGGGATGCCGCGCTCGGCCATCTGGTGGAAGGTGTCGGCCAGCCAGGCGCCGCCCTCGAGCTTGACCATCTGCGCACCGGCCTGCATCAGGGTCGCGGCATTGCGCAGGGCGCTGCCACAGTCGCCATAACTCATGAATGGCATGTCGGCGATGATGAAGGAGCGGCGCGCGCCGCGTTTCACGGCGGCCGTGTGGTAGGCAATCTGCTCGACCGTGACCGGGATCGTCGTGTCATGTCCTTGCACCACCATGCCCAGCGAGTCGCCGACCAGGATGACTTCCACCTCGGCTTCACTGATGAAGTGGGCGAAAGTCGCATCGTACGCGGCCAGCACGGCAAATTTCTCGCCGTCCTGTTTCATGGCCTGCAGTGTGTTGATGGTGATGGTGCGCATCGCGATTCCTGCCGACTCAGATCGTAGCCGGGTTGTAGTAGTGGCGGCCGTTGCGGATCGTCAGCAGGTAATCGACCAGCTGGCGGTAGTGCTGCGGGTTGTTGGCCAGGTCGATTTCCGTGGCATTGACGATCAGCAGCGGGGCATCGCTGTAGTAGTGGAACAGCTGCGTGTAGGCATCGTTCAGCTGTTGCAGGTAGTCTTGCTCGATGCGCTGCTCGGCCACCACGCCTCGCTGGCGGATGCGCTTCAGCAGTACATCGACCGGTGCCTGCAGGTAGACCACGAGGTCGGGCTTGGGCGCATCGATGATCAGCTGGTCATAGACTTTCTTGTAGAGGCCGAACTCGTCGTCGTCCAGCGTGATGCGGGCAAACAGCGGATCCTTGTTGATCAGGAAGTCAGCCACGCGCAATGGCGAGAACATGTCGCCCTGGCGCAGTTCGCGGAACTGCTGGCTGCGCTGGAACAGGAAGTACAGTTGGGTAGGCAGCGCATTGCGCTTGCGGTCCTGGTAGAAGCGCTCGAGGAACGGGTTGTCCTCAGCCGATTCCAGCAGCGTTTCGTAATTGAAGGTGCTGGCCAGCCGCCTGGCGAGCGTGGTCTTGCCGACGCCGATGTTGCCCTCCACCGCCACGAAGCGCGGCAGTGTGCGGCCCTCGAAATCGAAATGCAGGTTGTCGAAAGGATCGTCAGTCATCGCTGCGGCGTGTCGTTGTCGGAATGGCAGCCAGCCACAGGCCATAGGCCGGTGGTGGCAGTCTGCCCCAATAATGACGCAACACTGCACCCGTTGGGAAGCTGGAGTGTGGGTGCCAGGTCTGCCAGCGGCACCAGCACGAAGGCGCGTTCGGCCAGGCGCGGGTGCGGCACGGAGAGGCGCTCACTGTCGATGATGTCGTTACCGTACAGCAACAGGTCGAGATCCAGGGTGCGGGCGCCCCAGCGCGTGTGGCGTACCCTGCCTTGCTGTTGTTCGATAGCTTGCAGGGCATCCAGCAAGGCCAGGGGGGCGAGGCGAGTCTGCAGGCAGGCGACACCGTTGAGGTAGTCGGGTTGTCCGGCCGGACCCCCGACCGGATGGCTACCGTACCAGGGTGATACGGCCAGCAAGCGGGAGGCGGGGATGGCTTTCAGGGCTTCCACGGCCCGCTGCACCTGCTGGCGCGGATGGGCGAGGTTGCTGCCGATGCCGATGTAGGCCGTGACTGCCGGTGCTGGCATCGGCCGGGTTCAGTGTTGTTGCGGTGCGCGGTTGCCGCCGCGGTTGCGCCCGCCGCGCCGGCGCCGGCCGCTGCGCGACGACCCTTCCGTCCGGCCCAGCTCCCGCTGCAGCCGCTCTCGTTCGTTGCCCTCGGCCGCCTGGAAGTCGGTCCACCACTGGCCGAGGCCTTGCAGGTCCTCACCGGCCTGTTCACGCAACAGCAGGAAATCATAGGCTGCGCGGAAACGCGGGTGCTCCAGCATGCGTTCTGCGCGTCCGCCCTGGCGGCGCGTGAGCTGCCATTGCAATTCCCATATTTCCTGCATCGGCTGTGAGAATCGCTTGGGAATGCCGATGCGCTTGACCTGTTCGCTGATCACTTTCTGGGCGGCTTTCTGCAGCGCCTCATAAGGTGGCAAGCCGCCGTGTTGGGCGTGTTGCTGTTGTTGCTGCAGCGCAGGCCACAGGATGGCGGCACAGAGGAAGGCCGGCGTCACGCGCTGGTCATTGCGGATGCGGGTGTCGGTGTTGGCCAACGCCTGGCGGATCAGCCGGTCGCTGTAGTTGCCCGGTTGCAACAGGCGGGCCGGGCCGGGAAACAGCACCTGGAACAGCTGGTGCTCAATCATCAGTTCATAGGTTTTCACGGCACTGCCTGCCATGAATAGCTTGACCATCTCGTCGAACAAGCGCGCGTTGGAGATGTCATTCAGCAGGGTCGCCAGCCGGGCAATGGGCGCTGCCGTGTGCTTTTCCAGTGTGAAGTCGAGCTTGGCGGCGAGGCGCACGGCGCGCAGCATGCGCACCGGATCCTCGCGGTAGCGTGTCTCCGGGTCGCCGATGATGTGGATGCGGCGCAAACCGATATCGCGCATGCCGTTGCAGAAATCGCGCACATTGCCGTCGACACCGTAGTACAGCGCATTGACCGTGAAATCGCGCCGCACAGCGTCTTCCTCGATGGTGCCGTAGACGTTGTCACGCAACAGCAAACCGCTGTCATGCACCTCGCCCTGTGACTGATCCTCCGCATTGCTGTGGTGGCCGCGATAGGTGGTGACTTCGATGACATCGCGGCCGAACAGCACGTGCACGATGCGGAAGCGGCGGCCGATGATGCGCGAGTTCCGGAAGACCTGGCGCACCTGTTCCGGCGTGGCATTGGTCGCGACATCAAAATCTTTCGGCCGTAGGCCCAGCAGCAGATCGCGCACGCCGCCGCCGACAATATGTGCCTCGTAGCCAGCCTCGTGCAGGCGGTCGAGCACACGCAGCGCATTGGTGCTGATTTTCTCTTCCGGGATGCCGTGCTGTGCCGGCGGCAGCACGACCGCGACCGGTTTGTTGTTGGCGACAGGCCCCTTGCCAGGCCGGGTGACACGGGCGACGCGGCTTTTTATCCAGTCAAGCATTACGATTCGGGCAGGCCATCAGGTGAAAAACCGCCGCAGTGTAGCACACCGCTGTCGACGGGCAGGGTGCAGCACGCTATGCTCGGCGCAGCCACCCGCCGGGATCGATACATGAGAAACACGCTGTTGTCGCTGCTGCTGGTGGGCCTGTCACTGGTGGCCAGTGTGCTGTTGCTTGAGTACGGCTTGCGAGTGCTCTATTTCCAGCCCTGGCAGGAGCGCAACATTGTCGGCAATCCCGACCACCGCATGACCCCTGCTTACCATGACAACGTCAACCGGGATGGCATCCGCGCCGAACATGAGGCAGAGGCCTTCACCGATGCCGGCTTCAATGTGCTGTTCCTTGGCGACTCGTTCACCTATGGCTGGCGCGTGCTGCAGGGCAAGACCCTGCCGGCGCAGTTCGAGAAACAGGCCCACGCCGCGGGCCACACCAGCCTGCATGCGGTCAATTTCGGCTGGGTGTCGTCCTCGCCACTGCTGTCAGGCAGACTGTTGCGCGATATCGGGGCGAAATACCGGCCAGACCTGGTGGTGCTGACGGTCGACATGACCGACATCTTCGACGACAGGCTGTACCGCAACATCCTCGAGCGGCGTTATGGCTTTCGCTTGGGGCACTACCTGCCGGCTATCACGCAGTTGCTGAGCCTTGCCAACCAAAGCGCCTGGCAATCGGAGTGGTTGGCCCGCCTGGCTTTCGGGGTGCCCGGTCGGCATTTTTTCATCGTGGAGCGACCGCTGGCCGAGACCCTGCCCTATTTCGATGAGCTCATGGCGAATGTCGATGCGATCCATGCCTATTGCCGGGATGAGCTCCGGGTGCCGTTCGTGTTGTTTGTGTTGCCCCGCCACTTCCAGTTCAACCCGCGCGAGGCACCCGACAACTGGGAGCGCGACCAGTACCCGCTGGACGGCCCCTACCTGCTGGAACCGTTCCGCTATTTTGCCGGGGTGGCGGCGCAAAAGCCCTATCCGGTGATAGCGCTGCTGGATGACTTCCGCCAGGCAGGCCAGTATCCGCTCACGTTCCGCGATGACCCGCACCTCAACGAGCAGGGCAATGCCTTTGCCGCCGGGCGTATGCTGCTGCATTTACAGCAGCGCGGCCTGTTGCCGGAATGATTGTCCTTTATCAACCCCTGACGGAAATTTTGTGCTAGCCTTATTTGGTCCTCACGGGCAGGGAGGATGGTTCTAATCCTGCCTTCTGTTTTTACTGTGTTTTTTCCGATCAAAGGGAGCCTCTGATGAAAGCCACTCTGTTGAAAGCCTCTGTTGTTGCTGCCACCCTCGTGCTGGCCGCCGGTTGTGCCAGCCAGAATGACCTGGAAGCGGTACGTGAAGAAGCAGCCGCTGCCCAGCGCACTGCTGACGAAGCCAAGGCTGCTGCCGCTGCCGCCCAGCAAACCGCTGACGAAGCCAAGCAGTCTGCTGACGATGCCAACACCAAGATCGACCGCGCCTTCAAGAAGTCCATGTACAAGTAAGACCTGGACTCCCAGGCCGTCTTTCGACGGTGACAGGAAACCCGCTGCCCTCCCGGGCCGCGGGTTTTTTTATGCCCGCCAGCAGGGATGCGGGTCAGGGGGACAGGTTGATCGGGGTGACGGTCGGCCCGACGGCGACCGGCAGGCCAGTGGCCTCGATGCGGGCCTGTTCGACGGCCTGCCAGTCCACCGGGTAATCCATGTATTCGACAAGATTCTTCTCCACCAGCCGGATCAGCTGGCGGGTATCCTGCTTCTGGCTGTCCGGGGTGCCTTCCAGCCAGGGATGCACCTCCACATACAGCACCCCCTCGCTCCAGCCGACCTTGTACGGCTGGTTGACAATGCGCACCGGCGTGCCGACCGGCACGGTTTCGTAGAGGTGCCGGATGTCCTCGGGGTACAGGCGCATGCAACCGTGGGTGACCTGCATGCCGATGCCGTATTCCTTGTTGGTGCCGTGGATCAGGTAAGACGGCGTACCCAGGTAGAGTGCATGCTGGCCCAGCGGGTTGTCCGGCCCCGGGTGAACCACGTCGGGCAGCGGCGGGTCACCCTGTTGCAGGCGTTCGCGCTTCAGCGAGGCCGGCGGGTACCAGACCGGGTCAACGACCTTGCGGGTGACCTTGGTGGTGACGAGCGGGGTGTTCCAGTCGCTGCGGCCGATACTGATCGGGTAGCTCTCCACGACCGCGCTTTCACCCTTCGCCGGCTTGGGGTAGTAGTAGAGCCGCATTTCCGCGACATTGATGACGATACCCTGGCGGGGTGCATCCGGCAGCAGGTACAGGTGCGGCAGCACCACCGGTGTGCCGGCTCGCGGCAACCAGGTATCCACGGCCGGGTTGGCGTTGACGATCTCGTCGAAGCCGAGATCATTGGCGCGCGCGATGTCGACCAGTGTGTCCTCATGGCGGGCGGTGACCATCCGCTCGCGGCCGACCAGCGACTCCCCTTCCATGGGTAGCGGGAATACGGCAGCGTGCAGTGTCCCGCTGGCCAGCAGGGACAAGGCCAGTACCATGCGCCGCAATGGTTTGTGATGGTGTATCAAGGGCGTATCTCCACCGGGGTTCCGTTGGGTATCAGGCGCCACAGCTGGTCCATCTCCTGGTTGGTGACGGCAATACAGCCGTTGGTCCAGTCGGCATCGCGGTGTGTGCGGCCGACCCACTCATAGCCGTTTTCCAGGCCATGGATCGCGATGTTGCCGCCGGGACTGCAGCCCTGCTTGCGTGCCTTGGCAATATCGCTGGCATTAGGGTACGACAGTCGCAGGGAGCGGTAATAGTGCGAAGCGGGATTGCGTCCTGTCACCGTGTAACGTCCCTCGGGGGTCTTGTAGTCACCGGAGCAGGTCTTGGCGCCGACCGGGTTGCGGCCGAGGGCGATCTTCTGGGTCAGGAATGGCTGGTTATTATGGTAGAGGGTTAGCAAACGCTTGCTTTTCTCCACCACGACGTGGTCGGCGCGGTGGGGTAGTGGTTTCGGTGCTGGTGACCCACTGGTGGCCGGGATGGCCGGCGGTGCTTGCGAGACGGACTCGCAGCCGGACAGGCACAGCAGGCAGGAAGCAAACAGCAGGCAAAAGCCGGCGACAGCACGGGAGGGCACGGCAGGTAATATCACGGTTGGGCGGTCTGCAAATGATAAGGCGTATTGTTCCCGTGTGAACACTTTTTGATGCAGGTCGCTGTCACAAAACTGACATAAACGGTAATCTTGCCGCCCCGTTGGTGATTGCCAGGTGCCATATGTTCGGCCGATTCATGCCTCGTGAAGTCAAGTTCTTCGACCTGTTCAATGCGCATGTGAAAGAGATCGTGCGCGGTGCCGATGCGCTGGTGGCGGTGATGGCCGCCCTGAGCCAGTCGCAAGCGGCGGCGGCGGCGCATGCCGAGACACTGGACACGATCGAGGCGCGCGCCGACAAGATCGTCGACGAAACGATGGCCATGTTGCATGCGACCTTCATCACCCCTCTGGACCGCGACGAGATCCACCAGCTGGTCAAGCACCTCGATGACGTGCTCGACACGATGCAGGACGCTGCCGGCACGGTGGCGACCTATGACATCCGCCGCGCCACGCCCGAGTGCATCCGCTTTGCTGAAATCATCCGCGCCTCGGTCGAACTGATGGAGCAGGCTGTCGGTCAGCTGCACAACATGAACAACGGGCCGGCGATCCTCACCGCCTGCAAGGAAATCAGCCAGTACGAATCCGAGGCCGACCGCGTGCTGCGCGATGCCATGTCGAAACTGTTCCGCGAGGAACAGGATGTGCGCGAGCTGATCAAGATGAAGGCGATCTACGAATTGCTGGAAACCGTGACCGACTGCTGCAAGGCGGTAGCCACCATCCTCGAAGCCATCGTTCTCGAAAATTCGTAAGCGGTCACTGTCATGGACCAGTTGCAGATGTCCCTCGGCGTGCTGATTTTCCTGATCGGCCTGGCGCTGGCTTTCGATTTCATGAACGGCTTCCACGATGCCGCCAATGCCATTGCCACGGTGGTCTCTACGCGCGTGCTGAAGCCACACCAGGCGGTGATGCTGGCAACCTTCTTCAATTTTGTTGCGATCTTTGTCTTCGAACTCAAGGTGGCAGCCACGGTGGGCAAGGGCACCATTGACCCGGCCATCATCGACCATTACGTCGTGTTCGGGGCGCTGGTCGCGGCAATCGCGTGGAACGTGATCACCTGGTATTTCGGTATTCCTTCGTCGTCTTCCCATGCGCTGATTGGCGGGCTGATCGGCGCGGCCGTAGCGAAAGCGGGCTTCGGCTCGCTGATCTCATCCGGCATCATCAAGACTGTGTCTTTCATTTTCATCTCGCCGCTGGTGGGCATGCTGCTCGGCGGCCTGGTGATGTTGCTCATTTCCTGGCTGTGCCGTGACACGACGCCGCGCAAGGTTGATAACTGGTCGCGTCGCCTGCAACTGGTATCGGCGTCGGCCTATGCGCTCGGCCACGGCGGCAACGACGCGCAGAAAACCATCGGCATCATCTGGATGCTGCTGATTGCTGCCGGCGTGACAGCAAAGGATGAGCATGTGCCGTACTGGGTCGTGGTGGCCTGTTATGCCGCGATCGGTCTTGGCACAGCGTTTGGTGGCTGGCGCATCATCAAGCTGATGGGGCAGAAGATCACCAAGTTGCGCCCCGTTGGCGGTTTTGCAGCGCAGACCGCCGGCTCGGTGATGCTGTTCTTCGCCACGTCGATGGGTATACCGGTGTCGACCACGCACACGATCACCGGTGCGATTGTCGGCGTCGGCGCGAACCGCCGGTTGTCGGCCGTGCGCTGGGGTATTGCCGGCACCATCGTCTGGGCGTGGATCTTTACCATTCCGTGCAGTGCGTTGATCGCAGCCGCTTGCTGGTGGCTGGGCAAACTGATCCTGTAACGGCGCCAGCGATCAGCTGCGCGCGGTGATCACTGCCCGCAGCGGCGCCGGGTAGCCTTCGATCGTACGGCTGCTGTCTTGCGGGTCAAGGAAATCGGCCAGTGACTGGAACGTCATCCAGTCAGTGCTGCGTTGTTCCCCGGTGGTGGTGCGGCAGACATCGATCACCTGCACGTCGCCAAAGCGCATTTTTTCCAGCCAGCGCACTGTGGCGGCCACGCTCGGTATGAACCAGACATTGCCCATGCGTGCATAGCGGTCGCGCGGCACCAGCACGGCATCCTCGTCACCGCCAATCACCAGCGTTTCCAGCACGAGTTGCCCGCCGGGTTTCAGCAGCTGGCGCAATTCCAGCAAATGGTCCAGCGGGCTGCGGCGGTGATACAGCACGCCCATCGAGAACACGGTGTCGAAGGCCTGCAAGTCGGCAGGCAACTCCTCACACGGGGCAGGCAGCACAAAAACCTGTGGGTCCTGGATGAATTGTTGCAGCGCCCAGTACTGCACGATAAACAGGGGCGACGGGTCAATGCCGATGACGAGCCTCGCGCCGGCGCCGCGCATGCGCCAGCAGTGATAGCCGCTGCCGCAGCCGACGTCGAGGATTGTCTGTCCGGCCAGTGAGCCGATATGCGGCGCAATGCGCTGCCATTTCCAGTCCGAGCGCCATTCGGTATCGATGTGCACGCCGAACAGATCGAACGGCCCTTTGCGCCAGGGGTGCAGGCCGCGAAGTGCCTGCTCGAGTTGGGTGCGTGTGGCATCATCAAGTGCGTTGTCGCGCTGCAGGCTGACACAGTCGCTATCAATAGCAATCCTGTCTGGTGTCAACAGTGGCAGTTGCTGCAGGCAAGCCAGCCAGCGCGGGATATCGCCCCAGCGTTCGCGGCTGAAGTGTTTTTCCACCAGTGCCGGGATCGCGTCAGCAAATGTTTGCAAACGCGTTCCCTGCAGCTGCTGTTGCAGCACGCTGTAGTCAAATGCGGCAATGCGATTCACTTGATCGCCACCAGTGACAGGAAATTGAAGCACTGGAACCAGGCGCCGAAATTGCGGAAGCCTGCGCGACGCAGGCGTTCCTCGTGTCCGGCGAGTGTTTCCGGGATCAGCACGTTTTCGAGGGCGTTCCGTTTCTGGCTCACTTCCAGCGCCGAATAGCCGTTGGCTATCTTGAATGCATGGTGCAGGTCAGTGGTGAGTTCCTGCATGACCGGATTCTCGAAACGGATCTTTTCCGACAGCACCAGCGCCCCGCCGGGTTGCAAGCCATTGTAGATGTTGCCCAGCACTGCATCCCGTTCTGCCAGCGGCACGAATTGCAGCGTGAAATTGAGCACGACGACACTGGCGTTCGCGATCGGCACGTTTTGCAGGTCATCGCACAGGAGGGTAATGTCGGGAGCATTGTCTAGCGAGCTGATGGCATCGCGGCAGCGATCCAGCATCGCGGGCGAATTGTCGACGGCAATGAATTGCACCGCGCGCTGTGGCAGCCGGGCGGCCATCGCCAGCGTCGAGGCGCCGAGCGAGCAGCCGAGGTCGTAGCAGCGCGTGTTGTCCTGCGCATGGCGTTCGGCAATCAGGCCGGTCATCGCGATGATGTTGCCGTAACCGGGCACCGAACGCTGGATCATGTCGGGAAAAACTGCGGCGACCTGCTCGTCGAAACGGAATTCGGCCACATTGGCCAGTGCGTCCGCATAGATGTTGTCGCGCATGCTCATTTGCCTGTCTTACAGGTCGCCGGCGGCGGCGTTGGTCTCGAGCTGTTCGAGCGACTTGATGCCCGGGATCACGCTGCTGATCGCCGGGTGCTGCAGGCACCAGTGGCAGGCCCAGGTCGCTGGAGCCATGCCCGCGGGGACTTGTTGCAGGATGTCGAGTGCCTGGGTGATCTGCTGTTCATTCACTTCCGGCTTGCGTTCGGCGCGCACATCATCGGCGGGGAATTGCGCGCCTGGTTGGTACTTGCCTGACAGGAAACCGCTGGCCAGCGGCACGCGCGCCAGCACGCCGAGGTCCTGGCGCTGGCACGAGGGCAACACAGCGTCAGCTGCCTTGCTGTTGATCGCGTTGAAGATGGTCTGGATCACTGAGACACCGAGCGCGGTGGCGCGGTCCACCTGGTACAGCTGGTTCGGCTGGCCGATCGAGATGCCGAGGAAGCGGACTTTGCCGGCCTGCACCTGCTTGTCGAGCATCGTCCACAGTGCGTCGTTATCCAGTTGTTCGCGTGTGCCGGAGTGGAACTGGTACAGGTCGATGTAGTCGGTCTGCAGTGCACGCAGCGAGGCTTCCAGTTGCAGCAACACCTGCTCCGGTTGCCAGTGCGCTTCCGGCGGCAGGTCGCTGGCGCGGTGATGGCCGAACTTGGTGGCGATGACCCACTGGCTGCGGCTGTTTTTCAGCGCTTCGCCGATGAAGCTTTCGGAAACATGGTGGCCGTAGCATTCAGCCGTATCGACCAGGTTGATGCCCAGTGCTGTGGCACGGGCAAAGATGTCATTGACTTCACCCTGCGTGAATTGCTTGCCCCACTGGTTGCCGAGCTGCCAAGTGCCGATGCCGATCGCCGAGACTTCCAGGCCGGTCTTGCCTAGGCGGCGGTATTTCATGGCTTGCTGTTGCCCGCAGGCGCTGCCTTGTCTGCCGGCTTGCCATTGTTGCCGGCAGGTTGGCTGTTCGCAGTCGGCGGAGTTGGCTTCGCGGTGCTGTTCGCCGGCAGCTTCAGTGCTTCAGGGTTTGCCTGTTTCAGTTGCTCCAGTGTTGGCTGCGGCGCGACGATCGGGCGCAGCGATTTTGCGGCAGCCTTGCCTTGTGGTGTGTCATACAGTTTGTTGGCGCGGCCGCCCTTGCCCTTGAGGTAGTCAACCAGGTCGCGCGATTCCTGGTAGATGGCGTAGTCGAGTGGGGTGTCGTTCTGCTTGTCGACGACGTTGACGTCGGCCTTGTATTCCTCGACCAGCATGCGCGCTATGCCGGTCTTCTGGTGCCAGACCGCCGTGTGCAGCAGGCTGGTGCCGTCCACGGTGTGGATGCGGTTGATCGGGTAAGGCCAGCTCTTGAGTGCCTTGCGAAGTGGTTCGACCTGGTTGAGGCGGATCATTTCGGCGACCATGTACTGCTGGTCATCCGCCTTGAGTTCCTCTCCGCGCTGCTTGCCGCGGGCATCGATGTTCTCGTGCGCCTTGTCAGGCTTGCGGGCCGTAAAGCGTTCCAGTAGCGAGCTGTCACCACTGTAGTGTGCCCAGGCCAGTGCTTCCAGCAGCCACTCCGCGTCACGCGGCTTGCTGGTCAGGTATTTCTGGTAGTAGTACTCGGCCATCCCGACGCTGCCGGCGCGGGCGAAGGCAGGGTCGCTGTCCAGTGTCATCTCGCGCAGCACGGTGACCTGGTCGCGCTCGAAGCCGCGCTGGCGCAGTTTGAGCGCTGCGTCCAGCATCAGTTCCTGGGCTTCGGCTACCTTGCCGGCAGCCTTGAGCTGGCGCGCATCGCGCAACATGCGGTCGATCTCGACGCGGGTCTGCGCGGTGGTGGCCTTTTCAGCGGGCCGGGCCAGCGAGGAGGGCGGGGCAGGCGGTTGGCCGCCATCGGCGCTGGTTGGTGCAGCCACGGCCAGGCCGGTGGTCGACAGGGTGGCGCAGAGCAGTGCCAAAGGGCGCAACGGGCGGAACAGCTGACTCTTCATATTGTTTTTCAAGCAATTTGCCATGGACCGGGCATTATTGAACCAATGGTGGCTGATGTAAACTTCCTGCCTTTGCAGTGCATTTGCCGGAGAAATTGCCATGCCGTCATTCGATATCGTGTCCGAGCTGGACAAGCATCAGGTCACCAATGCCATTGACCAGTCCAGCCGCATCGTCGCCAACCGCTTTGACTTCAAGGGCGTCGATGCCCGCTATGAACATGCCGACAAGGTGGTGACCCTGGTGGCCGAGGCGGAAATCCAGATACAGCAGATGCTGGATATCCTGCGCCAGGCACTGGTGAAATGCGGCATCGACCTCCAGTGCCTTGAGGCCAAGGATCCTGAACAGAGCGGCAAGACCGTGCGGCAGGCGGTGACCCTGCGCGAGGGGCTGGACCAGGAACTGGCCAAGCGCATCACCAAGCTCATCAAGGACCAGAAAATGAAAGTGCAGGCCTCGATCCAGGGTGACCAGGTACGAGTCACCGGGAAGAAACGCGATGACCTGCAGGAGGTGATTGCCTTGCTGCGCTCTGAAAAAGAGATGCTGGGCATGCCATTGCAGTTCACCAATTTCCGCGATTGAGCCTGCCGGCTCTCGTTGCGGGAATCGCTGTGCTAGCATCGCCCATCCTGATAATGCCAATAATGCTGCGGGGAGCCGCTTGAACCGTTTCCGATTCCTGGTCTACTCGATCGTTGCCGCCCTGCTGGGCTATGGCATCTGGGCGGCCATGAATGACGGCGAGCGGATTGTCGCCGCCGTGCGCCAGGTCGGCTGGGGCGGCTTGCTGTTCCTTTGCGGCTTGTCGCTGTGCAACTACGCCGTGCGCTATGTGCGCTGGCACTGGCTGTTGTCCCGGCTAGGTGACCGCCCGGTTTTCCTCGATGGCATGGTCTGCTACTGGGCGGGCTTTGCACTGACTACCACACCCGGCAAGGCTGGTGAGGCGATCCGCTGCCTCTATTTCAACACGCGCCACGGCGTGAACAATGCCCACTCCTTCGCCGCGCTGCTGGTTGACCGGCTGACTGACCTGATCCCCTCCCTGCTGCTGGCCACTGCTGCCTTTTTCTATTTTCCCGATTTCCGCTGGATCGGCTGGGCCATGTTGCTGCTGGTCGGGCTGGTGGTGCTGGCGGTGGGTCGGCCGGCACTGTTCCTGCACGCCGCAGCCAGGCTGGAGCCGCTGATGCCCGAGGTGGTACGGGGTTTCCTGCAGGCGATCCCGCGCTTTTTCGAGAAATCCGCCAGCCTGACCCGCCTGCGGGTGCTGTTGCCGGCATCTGCGCTAGGGCTGCTGTCCTGGTCGGCTGAGGCCTATGGTTTTGCCTGGCTGGCGATCCTGCTCGGCGCCCAGGCTGACCTGCCGGTGTTGATGGGGATTTTCTGCCTGGCCATGATGGCCGGGGTCGTGACACCGGGTGGCCTTGGCGGTACCGAGGCAGTGATGGCGGCATTGCTGATGGCGGTGGGCCTGGATGCATCGGGCGCCTTCGTGGTGGCGCTGATCTGCCGCATCGCCACCCTGTGGCTTTCGATCGTGATCGGTCTGGTGTCCATGCTGTGGCTGGAATCACATCCGCATCGCCCCGGACGAGGAACCGTGCATGAATGACCTGCCGCTCTGTGTCGACCTGGATGGCACGTTGCTGAAGACCGATACGCTGCACGAGCTGGTGGTGCGCGTGCTGAAGCAGCAACCCTGGCTGCTGTTTTGGTTGCCACTATGGCTGCTGCGCGGCAAGCACGTGCTGAAACGCGAACTGGCGCAACGCTGCGTGCTCGATCCCGCCCTGCTGCCCTATAACCGTGATTGCCTGGCATTCCTGCAGGCAGAGCATGCGCGTGGCCGCACGCTGTTCCTGGCGACCGGCGCCTACCGTTCGGTGGCGCAGTCCATTGCCGATCACTGCGGCATTTTTGCCGGTGTGTTTGCCACCGATGAACAGCAAAACCTCACCGGCCCCCGCAAGGCCGCTGCACTGGTGGCAAGGTTTGGCGACAAAGGGTTTGCCTACGCAGGCAATGACATGGTGGATGTGCCGGTGTGGGAAAAAGCACAGCAGGCTTACCTGGTGAATGCAAGTGCAGCGACAGTGGCCCGGGCAGGCAACCAGTTTGCGTTTGCTGCAAAGCTGGACTTGCGCGAGCGTCTTTCGCCGGGATTGTTGTTGAAGGCGATGCGCCTGCACCAGTGGGCCAAGAACGCGCTGGTGTTCGTGCCGCTGCTGGCGTCGCACCAGTTGTTCGACATGGAACGGCTATGGAATACGTTGCTGGCTTTCGTGGCTTTCGGTTGCTGCGCTTCATTCTCCTACATCATTAATGATATTGGCGACCTGGATGCTGACCGCAAGCACCACAGCAAGCACAAGCGGCCATTCGCCAGTGGTGCTGTACCGATCACGTCCGGTTTGTTGCTGGCCTTCGTGCTGCTGGCTGCCACCGTGGCATTGTCAGTGACACTGCCAACGGGCTTCATCTACAGCCTGTTGATCTATTTCATTGTCACCAATGCCTATACGCTGCGCCTGAAATACGTGCCGATCCTGGATGTGGCGATCCTGGCCGGGCTGTACACGCTGCGCGTCATTGCGGGCGGTTTTGCGGCGGATGCCCAGACATCGTTCTGGTTGCTGGCGTTTTCCTGTTTCATTTTCTTTAGCCTGGCGATCGTCAAGCGCATGTCGGAATTGCTCACGATCGAGACACCGGATGGCAAGCCGGTGGCCTGTCGCGGCTACTGGACCAGTGACATCCCGGTGCTGACCGGACTCGGCACGGCCAGTGCGCTGATGGCGGTGCTGGTACTGTCGCTGTACATCAACAGCCCGGACATCGTGCAGCTGTATTCCAGCCCGCGCTATTTGTGGTTGCTGTGCCCGATCATTGCCTTGTGGCTCGGCCGGGTGTGGCTGATCACCGGTCGCGGTGAGATGCATGACGATCCGGTGGTCTTTGCGCTGCGCGACCGCGTCAGCTGGCTGCTGTTCGGGCTCGCTGCAGTCGCCATGATTGTGGGGACACACCTGTGATGAAAACCGGTTACCGCTCATGGGGGCGCTATTTCAGCCAGGCGCATGAAGAGCATGCACTGCACTGGCTGCAGGATGCGCTGCCGGTGACCAGCCATACGTTGCTGCCGCACGGCATGGGCCGCAGTTATGGCGACAGCTGCCTTAACGATGGCGGAGCACTACTGCATGCGCGCGGGCTGGATCGCCTGATTGCCTTCGATGATGAAAATGGCGTATTGCGTTGCGAAGCCGGTGTGACACTGGCGGCCATCCTCGACTTCGCCGTGCCGCGCGGCTGGTTCCTGCCGGTGACGCCCGGCACCAAATTCGTCACCGTGGGCGGTGCAATTGCCAACGATGTGCATGGCAAGAACCACGTGCGGGATGGCACTTTCGGTTGCCATGTGACTGCCCTGGAATTGTGGCGCAGTGACGGTTCCCGCGTTATCTGTTCGCGCGAGGAAAACGCGGCATTGTTCAGTGCGACGGTCGGCGGCCTGGGCCTGACCGGTTTCATCGGCTGGGTGGAATTGCGCCTGCTGCGGGTGCAGAACGCTTTCGTGGATGATGATTCCTTCCAGTGCAGCAATCTCGACCACTGCCTGCAATTGTTCGAGCAGTCGCGCGCTACACACCAGTACCGCGTGGCCTGGATCGATTGCCTGGCCCAGGGCGACCAACTGGGGCGCGGCATCTTCTCGCGCGCCAACCACTGCAACAATGCCTGGTTACCCACCATGCACCGGCCGCGCAAGAAATTGTCCGTACCGGTGACATTCCCGCCTCATGTGCTCAACCGTTATACGGTCAGCGCATTCAATGCGCTGTACTACCGCAAGCTGCTCAAGCAGAAGAAGTCCGCGCGGCTGGATTACGACGCCTTTTTTTACCCGCTCGACAATATCCATCACTGGAACCGCATCTACGGGCCGCGCGGCTTCCTGCAGTACCAGTGTGTGGTGACGAAAGAGCCGCGTGCAGCATTGCACGCCTTGCTCGCGCGCATTGCGCAGTCGGGGCAGGCGTCATTCCTCAGCGTGCTGAAAGAGCTGGGCGATGTGCCATCACCGGGCATGCTGTCCTTCCCGCGCAAGGGCTACACGCTGGCGCTGGATTTTCCCAACCTCGGCGTCTCGACACTGTCGCTGCTCGATGACCTCGATGCCATCGTGCGCGA
>ERZ1645187.525-NODE-525-length-38049-cov-30.408907_pt1 | contig 38049 bp, 42 predicted proteins | sample MGYA00575352_ERZ1645187 | MGnify/ENA primary metagenome ERZ1645187 (study PRJEB40837, sample SAMN11349314) | freshwater sediment metagenome | isolation source: river sediment | host: Sediment | place: India: Wazaribad , New Delhi | collected 2017-02-21 ... | reverse complement strand
TCCTCGCGCGGCGTCAGCGACGCCAGCACCCGCGTCGTCGTCTCGCGCAGGTTCGACTGGATCGCCGCGTCGATCGGCAGGATGGCGTTCTTGTCCTCGATGAAGTCGCCGAGGTGTGAATCCTCCTCGTCGCCGACAGGCGTTTCAAGGCTGATCGGCTCCTTGGCGATCTTCATCACCTTGCGCACCTTTTCCAGCGGCATGGAGAGCTTTTCCGCCAGTTCCTCCGGCGTCGGCTCACGGCCGATTTCATGCATCATCTGGCGCGAGGTGCGCACAATCTTGTTGATCGTCTCGATCATGTGCACGGGAATGCGGATGGTGCGCGCCTGATCGGCAATCGACCGGGTAATGGCCTGACGGATCCACCAGGTGGCATAGGTGGAGAATTTATAGCCGCGCCGATACTCGAACTTGTCCACCGCCTTCATCAGGCCGATGTTGCCCTCCTGAATGAGGTCGAGGAACTGCAGGCCGCGGTTGGTGTATTTCTTGGCGATGGAAATGACCAGGCGCAAATTGGCCTCCACCATTTCCTTCTTGGCGATGCGCGCCTCGCGCTCGCCCTTCTGCACCATGGCCACGATCTTGCGGAATTCCGGGATCTGCAGGCCGGTGGCCGAAGCCAGTTCATAAATCTCGTCGCGGATGACGCGGATGCTCTCCTTCTCGTCATTCACGAACTTCTTCCAGCCGTGCTTGGTCAGGCGCCCCACGCGCTTCAGCCACTCGGGGTTCAGCTCGTCGCCCTGATATTCCTTCAGAAACTCCGTACGCGGAACCTTATAGGTTTCCGCCAGACGCATCAGCCGTCCTTCCAGCGAGTTGAGGCGCTTGTTGATGTCGTACAGCTGCTCCACCAGCGCCTCGATGCGGGCGTTGTTGAGCGACAGGGACTTCACCTCGGCGATGATTTCCTCGCGCAGCTTGCGGTAGCGGCGCTCCTGCGAGGGTGTCAGCTCGGTGCCCTCGGCCACCTCCTGGTCCTGCAGCTTGCGCAGGCTCTTGTAGCTCTTGGCGATGGCGTCGAAGATTTCCAGAACCTTGGGCTTCAGCTCCGCTTCCATGGCGGACAGCGACACGCCGAGATCATCGCCCTCGTCGTCGTCCTCCTCCTCGATCTGCGGCTTGTCAAAATCTTCGGGAGACAGCACGTCGCCATATTCATCGTCGGACTTGCGCGCGGCGGCGGCCTGGGCGCGGCGCAACTGCTCGGGGCGCTTGGCCTCGGCCTGCTTGCGCACCTCCACCTTGGGCGGCACATAGGGCTGTGGCGCCTGCACCGCCTGATTGGCCTTGGCGTCCGGCCCGGCATAGGTGGCTTCCAGGTCAATGATGTCACGGAGGAGAATCTTCCCCTCGTTCAACTCGTCGCGCCAGATGATGATGGCCTGAAAGGTCAGCGGGCTTTCGCACAGGCCGGAGATCATCGCCTCGCGGCCGGCCTCGATGCGCTTGGCAATGGCGATTTCGCCCTCGCGCGACAACAGCTCCACCTGCCCCATCTCGCGCAGATACATGCGCACCGGATCGTCGGTGCGGTCGGCCGGAAGCTTGGGGCCTTCCACCTTGACCAGCGCGGTTTCGGTCGATTCCTCGCCCTCCACCTTGGCCACGATGTTCTCCGACTCCTCTTCGGACTCCACCACCGTGATGCCCATGTCGGCCAGCATGGCGTAGATGTCCTCGATCTGGTCCGAGGTCACCTCGTCCGAAGGCATGACGGCGTTCAGCTCGTCGAGGGTGACATAGCCCCGCGTCTTCGCCGTCTTGATCATGCGCTTGACGGCGGCATCAGTCAGGTCAAGAACCGGACTGTCCTGGCCCTCGCCCTGCACTTCCGGGCCCGCTTCGGCCTCGTCCTGGGCCTGCGGAGTATCCTGATCCTCGACCTTGGGTTCGCGAGGGGTGGTGGCGCGCGCCATATCTGTCGTCCTTAATGCGGGGGCGGATGACTCCGCCAGAACAAGTGATTCGGGTCAAACCCGGCTCTGCATCCGTGACTGGCGCAGGAAGGGTTATGAACCGCCTAATGCTGGCTCAGGTGATGGGGTCGCTTTGTCGGCCGGACGCCGTGCCGAAGCCGTCGAAGTGGGCTTCCGTGCCGTCCAGCGATTGCAACTCCTCCCGCACGGCGGCCAGCGCCTTTAACGTTTCCTCCGACGGATCGGCGGCAAAGGCGGCTTCCGCCGCCCTCAGCTCCGACGCCAGGGTCACAGTCTTGCGGTGCAGGGCGATCATCTGGCGGAGGCCTGTCCGGGCGTCATCTTGCGCTGCCCCGGGACCGAGGAACCACTCATTCAGAAGCTTCGCCTGAGCCTCGAGGCGGTCCACAAGCGGACCATGGCCTCGTTCTATCAGGTGGTTTCTGAGGGCGGCTTGTTCAAGGCCTTCCCCGGAAACGGCGCTATCTAGAATCTGTGCACGGAGAGAGTCAAGCTCGCGCGACACAATGGGAAAGCCCGCCAGCAGGTCAAGAAACTCGTGAATGAGCCGCGGATGGTTGACGAAAGTGAGGAGGATCAGGCGTTCGCGCCGCTCGCTACCGCCGGAATCTCCACCCCTGGTTGCAAGCGCCTTCAATTGCGGTGACGGCGGCAGAGCCACCGCCCAGGGTTTCTGGCCGGGTTTCAGCCGTGGCTGGAAGGGCTGGCCCCCTCGGCGTGGGCCGGGGGCGGGGCCGCGTCCGCCGCTCTTCTGCCACAGGGCCGAAAGCCGCGCCCCCATATCGGCCAGATAATGCTTGCGCACCGTCTCGTCACCGATCTGGCCCAACTGCTGGCGCAGGTCGCGTTCAAACTGCGCCTTGCGCTCGGGCGTGGCCCGGTCATTCTCCGACAGCGCCCGCGTCCACAGCACCTCCGACAGCGGCTGGGCCGCCTCGATCACCGCCTTCACCGCCGCCGGCCCGTCACTGTTGAGCAGATCATCGGGGTCCTTGCCCTCCGGCAGCAAGGCAAAGCGCAGCGAGTGTCCGGGCTTCAGCAGCGGCAGCGCCAGGTCCAGCGCCCGCGCCGCTGCCTTCAGCCCCGCCGCATCGCCGTCAAAACACAGAACCGGTTCCGGGGCGGCGCGCCACAGCAGCGCCAGCTGGTCCTCGGTCAGGGCCGTGCCCAGCGGTGCCACCGCCTGCGCCAGGCCAGCCCGGCTCAGCGCAATCACATCCATATAACCTTCAACGGCAATGATGCTGCCGGTTTCATGGGCGGGCACGCGCGCCCGGTCATGGTTGTAGAGCACCCGGCCCTTGTGAAAGAGCGGCGTTTCCGGCGAGTTCAGATATTTGGCGGGAACATCCGCCCTGAGCGCCCGGCCGCCGAAGGCAATGACCCGGCCGCGCGGATCGCGGATCGGAAACATCACGCGGTCGCGGAACCGGTCATAGGCCACGGGAATATCCGCCCCGGCAATGACCAGCCCGGCCTCAGCCATCTGCTCCACCGTGGCGCCCTTGTCGGCCAGGTGGCTCCTCAGCGCCTGCCGGTCATCCGGCGCATAGCCCAGGCGAAACTCCTTCTGCACCGCCGTGGGCAGTTTGCGGTCGGCCAGATAGCCGCGCGCCTTGGCGCCGCGCTGGCCCTGCAACTCCGCCTCGAAGAACTTGGCCGCCAGTTCCATGATCTCATAAAGGCCGGTGCGGCGCTCGGCGCGCTGCTCATCCTCGGCCGACACCACCGGCATGGGCAGGCCCGCCTCCTGCGCCAGCCGCTCCACCGCCTCGGGAAAGGGCACGCCCTCCTTTTCGGTGAGGAAGGTGAAAATGTCGCCCGACACCTTGCAGCCGAAACAGTGATAGCGGCCCTTCTTGTCATCGGCATGGAAGGACGGCGTCTTCTCGCCGTGGAACGGGCAGCAGGCCCAGTAATCGCCCTTGGCCGCATTGGTCTTGCGCCGGTCCCAGGCCACGCGCCGCCCGATCACCGAGGACAGCGGCACCCGGGCGCGGATATCGTCAAGGAACTGGGGCGGAAAGCGCATGGGGGCAAGTCCTAGCCCTTAACCTCCCCGGCTTCAACGCTGGTCCCATGGAATCCTCTTTCGCCTGCCAGAAGCTCGGCTAGCATCCCGCCCATGTCCACCCCCGCCCACAAGCCGCTGTGGCTCAGGCTTGCGCCCTATATTTTCCTCACCCTGTGGTCGGGGGGCTTTGCCGTGGCCAAGCTGGGCCTGCGCGGCATCGAGCCGCTGACCCTGCTGGCGCTGCGCTATCTGGCGGTGGTGGTGCTGCTGGCCCCGGTGTTTGCCATTCTGCGCCCCGCCCTGCCCCGGCGCGCCGCCGACTGGGGCCACATTGCCGTGGTGGCGGTGCTCATTCAGGTTGTCTATTTCTCGCTGGCCTTCTTTGCCATGCAGCGCCTGTCGGCGGGGGCCATGGCCATCATCGTCTGCCTGCAACCCATATTGGTGGGGCTCATTGCCCCGCATTTCGTGGGCGAGCGCGTGGGCGGCCTGCGCTGGCTCGGCCTGGCGCTGGGGCTTCTGGGCGCGGCCACGGTCATTGTGGCACGCAGCAGCGTGGCGGTGGAAAGCCCCGTGGGCATCGGCTTTGCCGTGGCCGCCCTGCTGGCCATGACGGCGGGCACCCTGTGGGAAAAGCGTTTCGGCGTCAGCCAGCATCCGGTCACGCAAAACCTCATTGCCTATGTCACCGCCGCCGCCCTCACCCTGCCCTGGGCCTTTGCCACCGAAACCATGCATGTCACCTGGACCTGGCCGCTGGTTCTGGTCATGGCCTATCTCATCATCGGCAATTCCATCATCTCCATGACTCTGCTTCTGGCCATGATCCGCCATGGCGAGGTGTCGCGCGTCTCGTCGCTGTTCTATCTGGTGCCGCCGCTGTCGGCCCTCATCGCCTGGCCGGTGCTGGGCGAGGCCATGCCGCCGCTTGCCTGGGCGGGCTTTGCCCTTGCCGCCCTGGGGGTGGCGCTGGCGGCGCGGGCGCGCGGCTGACTGTTCCGGATACGGACAATTTTATTCACGGTCTTCCCGAATTTTTCAGACCCTGCCGCTAGGCTGAAGCGCGAGACTCCTTTGGGGGAGAACCATGTCCAAACTCCTTGCGCCCTTCGCTGTGCTTGCCGGTTTCGTGCTTCTGGCGGCACCTGCCCAGGCTGCGCGCCTGCCCATTGCCATTCCCACCGGCGAAACCGTGGTCAAGGTCCTTGACCTGCCCGACATTGAAGCCCTGCACCGCCATGACGGTGCCTATGTCGATCTCGGCTATCACTTCAAATCACTGGGCGGCGAATGGGTGGGCTATGTCGGCCGTTCCGACAAATACCTGCCCCTCGAGGCCGATCAGGCTCTGGCGCTGGCACGGCTGGGTGGCCACTCTGGCCTGCCGCCGGTGCCGCAGCGTCCCATCGGCTCCTGGCTGGGCAGCGGCAGCCACACTATCCTGTTTGGCGTGGGCATCATCATGATCCTGTTCAAGGTTCTGTCCTGGCTTGCCGGTCTTGCCCGCCGCGGCCGGCCTGATGAAGCCGGTGAAGCCGAAGCCGGCGACGACCATGAGTTTGCGCCCCCGGCCAAGCTGGACCGCGCCATGGAAGAAGCCGCCCGCCGGTTTAACCGCAGCGAGACCACCCTGCCGCCGCTGCGTCCTGCCAGCCCGGTGGTGCAGCGCTTCTCCGGCGCCGAGCCGCGCAGCGCCTTCGGAAAGCGCGTGTGACGCCCATGTCCAACCTGTTCATCACACTCATCGTCATCGCCGTGGTGCTGCACAAGATGGGCCTGCTGATGCCGCTCATGCGCCGGTTCGGCGTTGCGGCACAGGAGGCGGCCCGAAAGAACGCCGAAGGGGCGGCTTCCGGAAAAACCCCGTCTCCCTGGCCTGCCGGCAAGGCCCCGGGCAACATGGATGAGCTGCGGGCGACACTGGCGCGGGCAGTGAAGTCCAGAACTGTGCCGCAGCCGGCGAAGCCCCACGCCAAGCCAGCGCCCAGGACGGTGCCGACGGTGCAGCGCATGACCGGCCCATTGGCGGAGAAGCGCTTCTTCCGCTGGTAAGGTTCAGCCCAGCAGGGCCTTCACAATGGCGCCCACCCGGCCCATGTCCATCTGGCCGGAATATTTGGCCTTGAGTTCGGCCATCACCCGGCCCATGTCCTTCATGCCTGCCGCACCGATGGCGGCAATGACGCCCGCCACTGCCGCCTTCACCTCATCCTCGCCCATCTGCTTCGGCAGATAGGCCTGAATGATGGTCACCTCATCCAGTTCATTCTGGGCCAGTTCCGGCCTGCCGCCCTGATGATAAACCGCCGCCGTCTCCTGACGCTGCTTCACCATCTTGGCGAACAGGTCAATAATGCCGGCATCGGCGGTGAGCGCCGAGTCATGGCCTTCAGTGCGGCCATTGATGTCCTTGTCCTTGATGGCCGCCTGCATCAGCCGCAGGGTGGACAGCTTCTTCTTGTCGCCCGCCTTCATGGCGGCCTTCATGTCCTCGGTGATCCGGGCGCGCAGTTCCATGGTCTTCAATCCTCAAATCGTCTGGTGTTTGCGCCTGAAATAGGCGCTTACGGCCCGCCCCGCAACCTTGACGCCCACCGCCCGCTCGCCTAGACCACCGCAAATTCCCGGAGAGTCCCATGCCGAAGACGCCCGCCAAGGCCAAAGCACAGCCACGCCCCCAGTTCAGCGACTGGGACGCACCCCGTGTGACCGGCCTCATCGTGCTGGCCGACGGCACCGTGATTGAGGGTCAGGGCTTTGGCGCCGAGGGCGAGGCGGTGGCCGAAATCTGCTTCAACACCGCCATGACCGGCTATCAGGAGGTGCTGACCGACCCCTCCTATGCCGGGCAGATCGTCACCTTCACCTTTCCGCACATCGGCAATGTCGGCACCAATGACGAGGACATCGAGACCACCAACCTTGCCGCCGCAGCGGCGGTGAAGGGCCTCATCGTCAAGGCGCCGGTGACCGAACCTGCCAACTACCGCTCGGCCAAGCCGTTCGACAAATGGCTGAAGGCGCGCGGCATCATCGGGGTTTCCGGCATCGACACGCGCGCGCTCACCAATCTGATCCGCGACCGGGGCATGCCCAACGGCGTCATTGCCCACCACGCCAGGGGCAAGTTTGACCTCGCCAAACTGAAGAAGATGGCCGCCGCCTGGAGCGGGCTTGAGGGGTTGGACCTCGCCAAGGATGTCTCCCTCACCCAGCGCATGGACTGGGATGAGGCCTGCTGGGACTGGTCCAGGGGTTATGAAGCAAAACCGCAGGGCGCCTACCGGGTCGTGGCCGTGGACTATGGCCTGAAGCGCAACATTCTGCGCTGCCTGGTCAGCGCCGGCTGCGACGTAACGGTGGTGCCCGCCACCACCAGCGCCGAAGCCATTCTGGCCCTGCAGCCCGATGGCATTTTCCTGTCCAACGGACCGGGCGACCCCGCCGCCACGGGTGAATATGCCGTGCCGGAAATCAGGAAGCTGGTGGCCTCCGGCAAGCCGCTGTTCGGCATCTGCCTTGGCCATCAGATGCTCGGTCTGGCGCTGGGCGCCAAAACCCGCAAGATGCATCAGGGTCACCACGGCGCCAACCATCCGGTCAAGGACTTCACCACCGGCAAGGTGGAAATCACCTCCATGAACCACGGCTTCACCGTGGACCGCGACAGCCTGCCCGACACGGTGGTGGAAACCCATGTGTCGCTGTTTGACGGTTCCAACGCCGGCCTTGCCCTGAAGGACCGGCCGGTGTTCTCGGTGCAGTATCATCCCGAGGCTTCGCCCGGCCCGCAGGACAGCCACTATCTGTTCACCCGCTTTGTCGAGGCCATGGCAAAGCAGCGCAACTGAACCGGATCTGAACGCCGCCTTCAGCGCCCCTTCAGGGCGCATCCTTCATGTCTTTCCGCACGCCGTACAACCGGCCGATCGAGGAAACGGAGAGAGCCATGAAACGCCTTGCCCTTGCCGTGCTTGCCCTGTGCGCCGCCAGCGCCGCACCCGCCCTTGCCGCCCAGAGCTATCCGCTGGTGTGCAAGACCGGCAACGCCATGAACGCCACCCTGCGCGGCAACGGCACCGCCATTGTCAGCTTCGTTGCCGCCGCCCAGGCCGCCAGCGATGCGCCCCCCGGCGCCAGCCAGTGCAGCTGGCTGGACCGCCCGCTCAATGCCGCCGAACCGACCCGGCTGCGCAGCAACGACCGCGGCTTCAGCCGCTACATGGTGGACGCGCTGATGAACGGCGGCACCTTCTATGTGCAGGTCTACAACGATGGTGCGGGCAACATGATTGTCACCCATGTCGGTCCGTGACCGCTAGGGGTTGGGCACACCCAAGAGCTTTCTGAGCTTGGCCATGCGCGCCTTCTCCGGCTCGCCATAGCCCAGCGTGGCCACCAGCTTGCCGTCGCCATCAAACAGATAGACGGAGGCCGTGTGGTTCATGGTGTAGCTGCCATCCGAAGTCGGCACCTTCTCATAGACGGCGCGGAAATTCCTGGCGATCACCGGCAGCTCCGCCATGGTCGGAATAAGGCCCACAAAGCGCTTGTCATAGGTCATCAGATAATCGTGGAGAAACTCAACGGTGTCGCGTTCCGGATCCACGGTGATGAAGAAGGTCTGGAAATCCCGGGCGGCATCACCGAGCTTCTCATAGGCGGTGGTCATTTCCGCCATGGTGGTGGGGCACACTTCCGGGCAATGGGTGAAGCCGAAATAGACCGCATAGGGCTTGCCCTTGAGGGTGGCGGAATCCACCACACCGCCATTGGACGAGGCGAGCCGGAACGGCCCGCCGAATTCGGCTGTCAGCTTGCCGCTGGTGCCGCTGCCCGACAGGCCGAAGGTGACAAGGGCGGCGGCAATGATCGCCGCCGCTGCCACCAGCACGAGACTGAGGTTGGTCTTCTGCTTCATGTCACCTTGACTCCTGCACAAAATAGGTGATGTCAACCGTGCCGGCCCTGGCAAAGGTCAGCGTTCCGCCGAACTTGGCCTTGAGCGGCGGCGGCTTTTTCACCCCCATCAGCATGATGTGATAGCCACCGGGCGCAAGCACCACACGGCCCCCCGCCGGTATTACCAGTCCATCCGCCATTTCATTCATCGTCATGACACCGCCGGCCATCTTCATTTCGTGAATCTGGCAGGCGGTGCTGATGTCCGCCGTGGCGGCCACCAGCCGGTCATCACTCTGGCCGGTGTTGATGATTTCCATATACCCCGCCGCCACCTCGGCGTTGGCCGCCACGGGTGCCGACCAGGGATGGTGTATCACCAGACTGCCCAGCTTGTATTCATGGCCCTGCGCCGAACCCGCAGCGGCCAGAACCCAGAGCGCAGCCATCAGAGCCGCGCGGCGATGCAAGCGCTGCATGTTTCCTCCATGGGCGGGCCGGGCCGCCGAAGCAGCCCGCGCCGCCGCTGTTCAGTGGACTTACTGCGGAGCCTTCACGTCATAGACAACGTCCACAGTGCCCGCCTTTTCAAAGGTCAGCGTGCCCTTGAAGGTGCCGCCCACGTCGGGCTGCGGCCCCGGCATGTCCATGAACATGATGTGGAAGGAACCGGGCTTCAGCACCACCGTCTGGCCGCCGGGAATTTCCAGCCCGTCCTTCAGTTCGGCCATCTTCATCACGTCGCCGTCCATCACCATGGTGTGGATCTGGACATTGGGGCTGATCTCGGCGGTGGCCTTGACCAGACGGTCGGCATCCTTGCCGTGGTTCATGATGGTCATGAAACCAGCCGAGACATTGGCGCCCATGGGCGACTTCTTGGACCATGTGTCCATGATCATCATGTTGCCCACCATGGTCTCACCGGCAACGGCCACGGAAACCGGAGTAAGGGCGGCAACGGCAAGGGCGCCAGCCAGGGCGAGAGAAGAGAAAACACGCATGTAAAACTCCTGCGTCAGGAAATGAATGGATGTGAATGATTGAAAGTGGCCGGGGGCTGACAGACCCCCGGCCGGGCAAAGGCTATGCCCGGCGGGGCGGGGCGCGGGCCGCAATGGGCGAAAGCTCGGCCCGGCGCTGGCCCACCGTGTCCGGTGCCGGCGCCAGCGTGAAGGCAAAGTCCACCGTGGCCAGCCGCGGAACCGGTAAAACCGGCGGTGGCGGCGGCGCCCCGGCAATGACCGTGGCCGTGCACAGAATGCAGCAGCTTTCATCCGGCAGGTTGGACTGCTGGTCCTCACCCTGGCCGTAATTGGGCAGGCACTGGCTGGCGGCGATTTCGGCCAGGAACCGGGTTTCCGGCGTGGGCCAGACGGCCGGCGCCAGCAGCAGCGCCAGCTTGAACACCAGCGCGCCAAACAGGGCCAGCGAAACCCGCGCCGCCATCGTCCGCAACCTGTCCATGGTGCCTATCATGCCGCAGACTCTACACAGATCAGGGCGCATTTCCAGCACCCAGCCTACCCTATCAGTGCCGCACCCCTCCGGCCCTTGCCTTTGGACAATTTTTCCGCCATAAGCCCGCCAGCTTGGTCACCCGGCTGGGGGCTGAACGGAGGGTTCTGTGCCGCGCACAGGATAGCCTGATCTCAGGCGGCCTCCCGTGTCTCCGCTCTTTCGACCGGTCTTTCAAACCTTTCTCACAGGGTTTGAAGGAGGCTCTGCGCCGGGAACCGAAGCGTGAATGAAACTTGAGAAAGGTGAACCCGAACATGGCTCTCTATGAGCACGTTTTCATGGTCCGCCAGGATGCCTCGGCCGCCCAGGTCGAAGCCCTGATTGACCAGTTCAAGGGCGTCATTGCCGCCGGTGGCGGCAAGGTGACGAAGGTTGAGAACTGGGGCGTGAAGTCGATTGCCTTCCGCGTCCGCAAAAACCGCAAGGCCCACTATGTGCTGTTCAACATTGACGCGCCCCACGCCCCCGTGGCCGAAATGGAGCGCCAGATGTCGATCAACGAAGATGTGATCCGCTTCATGACCGTGGCGGTCGAGGCGCTGGAGGATGGCCCCTCCGCCATGATGCGCCGCCGCGAAGACCGCGAGGAACGCGGCTCCTTCGGTGACGACCGTGGCTTTGGCGGCGGTGGCCGCGGCTTTGGCGGTGACCGGGGCGATCGTGGTGACCGTGGCGACCGTGGTGGCCGCCCGCGCCGTACCGAAACTGAATCTGCGGAGGCTCAATAATGGCTGCCGAACAGGGCGCACGCCGCCCCTTCTTCCGTCGCCGCAAGTCCTGCCCGTTCTCGGGCGAGAATGCGCCGAAGATCGACTACAAGGATGTGCGGCTGTTGCAGCGCTACATCTCCGAGCGCGGCAAGATCATTCCGTCGCGCATCACCGCCGTGTCGGCCAAGAAGCAGCGTGAACTGGCCAAGGCCATCAAGCGCGCCCGCTTCCTCGGCCTGCTGCCCTATGTGCTTCAGTAAGGGGGGCTGACTCATGGATGTCATTCTTCTTGAACGCGTGCCGAAGCTCGGCCACATGGGCGAAGTGGTGAAGGTGAAGGACGGCTATGCCCGCAACTTCCTGCTGCCCCGCGGCAAGGCGCTGCGCGCCTCCGACGCCAACAAGGCCAAGTTCGAGCGCGACCGCGCCCAGCTTGAAGCCAGGAACGCCGCCGCCCGCGACCACGCCTCGGTGGAGGCGGCCAAGCTCGACGGCCAGACCTTCATCATCATCCGTCAGGCCGGTGAATCGGGCCAGCTCTATGGCTCGGTCAGCCCGCGTGACATTGCCGAGGCAGCCTCTGCCGCCGCCGGCATGACGGTGGACCGCAACCACATCCAGATGGAAACCCCCATCAAGGCCATCGGCCTCCACAAGGTGACGGTCATGCCGCACCCGGAAGTGACGGTGTCGGTGACGGTGAACGTGGCCCGCTCGGCCGATGAAGCGGCCGCCCAGGCCCGCGGCGACGTGCTGACCGGCCCGGTCTCGGACCGTGCCGAAGTGCGCGCCGCCGCCCAGGCGATCTTCGAGGAAGCCGCCGCTGAAAACGCGGTGGAAGACGAAGCCCAAGGCTAAGTCCATTGCACAAGAATTGAAGAGCCGCCCCGTGGGGCGGCTCTTTTTTTCGACCCGCCCACAGATTTTACCACCGGGCCTGTGGATAGCGGGCATAATCCGATTCCCCCGCACCGCGCCGGGACCAAGCTGTTAAGACAGTGCCATGGCCAGCATCACCAACCTCCGCCCCGCCGAGGGGCCTGAAGCACAGGACGACGCCTACCGCGCCCCGCCCCACAACCTGGAGGCGGAACAGGCGCTGCTCGGCGCCATTCTGGTGAATAATGAGGCCTGCGACCGGGTCACCGCCTTCCTCACGCCCGATCATTTCTTCGAGCCGGTGCACGCCCGCATCTTCGACGCGGCGGCAGGCCTCATCCGCATCGGCAAGCTGGCCAGCCCCGTCACCCTCAAATCCTTCTTCGACAATGACGCCACCCTGAAGGAAATCGGCGGCCCCGCCTATCTGGCCCGCCTCGCTGCCGCCGCCACCACCATCATCAATGCCGAGGAATATGGCCGCGTCATTTATGAACTGGCCCAGCGCCGCCGCCTCATCGGCATCGGCACCGACATTGTCAACGACGCCTATGAGGCTGACGTGGAAACAACCTCCACCCGCCTCATCGAACAGGCCGAACAGACCCTCTATTCCATTGCCGAAACCGGCAAATACGGCCAGGGCTTCCAGCCCTTCACCCGCGCTGCGGGCGAGGCGGTGGACATGGCCTCTGCCGCCTATCAGCGCGAGGGCGGTCTCTCCGGCCTCGCCACCGGCCTCAAGGATCTCGATGACAAGATGGGCGGGCTTCAGCCTTCTGACCTTGTCATCCTTGCCGGACGCCCCGCCATGGGCAAGACGGCGCTGGCCACCAACATCGCCTTTCATGTGGCCAAGGCCTATCGCGCCGAACACCAGACCGACGGCACCACCCGCGTCACCAATGGTGCGGTGGTGGCCTTCTTCTCTCTGGAAATGTCGGCCGAACAATTGGCCACCCGCATTCTCGCCGAGCAGACGGAAATTCCCTCCGAGATGATCCGGCGCGGCAAGATCCAGCAGCATGAATTTGACCGGCTGGCCGAAATGTCGGCCGAACTGCAATCGCTGCCGCTTTACATTGACGCCACCGGCGGCCTGACCATTGCCCAGGTGGCCGCCCGCGCCCGCCGCCTGAAGCGCCAGCGCGGTCTTGGTCTGGTGGTGGTGGACTATCTGCAACTGCTGGCCGGTTCGTCGCGCAAGGCCGCCGAAGGCCGCGTGCAGGAAGTGACCGAGATCACCGTGGGTCTGAAGGCGCTGGCCAAGGAACTGAATGTGCCCATCGTCGCCCTGTCGCAATTGTCGCGTCAGGTGGAAAACCGCGAGGACAAGCGCCCGCAACTGTCCGACCTGCGTGAATCCGGCTCCATCGAACAGGACGCCGACGTGGTGATGTTCGTCTATCGTGAGGAATATTATCTCGCCAACCGCGAGCCGCGCGCCGGCACGCCGGAATATCTTACCTGGCAAACCGACATGGCCCGCGCCCACGGCAAGGCCGAAGTCATCATCGGCAAGCAGCGCCACGGCCCCACCGGCACGGTGGAACTGCAATTCGAGGCCAAGCTGACCAAGTTCCAGAACCTCGTGCGCGCCGACGACTATCTGCCCGACCAGTTCTGAGGCCCCGCGCCCATCGACCGCACTTGCGCGGGCCGGGTCATGGTCCTAAGCCCGGCCCAAACCGGAACCACGCCCATGATCGCCCCTGTGACCTCCGCCCCTGCCGCCTCCGTGCCGCCCGATCTCGCCGGAGCCGTTCTCACCGTCGATCTGGCGGCCCTTCAGCACAACTGGCGCAGCCTGGCCGCCGCCGCCAGCCCGGCGCAATGCGGTGTGGCCATCAAGGGTGATGCCTATGGCCTCGGCATGGCCCCGGTGGGCCGCGCCCTGTGGGCGGCGGGCTGCCGTCATTTCTTCGTCGCCCGGCCCATGGAGGGGGCCGACCTGCGCGCCCTGCTGCCGGAGGCGGAAATCTACGTGCTCGACGGCCTGTTTCCCGGCCAGGCGGAATTCTACGCCCGCCACCGCCTGCGCCCGGCGCTGACCGAACTGGGCCAGGCGCGTGAATGGGCCGCCTTCGGCCGCCGCTATGGCCATAAACTGCCGGCTGGCCTGCATGTTGACACCGGCATCAACCGCCTTGGCTTCGGCCCGGAGGAATTCCGCGCCCTGCTCGATGACAGCTTTCTGCTTCAGGGCCTCAACTTCACCCTGCTCATGAGCCATCTGGCCTGCGCCGATGATCCTGCCCATCCACTGAACAGACTGCAGCGCGACCGGTTTGACGCGCTCCGCGCCGCCCTGCCCGGCGTGCCCGGCAGCCTTGCCAATTCACCGGGCATCTATCTGGGCCCGGCCTTTACCCATGATCTGGTGCGCGCCGGCATTGCCATCTACGGCGGCAACCCCACCCCCCACCAGCCCAACCCCATGAAGCCGGTGGCCCGGCTGGAGGCCACCGTGCTGCAATTGCGCACGGTTCCGGCGGGTGACACGGTGGGCTATTCCGCCAGCTGGCAGGCCACACGCCCCGCCACCATTGCGGTGCTCGGCGCGGGTTACAAGGACGGCATTCCGCGCAGCCTGTCGTCACGCCAGGACGACGGTCCGGCCCAGGTCTTTCTGCATGGCCGCCGCTGCCCCATCATCGGCCGCGTCTCCATGGACATGATGGGGGTGGATGTGACCGATCTGCCGCAGGGCGCGGTGAAGCGTGGCGACCGGGCGGAAATCTTCGGCCCCAACATTGCAATCGACGAGGCGGCGGCCTGGGCCGGCACCATCTCCTACGAGCTTCTCACCCGCCTCGGCAGCCGCTATGCCAGACACTATGACGGCATCGAATCGGAACCGGCCTGACACCGGCACAGGGCAGCGCCCATGAACCCGCTTGCCCCCATTGGTGCCGCCGTCTTCGCCCTGCTGGCCGAGGTCGGCCGCCTGGCCTATTTCACCCGCGACGCGCTGGTGCAGGGCCTGACGCCGCGCATCTATGCGGGCCAGATTCTGCGCCAGTTGTTCCGCATCGGCTATTCATCGCTGCCGGTGGTTGGCCTCACCGCCTTTTTCACCGGCGGGGCGCTGGCGCTGCAGATCTATCTCGGTTCCTCGCGCTTCAATGCCGAAAGCCTGGTGGCCTCCATCGTGGCGCTCGGCATCACGCGTGAACTGGGGCCGGTGCTGGCGGGCCTCATGGTGGCGGGCCGGGTGGGCGCCTCCATCGCCGCCGAACTGGGCACCATGAAGGTGACGGAGCAGATCGACGCGCTGGTGACGCTGTCCACTAACCCGTTCAAATATCTGGTGGGGCCGCGCCTCATCGCCGCCGTCATCTCGCTGCCCCTGCTGGTGGCGGTGGGCGACACCATCGGCATTTTCGGCGGCTATTTCGTCGGCACCCGCTCGCTTGATTTCAACGCCTATGCCTATCTGAAAAACACCGCCGATTTTCTGAAGCTCGATGATGTCACCTCCGGTCTCATCAAGGCCGCCGTCTTCGGCTTCATCATTGCTCTGATGGGCTGCTATCACGGCTTCAATTCCAGGGGCGGGGCGCAGGGCGTGGGCCGCGCCACCACCAATGCCGTGGTTTCCGCCGCCATTCTCATTCTCGCCGCCAATTTCCTGCTCACCTCTTTGCTGTTCAAGGTGGAGTGATGAGCGTGAGCCCCCACATCCTCCTCCAGAATGTGACGAAAAGCTTCGGCCCGAAGCCTGTGCTGAACGGCGTCGACCTGGCCGTGCCCAAGGGCCGTTCGCTGGTGGTCATCGGCGGTTCCGGCACCGGCAAGTCGGTGCTCATCAAATGCATCCTCGGCCTGCTTCGTCCCGATGGCGGCGTCATCGAGGTGGCGGGCGAAAATGCCGTGGGCCTGAAGGGTGAGGAGCGCGACCGTTTTCTTGCCCGCTTCGGCATGCTGTTTCAGGGGGCGGCCCTCTTTGACTCGCTTCCGGTCTGGGAGAATGTGGCCTTCGGCCTCATGCAGGGCCGCCGCATGGACCGCGCCAAGGCGCGTGACATCGCCGTGGCCAAGCTGGGCCAGGTGGGGCTTGCCGCCGATGTCGGCAGGCTTTACCCCGCCGAACTGTCCGGCGGCATGCAAAAGCGCGTTGCCCTCGCCCGCGCCATTGCCGCCGACCCGGAAATCATCTTCTTTGACGAGCCGACAACCGGTCTTGACCCCATCATGGCCGATGTCATTAACAACCTGATCGTCGACTGCGTGAAGCGCCTGGGCGCCACCGCCATTTCCATCACCCATGACATGGCCTCGGCCCGCAAGATCGCCGACGACATTGCCATGATCCACAAGGGCCGCATCATCTGGCAGGGTGCGGCCGCCGCGGTTGACCATTCCGGCAATGCCTATGTGGAGCAGTTCATCCACGGCCGCGCCGAAGGCCCCATCCAGATGGATGTGCTGAAGGCCTGATCTGGACTTAAGGGTGCCGCCGGGGCGGACCTTGCCGGGCGCGCCCGCGCCGGGCATTGTGATAAAAAGCCCGCAGGAAACGCCGACATGAAACCCGCCGACCTCATCATCAACAATGCCCGCATCATCAGCATGGATGGCTCCGCCCGCCGCCCGCAGGCGCTGGCCGTGGCCGGAAACCGCATTGTCGCCATGGGCAGCGATGACGATGTGGCGGGCCTGTGCGGGCCGCGCACCCGCGTGGTTGACGCGCGCGGCGCCTCGGTCATTCCCGGCATCATTGAAAGCCACCTGCACCTGTTCGGCGGAGCGGTCGAACTAGACAGCCATATGATAAATAATATCAATGGCTTCCGTGCTGTATCAGACTCAATTTCTCAATATGCAAAGGCCCATCCGAACGACGCCGTGATCGTCGTCAACGGGGCTGCCCATACCAGTTTCGGCAGCCGCCCCATCACCCGCCAGGCCATGGATGAAATTGTGCCGGACCGGCCCTTCATCATGATCTGCTTTGACCATCACACCGTCTGGGCCAACACCCGGGCGCTGCACCAGGCGGGCCTGATGCGCGGTGCCACCCTGCCCCCCGGCAATGAGGTGGTGCTGGACGCCGAGGGCCTGGCCACGGGCGAACTGCGCGAGGCCGCCGCCTTCAACCCCGTGCTGGCCCTGACCCCCACCGGCGGGCGCGAATGGCTGGGCATGACCACCGGCGAAAACCCCGTGCCGCCCGCCACCGCCGCCCAGCGCGCCACCGACATGGCCTTGATGAAGAAGGGCCTGGACTATGCCGCCTCGCTTGGCATCACCACGCTGCACAACATGGACGGCAACTGGTATCAGCTTGAACTGCTCGATGGCCTGCGCCAGCGCGACGACCTCATTGCCAGGGTCGAGGTGCCCTTCCATCAGAAGAACTACTTTGAAACCGCCCGCGTCGACGAGGCGGTGGCCATGCGCGCCCGCTACAACGACGACATGCTGTGGTGCCGCCGGGTGAAGATCTTCATGGACGGCGTGCTTGAATCCATGACTGCCCTCATGCTCGACGATTATCCCGGTGCGCCGGGCAATCGTGGTGCCCCCCTGTTCACCGCCGCCCAGTTCAACGAGGTGGCCACCCGCATCGACGCTCACGGCATGCAGATTTCCGTCCATGCCATCGGCGACGGCGGCGTGCGCCGCACCCTTGACGGCTATGCGGCGGCGCGCCGGGCCAATGGCGCGCGCGACTCGCGCCACCGCATCGAGCATATCGAAGTCATTGACCCCGCCGATGTGCCGCGCCTGGCCGAACTGGGGGTGGTGGCCTCGCTTCAGCCCATCGTCGGCCTTGGCGTGCCGGGGGCGGCACTGGAGCCGTGCCTGTCGCGGCTTGGCCGCAAGCTGCCCATGTCCTATGCCTGGAACACGCTGCGCCAGGCCGGGGCCAGAATTGCCTTCTCCTCCGACTGGCCGGTGTCGCCGTTAAGTCCCTACCTCGGCATGCAGGCGGCCATGACCCAGCGGCCGCTGACCGCCGATTGCCCGCCCCAGGCGCAAAGCCTGATGGAGGCGCTCCACGGCTTCACGGCGGGTGGTGCCTGGTGCGAGTTCAGCGAGGACCGCAAGGGCCGGCTTGCCCCCGGCTATCTGGCCGATGTGGTGGTGCTCGACCGCGATCTGGAAGCCACGCCGCCGGAGGAGCTGGGCATGGTCAAGCCGGTGCTGACCGTCTGCGATGGCCGCGTGTCCTTTGAAGCGGACTCTCACACCCGATAGGTGTGCCCCGGCACCACCACTTCGGCAGACCGGTGCCCTGCCTCGATAGGCATGGTGATGGTGCAGCCGCCATTGAAGCTGATGGTGAAGTTGCTTTCGCCGTTTTCGTCCGCCACTCCAAAATGGCTCAGCCGCCCGCTCAGCAGGCTGAACAGCGTGCCCGGCGGGTGGGCGACACTCACCGTGCACAGAAAGCCGGGGTCACTGGGCCGGGTCAGGATGAAATCCCTGAACAGCCTGATTTCCCGGTGCCGGCCAAAACACAGAATGATCCTGCCCTCGGCAACAAGAACCGTGTTGAGCGCACGGTTCACCAGTGGCGTCCGGTCTAATTTCTCCGGCAATGCCGTCATCATTCCCCCAATAATGTCACGAAATCTGCATCAGCCAGAAGTCTGGCCGCTTTAATTCTCCCGGTTGTACGGGATTGTATCACAACACCTTTTCAGGGCCTTAATATCGATCAAAGACTGGGGCTTGCGTTCCCCATGTGTTCCTGTTATGTATCGGCTATGTCTAAAAGCCAGTTCGTCTGCCAAAGTTGCGGTGCCGTGACCCACAAATGGTCGGGCCACTGTGATGCCTGTGACTCCTGGAACACCATCAGCGAAGAGCGCGGGGCTGCCCCGGCCTCCGGTGCCAAGGGGGTCAGACTTCCCAAGGGGCGGCCCAGCCGTCTTGTCGGCCTGAAGGGCGAGGACGCCGCCCCGCCGCGCATTGAAACCGGCCTCGCTGAACTGGACCGGGTGGCGGGCGGCGGCTTTGTTCCCGGCTCCGGCGTGCTGATCGGCGGCGACCCCGGCATTGGCAAATCCACCCTGCTGCTGCAGGCCCTGGCGGCACTGGCCCGCCGGGGGCGGCGCGTCGTCTATGTTTCGGGCGAGGAAGCGGTGGCCCAGATCCGGCTGCGCGCCGAGCGTCTTGGTCTTGCCGATGCCAATGTTCTGCTCGCCACCGAAACCAATGTGTCCGACATCATTGCCACCATGAGCGAGGGGGAGCCTCCGGCCCTTGCCGTCATTGATTCCATCCAGACCCTGTGGTCGCCGGTGGTCGAGGCGGCCCCTGGCACCGTGTCCCAGCTCAAGGCGGGGTCCGAGGCCCTGATCCGTTTCGCCAAGCAGAAGGGCACCGCCCTGCTGCTGGTCGGTCATGTCACCAAGGACGGCCAGATCGCCGGACCGAAGCTCATCGAGCACATGGTTGATACCGTGCTCTATTTCGAGGGTGACCGCGGGCACCAGTTCCGCATTCTGCGGGCGGTGAAAAACCGTTTTGGCCCCACTGATGAAATTGGCGTGTTCGAAATGTCGGACGGCGGCCTGCGCGAGGTGGCAAACCCCTCGCGCCTGTTCCTGGGGCATGATGCCCGCCCCACCCCCGGCACCGCCGTGCTAGCCGGGCTGGAGGGCACCCGCCCGCTGCTCATCGAGGTGCAGGCCCTGGTTTCACCTTCGCCGCTCGGCACGCCGCGCCGCACCACCGTGGGCTGGGACGGCAACCGGCTGGCCATGATTCTGGCCGTACTTGAAGCCCGCGCCGGCATTGCCTTTGGCCAGAGCGATGTCTACCTCAACGTAGCAGGCGGGCTGAAACTGCGCGAACCCGCCGCCGATCTGGCCGTGGCCGCCGCCCTGCTCTCCTCCATGACCGACACGGTCATCCCGCCCGGCACGGTTCTGTTCGGCGAAATTGCCCTGTCGGGGGCAGTGCGCCCCGTGGGCCAGACCGAGGCGCGCCTCAAGGAAGCCGGCAAGCTGGGTTTCAGCGCCGCGGTCATGGCGGCGGCGGGCGAGACGCCCGCCGCACCCGGAATCGCCGTCAAGGCCCTGGAAAACGTTGCCGACCTGACCGCCTGGGCCGCCGCCCAGAACCGGGGTCTGCGCCGCATCGCCTGAAGCTGCCGCACCGGCACCGGGCGGCCTTGCTGGCGCCCCAAACATGTTGTGGAACAGGCTGGGAATCCTCTCTATAAGGAGCGCTCACGACCGAGGCGGACATGCCCTTCCAACTGCTCGATCTCATTCTCATCGGCATCATGCTGATTTCCGGCCTTCTGGCCCTGGCCCGCGGCTTCACCCGCGAAGTGCTGTCGCTGGTGGCCTGGGGGCTGGCCGCCGCCGGCGCCTGGTATGCCATGCAGCAGAAGTCCCTGGTTGACATGATGACCCCGCTGCTCGGCAAGGAGGATCTGGCGAAAATCGCCGTGGCGGCGCTGGCCTTCATCCTCGTCCTCATCATCGTGTCGGTCATCAGTGTGCGCCTGTCGGACCGGGTGGTGGATTCCGCTGCCGGTGCCTTCGACCGCACCATCGGCTTCCTCTACGGCCTGGCGCGCGGCTTTCTGCTGGTGGTCATTGCCTACCTGTTCTACGGCTGGCTGGTGCCGGCCGAAAAGCAGGAGGACTGGATCAGGAACGCCAGGTCGCTGCCGCTGCTGCGCGCCGCCGCCACCGCCCTCACCGACTTCATGCCACCGTCCATTCAGGAAACGCTGGCCAATTCCGCGCTGATGGTGACCCCCGACTCCGCCGCCCCACCCGCCACGACGGATGACGCAGCCCCCGCGCCCCAGCCTGAAACCGGCTATCAGCCGGGCCAGACCCAGGGACTCGACAATCTGATCGAGGGCACCGGCGCCAAGCCGCAAGCCCCCGCCCCTGCCACCCCCTCCTTCGGACAAAGCACAGGCCAATGACCTTCGATTTCGACCTTGATGGCGACACCCTGCGTGAAGAGTGTGGCGTCTTCGGCATATTCGGCCACCCCGATGCCGCGGCCCTGACCGCCCTGGGCCTGCACGCCCTGCAGCACCGCGGCCAGGAGGCAGCGGGCATCGTCTCCTTCGATGGCGGGCGCTTCCATTCCGAACGCCGTATGGGTCTGGTCGGCGATCAGTTCTCCAAGGCCTCCACCATCGCCCGGCTGAAGGGCAATGTGGCGCTGGGCCATGTCCGCTACTCCACCACCGGCGGAACCATTCTGCGCAATGTTCAGCCGCTCTTTGCCGAACTGGTTCAGGGTGGCTTTGCGGTGGCCCACAACGGCAATCTCACCAATGGCCTCACCCTGCGCCAGCAGCTCATTGCCAATGGCGCCATCTGCCAGTCCACCTCGGACACCGAAGTCATCCTGCATCTGGTGGCGCGCTCGCAGAAGGGCCGCACGGTGGAACGTTTCATCGATGCGCTGCGCCAGCTTGAGGGGGCCTATGCGCTGGTGGCCCTCACCAACAAGAAGCTGATTGGCGCGCGCGACCCTCTTGGCATCCGCCCGCTCATCCTGGGTGAACTGAACGGCGCCCATATCCTCTGTTCCGAAACCTGCGCCCTCGACATCATCGGCGCGCGCTTTGTCCGCGAAATCGAGAATGGCGAGGTGGTCATCATCACCGATGACGGCATTGAATCGCTCCGCCCCTTCCCCCGGCAGCCGGCCCGGCCCTGCATCTTTGAGTACATTTATTTCTCCCGGCCCGATTCCATTCTCGGCGGCCGCTCGGTCTATGAAGTGCGCAAGCAGATGGGCCGCCAGCTGGCCATCGAAAGCCCGGCCGAGGCCGATGTGGTGGTGCCCATTCCGGACTCCGGCGTGCCCGCCGCCCTGGGCTATGCCCAGGAGACCGGCATTCCCTTTGAGCTCGGCATCATCCGCAACCATTATGTCGGCCGCACCTTCATCGAGCCGACCCAGACCATCCGTTCGCTGGGCGTGAAGCTGAAACACTCGGCCAACAAGCCGGTGCTGGCGGGCAAGCGCGTGGTGCTGCTGGATGACTCCATCGTGCGCGGCACCACTTCGGTGAAGATCGTGCGCATGATGTATGATGCAGGCGCCCGCGAGGTGCACATGCGCATTTCCTCGCCGCCCATCCGCCACCCGGATTTCTACGGCATCGACACGCCGGAACAGAAGGCGCTGCTGGCCGCCACCCATACGCTTGACGAGATGCGCGAATATATCGGCGTCACCTCGCTTGCCTTCCTGTCGGTGGACGGCATCTATCGCTCGGTGGGTTACGACCACCGCGACAGCAGCCGACCGCAATTCACCGACCATTGCTTCACCGGCGACTATCCCACCCACCTCACCGATCTCTCCGGCGAGGCGGCCCGCCAGCAATTGTCACTGCTGGCGGAGGCGGGCTGATGGCCAAGCGTTTTCAAGACCGGATTGCCCTTGTCACCGGCGCCTCGCGCGGCCTGGGCCGCGCCATTGCGCTCGGTCTGGCGCGGGAGGGGGCCCATGTCATTGCCGTGGCCCGCACCGAAGGCGGCCTCACCGAACTTGACGACGACATCCGCAAGCTCGGCAATACCGCCACACTGGTGCCGCTCAATCTCACCGACACGCCGGCCATCGACCGGCTGGGCGCGGTGATCTTCGAACGCTGGAAGAAGCTCGACATTCTCGTCGGCAATGCCGGCATTCTCGGCAAGCTCACCCCCATCACCCATGCCGACCCGAAAATGTGGGACGATGTGATGGCCATCAATGTGACGGTCAATTACCGTCTCATCCGCTCGCTCGACCCGCTGCTGCGCCAGAGCGAGGCCGGCCGCGCCGTGTTTGTGACCTCGGCGGCAGCGCGCAAGTGCCGGCCCTATTGGGGGCCCTATTCCGTGTCCAAGGCGGCCCTGGAGGCGCTGGTCAAAACCTATGCCGGCGAGATTGCCACCACCCCGGTGCGCGCCAACTGCTTCAACCCCGGCCCGGTGCGCACCAAGATGCGCGCCCAGGCCATGCCGGGCGAAGACCCGCTGACGCTGCCCACGCCAGAGGACGTGGCCGCACAATTGCTGGCCATGTGTGCGCCGGACTTCACCGACAATGGCGCGGTGTGGCAGTTCGCCAAGGGCGGCCTTGCCCCGGATGTGCCGGGTATTTGACGGCGATCAGCGGCACGAAAGAAAAAGCGCGGCGGCAATTAACGGCGCTTCTCCCGGTCGAAGGGATTGCGTCCGCCGCGCAGGCTGAAGCGAATGGGAACGCCGCCGAGATCGAAGTCCTGGCGCAGGCCGTTCATCAGATAGCGCGTATAGCTCTCCGGCAGCTTCGACAATTGATTGCCGAAGATGGCGAAGGTGGGCGGCCGGGTTGAGGCCTGGGTGGCATAGCGGATCTTGATGCGGCGGCCCGAGGGGGCAGGCGGCGGGTTGCGCGCCAGCGCGCCCTCCAGCCAGCGGTTCACCTGCGAGGTCGGAATGCGGGCATTCCACTTTTCCACCGTGGCGAACACGGCGTTCATCAGCTTGTCCAGGCCCTTTTCCTGTTTGGCCGACAGCGTCACCACCGGCACGCCGCGGATTTCCGGCAGCACGTCTTCAAGGTCGCTGTTCACCTCGGCCAGCGTCTTCTGCTTTTCCTCCACCGCGTCCCATTTCGACAGGGCCAGCACCACCGCCCGGCCCTCGCGCGCCACCAGATCGGCCAGCGCCAGATCCTGACGCTCGATCTTCATGGAAGCGTCGATGAGCACGATGACGCAGTCGGCAAAGCGGATGGCGCGCAGCGCATCCGACACAGCGAGCTTCTCGATCTTGCCGGTAACCTTGGACTTGCGCCGGATGCCCGCCGTGTCCCACAGCTTGATGGGGCGGCCCTGCCAGTTCCAGTCGGTGGCAATGGCATCACGCGTGATGCCCGCCTCCGGCCCCGTCAGCATGCGCTCCTCGCCCAGAAGCGTGTTGACCAGGGTGGACTTGCCGGCATTGGGCTGGCCGATGATGGCCAGCCGCAGGGGCCGCTTGCGATAGGCCTCGTCATCCTCCTCGGATTCCGCTGCGTCCTCCTCGGCGTCGGGTGCCTCGCCCACCAGCGGCGCAATCACGTCGTAAAGCTGGTCCAGCCCCTCGCCATGTTCGGCGGAAACGGCCAGAGGCGCCCCGAAGCCCAGGGCAAAGGCCTCGGCCAGCCCGGCCTCTGCCGCGCGGCCTTCGGCCTTGTTGGCCACCAGCGCCACGGGCTTGCCCATGCGGCGGATGCGCTGGGCAAACTGTTCGTCGGTGGGCGTCACCCCGGCGCGCGCGTCAATGACGAAGAAGACCAGATCGGCCTCGGCCACCGCCGCCTCGGCCTGAGCGCTCATGCGCTGCTCCAGACTGCCGCGCCGGGCATCATCCAGCCCCGCCGTGTCAAACACCCGGAAATGCAGGTCGCCAATCTGCCCCTCGCCCTCGCGCCGGTCGCGGGTCACGCCGGGCTGGTCATCGACCAGCGCAATCTTGCGCCCCACCAGCCGGTTGAACAGCGTGGACTTGCCGACATTGGGCCGGCCGAGAATGGCAATGGTGGGTTTCATGGCCGCCTACTGCGCCGTGCCGGAGGCATCCTGATCCACCGGCGGCGCGCAGCTGGGGTCGTCGGGCGCACAGGCCGCACTACCCTTCTGGCCCATCACGGCGGGATCACGCCGGGTCTGCTGGTCGGGCGGCAGAACATCCTCACGCGTGCCGGGCAGAACCGTGTCGTCCACCTGGCCGGTCATGCGCTTGATGGAGGTGCAGCCGGACAGCACCAGGCCTGCGCAAACCACCACCGCCCATCGCGCCGGAAACCTCATGTCAGCCTCACTTCTGCGGCAGCAGCGGCGTCAGCAGCTGCATCATCATCTGGGCCCGCATGCGCATGGACCCCGGCGTGGTCTGATCATTGTAAAGGGCGGTCATGTAACGGTCGGCCATGGCATAATCGGCATTGCGCCAGGCCGAAAGGCCGAAGATTTCCCGCGCGGCATGGCGCCAGACCTGGCCATCCTTGTCATATTGGCCAAGCCGGGCCAGCAGTTCATCGGGCTTCTGGGTGTCGGCCAGCAGATAGCCAGCCCGGATGCGGGCCATGTCGGCAAGCGCCGGATCAGACCCCTTGGCGGCGGCAAAGGCGTCATAGGCCTGAACCGCCTCGGCCGTCTTGCCCTGCCTGGCCAGATCGCCCGCCTTGCGCAGTTCTGCCAGCTGGGCAAAGCCACCGTGGGTGATGGCGGCCAGTGCTGCTTCGGCGTCATCGAACTTGCCGTCCTCGGCCTTCTTCACCGCATCGACATAGGCAGTGGCGGCCCCCTCTGCCTGCTTGAGCTGGTAATAGGTCCAGCCCTTGAAGCCCCCCACCCCCGCCACAATGGCGAAGGCCAAGGCCAGAAGCGCATTGCCGTATTTGTCCCAGACCTTCTTGTATTGATCCTGGCGGACTTCCTCATCCACCTCACGGAACAGGGATTCATCGCTCACGATGCGGCACTCCTCATGCGAATGCCGATGGGCCTAAATCAGCGCCGGGGCCAAATCAAGGCATTTCACCGGCGGGCTGCGATCCCGCCTGTATCCCTCCGCCGGGTGGCGGGGGTTCAGTCCCTGTCCATGCTGGCGGCCAGCGCCAGCAGGTTCTTGCGGCCCTGGTGGATCACAAACCCACCCATGACCATCGCTGAAAAAAACAGACCACTCAGGAAACCGGCAATAGCAACTGACACGACACACCTCTCGAGCGAATCAGGTCATTTCAGACTCGACTGAACATCAAGGTGGTTAACAGATGTTATCCACAGGTCATCCACACTATTCGACGAGGAAACTGGCCAGCATGCCGGAATCCACCCGCTCTGCCACCAGACTCTGAATGACCCAGACGCCAGGATTGTCGGCGATCAGGGAAAGCTTCACCGCCGTCCGCGGCGCCACCACCACCGTGTCACGCCAGGGGGCATCGGCCACCGCCTCGCCGCCCCTGTCCAAAACCCGCCAGACATGGCCGTGAATATGCAGCGGCTGGGCAAAGGTGGTGCGGTTGTCGATGGTGACGAGCAGTGCCTCGCCTTTTTTGGCGGTGAACAGCGGCGGCCCGCCGGTGCCGGACACGCCGTTCATGGCCCAGGCCAGGCCGCGCTCCAGCAGGGCGCGGGTGTCCATCTCCTGGTCGCCCACCCAGGCCGATTTGAGGCCGCCCTTGGCGCCCCCTTCCAGCGTCACCGTCACGGCGCGCGCCGCCGCGGCATCAAACCCCGTGCTGATGGGGTTGGCAGCCAGCACCAGCTCTCCCGGTGGAGTGGATTGAGGCTCGCCCTGCGGCTCGAGATAGGCCAGTTCAACCACATCCTCCATAAGGTCGAGAGCTATGGTCACCGTCTTCACGGAAACAGGAGGCAGCAGCAGATCGGCGCGCTGCCCCGGCGCCAGCACCAGCGCCTGCGCCCCCAGCGGCTGCGCCATGGCCAGGGGCTGCCCGTCATAGGCCACAATCCGGGGCTCTGCCCCCTTGAACAACAGCCCCATGCTGCGGACATTGGCAGCGTTGAGAAGGCGCAGCCGCAGCGGCCGTCCGGCCGCCACGGCAATATGCGGTTTCAGCGCGCCGTTGACGCTGAACCAGTTGCCCATGCGGCCCTCGCCCACCGCCGTGGCCAGATCGCCAAAGCCGCCCTGGATTTTGCCAGCGTCATCGACCAGCCAGTCATCCAGCACCAGCGCCACATCCTGCACCTCAGGCGGCGAGGCTTCCGCCACCACCAGCAGGCCATAGAGCCCCATGTCGCGCTGGCGCGAGGCATTGGTCAGCGGACCGAACCAGAAGGTGCCGGCATCGGGCGGCGTGAACACGCAGTCGACCGCGGCCGGTTCACCCGGCTCCACCTTCACCGTCATCTGGTCGGCGGGGCCGCGCACCCCGAACCAGTGAAACCAGATATCCTCGTCAAGATAGTTGATGAGCCGCACCTTCAGCAGCTCACCCTGCCGGGCCTGAACCATGGTCACCGCATCGGTCTTGCGCCAGCTCCAGGTTTCGGTGGCGGGCTGGTCGGCGCCCAGAAGCCGCAGGCTGGCCGGTTCGGCGCGCAGCACCTGAAAGCCGTCCGGCGCCTCCTCCGCCAACACAAAGCGGGGGCGCAGCGCCAGAAGCGCTGCTGCCGCCAGAACGTCGCGCCGGTTCATTGTCATCGTCCCAACCCGAAAGCGTTAGCGGCGCTGTCCTATCTGCCCACTATGGCAAATCGGTGATGGCCGGTCAGTCCTTGACGTCATAGGTGTGGCGCGGTTCCGGAAAGTTGCGCGCCTTCACCTCGGCGGCATAGGCGGTAATGGCCTTTTCAATGGCTTTGCCCACCGCGCCGAACTCCTTGACGAATTTTGGCACGCGCGGCGACAGGCCCAGCATGTCCTCCATCACCAGGATCTGGCCGTCGCAGGCCGCCGAAGCGCCAATGCCGATGGTCGGAATGGCGATCTCGCCGGTGATCTTGGCGGCCAGCGGTTCGGCCAGCGCCTCCAGCACCACGGCAAAGGCACCGGCCTCGGCCACCACGCGCGCGTCTTCCTCAATCGCTGCCCACTGGTCGCGGGTCCGGCCCTGCGTCTTGAAGCCGCCCAGCACATTGATGGACTGCGGCGTCAGGCCGACATGGGCCATCACCGGAATGCCGCGCTCGCTGAGGAAGCGGATGGTTTCGGCCATGCGCCGCCCGCCCTCCAGCTTGATGGCGCCGCATTCGGTTTCCTTGACCACCCGGGCCGCGTTGCGGAAGGCCTGGGCCGGGCTTTCCTCATAGGAGCCGAAGGGCATGTCCACCACCACCAGCGCCCGTTTGGCGCCGCGCATGACCGCCCGGCCATGCATGATCATCAGGTCAAGCGGCACCGGCAGGGTGGATTCGAAGCCGTGCATGACCATGCCAAGCGAATCGCCCACCAGCAGAAAATCCACATGCGGGTCGGCAATGGCCGCCGTGTGGGCATGATAGGCGGTGAGGGAAACAATGGGGTCAATGCCCTTGCGCGCCGTGATGTCCGGTGCGGTCAGGCGTTTGATGGTGGTTTGAACCGACATGTCAGCTCCCGGATAAAGGCACAGCGACGCCAATGAGCGTCTGGTGAAAATGCAGCATCAGCGCGTAAAGGCCAAGCCCCGCCAATAGGCCAAGGCCATTGCCGCCCCAGCCGAGGGGCGACAGGGCCACCCCGCTGCGGGCGGCAAGCACGGCATGGGCCGCGGCATAAAGCGCCAGTCCGCCGAAGAGAATGAGGCTGGCGCCATCGCCATTGGCCAGCAAATGGCCCACAGCCCACACCACCACCGCCAGGGCCATGGGAAAGCGCAGCCGCTGCCGCCACGTCCCGCCCGCCAGAAACTGGCCGAACAGCAGAAAGGCCACCAGCATGAACAGCAGATTGGCATGCGCCCCCCACAGGGGCGGCTCATAGACGGCATCGAAGGGGGCAGCCCGCCAGCCCAGAATGATCACCACCAGACCCGCCACCGACAGGCCGCCATAGGCCAGGCCGAAGCGCCGCCGCCCCAGCCCTTCGCGCAACCGCTGCCGCAGCCCCGCATGGGCGGCAAGAAGGTGAAGCGCCGCAAAGCCCGCCACACCCAGAACCAGAAGCCCCATCACAGCACCGGCAGGCCGAGAACGTAAGGATGGAAGCCAAACAGCATGACCAGATACAGCACCACACCAATGGCCACCGCCTTGCCATCAGCGGCCCAGTCCGGGCTGTAGTGTGGCCGTTTGCCACGCATCATGGACACAACGATGTCGACCAGCGCCACCGCCAGCAGGGCAAGGAAGATCAGCACCTGGGCCCGCTCGCCATTGGCCAGAAGATGGCCCACAGCCCACAGCGCCACCCCGATGGACATGGGATTTTGCAGCCACAGCCGGAGGTGGCTGGTGCCATAGGATGCGCCCATGGCGATGAAGCCGAGAAAAACCAGCAGCAGGGTGGCGTGCGTCATGCCCGGTGGCGGGGTGTAGAAATCCGGCCCTTCCGGGGCCCCGCTGAGTCGCACATAGGCCCACGCCATCAGCGCCGCACCGGCGCCAACCGTCAGGGTGAACACCGAGCGTAGACCGTTGGCGCCCCAGCGCAACCTCAGGCGGTCACGCCTCGCCGGAAACAGGCTGGAGAAGAAATGAGGCAGAACAAACAGCAGGATACCGGTAATGAGCACTTGCATTTTCCCCTCCGCCACGGCTCAATGTAGCCGAACACGCCGGAGAACGGAACCCGCCAGGGGACTGGCACAGCTTCACGCCGGCGTGATAGACTTGGCAGAATCTGGAGCCGGATTGCGGCAGACGAGGGACAACATGAAACCCACACTCATTCTGGTCGGTGCGGACAAGGGGGGCGTCGGCAAGACCACCATCTCGCGCTCGCTGCTCGATTACTTTGCCCGCAAGAATGTGCTGACCCGTGCCTTTGACACGGAAAATCCCAGGGGTTCGCTGCGCCGTTTCTATCCCGGCATCACCGAGGTCATCGATCTGAGCAACGTTGCCCATCAGATGAAGGTGCTCGACACCATGGAAACCGCCAATGTGCCGGTCACCGTGGTTGACCTCAAGGCCGGCAATCTGTCCTACGCCCTTGATGTCTTTGAGCGCATCGGCGTGCTGGAAGCGGCCCGCAACGGCCAGTTCAATCTCGGCCTGTTCCATGTCGTCGGCCCGTCCATCGCCTCGCTCGACGAAATCGGCGAAATCGCCCGCTACATGTCGGGCGTGCAATATGTGCTGACCCGCAACTTCATCAACGAAACCAACTTCTTTGAATGGGATGAAGCCACCCACAAGAAGTATTTCGCCCAGATCTCCAAGGCCCATGAGATCAACATTCCGAAGCTCAATGAAATGGCCTATGAGCAGGTCGATCTGGCCGGCGTCACCTTCAAGGACTTTGTTGACAACAAGGCCGCCGACGGCACGCCGGGCAAGTTCTCCTTCGTGCTGCGCGGCTATGTGAAGAAGTGGTGCAACGAGATCGACGAGGAATATGCCCGCGTCGCCCTCGTGCAGGAACTGCTCTCCGGCCGCACCGCCAATCCCAGAAGCTGACGCGCGCGGCCCGCGCCGTGACCCAGCCTGCGGTTTACATCATCTGTTCCGACCAGCATCGCAACGGCAAGACTCTGCTGGCCCGCACCCTGCTTGACTATCTGCTGCTGGAGGGGCGCGATCCCTTTGCCATTGACGCCGATGTGGCCAAGGCGCCGCTGCGCGGGTTTTTTCCGGGGCGCACGGCCCTGGTCGACTTTGAAACCATTCCCGGTCAGATGAAGCTTTTCGATACCATTCTCGCCTCGCCGGGGCGCGATTATGTCATCGACCTGCCCGCCCTGCAGACCGAGCGTTTCTTTGCCGTGGCCGATGACCTGAAGGTGTTTGACGCCCTGCACGAGGCAGGCTTTCGCGTGGTGGTTTTTTTCATTGTCGACAAGCGCCAGACCTCGGCCCTTCTGGCCGAAGCCATGGGCCGGCGCAGCGGCATCGACCTTGCCGTGCCGGTGGTCAACAAATATGTCGGATCAAGCTGGGCCGAGCGCGGCTATGCCCTTGGCCTGCCGGAACTGAACCAGTCCACCTTTGCCGCCATTGGCAACAAACGGGTGTCGCTGCGCGCCGTGGCCGAAGGCGACGCCGAGGGCCTGAACCAGCCGCAGCAGCAGGAAGTCATCGCCTTCCTCAGCGCCGTCATGCGCGATCTGAGCGACGTTGACCCCATCATGAGTCTGAAAGGATTGAAGACCTGACGCCACCGCGCCGGACAGGCCATCATCACCCGTCCGGCGCACTGGCAGTTTGCTACTGTTTGCGCAGCGGCACCTGGAACCCACCGGGCGGGCGCAGGGCTTCCTCATAGAAACCCTGGCCGGTCACATGTTTGGCCCCCATGAACAGCCACTGGCCGGTATCATCCACCCAGATCAGGTCGTGATCCTCCACGGTCTCACCGGCCTTTATGTTGAACAGCGCGCACGCCTTGCCCAGAATGTCCTTTGTCTCACCAACCTTCCACTCCCCCGCGCCGCAGGTACCGGGAGGAAGCGCATTCATCTGGTCGGCAAAGGCTTGGGCCTTTGGCGTGATGTTGAAGGCGGTGTTCAAAACATAGTCATTCTTCATCGCACCCGCCGCAACCGGATGCGCCCCGCGCCACACCACGTCACCAGCGAAGTGGAAGTCAACCATGGGGACACTGCACAGGGGATCAGCGAACATGCTGATGGTGCCGTCAAAATGGTCAGCCCCGTCATAGCTGAAGACGCGCCTGAGCCAGGTGGACGACGGCGCGGCGTCCGGCTTGGCCCGATTTTCGGTGGGGCGGAGTTCGCATGAGATCGAGGCCCATTGACCGGAAAGCTTGCCCTTCAGGGCGGCAAGGTTATGCGCCTCGTCGGCCAGTGCCGGTGCGGCAAACAGGCCATACAGGAGAGCCAGAGTGCAAAACGCTTTCATCTCCGCCTCACTGTGCCGACAACTGACGCAGCGCACCTGCCCAATCTTCGATGTGATAGGACTTGCCCGTCATCTTGCCGTTTTCAATGGTGTGAATGTCAATCGACATGAGGCTGAATTTCTTGCCGGAATGGGCAACACCCATGAAATCTCCGGCGGGTGTGCCGCTGCCCTCGCCACGCACGATCACCCGATTGCCGGACACCAGCACTTCCTTGATGTCCCATTTGAGATCGGGAATGGCTTTGCTGAAGCCCGGAACAACTTCGGCCACCTTTTCGCGGGGGGCGCAGACGGAGTCGGCTGAACAGCTCTGCCAGCCTTCTGCCGTGGCCGAAAGAACCAGCGAGCTGGCGTCCTTTCCGGGCGCAGCATTCAGCGCGTCATAAAACGGAAAAACCGCGGCCTTTGCCTGGTCCGGTGTCAGGGCGTCCGTCGCCAGAGCGGGCCCTGCCAGAAACAGCGCGGCAGCAGCAAGGGCTATTGTCTTGATCATGTGAGTCTCCTCAGTTGCAATCGGCACCGGCATATGGTCAAAGGCATCATGACTCAAACTCATAATGTTCATACATCATGAAGAATTTCGATTTGCATAAACTCGACCTGAATCTGCTGGTGGTGTTTGACCTGTTGATGCAGGAACTGAACGTATCCCGCACCGGCGAGCGTCTGGGCCGCACCCAGTCCGCCATCAGCCACGCTCTGGCCCGTCTGCGCCAGCAGGTGGCCGATCCCTTGCTGGTCAAGTCCGGCGGCTCCATGCGCCCCACGCCGCGTGCCCTCGCTCTGGTGGAGGATGTGCGACCCCTGCTCCGCCAACTGGGCAGGCTTCTGACCCCCGTGCCACCCTTTGAACCGCGTCAGTCGGATCGCGCGTTCCGCATCGCCGCACCGGATTTCATGACCCCTCTGTTCACCCGCCTGCTGGCCCACCTCGCGGTGGAAGCCCCGGCCGTGACCGTCGCATGGCTGCCACCGGGCGACAGCGCCTTTCTTGATCTCGCCGAAGGAGATCTTGATGTGCTTTTGGCCCCCGGACGCCCCCGCCCGCCGGAAGGTGTGGCGGCAGAACCGGTGGGCCTCATGCAATGGGGGTGCTACATGCGCAAGGGCCACCCGGCCGCCCGGCGCTGGTCAGCCCAGGCATGGCAGACATGGCCGCACATTCTGGTCCGCACCGGCAGCCGGAGCAAAAGCCAGGTGGCACGCGACGCCGAGGTGCTGGGGCTGACACGCCGCATCGGATTGGAAACGGCGCAATTCGGCGCGGTTGCACCGCTCCTCGCCGACAGCAACCTCATCGCCACTCTGCCTGATCTGGCATTGCTTGATGCGGCCGAGCGCCATGGCCTGCTGCGGCGGCCGGTGCCCTTTGCCATCCAGCCCCTGCCGCAAGCCATGTACTGGGGCCAGAGACAGCACTCCGATGCCGGCAATCTCTGGCTCAGGGGGCACCTGCGGGCCATTGCGGGCGATCTTTTTCATGATGACCGGCACCGCCGCCTGCGCAGCTAATGTGATCCTGAATAGTTGGCATTTCCAAAGTGCAACGCTGCTCGCCCGATCTGTGAAAGGGCGGTTCTGATTCAGGCAATGTCCACGCCGTCCTGATTAACCCGCGTCGGTCAGCCAGTGTTCGATGTGGTCGCGCTTGGGCAGGCGCCCGGCCGACACCACCTTGCCGTCGACCACCAGGCCGGGCCGGTCGAGCACGCCGAAAGCCGCAATGGCGGCAAAGTCGGTGATGGTTTCAAGGGTGATCTCCACCCCCAGCCGCGCTGCCTCCTCGCGCACCATGCGTTCCAGCAGGTTGGCCTCCACCTCGCCGCACACCGCACAGGAACCGAGGATCTTGATGGATTTCATGGCGCAACCATTCCCTGTTGGCATCAGAACTGAACCGCACCCCTGATCCGGCATGAGCCAAAGGGCGCGGCAAACCCCTGCTCAGTAATGCGGCGGCGGCGGCTCGCGCCCGTCGCTGCGCGCCATGGCAGCGGCATCGAATTCTTCGCGCAGCTCACCCAGGCGGCGTTCAAGCACATCCATCTTCCGCCACTGGGCAACCACCATGTCATTGAGGTCGGCAATCACCCTGTCCTGCTCGGCGATGCGGGTTTCCAGTTCGGCAATGCGCGCTGCCGGGTCGGTGGCGGCCATTTCGCTCACTCCCATTCAATTATCGGCTGAATGGCCTATCTAATTGAAAAACAAAGCGAAAAAATATTTTCAAAAATGATTATACCGTCACCCTTACCGTCGAAAAGCTACCGCTTATGAAAACATTGGCTTTTTTCGGCTCATTGGCATGGGAAAGACTTCGCCATCTATCGCCGGTGACGAAGCCGATGCCATTTGAGCAGTACGAATGGCGAACGTGCTCGCAACAACCTTATCGTATCGATTCAAGAGCCGGTTTGCCATCCTCGTAGAAGGATTCCTTCTTAAACGCTCTTGGCCCCCAAGCACGTCAAACCGTCGCCTCGATCTACCATTTCGATCCGCCGTCAAACCGGCCCAACAGCAGCATCGTTTCAAAACTCCATATCTGACCGATATTGATCGATTGCCGGTCATATTTGACTACATGCCTAGCGCGAGCTCGGTCTCCGCGTTCATGAACGCCGGTTCGTAATCCCGCGCCAATGCACCTGCCACGCCCACCTGACGGAGAGTCTCACGCCAGCCTTCCGATATGTGCCGTGCGGTATCGCGGATGATCTGCCTCGCTTCCTCGGGCGGGATCTCGAAGAACTCGCAGGCTTCAAGCGCGAGCGCGATGGACCGATCATGCGCGCCGCCCTCCAGGATAGCAGTTTCCAGGTGCGGATTTCGATCCGGTGCGGGGTTCACATCGAACACGGGCGACAACCGCCATTGGCCTCCTCCCACATAAAGGAAGCCATGGTTTTTCAGATGATCGTCCTTGTTTGACACGAGGACCGTGAAAATCATGCGCAGGAAGAGCTCGCGAAAATCGGCTTTGGGATCGGCGCCATAGGCACGGATAAAATCGACGATCTCCGTATAAGAGCCCAACTCCGTCCCGGTCTTCCCAAGTGCCGTGCGCGCCGAGATATAGGGAATCCGGGAACTGCCTCGCCGGTCGAACCGCTGGATCAGCGCGACCGGAAAGGGAGTGTCGGCGAGTTCCAGCCTGGCCGTAGGCGTGCGAATGCCGCAAGCCTGGGCTAGCCGAAGCGTCGCGACCTCGACCCTTTCGATCGGCTGCTGATCGTGGACCGAGGTGAATTTGGCCAACCATAGCGTATCGCCGTCCTGGACATTGGCCTTGGGCCGGGCGCCGCCCGAACCGCCCGCGCCCGCCAACGCCTGCATCTCTTCGGCAGAGATCTCCTTACCCTGCTCATAGGCGCGGGCAATGGCCGTTATCGCTTCCAGCTCGAGGAGGCGGGGCACGGCGTCACCCGCTTTACCGCGAATGATCTCTCCATCGTCGCCCTGGAATCGCAGTGCGCCCTGACGACAAGCGTCGTCGGACAGCGTCAGATACTCAAACTCGCTCAGACCATTGCCATAGGCACGTTCGAGAAGGCGCCGTCCCCAACTGTCCGGCGCGGCATCGGCGAAGACGCCCGCCAGTGCATCACGCATGTTCCCCGGCTGGCCCGACGTATGAAAAGGGCCGCCTTCCAGGGGAAGATCCGGCTGCACGGCAAAGGCCCGGGGATTTTCTATCCAGGCAGCGTCATAGGCAAAGGTCGAGAACTGCCGCGGCCCCGCTGCTGTGAAACGCAGCTGACCGACGGGCGCACGACTGTCGCCAAGAACAACCTGGGCAGCAAACTCCGCCATCAGAACGACGCTCCGTCAGGATCGACCACGTCATCGAGCGCGCGCGTCGGATCCGACTTGGCCTTTTGCTTTCTGATCCTCGTCGCGAAAGACTTGCCTCGCTGCGGCAGGCGCACGTTAGAAAGCGCAAGCCCCAGGTCATCCTTGCGGACATCGATCAGATCGGCCAGCCGCTCGAGAAGCCCGAGGACGACCAGCACATCGGCAAGCGTCCCGATAGCAACGCCAGGGTCGCCCTTTTCGAGCCGCGCGATAGAACTGGCCGATGTTCCGGCGCGCATGGCCAGGTCCGCAACCGCAATACTGCGCCGTAGCCGCGCATTTCGAATGTCCTGCCCAAGCCTTTCGAGGGCTGGTCCGACCTTTGGAGAGCCCATGATAATGCCCCACATCTGGTGAATTGTGGTGCAATATTTGTCATATTTGATGAGTTATGTCAAGTCCGTGGTGGTCATGTAACGCGGAATAACCGGAAACATGCCTTACCCTTCTCCCGGTAGAAGGCGAAATCTGACTAGTGCCTGGCCAACCTCGGCTGGCCTCAGGATGATGGCGAGAACTATTCCTTCCGCCCCTGAGGGCTCTTTCCGGCATCCAGAAACATCGGGAAGAAGCTGCGCTGGGTCTTCACCTTGATGATGTCATTGACGCCGATCGTGTTCGCTTTGCGTCTCTCGCCACCGGCTGGCGTGATCACCTCAAGATCGGGGTTCTCGATGATCGCGGCATGGACGTCATCGGCATGCGCCGGCGTGACGTTGTAAATGCTCTCATAGAACTCCATCACCGACATGGCATCACCAGCTTCAGTCACGAGACGGGGGACGTCATCAAGAAGCTGGGTCTTGGCCGAGGCACGGCCATTGTCGTCGAAGAGATAGAGCATCCCCTCATCATGGCGCGGGTCATAGGACAACATGTTGAGGCCCGATCGGCCGAAGTGGGCCTGAAGGCTGGCATTGTCGTGGAGGATATTGTTGTAAACTTGCCGTGCCCGATTAGCGTTGGCGAAGTGGATCAGCCAATAGCGCCAACCGCCAGGGTTGTTGATCGAGAACGGACTCACATAGGGCGCGCAAAGCCGGAAAGCGTCGAAGACGATCTTCTCTGCGGTTCCGAGCCAATCCTTCTGGCTCATCAACCCGTCCAATGCCTGGACATCGCCGCTGGCGAGACCGAGATGATCGAGTTGCGCACGCAGGCGCTCCGGCTGGTCTTTCTGGAGGAACGCCAGCAATGAACTGATAACGAAGGTGTAGAAGATCTCTGCCGCAGGATACGAGTGCATGATGTCAAGAATCGTATTCCGCTCCACATGGCTGTGGCCGCACTGGTCCAGGTTGAAGATCACGCTGCGATAGCGTCCTTGCTCCAGGAAACGCTTGATTTTGGGATAGGCGGTTTCGAAAAACTCGTTGAGATACTCGACGCGCAGATGGAGCTTCGGGCAGGTCGCGACGATGTCGGCCTGGAGCGGCGCCACATGCGTTTTTAGAAGTTCGATCGCGTCACGGCTGGCATCGTTGAAGACCAGCAGGCACTCGACCTCGATCGCGTTCAAGCCCTGTGCCGCGCGATGCGTGTTCACGGCCTCGGTGGCTCGCTTCAACTCTTCGATGAAAATCAACGGGGAGCCCGATGTCCCGCACTGGTAGCGGCCGCCCCCGGCGAAGCCATCGACGATGGCCAGCCGAAAACGTTCCTGCTGCGGCAGCTTGCAGCGAACGGTCAGGTAATCGAAGCAATATTCACGGAGAATCTTGTGTTTGCGCCGCGAATGCTCCTCAAGCTTTGCGCCGTCAGCCCACTCGTATCGCTTCTCAACCATAGCATCCCCCCAAGCCTATCTGACGATCACGCGAACGCTTGCGCCGCCGTGGGCATTTCATCCCAGGTCTGACCGCGATATTCGCGGCCGTTCGCCTTTTTCGATCGCTTCTTGTTGTCTTTCCCCCAGGTCCCCCACTGCTTGAAGAAGAAGGCCGTACCAGCCGACAGGCACTGGACATAAATCTCGTCGATCCATTCCTCCCGGATGGGACGGGCTGACTTCCCGCTTTCCCCGCCCACGATAGCCCAATGGATGCCACGCAGATCGACGGTCCCTACAGACCCAATCAAGGGTTCGAACGATATGAAACGGATCGCGGCCGGCGCAGCACGCAGGGCATCGATCCTGCCCACCACGTCCCCGTCTTCGATACTTGTGCCGAGCCAGACGTTCGGCAGCACCTCTCCGATCTTGGTGGCGACCAGTTCCGCCATACGCTCGGGCCGTTTCGTCAGAATCTGATAATTATGGTGTGGCGTCTCACGCATTACCTTCCAGACATCGAGAATGAAGGCGTCCGTGACCTGCTCGTGAAACAGGTCGCTCATCGAATTAACGAAAATCTTGCGCGGCTTGCGCCAACCATAGGGAATCGCAAGCGCATCCCGATCCTCACGCACAACGCCGTTCCAGACCGTTCTCTGCCCGCTCTTGCGGGTCAGGCCGGCATATTTCTGGATGTGCATGGCATCAAGGCGCTTAGCCATCTCCATGGCATAGCAATGGGTGCAGCCGGCAGAGATGATCGAGCAGCCGGCAACAGGATTCCATGTGGCGTCCGTCCATTCTATTTGGGTTTCAGCCATTGCACCCTCCCGTGCGAAGTTCGATCTGCTTAGGTATCATTTTGTCATTTCTCTCGGTTCATACGCGACCCTGCCAACGCTCTGCGCGAGCCACGTCGGAAGCTGTGGCGCTACGGCGACCAACTCGCCGAACACGCCGGGCGGCATCTTCCGCTTCAACGTCTTGAGCGCCGTTTCTGCTTTCTCCGGGCC